>Ga0335085_10000257_pt1 | contig 165977 bp, 117 predicted proteins | sample Lox_Sample_45_FD_206712 | JGI IMG/M metagenome (GOLD analysis project Ga0335085, IMG submission 206712) | Soil microbial communities from Loxahatchee National Wildlife Refuge, Florida, United States - Lox_Sample_4.5 | ecosystem: Environmental > Terrestrial > Soil > Wetlands | place: USA... | reverse complement strand
ATAGGCTTGCTCAGGATTGTAGGCTCGAAATCTCATAAACAGGACACCTCCACTGCTATTATCGCCGAGGTGTCAAGAGGGGTGGCTTTCGAGAGCTGAGTTCTCACACAGACTCTTCAGCCCCGCCCTTTCGGAGCGCGTCCCGAACTACTTGTCGACGATGTGGCAGGCGAATTGGAGTTGGACTTGGCCTTCATCACCGCCACGTGCCGCGCGCCCGGCCCATGACAGGCCTCGCACCCGACTCCGAGGATGGCCGATTCCACCTGCAACCGTCCGCTGACCACGGCCGCCGTAGTGTGACAGGAAATACACTGCTGAGCAGCCATGGGAACGAGCGGGATTCCGAATGCTGCCTGGAGCGTGGCCGGCGCCGCGCGCGGGACGCCGGCGACCACATCGAGCCCATTCAACTGAGGGTAATAGGCTACCTCGGCTTCGAAATACGTTCCCTGATCGCGGAAGACAAATGCTTGCCCCACCACGCCCACGCCGTAAGCCCACAGCAGAGGCAGCGAGAGCGTGCTGGTCCCGTCCGTTATGGAGTAGATTGCCTCGTCCTTATCGAGGTCGATTCGGTACTTAAATCGGCCCCAGTCAAAGCTGAGGTGAGGATGCGCGCGGAGGAACTCGCTTTGTGCCGCCGGCTTTAAGGCATTTGCCATTTCCGAGGCCTGCCAGCCGGCGAACTCAGCAGCGTGGCACCGGGCGCAGGCTTGAGACCCGGTGTACGCGCTTCGCGGCGCTGACCCATTGTTGGGCCACCAGCCCTTGTGTCGCGTTTGCTCCAACTGGGTTTCAGGCTGGGTCTCAAGGATCGTCTGGCCGAAGATGTTCAAGCTGGCGATCAGCGGAAGGAGGGCCAGCAAGGGCAAGGTACCGCGTTTGTTTGTCCTCGGGCTGGCGGCTATTCCCATCATTCTCGTCCTGAAAGGAATAGCATTGCATACGCTACTGAGTCATTTCAAAGCGCGAGTAATGGTGTCATTTGAACGCCCCAGACGCGGTCATTCCCGCGAAGGCATGAATCCATCGTAGAAGTCCTTGTGCGCTAGAATGAGTGAGAATGGCCCCCAAACGATCCGGCACGAGATCGCGAGGTTTCTTCTGTCGCGAATACTTCCACCGCGTTCGCACGCAGCGCCTGGTGACCTCCTCGCTCGGTTGCGACAATATGCCGTGCCCGCTCTTGTCTGTTGAGGGAGTGAGAAAGCTTGCCGTGGTCCTTTGCGCGGCCCTTTGCGTGGTTGTGCCGCCTTGTGTCTGGAGCTTCCCGCAGCAACCGGCCCCCGCGTCGGTGCAAAAACACTATGACGAGTTACAGGCCAAGGCTCAGCAACTCGCGGACGCCCAGGATTTCCAGGGTGCCGCGACGATCTATGAGCAACTCCTTCGCATCACCCCAGACTCCCCGCAGGTGCTGAATAACCTCGGCGCCGCCTACTCTCATCTTGAGAAATACACTCAAGCGCAGAAGGCGTATGAACACGCCCTGCGTGTGGAGCCGCATTCCTTTCCCCTGCTTCTTAATTTGGGACTGGCCTACTTCAAGGGCGGCAAGGCGCAGGCCGCCATCAAGCCGCTGGGGGAAGCGGTGGAGCTGAAGCCGGATGACTTTCAGGCCCGAACGCTTCTCGGAATGTCGTACTTTTCCAGCAAGCAGTACCGGCCGGCCAGCGAACAATTCGAAAAGCTGGTGGCGGCCCAGCCGGACAATTCGACATTTCAGTACCTGCTGGCGGAGAGCTACCTTTGGAGCGACCAGGAGCAAAAGATGCTCGACTATTTTCAGCAGGTGCTAGAGCGCTCGCCGGACTCGGTGACCATGCACATGCTGCTGGGCGAGGCTGATGACGGGCTTGACCGAACGGCCGATGCCATCCAGGAGTTTGAGGCCGCCGCGAAGCTGGCTCCAGAGCAGCCTGACGTGCACTTTGGTTTGGGCTATCTTTACTGGAAGCAGCACGACTATAGCCACGCCGCGGCCGAATTCCAGCGCGAGATTCAGCTTGGAGGCTCGGTGGCCAAGTCAGAGGCCTATCTGGGCGACATCGCACTGAAGCAGCAAAAGAGTGATGAGGCGCGAGCCCTTTTGAAGCAGGCCCTGCGGTTGTTCCCGGATATTCGCATCGCGCATTATGACCTGGGAGTGCTCGCCAGCGAAGAAGGCAATTATACCGAGGCAATCGCGGAACTGAAGGAGGCCATCCGCCTAGACCCGAAAGAGGCCGACGCGCACTTTCGGCTCGCCCAGGTCTATCGTAAGCAGGGCAAAGCTGATCTGGCGACCGCCGAGTTGAAGACCGTGAGCGAGATTCAACAACGGAAGGAGGAGCACCTTTACAAGGAACTTTCCGGGCAGGCTCCCGCACCGGGTCCCTAAAGGTCACAAAAACTTGCGGAGCCGTGTGATTCCGAGCCCTGATTTTATGACCCTTCGGCTCGGCACGTCGCATGAAAGTGCGCGAAGCGCTCTGGAGTGCGGTAGCTTGCTACCGCTCTCTTAAGGCCAGCTTGCTGGCCGGCCCTTAGGCTGCACGGCTCCTGAGATGCCGCGAGCAAGCTCGCGAAATCAAAAGCGGCAGCGAGCTGCCGCACTCCAGAGCCTCGGCGAGCCATCGGGATTCGCTGGTGACATGACAAAATTACTACAGAGTTAACTACCGCGATTGGCGGTCACGATACGCAAAATTACCGAGCGAAACCGTTAGGTGTATGAAAACAAAGGATCGGTTTTTCCGAAACCGTTAGGTCTATGAAAATAAATAAGTTGCCTTTGATAAGCCGTCATCTTATTGATAGATAATCATGTTAGCGTCGATGGCGAGCTGACATTCTTTCTGAATTAAGTACATATTGAGGTGACGTCAAGCTCCGGAAAAAGTCCCGTTTCAATGAGTCGCTGCCGACCGAAATTTTCAGGGGAGAATCAGCAGCCGTTTTCGGGCCTTGAAAAACGAACCCGAACCGTCGAGGATCATCGGGCGCACTAGCAACCTCATGAATCAACCGTGGTGAAACCATTCGACATTGCTGCGGGCATTCTCTGCCTCGGTCTCAGTTTCACTGGCGCAGGCTCGCATCCAGTTTCACCAAATGGCCAGTCTTCCTCTTATCCCGTTCAATTCTCCGACGTCACCGAAGCGGCCGGAATCCATTTCGTCCATTTCAAAGGCAACAACGGCACGCCGACGATTCTGGAGGAAACCGGACCGGGCGTCTGCGTTGCGGACTACGATGGCGACGGATATCCCGACATTTATTTTGTGAATGGACGCGATCTCTACAATCGTGGCATCAGCGTCACCAACGCGCTCTACCACAACAACGGCAACGGTACTTTCACTGATGTCACCATCAAGGCCGGCGTTCCCGGCACAGGCTACGGCCTCGGCTGCGCGTGGGGAGACTACGATAACGACGGTCATCCCGATCTCTACGTGACACAGTACGGAAAGAACGTGCTATATCACAACAACGGTGACGGGACTTTCACGGACACCACAGCTAAGGCCGGCGTGCCGGCGACGGAGCTTGGGACCACGTTCCACAGCGCCGCCACGTTCTTTGACTATGACCGCGATGGTTAGCTCGATCTCTATGTCGGCGGTTACGGCAACTTTCTCCCTAACAGCCAACGTGCGTGCGACATTGGTCGCGGCGTACTGAGTCCCTGCCGTCCGATGGTTTATCCGGGTAGTCCGGGCGTGCTCTATCACAACAATCGCAACGGCACGTTCACCGACGTCACGCGGAAGGCAGGTGTCTATCAGCCGAACGGCTACAACCTGGCCGTGAGCGCCGGCGATTATGACAACGACGGCTGGCCAGACCTGTTCGTAGCCAACGATGGCAGCGAGGCTCTTCTGTATCGCAATAATCACAACGGCACGTTCACCGACGTCGGACTGAGCAGCGGCATGGCGCTGACAGCAGACGGCAACGCGATGGCGGGGATGTGCGTGGCGCTTGGCGACTACATGAATGACGGGAACCTGGGGCTCTTTATTACAGATTTTGAACCGCTCTCAGACCACCTCTGGCGCAACGACGACGGCAAAGGCCACTTTGACGAGGTGAGTGACGCGGCAGGCATTACGGGACCAACGCGTAACGTGCTGAGCTTCGGTGGCGGCTTCTTCGACTACGACAACGACGGCTGGCTTGATCTGTTCATCGCCAATGGACACATTTCGGCCGAGATCGCCAGAGTCTTTCCCCAGATGACCTATCGACAGATTGATTCGCTGCTTCACAACGATCACAACGGCAGGTTCACGGACGTCACGCGAATGTCAGGAAACGGCTTCGCGAAGCCTTATGTCGGGCGCGGCGTGGCCTTCGCTGACTTTGACAACGACGGCTGGGTAGACATGATCGTCGCCAACAACGGAAGCCGCCCGCTCTTGCTTCACAACGATGGTCCTGTGAGCGGAGAATCCAAAAACCATTTCATCAGCTTCAAGCTTGTGGGTACCCGCAGCAATCGGGATGCGATAGGCGTCCGCGTCGTGCTGCGCGCAGGAGGAATCACACAGACCCGTGAGATCGAAGACGGGGGCAGCTTCATGTCACAGAGCGACCTGCGCGCCCACTTCGGCCTCGACCGCACGAATCGGGCTGACACGGTTGAGATTCACTGGCCGAGCGGGCTGCGGCAAGAGTTTCGGGATGTTGCCGGGGACGCCTTCGATCGGATTGTCGAAGGCGACAACCGATTGGCACGTGAACGCTTTGGACGCAATCCACTGCCATAACCATGCGGTGCTACTAGAAGGCGAGGCTCCACGCCTCACACGAATCTCGGAACCTCTGAACGTAAGCAAGGAAACACTCAAGCGGCTCGCCGGGCATGTGAGCAAGAAGATGCTGGAGCGGTACAGTCACATTCGGAGTCATGCCAAGAGGGCGGCGATTGGCACCCTGAATCAATTCTCCGCAACGGCTGGAAGCCAGCCTGTTTTGGAGGAGACGGGGCACAATTGGGCACAGTCAGAACGGTGACCTTTCCGTGAATTCGTGTAACCCCTTGGAAACAAATGGTGGGCCCACCAGGACTCGAACCTGGGACCGACGGATTATGAGTCCGCTGCTCTAACCGACTGAGCTATGGGCCCTCAATGACTTACGGACGGTGGCCAACGCTGGTGTCCATGCTGGTGTCTATTTCAATCGGTGCTCCTGGTGGACGCCGTGTTACGTAGCGGCCTCCCGTACCACCGGGGACGCTCCGCTTGCGCGGAGGAGCGGTCGGCGACCGTTTCAGCCGGGCGCGCGAGGGTGAGTCGTAAAAGCGAGCTCTTTCCTAGCACCGACTGAGCTATGGGCCCTAGGGGAATTACGGAAAGGCTCGGTTCATCTAATAACTGCAATCCCCACACTTGCCCTGCGCGCTTTACCACCCACCCACGACGCGAATTGACGCCTTCTCACCTGACCGAGTGTAGCATGAAGCCGTTCGAAAAAGGGTCCGTCGGTCACGGCGTACGCACCTTGCGGCGATGTCCGCGTCTATAAAGGTTGCGCATCGCACCAGAAAGGAAAAGCAGCTTGACAGCTTTGTTGGAGACAGTTCTAATGGTTTCCAGCCGGATTGAGTTGCGGTCGGCGAGGGTCTTGAATCACAGCGCTTCGGAACCTTGAGCAGCCTGCGGGCAACGTGGCTACCGCAGTTGAAGAGGCCGTTGTGTATACCAGTCAGGTGATTCGGGGGTGGGCTCGTTTCTTGCTGATTTGCGCGCTTTCGGCGATCGCCTTCACCCCTCTCGCCCTTGGACAGAGCCAAAGCAGTGCTGAGACTCCACAGGCCGTGGTCCAGAGCGGCATCGAGGCGCATCTGGGCGCGGGCTACGCCGCTCTGAAGAGTGATCGTTATCCCGAAGCTGTTCGTGAGTTCCGTGCTGCGCTCGCGCTTGACCCCAAACTCGCGATGCGGGCGCGATTCCCTCTGGCTTTGTCGCTCTTCGAATCCCAACAGCTTAGTGAGGCGCGTAAGGAGTTCGACACCGTTCGCGCCGAGGCGGGTGATCTGCCGAACGTCATGTACTACCTGGGACGGCTGGACCTGTTGGCGGAGAACTACGACGGCGCGATTCACGATCTCACTCTGGCGTCCGCCAAGCGGCCATTTCCCGATACCGCCTACTATCTCGGATCGGCCTACCTGAAAAAAGGCGATCTGCCGGCTGCCGAGAAGTGGCTCCAAGCGGCTGCCGGGCTCAACCCGCAGGATTTCCACGTGAGGGAGCGCCTGGCAGCTTTGTACCGGCAGGAAGGAAAGGCCTCAGAAGCAGAAGCTGCCGCCACTCAGGCTGAAGCGCTGCGCCGGCGTGACGCTGAGGTGAGCCAGAAAAGGGTTGCGTGCGCTCAAGCGCTGCAAAGCAGTTCCGCCGGCGCTGCACCTGCTGTGTGTGACCAGCTTTACGACCCCGACGATTCCGACAAGTTGACCATGCTCGGTACGCTATACGGCCAGCACGGTGATTATGAAGCGGCGCTGAAGCCCCTGCGCCGGGCTGCGCAACTCGATCCCAACTCACCCCAAACCCATTACAATCTGGCCCTGGATTGCTTCCGGCTTGGGCGGTACGCGGAGGCGCGAGACGCCCTCGCGAATGTCGTGAAGCTTTGGCCTGACCTCGCTCCGCTCAACGCTCTGTACGGAGGCGTTTTATACAGGTTGGGCGACAAGGCGGCCGCCTACGACGCATTGCGCCACGCGTACCAACTTCACCCTCAGGATGCCAGTTCCGCCACATTGCTGTATGACACCGGCCTCAGCCTTGCCGAGGAGAGCTTGGCCGGCAAGCAGTACGCGGTGTCGGCCAAGTACCTGAACGAGATGGCACAGCTTTTTCCGCAGACGCCGGAGCCCCACCGGCTCCTGGCTGAAGTCTATAGGGCGGCGGGCCAACCGTCCCAGGCCGCTCAAGAGCAGAAGCAATTTGAGAATAGGCAGGCTCAGGCGGGAATGAAATCGCCATGAGTGGGATGTATGTCCGAGGAAATGCGGGTGGCCGTGGGAAGCTGTTTTGGACGGCCCAGCGGGCGATTGGCTTGGCACCCCCCCGTGAGTACCCGCGGCCAGCAACGAACCCAAATCAACATCTTATTGATTACAAGCCAGTTACATCAGAAATTTGGAGTTCTTGTGGCGTGAGCTGAAAAAACGAACCCAAAACGCTAACGAACTGATTCTATTAGTTATAGATTCACAAAATGGCCTGAAACGAGGTTGCAAAACGAACCCAAACGAACCTGATATTTGGGCTTGTACAACGGAAACGAACCCAAGCTGGACTCGATGCTTCGCACCGCTTCTTTGGCTCAGCAGGCCTCTCAAGGCCGGTTCTCCCGAGGCCTGCGATGGTCTCTTTCCTGGAAGCTGTTCAAACTGCACGCCGTCGACGCGCGGCACCAAATGGAGGTAAAAGATGGGCTGCAAGAAGGCTGGAATCGTTGCGATTTTCGCTTTCACGTTCTTTCTCTTGAGTTCGCCTCTGTTTGGCCAGGCAACGGGGAGTCTGCTAGGTACCGTCGCGGACGCCTCCGGAGCGGTCGTGCCGGGCGCCACAGTTTCGGTAACCTCCCAGGGAACGGGCGCTGCCCGTGAGACCAAGACGGACGATACGGGCCACTACCTGGTGCCTCTGCTGCCCATCGGGACCTATTCGATCACCGTCAGCGCCCAGGGGCTGAAGACCATCGAGCAGAAGGACATCGTCCTCCAGGTCGACGAGAACCGTGAGGTGGATTTCTCCCTTCCGGCGGCAGCCGTGCAGCAGACGGTGGAGGTGTCGGCCACCGCGGTGGCGGTGAATACCTCGAATGCCTCGTTGGGCCAAGTGATCACGTCTCAAGAAGTTGCCCAGTTGCCGCTGAACGGCCGAAACTTCGTCCAATTGGCGACGCTGACGCCAGGCACCTCGAAGGAGACGAACCCTGGAAGCTTCTTCAACGGCGGAGGCTCAAGCGAGGTCGGCATCCGGGGATCGTTTTCGCTTTCGGTCGCGGGGTCGAGGGCCAATAGCACGGATTGGCTGCTCGACGGCGTTGACAATAACGAGCTCACGGCAGGTGGAATCGCCATTCTGCCCTCAATCGACGCCCTGGAAGAGTTCAAGGTTCTCACCTACACCTACTCGGCGCAGTATGGCACGCGTGGCGGTCCCACCGTTCTGCTCACCACCAAATCAGGCACCAACCAGTTTCACGGTACGCTGTTTGAGTTCCTCAGAAACACGAGCCTCAATACGCGCAATTTCTTTGCGCCAACAACGCCGGAGTACATTCAGAATCAGTTTGGGGGAGCGCTCGGCGGACCGATCAAGAAAGACAAAACCTTTTTCTTTATCGATTACCAGGGAAAGCGAACCGCGGGCGGTGGCCTCACCTACACAGCGACCGTACCTACCATGGCCATGCGCAACGGCGACTTCAGCGAGCCGTTCGCCCAGATCCCTCAGCTCTACAACCCTTACAGCACCACGGTCGACGCCCAAGGCAATGTTACCCGCTCGCCCTTCATGTGCAACGGCAACACTCCGCTGCCCACCGATGCCAACGGCATTCAGGCTCAGGGCACTCCTTGCAACATTATCCCGGGCAGCCTCATCAACCCCGTCGGACAGGCGATGATGAATCTCTACGCCGCTCCCAACGTTCCGAATACTCTTGTGGGAGACTTCGTCAACACGCCGACAAAACAGCTCAAGGAGGGAGAGTTCGACGTACGTCTGGACCACAACTTTTCCAGCAAAGACTCCCTCTTTGCGAGGTTCAGCTATGACCAGGCCACCGTCTTCCAGCCGGTGGGTACGGCGGGATACATGAACCCGGACGGCTTTACGTCCACGCAGAGCCTGGCTGACCACGGCCGTAACGCCGCGCTCTCGGAGACCCACGTTTTTTCGCCCACCACCCTTAACAAGATAACCGGCGGCTTCGACAGGGTCTTTAATCACATCCTGTCGTACGCAAACGGCTCGTGCATCTCGAACACGATAGGGGGCGGTATTCCTGGCGCAAATTTGGGCGGTGTCAGTTGTGGCTTGACGGATGCGCTCATTGGCGGAGGGTTTTGGGGGGTCGGCGATCGGGGATATGCGCCCTTCCAGGGAGGCACCAACGTCTTCTCCGTCTCGGACTCTTTCGATATGGTCAGGGGCGCTCACGAGATGAGCGCAGGCGCAGAACTGCGAGCCAATCAAATGAACGTGCTGGCCGAAGGTTTCCAGGATGGATTTTGGGTCCTGACCAGTGCTTGGACCGCGCCCCAGGGGGCGCTCGGCGGCGGCGGCAATAACATGGCCGATTTTCTGCTCGGCCTGGCTGATCTCGGCCTTCACGATCAGAATTTCCAGGGCGCCATCACCGGCCGGCGCTGGAAGCTGTTCCGGCCGTATTTTGAGGACACCTGGCGCGTGGCGCCGAATTTGACGGTGAACCTTGGTCTGGCTTGGGCGCTGGTCACTCCCATCACCGAAGCGCATAACCGCCAGTCGAATTTCAATTTCCAGACCGGCCAGTTCCTGGTGGCCGGCCAGAACGCAGGCCCCGCTGTGGGCATTCAGACGGACTTGACTGCTTTTGAGCCTCGCTTCGGCATCGCCTGGAGCCCTCGTGGGGACCGGAAGACTTCCGTTCGCGCCGGGTATTCCATCTATCACGACTCTTCCTGGAACCAGGGTGGCCAGGGCTTGTGGCAAAACCAGCCTTACTGGCAGGAGTCCGCGGTGGGCAGCTTTTTCTTTCCCGACGTCTGCGTGACCGATAATCCTGCGTGCACCACCGAAAACCCAGCCACCGGCCAGCCGTACTACCCGGCGAGCGGCTACCTTATTTCGCAGGGATTTCCTCTGCTCACGCAGCCCACGAGCCCGTCCCAGTACGGAGGCAATGTCAACGCCCAGAATCTCAATTTCAAGCAGGGGAGAATCCAGCAGTTCAACCTTAACGTCGAGCGCCAACTTCCTGGCAATATCCTCCTGACAGTTGGCTACGCCGGCGCTCGCAGCAATCACCTGCTGAGCGGCGACTCCAACGTGAACCTGGGTTCACCCACGGCCTGCGGGACAGTGCCCGGCTACACCTTTGGTTGCGGGCTCACTCAACCATACGTTTTCCCGTCGCCGATCGGTTTTGTGTACGACATCTTTGATCGAGGCAACTCCCGTTACGACTCGCTGCAAGTGAAAGCCGAAACCAAGACCAGCCACGGTCTTTACGCTTTGGTGGGATACACCTACTCCACGAACTTTGACAACGGCCTCTCGGACGGCTTGGGGAGCACCAACGGAGCCGTCTATTATCCGCTGCCGGGCGCGAACAAGGCGGACAAGGGGCTCTCGCAGATCAATCTTAGGCACAACTTCACCGCCAGCGTGGTGTATGATCTGCCGTTCGGGAAGGGCAAGCACTGGGGTTACGACTGGAGCGGAGCCGCGAACGCGGTGTTGGGGAGCTGGCAGATCAACGTCATCCAACATATCACGTCGGGTTTCCCAATTTTTATGGTGAACAGCTTCAACACTTCCGGCGTGAACTTCCAATGGAATGGCGCCGCACTCAACCGTCCGGACCGGGTCTGCAACGGCCGGCTCAGCCACTGGACCATCCAAGAGTACTTCGACACGAGTTGCTTCGTGCCTTCAGCTACAGGGGAACTGGGCAACTCTGACCGGACGCCGCTTTCCGGTCCCGGCTTCGTCAACACAGATTTCTCCTTAATCAAGAACATTCCTCTGCGGGAGACCATGGCACTGCAGTTCCGGGCTGAATTCTTCAATCTCTGGAATACGCCGCAGTTTGCACAGCCGGCCAACAATCCCTCGGTGGGATACGTAGCGGACGTGAGCGCCGCCGGCTTCGGGGAAATAACCCAGACCGTGAACAACCCGCGGTTGATCCAGTTTGCGCTCAAGTTGACTTTCTGATTTCAGGTGCGATTCCGCGAAGCCCTGGGGCTGGATGTGAAGGAATCACGAGCCTCGCGCAAAAACGCCAAGGCGTCGAATCTAGCCGTTGGTTTTTTCGCGGAGAATCTGAAATGATGGTCAGTGTGTTCTGAACGCGGCTATCGAGGATATCAGGTGATTACACGCCCGAATGAAAGCGTTGCACCGACGGCTAGCGGCTTGGCGAGCCCGGTTTCCCGTCGGGAGTTTCTGAGGCGCGCCGCCCGCGGAGCCGCGGCGGCGGGACTGGCTCTCTCTTCCGGAACCGGTTTGCTGGCCGCTCCCAATGAGCCGCACCTCGATTTCCCCACCGATCCCCGGGCCCGTTTGGCCGTGGCTTCATATCCCTTCCGCCGGTTCATGGATAGTCCGTTCAACCGCAGGCGCGACCCGCAACATCCGGGCATGGACCTGCCGGCTTTCGCCCGGATGGTGGTGGAGAGATACAATGTGCCCGGCATCGAGCCCATGGACCATCACTTCGCGAGCCGCGAGCCCAAAGACCTGGAAGCTCTCCGTGAGGTTTTTCAGAAAACCGGCGTGCACGTGGTGAACATCCCGGTGGATTTTCGCCAGAGCTTCTACGACCCTGATGCAGCCCAGCGTAAAGCAGCGATAGACGCGGCGAAGCAATGGGTGGACGCCGCTGTTTTGGTGGGCTCGCCCAGCATCCGGGTGCACATCACGGGCGTGCATGGCGTCGCGCCGGATGCGACGCTCGCCACGGAATCTCTGAAGGAACTGGCTGATTACGGAGGCGAGCACAATATCGTGGTCACGCTCGAAAATGATGATCTCGTCAGCGAAGACGCCTTCTTCGTCGTGCGTGTGCTCGATCGGGTGAATCATCCTTACCTGCGGGCCCTGCCCGACTTCGGCAACTCGGCCATGACGGGCGATCCGGCGTTCAACCTTGACGCCCTCACCTTGATGTTCCGGCACGCATACAACATTTCGCATATGAAAGACTCGGAGGAGGGCGACGGCGGCAAAATCTACAACGCCGATGTTCCGGCCACTTTCCGGATCGCGCGGGAGAGCGGGTATCGTGGCTACTTTTCGATGGAAATGGACCGGTCCGGCGACCCCTACGAAGGCACTGCGCGCCTGATCGAGCAGAGCCTTGACACGCTGAAAGCTGAATCGGCGCGTCCGGTGGCGACAACATGACGACGCTGCGTGAAGCTTTGCAGCAAGCAGACCGCACCCACGTTGCCGTGGGCCACTTCAATATCTCGGACCTCGTAGCACTGCGTGCCATCGTAGAGGCGGCTGGCGAGCTTAATCTGCCCGTCCTGGTTGGAGTCTCGGAGGGCGAGCGTGAATTCATGGGCGTTCGTCAGGTAGCAGCGCTCGTGAAAAGTTATCGCGACGAGACCGGACACCCCATCTTTCTAAACGCCGATCACACTCATTCGCTGCCCAAAGCTGAAGAAGCGGCCCGCGCCGGTTTTGATGAAATCATCTTCGATGCCTCGGCCTTGCCGTTCGAGGAGAACGTGCGGGCCACGCGGCAGGCCCTCGAAGCGATCAAGTCGATTAGCCCCTCGACGCTGGTTGAAGGAGAGATCGGCTACATCGGGACCTCTTCGGCAGTCCTTGATAAAACTCCCGAGGGCATGAGCCCACTGACCACGCCTGAGGAGGCGAAGCAGTTCGTTGACGCAACAGGGGTCGACGTTCTGGCTCCTGCCGTAGGTAACATGCACGGGCTGCTAAGGAGCATGGTTCGAGGAGAGGCGCAGAAGCATCTGGACATCAAGCGAATCGGGGAGATTAAAGGCGCCACAGGCATCTTCATGACTCTGCATGGCGGATCGGGAACCGGCGATGAAGACTTCAAGCGGGCCATCAAGTCTGGAATGACCATCGTTCACGTCAACACCGAGCTGCGCCTGGCCTGGCGGCGAGGCCTGGAAGCGGCGTTCGCCCGCGAACCCGACGAGGTAGCCCCTTACAAGCTCCTGCCGGGAGCTCTCGAGGCCGTTAAACAGGTGGTGCGCGCTCGGCTGCAGTTGTTTAGCTCCGCTTAAGGTGCCGCGCAGGGCTCGCTTCTTACGACCCCACGGCATGTCATGCAGAGCCCGTTCGCCCCTCCACTTCGAAGCGTCCTGAGCAAAGCGAAGGAGCTCAGGGTAAAACTCCGTGCAGCATCCCGGCATTTTCTCGAAAGAAAAAAAGCTGAAATCCCTCCTTAATCGCTCAGCATAGGCTCTGGCAAATAGCCGACACCACCTTCTTGAACCCCTGACCCTCAAAATTGTGGGGTGACAGGGCGACGTTCTGCCAGCTATTGAGTTGAAGAGTGCGCCCTTTTAACCCTTTGACTTTCTGCGTCCACTCATGTGCGCCCCTCATAATCACCATGAGTGCGCCTCGCTTGATGGCTGAACGCACTAAATCAAACCCATAATCTTGAGAGCATAATCTTACGTTCTGACAACCGAACTGACGTGAATGGTAGGGGAAGTATTCAACGCAGCATATCGAGCGCGCCAGAGCCTTTCGGTCGAATATTTGCAGAAGCCACTTGAGCCTTTTGTTCCACCATTCACCGCCCGGCGTCCTGCTCAGCCTTGGGTCGAGGTAAAAGAACGGAAACTCCAATCTCCCGTGCCGAAAATTACTGCGTACTATGGATTGAAACGCGGATCGCTTGTGGACGCGTGGATCTCGGTCGTCAAATCCTGGGTTAAGACCCAAGAGTACCACCGGAGCCGTTGTGCTTCCCACGAATGGCTCGGGTAGCGCGTTCAGTTGCAACTGATGATTCTTACTCCGATGAGTTGCGTTGTACTCGCAGACCAAGCGGCGATCACACGGAAGCACGTAAGGGAAACAATGAGGTACAGCAAGCCAAGGGTTGCTCATGGAGTCCGGTATGCGATCATTTGGGCATGAGAGCCAGACCGCGAAGCACTCGCCTCGACGCCCGGAAGATCATGACATAGCTTGAGGAATACGCGACAGCTTAATTTGGGTTTGCCAACTGCATTGTTCTGTTCATTTCTGTTGACGGCACAGTTATACCGTGTTATAAGAACAGTAATCAGGGTATCAAGCCATGCCCGAGGCAACCCATCACGGCGGCAGCCTGCCTGAGCCCCACGGCCCAAGCGCACGCCGAATCGCTGCCAACCGGCGCAACGCACTGCGATCGACCGGTCCGCAAACCCTTGCCGGAAAGCGCCGCGTGGCGCTGAACGCCCGAAAGAACGGCCTGTGCCCCGTCGAGCTCCAGCAACAACTTCGCGCTCGCGGTGAAGACCCGTCTGAGTTTCGGCGGCTGCATCGCGACCTCATCGGCATTTTCCGGCCCTCGCACGAGGCCGCCGAAGCTGCTGTGCTGGCCTTGGCCACGGCGTGGTGGGAAAAGGCCCGCCGGGCGCGCAATTGGGTGGCGGCCGGCCCGCCTCGCTGCCAGGACCTGGACGAGCGTCTCGAGAATCTGCTGCTAAAACTCATTGGCATGATGCGTCAGCGCCACGAATGGTGGGTTCACCGGCTGGGTTCGGTGGTGGGATGGCCGATTGGATCGCCGGCGGAGGTCCTGCAGCAAATCGAGGAGCGTCTGTTTGTTTTCGGAGGCCAGCCGGGAAGGCGCAAATATCGAATTCGTCCGCGTCCCGGAAGGCCGCCCGAAGATGGAGAACAAAGCCATCATAGCTAAGACTTTTGATTGCAATAGGATATATCATAGACATGGAAAACAAACCCATGCGAATCATCTTCTTTAGTTCCAGGCGATTACAGCCATGTTGGCCTCTAAAGAGCAAGATTATGGATGGCGGTGACTATCAAAAACAAACCCCCCCAACGGCTCAAGCTTTTCTTTTACAATGACTTACACCGATTACGGCAAAACAAACCCATGGATGCCACGTTATTTGTAATAAATGACTTAAATCGAGCAATTCTTGATAGATGTGGAGGGTATGGATGGATTTCGGGGCGTAGCATCCCGGTTTGACGTAGGGGCGGGCCTTGTGCCCGCCCATTTCGAGACGGTTCCATCATTTGGGCGGCCACAAGGGCCGCCCCTACGTCAAACTGAGACGCACTGCCGTCGTTCTCGACTCATCGCTAGTAGCTCATCCGGAAACCCTGGGAGCGCGGGCGTCCCGCCCGCCCCTTGCACTCCAGTACCGCGTAAGAGCGGGCGGGACGCCCGCGCTCCCAGGGTTTCCGGATGAGTCGCTAGGCTGCGGGTGCTATGCCGGTGCTATGATAGACACGTAGGAGGCCCGCAGCGTCCGCTTGCGCGGCACGCCGGGTCCATTCTGGAGGTAGACCGTGGCCGAAGAAAGGTTGAAGCTCGCGGTCTTCGTCGACTTCGACAACATTCAAATTGGCGTCAAGGATACACTCGGTAAGGATTTCGATGTCTCGGTAGTGCTTGAAGCTCTCAAAGAGCGCGGCGAGGTGATCACCAAGATCGCCTACAGCGACTGGTCGCGGGCGAGTGAGTTCAGCCGCCAGATGACTCAGCACGCGGTGCAGATGGTGCAGCGGAACGTGACGCCGCGTGGCGATAAGAATGGGGCGGACATCAACCTGGCGCTCGACGCCTTGGAAATGGCGTTCACCCGGCACCACATCAACTCCTTCGCCATCGTGGGCGGTGACAGCGATTTTATCGCCCTCGTCGAGAAGCTGAAGCAATACGATAAACGAGTGTTCGTGGTCGGCGGACGCGGCTTCACCAGCAACATCCTGCAGCGTAACTGCACCGAATTTATCGCTTACGAGAACTTGCTGCGCACCAGCGGCAGCGGGGACGGCGGGGCACGCCCGCGGCCCAGGCGCGGAGAAGCTGCGCGCGCCACGCTTGAGGTACGCCCTCTGTCAGATGCCTTGCCCAATGTGCAACGGGCGCTGGCCGTGCTGGCGGAGCGCGAGGTGTCGCCGCAGTTGGGGCTGCTGAAGAGCACGCTTCTGCAACTGGATTCAACCTTCAGCGAGCGCGATTACGGCGCCGGCTCATTCCTCGAGTTCATGCAAAAGATGGAGCAAGCCGGCTTGCTTCATCTGCGCAAGCTTGAGCGCGGCTACCGCGTGGAGGTTCTGGATGCCGAGGGAACGGGATCTGCCACGCCGGAAGCTCGCCCGGTGGCTGAGAGCGTCGCTTCCGGCGGCGAACCGGTTGCTGCCGCCGAATCGGCGCCTGCGGGCGAGACTTCAGGAGAGGGTGAGCCTTCCATCAGCGCTGATCGGGCCTTGGCAATTTTGCGCCAGGCCCTCGAACTCGAAGCCGGAAAGTCGCCCAACCGGCCGCTTTACCTGCGGCATATTCGCCATGGCCTGAAAGCAGTGGACAAGGATTTTGACGAGCGGCGCGCGGGCTTTCAGGGCCTGACGGATTTCCTGTATCGCGCGCAGCGCGAGGGCTGGCTTTCGCTGCAACGCGACCGCAACGGTGTGTTGCGGGTGTTTTGCCGGCCGCAGGGCGATGGTGCGCCGGAGTCCGAGATGGCCGCTCCTGCGGTCGCGCACGTTTCCGAAGATGGAACCGAGGCGGCGCCGGTGCAAGCCGAAGCCGCGGCCGTTACCGACTTCTGGCAATCGAGCGAAATGGTTGTGCTTCCCGGCGAAACCCTGGCGGCGGCAGCGCCACCGACCGGTGAAACAAGTGAAGATCAGCCGGCGGAAATTGTCTCGAAGCAGACACCGCTGGCCGTCGCGGCGCCTAAGGAGAGTGCTGGGGAGGTTGCGCCGGCTGAGGCCGCGCCGGCCCGAAAGGGCAGAGCTCGACGGACAGGAGGCCCCGCCAAACCCCGCCGCAGCGCGAGCCGCCGCAAGACAAAAGACAGTGCGGAGTGAGCGCGAGGCTACCTGCCTGAGCATTCCCCCTGTTCGACGCTCGCTAGACTCGCCTTTGATCCGCCGGTCTTGAGCACCATCAGCGGCGGCCGGTGATATGCCCATAAGACAACCCTGAGGCGCCAGAGCGAATCTTCATTACTGGTGTTTTTCGAAGTTCGTAGCGATGAGGGGAGATGCAGTACCGGACCATGTGAGCGCTAGCCTTTAAGAGTGGCGCAGAACAGGGCACTGACCATGAGGAATACGCTGGCGCTGATGCTGTTGTTCTTATCGGGTTCCACTTGCTTCGCCGCGCCGAAAAGCAAGGAGGCGGAGCGTCTTGAGAACGCCACTTACGTCATCAACGAGATTATGTCGACACCCGAGAACGGGATCCCTCTCGACCTGCTGAATAAGGCAGTGTGCGTGGGTATTGTGCCAGCAGAAAAGAAAGGCGCCTTCATCGTGGGAGGCTCTTTTGGCCGCGGCGCCCTGGTGTGCCGCATCCACGGAACCGGCGCTTGGGGCGCGCCCTCCATGTTTACGATTTATGGTGGAAGCTACGGACTGCAGATCGGCGGCCAGTCCACGGATATCGTCTTTATTGTGATGAACTCCGGCGGCGCCCGCAAGCTGCTGCAGAGCGGAGTGAAGCTGGGCGGTGACGTTTCTGCCGCCGCGGGTCCCGTGGGCCGTGACGCCAAGGCGGAGACGGACGTGTTGCTACACGCCGAGATTCTTACCTACTCGCGGTCCCGAGGGCTTTTTGCGGGGCTCTCACTGGTCGGCAGCGTGATCAAGCAGGACGAGGATGGAAACCAACGCCTCTACGGTCACGCGGTGACCGCCAAGGATGTGCTCTTGCGCGACAAAGTGCCGGCGCCCGAGGCAGCCAAGCCGCTCGATGACATCCTCACCAAGTGGTCGCCTCGCGGCGGCGAGCCCTTTGTGAATATGGGTTAGGCGGTAGCCCTCAACGGTCTTGACCTGCGGAAAAAGGGCGGGGTTTTAACCCCGCCGAGAAGCAGCACTCCGATTCGATATGCTTCACACGCTGGAGAGTTCGTCTTCACGAACATGTCCAGCGTGTGAAGTGGATAACGATCAATCGCAACTCACAGCGGCGGGGTTAAAGCCTGGTTAAAACCCCGCCCTTCTGGCGGCCTCAGGCCTTTTCGCCTGAGTAAATCTCCATAATGTTTCGCAGGAATTCTACGGCGTGGTCATGGGGACGCTGGAACGAGTTGCGGCCGATGATGGAGCCGAAGCCGCCGCCATCGCGGATGGCACGCGCCTCATCGTACACCGCCTCGTCGTCGCTCTTCGTGGCGCCGCCGGAAAAGATGACGATGCGCCTGCCGTCGAAGGAGCTCTGCACAACGTGCCGAACCCTGTCCGCGAGAGTTGCAATGGGCACGGCGGCCTTCGCGTAGGCCTTGGCGGCTTCCGGTTGCTCGATGTGCTCGCTCGGCAGCTTCACTTTGATGATGTGCGCCCCGAGTTGGGCCGCGATGTGCGCCGCGTACGCGACCACGTCGATAGCGGTTTCGCCTTCCTTCGAAATTGACGAGCCGCGCGGGTAAGACCACACCACCACCGCAAGGCCATAGCTCTTGGCTTCTTCGGTCAGCGCGCGCAGTTGCTCGTACATCTCCTGCACGCGCGCCGATCCGGGATAGATCGTGAAGCCGATGGCCACCGCGCCCAGGCGCAACGCGTCTCGGACGCTCGCCGTCTGCGCGGAGAACGGATCCTTTTCATCGTGCAGCACGTCGTGGTCATTCAGCTTGAGGATCAGCGGGATTTCGCCCGCATGGCGCGCGGCCGCGCTCTCAATGAATCCGAGCGGAGCCGCATAGGCATTGCAGCCGGATTCAAGCGCAAGCTTGTAGTGATAGTCGGGATCGTACGCGGCCGCGTTCGCGGCGAAACTGCGCGCGGGTCCGTGCTCAAATCCCTGGTCCACCGGCAGGATCACCAGTTTCCCGGTGCCTGCCAGATAGCCGTGCGTCAGCAAGCGCGCGATGTTCGCCTTAGTGCCGGGATTGTCGCTCTCATACCAGCTCAGGATCTCGCGCACGCGATTGCCGTAAGCACTGGACCGCGCCGGCCGCTCCACTGCTTTCACTGCATTCATAACTGCCATGATTTCCACCTCCACAATCGTTCTGAAAAGTTTTGGGGTAAACGTGATTCTATCACGCGCCACCGAACTGAGCACGCAACGCGGGCTCCGTCATTCCCCGCGATGGGCCTGTCTATTAGAGTGTCGCGTCCGTCCTTTGGTGGCGGCCTGAGTCTCATGGTGGTGAAACTGTCTCCAACCCTCTGCCAGCGGCGCTATAATCAATCCGTTTAAGGAGGAAGGTGCTATGCCCGAAGAGTCGAAAGTTACGCGGCGCAAATTCTTGCAGACGGGTGCGGAGGCAGGCGCGGGCATCGCGGCCTTGGGAGGGATCACGTTCATCACCCAACCGAACCGCGTCTTCGGCGCCTCCGATCGCGTGCGCCTGGCGATCTGCGGCATCCGCGGACGGGGATGGGACCACGTTGAGGAATTTTCGAAGCTTGCGAACGTGGAGATCGCCGCCGTCTGCGACATTGACCAGAACGTGCTGGATAAGCGCCTGGCACAAATGGCGCAAAGAGGCATCCCCAAACCCGCCACGTATATCGACGTGCGCAAGCTCCTCGACGACCACTCGATTGACGCCATCTCCATCGCCACGCCTAACCACTGGCACTCGCTGATGGCCATTTGGGCCTGCCAGGCCGGCAAAGATGTGTACTGCGAAAAACCGTGCTCCCACAACGTGTGGGAAGGCGCGCAGCTTGTTGCCGCGGCGAAGAAATACAACCGCATCGTGGAGCACGGCAGCCAGAGCCGGTCGAATGAAGCCGTGTGCGAGGCCATCGGGCACCTGCGCGAGGGGCTGATCGGCGAAGTCTACCTGGCGCGCGGACTGTGCTACAAGTGGCGCGATACCATCGGCAAGGCGCCGGTGGAGCCCGTGCCCGCCGGCGTGGATTATGACCTTTGGACGGGTCCCGCGCCCATGAAGCCGTTTACGAAAAATCGCTTTCACTACAACTGGCATTGGATCTGGGACACCGGCAACGGGGACATCGGCAACCAGGGCATCCATGAGGTTGACATCGCCCGCTGGGGCTTGGGCTTGGGAATTCCCAACAAGGTCTCGGCCATCGGCGGCCACTTCATGTTCGACGACGATCAACAGACGCCGAACACGCTGAACTGCGCCTTCGAATACGATCTCCCGAACGGCAAGCGGCAGATGCTTGAGTTTGAAGTGCGTCACTGGATCACGAACCACGAGGCCGAAATCGGCACCGCTGCTTTCGGAAGTGAAGGCGTGCCTCAAGCCGGCCTCGCGGGCAAAATGAGCTTCGGAGCGGGCGCAACCATCGGCAACATCTTCTATGGGTCGAAGGGCTATCTCGCCATCAACGGCTATGATTCCTATCGCACCTGGCTTGGCAAAAAGCAGGAGCCCGGACCCATGAAGGTGAGTAAGGTCGGCAACCACTTCGAGAACTTCATTCAATGCGTCCGCAGCCGCAACCAGGAAGAAGTGCACGCGCCGATTGAGGAAGGTTATCTTTCGACCGCGCTGGTCCATCTGGCCAACGCTTCCTATCGATTGGGGCGCACGCTCAAGGTAGATCCGAAGACAGGATTCGCTGATGGCGACGACGAGGCCGATCAACTGCTGCGCGACGGCGACCGCGGCTATCGTCCGCCTTTCGTGGTGCCGCAGCAGGTGTAGGCATCGGGTGATTGAGGGATTGACTCATCGGCTCATTGACTCAATGAGGGAAGGGGTTTGATTCCTCTGCCTTCAGCGCTGCGGTTGTCCGTTCTCAGTCGTCAGTAGTCAGATTTCGCTGTCAGATGGTCATCAGTTGTAATGCTCCCAGCCACTGACCACTGACAACGGACCACGGACAATCGACGTCCGACAACGAACAACCACCACCTCTTCCGAGGCGCCCGAAAAATAATCAAAAAAAATAGCTTGACCCTGACGTAACGTCAGACCTTAACCTGCAACTCGAAGGGAGGTTGCGGTGAAGGGCACGAACTTGTATCAGGCACGTCAGTTTGCGGTGCGCGCGGGAGTGACCGTTCGAGCGCTTCATCATTACGACCGTCTGGGGCTCCTCAAGCCCAGCGGTCGCACGAGCGCCGGATATCGCCTGTACGCGGAAAGCGATCTGGCGCGCTTACAGCAGATTGTCACCCTGAAGTTCATCGGCTTCTCTTTGAAGCAAATCAGGGATCTTCTCCATCGCAAGGCTTTCGATCTTCCGGTGATGCTTCGACTCCAGCGCAAGATCATTGAGGAGAAGCGGAGCCGGCTGGACCTGGCCATCCAGGCGATCGAAAGAGCTGAGCACGTGGCGGCGTCCCATGCGCAGAAGGCTGCCGTTGCCGGCACTCGGCGGCGAACGATGCGCGTCCCTGACGCCGGCACCGATTGGGAAGTGTTCCGACAAATCATCGAGGTGATCAACATGCAACAAGACACAGAATGGACCAAGAAATACTATTCCGATACGGCCCTTTCCGATCTCGCCGAACGAGGCAAGCAATGGACTCCCGAAATGCTTCGCCAGGTGGAGCAGGATTGGGCCGCGCTCATTCAAGAAGTCGAGGCGGCAAACGCTGCGGGTGAGAATCCGGCAAGCGATCACGCCCAGGCGCTGGCGGCGCGCTGGCAAAAGCTCCTAGCGGGATTTACGGGCGGCAACCCGGAAGTCCAGGCGGGACTGAAGCGCCTTTACGCCGATCAGCAAAACTGGCCCTCCAGCTTCAAGAAGCCGTACAGCGATGAAGCCTGCGCCTTCATCGGCAAGGCGATGGAAGCGGCCAAAAAGAGCCAATAACCAACCAGCTCTCGCCGCAGACCGCGCTTTCGGCGCGGTCTGCGGCTTCCTTCTTCCTCCCGGCAACCCGGCCCTTCCCGCCCGCTTTGGGACTTGGAAAAACTTACCCGTGCCACTCCGGCAGCTAATGTCATGGTCCCGCGTCACAAGTCTCCTAAGTCACTGATACCACCACAAATGGTCGACACTCTTGTAGCCACTGTCTCCTTTGGTATGCCGAGTGCAATATCTTTACCGAGACTCGCGGCAGGCTGCGAGGACACGTCTCGCATGGGTGAAGTCTCGCACCGACTGGCTTGTCTTCGCAGCAGCTCGGCGCGAGATTTGTCGTTAATCGCGCAGGCGGCCGCTCTGGAGGTCAGACCAATGAAAGGTATTAAGGGACGGGTTCACTCTTCCACCTTCTTGCTTCCTTTGGCACTTCTCGCCGGTACTCTACCCCTCGGCGCACAGGCGACGAAACCGGTTACTTACAACCAGCCTGGGGCTCACTCTCAAGATTCGAAGGGCGGATTTGGGAAGCCTGAAACCATCGTTGGCACACTTACCCTGGTGAATCCACAGGAAGGACTGGTGATCCTGATGCGACGCGGACCCGGCGAACCTGCATCGACCCAACTCAGCGGCACTGAAACAATGGATCCGCGCACCCATGAGGTTGTCAAGACCGACACGGTCAAGGCGACGCCGGGCCCGGGCGAGACGGATTATAGCTTTAGAATTACGACTCATAGCCTAATTAAAATAGGCCATCAACGCGTGTCGTTGGCCGACTTAACTCAGTTTCAGGACAAGCCGGCCACTGTTTATTTCATCCCGGAACGATCGGGCAATTTCGTCCTGGGCCTCGACGTAAGCGAATGATGAATTCTGAACAATTCAGAACAATGAATTCTTCCTTCCGCGGTTCGTCGTTCATCATTCAGAATTCACTATTCATCATTCCGCATTCATCGTTCATCATTGGTTTTCCGGTGCTTCTTCGGCCGCTGGTTATACTGCAAAATCTTTTTGCGCAGCCGGATCAATTGCGGTGTCACCTCCACGTACTCATCTTCGGCGATAAACTCGATAGCTTCCTCCAGGGTCAGCGGCCGGAAGGGAATCAGCCGGATGGCCTCGTCGGCAACCGACGCGCGCATATTCGTGAGTTTCTTCTCCTTGACCGCGTTCACGTCCATGTCATCCCAGCGCGCGTTCTGGCCAATCACCATGCCCTCGTAGACTTCCACACCGGGTCCGAGAAAGAGTTCCCCGCGTTCCTGCAAATTCCATAGGGCGTAGGCTGTGGTGCGGCCCGCACGATCGGCAATCAGCGAGCCGGTCAGGCGCGATGGAATATCGCCCTGCCAGTCGATATAACCCTCAAAGAGGGTGTTCATCACGGCTGTGCCGCGCGTGGCTTTGAGGATCTCGCCGCGCAGACCGATCAAGCCACGGGAAGGAATGTTGAACTCCAGCCGCACGCGGCTGCTGCCACTCGCGCCGGTGCCATGGCTCACCATCTTGGTGTTCACGCCCTTACGCATCCCGATCTCCTGCATCAGCACGCCCACAAATTCCTGCGGCACGTCGATGATGAGCTGCTCCACAGGCTCCTGAACCTTGCCGTTGAGCGAGCGCGTGATGATCTCGGGTTTCCCCACCGCCAACTCATAGCCTTCGCGCCGCATCATCTCGATGAGAATGGCCAGTTGCAGCTCGCCGCGGCCCATCACCTTGAACGAGTCCGTGTTCGCCATCTCCTCCACGCGGATGGAGACGTTCGTGAGCAGCTCTTTTTCCAGGCGCTCGCGCAGGTGGCGCGAGGTAACGTACTTGCCTTCGCGGCCCGAGAAGGGCGAGGTGTTCACAGTGAACACCATAGAGATGGTGGGCTCATCGATGGGGATGTGCGGCAGTGGCGCGGGTGAGGCGACGCTGGTGACGGTCTCTCCGATGGTGATGCCCTCCACACCCGCGATGGCCACGATGTCACCCACCTCGGCGCTCTCCAAGTCAGTCCGTTCCAGGCCCTCGAAGCCGTAAAGCTTGGTGATGCGCGTCTGCTGAAGGCTGCCGTCCAGCTTGGCGATGGCCACCTCATCGCCGCGACGCAAGGTGCCGGAAAAGATCCGTCCCAGCGCGAGCCGCCCGTGATATTCGCTGTAGTCCAGGTTGGCCACCAGAAGCTGCAGCACGCCCTCGGGCTCGCCGCCGGGCGGCGGAATGGTTTGCAGAATGGTCTCAAACAGCGGCTGAAGATTTTCCGAACGATCGTCCAGGGCCTTCTTAGCGATGCCGTCCCTGGCAATCGTGTAAAGGATCGGGAAATCGAGCTGTTCTTCGGCGGCGTCGAGATCGATGAAGAGGTCATACACCTCGTTCACCACCTCTTGCGGACGCGCGTCGCTGCGGTCAATCTTGTTGATCACCACAATAGGAGGCAGGTGCGCTTCGAGGGCCTTGCGCAGCACGTAACGCGTTTGGGGCAGCGGGCCCTCGCTGGCATCCACCAGCAGCAGCACGCCATCCACTAACTTTAGGGCGCGCTCCACCTCGCCGCCGAAGTCGCTGTGACCGGGTGTATCCACGATGTTGATGCGGACGCCATGATAGGTAATGGCCGTGTTTTTCGCCAGAATGGTGATGCCCCGCTCGCGCTCAAGCTCGTTCGAGTCCATCACACGCTCCACCACCGCTTCGCCCTGGCGGAAGATGCCGCTCTGTTTCAGCATGGCGTCCACCAGCGTCGTCTTGCCGTGGTCGACGTGCGCGATGATGGCGACATTGCGAATCGATGAATTCAATGAACCTCCGTAGACGCGTCGTGAACGCGCGAACTTTCTGAGAATAGCGTCTTCTCAGTGTAACCCGAGCGGACGCGCCACCACGCGGTTTGGCCTCTCAGCAGCACCGTTTTGTCTCATGTGTTCCTTTGTTCAAACACAAAATTGATGCATGATGGAGCCTCCGCTTTTCGATCGGCTTGATGGGTGACCGCAGAGGAGAGTCAGAGAATAGGGGGAGCCAAACTCATGTTGCATCGTCTCAGCACAATCTTGACACTTCTAGGGGCGCTGTCAGCAGGCCTGACGTGCGGAGTGGCAGCCGAAGACCGCTTTCGGCCGCCCGCTGTTCCCCTGGTGACTTGCGATCCTTATTTCAGTGTCTGGTCGTTTGCCGACAGGCTCACGGATGACGCGACGCACCACTGGACGGGCGCCAAGCAGTCGCTCACCAGCATGGTCCGGGTGGACGGGAAGGCCTATCGCCTGATGGGCAACCGGCCTGAATCCGTTCCCGCTTTGGACCAAGTTGGCCTCCAAGTGTGGCCCACACGCACCGTCTATGAGTTTGAGGGCGCCGGCGTTCACGTCACGCTCACCTTCATGACGCCGCTCTTGCCCGGCGATCTGGATGTGCTGTCGCGTCCGGCCACATACCTCACCTGGCAGGTTCGGTCGCTTGACGGCGCTTCGCACACGGTCGCCATCTATTTTGACGCTTCGGGCGAACTGGCCGTGGACACGCCGGAACAGACGGTCGCCTGGCGGCACGATGATGTTCCCGGGCTCAAAGTCATGCGAGTGGGCAGGGATCGCCAGCACCCGTTGCAAAGAAGAGGCGATGACCTCCGCATCGACTGGGGCTATGCCTACGTTGCGGTGCCCGACTCCTTCGCGCCGAATGAGACCATCACGGACCACCACAGCCCGCGCCAGAGCTTCATGGCCGGAACGTCGCTGCCGCCGGACGACACGCACCAGCCGCGCGCTGTGGATGACGGTTTGCCAGTGATGGCGGTTTCGATGGACTTAGGTCAGGTAGCGGCCCAGCCCGCGGAGCGTTACCTGATCCTGGCCTATGACGACATCTGGTCCATCGAATATCTCAATCAGCGTCTGCGCGCCTACTGGCGTCGGGATGGCACCAAGGCAAGCGACCTGCTCCAGTGGGCTGCAAGGGACTATGCCTCGCTCAGCGAGCGTTGCCGGGCGTTTGACGAAAGCCTGACCGCTGATCTGAAGCGGCAAGGGGGAGACGAATACGCGCGTCTCGCGTCGCTTGCCTATCGCCAGAGCCTGGCGGCCAATAAGCTGGTGGCGGGCCCGAACGGGGAGCCGTTCTTCTTCCCCAAGGAAAACTTCAGCAACGGCTGCATCGCCACCGTGGACGTGATCTATCCCGGAGCGCCCTTGCTGCTGCTCTTGAATCCCAAATTGCTGGAGGCGCAGCTTGTGCCCGTGCTGGAATATGCCCGCTCCGGACGCTGGCATTTTCCCTTTGCGCCCCACGACCTCGGCACCTATCCGCTGGCCGACGGGCAGGTGTACGGAGGAAGGGAGCAGACCGAAGAGGATCAGATGCCGGTGGAGGAGAGCGGCAACATGCTGATCCTGGTGGCGGCGCTCGCCAAGATCGAGGGCAACGCCGATTTCGCCCAAAAATACTGGCCGGTGCTGGCTCAATGGGCGGACTACCTGAAGAAGGAAGGTCTCGATCCGGCAAACCAGCTTTGCACCGACGACTTCGCGGGCCACCTCGCGCACAACGCCAATCTCTCGCTGAAGGCCATCGAGGCGCTCGCCGGCTACGCCGAGCTCTGCAAGATGACGGGACACAGCGACGATGCCGCCGCTTACGGCAAGACAGCCGCCGATTTCGCAACGCAATGGGTGCAGATGGCCAACGACGGGGATCACTACCGGCTGGCGTTTGATAAGCCCGGCACCTGGAGCCAGAAGTACAACCTGGTGTGGGACACCCTGCTGGGCTATAAGCTCTTCCCAAGCACGGTGGCTGAAACTGAAATCAAGTTTTACAAAAGCAAACTGGGCCGTTTCGGCTTGCCGCTCGATAATCGAAAACCCTACACCAAACTCGACTGGGAGCTGTGGACGGCCACGCTGGCCACGTCACCGGCGGACTTTCAGGCCATCCTCTCGCCGATTTACAACTGGGTAAGCGAATCGCCCACCCGCGTGCCGCTCACCGACTGGTATTGGACCACCGACGGCAAGCAGGCCGGGTTTCAAGCGCGATCCGTGGTGGGCGGCGTCTACATCAAGATGCTGAGCGATCCCGAGATTTGGTCCAAGTGGGCTCATGCGTCCGCGAAGTGAGATGCGTGCGTCTACATCCGAAGTGAGATGCGTGCCTCTCATCCTAGACGTCGTCATTCCCGCGAAGGCGGGAATCCATTGTAGAGTCTTCGAGAGGCTTCGATTGCCCTTGTGCGGGGTGACGACGTGTCGAGATTTCCAGGGAGCATGAGAATGACCCCCGTCACGCGCCGTGATCTGTTAAGGCACGCCCGCCAGGCGGCAACCGCCTTGGCGGTTGGACTCCCGGCGGCGGACGCCGCCGGCCAGAGTCAGACTGCTTCGCAAGCGGCAACAACGCGCAAGCTGAAGGTGATCGTGGCCGGTGGACATCCCGGCGACCCCGAATACGGCTGCGGCGGAACCATCGCTCGCTATACGGACCTCGGTCACGAGGTCGTGCTGCTCTACTTGAACAACGGCGAGTGGCCGGCGTCAAAGGGCGGAGCGCCCGCTTCCAAGCGGATGGCTGAGGCCAGCAAGGCCTGCCAGATTCTGAAGGCCCGTCCTGCGTATGCTGGCCAGACGAACGGCCACGCGGTGCTTGATGCGGGGCACTTTGATGACTTTCGAAAGATCCTGGAGGCAGAGCGGCCGGACGTGGTGTTCACACAGTGGCCCATCGACGCCCACCGCGACCATCGCGCCACTTCGGCCCTGGCCTTCGACGCCTGGCTGCAGATGGGTAGGAAATTTGCCCTCTACTACTACGAGGTGTCGAACGGAGAAGATACGCTGCAATTCTCTCCCACGCACTACGTGAACATTACCGCGAACGAACCCGTGAAGCGCGCCGCCTGCTACGCCCACGCCTCTCAATCGCCCGACAAGTTCTACACCTTGCAGGACCAAGTGGCGAAGTTCCGCGGCATCGAGAGTGGCTGTGAACGGGCAGAGGCCTTCTTTCTGCAGGTGCAAAGCCCTTATGAAGCGCTGCCGACCGCGCTCTGAAGGAGCCAAGCGGCTCAGGTGGGGGGCGTTGTCGAAGAGCTACAGGGTGGAGTATGACGAACGCGAGGCCTTGGCCGGGGCAAGCCTCGGCCCTACGAACGACAGAACCTAAACCGTAAAGATTCGTCACAGTGAGCAGACCAGCGTCCGGCCAGCCGGGGAAATCCACACCCTAACTCGCTGAATACGCAGGCTCAAAATAATCAGTCGCAAGATTTTCACCAGTACCCATCGTCCCATTTTGATCTACGAGAATGATGGGCGAGGGCGGGTGATGGTTGAAATTTCAGGGGTGAAGATAAGGGAGAAGACGGGGTCGGCGCGGGTCGAACGAACCCAATGCTTATAACTCATGTGGATAGAGTCAATTAAAGTCGAAAATTGGGGTCATTTTCAAAGTTTTCGAGGGGTACGAACCCAATTTTGTATTCTATTGATCTGTAATGAGTTAAGCCATATTTGGGGCATTTCTTGAAAAAATTTCGACGAAACTGCGAAACCAGGCTTTCAAACGGGCGATGCGGAAAACGTTACCTTGATCGGCGGGGATTCCTCGCGGGAAAAGGCTGCGGCGCCTGCGCCTCAATGCGTGACGCTGATCTCCAGGGCAAAATCGCCGTCGCGCCTGGGCGTGAATCGGACTTTGGTGTTGGCGTTTGAGAGTGCGGCTAGGCTTGTGAGTGGCTGACGAACTCCGTTGACCTCGATCAGGGTCGCGCTGGTGACTCTGAAATCGTAATCGGTCTCGCCAGGAACCCGGCTCGCAGTGATGGAGCTCATCTCGCCGTGCTGTCCCGGGGTTGAAGACGCCTTCTCACTCCAGGATAGCTGGAGCGTCGGCGGTTCGTTCGGACCTCGGCGAGCGACGATAATCAATCCCTTGGTGGGGTCCACACCCGCCAGCGCTCCCGTAATGGTTTCAGGCTTCGTGAAGGCGCCCTTCGTGGTTTCCAGGTTAGCCGCGACGTGAGCGTGTTGGGGTTGATCCTGAGCTGCGGCGCTGACCACGAGAAGAGTCGATGCAAGCAAGAAGAGACAGGTGCGAAATGCCTTGCCGGCCGCTGAGGTCATGTGTCCAAACTCCGAAACAGCGCCCCGTCGAACGCCACCATGGATTTTACGGCACCTGCCACTCATCTGTCATTCGCGACGGCCTGCCCTGCCTCGTCGAGGGTGAGCTCGAGCTGTTCCCACTCTTTCATCAATTCCGCCAACTCAGAACGCCGCTCGTCGATCAGCTTCGCAAGCCGGATAGACTCCTCGGCGCTCTTGAAGTTCGCAAGATCGAGCTCGTACGAAGTGATCTCAACCTCGCGGCGCGCGACCTCCTGTTCGAGCTCGTCGTGGCGGCTTCGCAGCTTTCGCAGGAGAATAGGGTTCAGCTTTTTGCCCTGCGCGTGCGGCTCCTCGCGCCGCTGCCGTCCCGTCTCGTTGTCCCGGAGGGGCTGCGATGCGGGGATGCCGTCGTCTCTGCGGTCACCCGTCCGGCCTTCTTTCTGCCAACGATAATCCTCGTAATTGCCCGGATAGTCGTTGAGCGCGCCGCTCTCGATTTCGAAGATACGCGTCGCAAGCTTGTCAATGAAATAGCGGTCGTGCGAGACAAACACCACGGTTCCAGTGAACTTGGCGAGCGCCTCCAGCAGCACATCCTTGGCGCGCAGGTCGAGGTGGTTGGTAGGCTCATCGAGCAGCAGGAAATTCGGCGGCTGCAGCAGCATGCGCGCCAGCGCGTAACGGTTGCGCTCGCCGCCCGAAAGCACACCGATGCGCTTGAAGACCTCGTCATCCGAGAACAGGAAGCAGCCCAGCAGGGTGCGAAGTTGCGTCTGGCCGCTGAGGGCGCCGGGTGCGACGGTGGCAAGGTCGTCGATGAGGCGCGCGGCGGGGTCAAGCGCCTTGTATTGGTCTTGCGCGAAATAATCCGCTTCCACGTTGTGGCCCAACCGAAGCTCACCGGCCGTTGGTTTCTCCGCGCCCGCCAGCAGCTTGATCAGCGTCGACTTGCCGGCACCGTTCACGCCCACCAAGCCCACGCGGTCGCCACGATTGATGATGAAGTTCACGCCTTCAAACACCAGCTTGCTGCCGTAGCTCTTGGCGACGTTCCGAAACTCCGTCACCAGGCGCCCGCTCGCCGGGGGCTGAGGAAACGAGAAGTGAATCGTCTTCTCCTCCGGCGGCAGCTCAATGCGGTCGATTTTCTCCAGCTCTTTGATCCGGCTCTGCACCTGCTTGGCCTTGGTGGCTTGATACCGGAACCGGTTGATGAAGACTTCGAGCTGCTGAATGCGCTCCTGCTGGTTGCGGTAAGCCGCCTCAAGCTGGGCGCCGCGCGCCTCTTTTTGCGTGAGGTAATGTTCGTAGTTCCCGGTGTAGAAGTAAGCCCGCCGGTTCCAGATTTCGAGGATCTTCTTCACCGTGACGTCGAGAAAATAGCGGTCGTGAGAGACCAAAACGAAGGCGGAGGGATAGTCCTCCAGGTACTGTTCCAGCCAGTTACGCGCCTCAAGATCGAGGTGGTTGGTGGGCTCATCCAGCAGCAACAGATCAGGCTTGATGAGCAGCAGCTTCGCCAAGGCGATGCGCATCTGCCAGCCGCCGGAGAATTCCTCGGTGGGGCTATCCCGATCGTCGCGCGAAAAGCCGAGGCCATTGAGCACTGTGTGCGCCTGCGCTTCCAGCGAGTACCCGTCGCGGCCCTGGAACTCGGTTTCAATGCGGTGGTAGCGCTCCGTCACGCGGTGGTACTCGTCGCTCTCCGGATCAAGTTCGGCCATCCGGTGATGGAGCGTCTCCATTTCCTTTTCCATGTCCAGCAGATCGCCGAAGACGGAAAGGCATTCCTGCAACACCGTGCGCCCGGATAGCGATAGTCCGTCCTGGGGAAGGTACCCCGTGGTAATGCCCTTGGCCGCGGAGCGCGACCCTTCATCAAGTGACTCAAGGCCCGCCAATACCTTGAGCAGTGTCGTTTTTCCGGTGCCGTTCGCGCCCACCAGGCCCACGCGCTCTCCCGGCGTCAAAAGCCAGTCGAGGCCCTCAAAGAGGACTTTGGAGCCGAAGTGTTTTCCTGCAGAAGAGAGCTGGATCATGGTCGTAGAATGCTTCGCAGAACTTCCATCTTCTAGTTTATCAGGCGGGAGATTGATCTCAGTGTGTACAACCTCCACCAGCGTCCGAAATGACGAGGGAAGAAAAAGGCGACTTGTCCCGTCCAAACACAGTTGGCGCCTTGCCGCGCGACGCGATTGGGTGCATCTCGTTCGGGTGCGGCGTCGCTGCACCACCGTTTGGGCATTGCCGCCCGATCGCCGCTCCATGGAGGAAAACTATCGGATGCAGTCAAATTGGGGTGCGGACCCGTGGAAACAATCTGCGCTTTTGGCGATTGCCCTCATGTTGGTGCCGTCCGCTGGACGCGCACAGAGCGCCGGAGGAACGCTCCAAGGCGTGGTACAGGACGCGACGGGCGGCCGAGTGTCCACCGCCAAGATTACGGTTCAAGCGCTCCAGTCTAGCGTCGAGCGCCAAATCTCGACGGATACTCGCGGCGAGTTTCGCTTGGATAATCTTTGGCCGGGCCCGTACAGAGTGATTGTGAACGCCCCACGGTTTGCAGAGGCTCGTTCGGATGTGACGGTGGCGGTGAGCTCGGCGCGCAACATCATGGTGACGATGCAACCCGCATCCGTCCGTCAAGCGGTTATCGTACAGGGCGAGGCTTCGTCCATTACGACGCAGCCTATCGACACCACCAGCGCCGTGCGCGGCGGCGTCGTGACGGCACAGGACCTGGAAACCATCCCACTGGCGAATCGAAGCTTCGCCAACATCGCGTATCTCGTGCCCGGTACCGAACCCGTGGAACCCTCCGACCCCACGAAGGCGCGCATCACGGCGGTCTCCACCGGCGGCAGCTCGGGTTTGAACAACCAGCTTTCCGTGGATGGAGGTGACAATTCGGACGATTACATCGGGGGATTTCTACAAAACTTTTCGTCCGACGGCATCCAGGAGTTCGCCTTTCGCACGGCGCAGGAAGACGCTGACACCGGGCGCACCACGGCCGGCTCTGTGGTGATCACCACCAAGCGCGGCGCCGATGACTGGCACGGTGACGCGGCTTTCTACGAGCGGGCAGCGGCGCTCAACGCGCGCTTTCCCATCGATAATCCCCCGCCCGAGCCCAAGCAGCCGTTCTCTCGGCAGAATTACATTGGAACCCTGGGCGGACCCATCGAGAAGAGCAAACTTTGGTTCTTCGCGTCGCTAGAAGCCGTCCACGAGGACGCCAGTATCAACTACAGTCCGGCCAGCCTGTCGGAGTTCACCGCGCTGGCGTCGCTGGCAGCCCAGGGCCTGATTCCGGGAGTAGAGTCGATCCCGGTGCCGACCCATGTGCCCGTCCCATTCCATGACTATCTCAGCTCGCTCCGCTTTGATTGGTCACAGTCGTCGCGCTCGCAGTGGTTTCTGCGGGGATCCAATGACAACTACACAACACGGAACGATCTGGTGCAGCAGGCTACGTTGCCTTCCACAGGCGCAACTTCCGGCTCCAACTACTTCAACGTTGTGCTCCACAATCAGTACACTTTCAGCCCTACTTGGCTCGGATCCTTTACCTTTGACGCCAGCACCTTGCGCCGCACAGAGACGCGCAACAGCCAATTGGGCTTTGCGCTGGCGTTTCCTTTCAGTGCGACTTCTTCTACCATCTCAGGCTTCGAGACGTTTGGCGACAACCAGTTCGTGACGCCCATCACGGCCTTTCCGGTGCTGCGCAAACAACAGAAGTACCAGTTCCGTTACGACGTCAGCCACGCGCAGGGAGGGAACGCGCCGCGATTCGGGGTGGACTTCATACACGAGCCCGTGTTGAGCGGTGCGCTCTCAGGCACAGCCGAGAACCTGACCGTGTTCACCATGGATCCCACGTTTTATGCTGAGAACCCGACACAGTTTTCGGCAGACTTGGTATGCGGCGCCACAGCTCTCGACGGAACCACTTGCATGTCTACTCCCGAGACGAACGGGAGTTTTTCACAGAACGTACAGCGGCTGGCATTCTATGCAGAAAACTCGTGGAGAGAGACGCCGCACTTTACCCTTAACTACGGACTGCGATACGACACCACTTGGGGACTCTTCACCGCCTCCGGGCGCTCACAATCGCAGAATCCGGCCCTGCTCACGCTCAAAGCGCTCGATATTCCTGTCGCAGTGACGGCCCCGCACGATTATCGAGGGGCGCTGGCGCCTCGCATCGGCGTTGCGTATTCTCCCGGGAACAGTTTCAACACAGTACTCCGTGCGGGCTTCGGCATGTTCTACAGTGACCTTGCCCAGAACGGCTGGGTGACAGCCCTTCAGGCGGTGAATGAGGCTCCGGAAGCATGCGTCGCACCTGGCGACCCCGGGTGCGTGCCTGGGGCCAATGCGGGAGGTGCAGCGTCCCTGATAGACGCCGGCTATAAGACGCCGTACGCCATCCACATCACTGCGGGAGCGCAACACGCTTTTAACAAGAACTGGAACCTGAGCGCGGACTGGACCCACGAGCAGGGCGTGCACTCTTTCGCCCGCTACCAGTACCAAGCCGGCTACACCTTGTTCTCGCCTTTGTTCCCTTCGGACCTGAACAGCCAGATGAACAACGTTCCTAATCTCACTCTGTTCCGCTCAGACAATCGCTCGCGCTACGACGGCATGTCGGTGCACCTGCAAGGAAATGTCCCCGGCCGCGTGAACGTGGTTGTGAACTATACGCTCTCCAGGGCAAAAACGTGGGGTTGCGTGCTCGGCGAGCTGTTTGACTATGTAGACGGGGTCTGCAATCCGTTAGACGCCTTCGGGCCGGGTGACTTCGGTCCCTCGGGCGAAGACGTCACAGATCGGCTGGTGGTGGCCGGAGTGTTTCACGCGCCGGCGGGCTTCGAAGTGTCGCTACTCGGCCAGATTGAAAGCGCGCGGCCCATCACGCTGACCACTCCCGTGGATGTCAACGGCACGGGCGATCCGCTGGATGACCGTGCCGTGGTGAACGGAGTGCAAACCACCCTCGACGAATTCCGCTGCACTCCCTATATTCAGTTCGATATGCGTGTCAGCCGGCCGTTTAAGATCCGAGAGCGCTGGCAAGTGACGCCGTTCATTGAATTCTTCAACCTGTTCAACCGCAACAATCCCGGAGCCAACTACGTTACGGACATCTCCGCGCTGCCCACACCTGTCAATAACCTTTACCACGCCACGGCGTTCTGCCTGAACGCAGACTGCACTCAAACCTCGCCCATCACCAATCCGCGTCAACTGTTAGTACCCTCCGGTGCTCTAGGTGACTTCTTCGGTCCCGGCACCACCGTCGGCATTCCGTTTGCGGCGCAAGTCGGAGCGCGAATGACGTTTTGACAGGCGCAGCCGAAACAGGAGCCTGACACTACTGCCATGCCCTCTGCGGCAACGTCCAAAAGTTGTTCACGCCCCGCCGATTTGTCGTACAATACGCCCCTGTACTTTCCGGATAACGGGCTGCGGCAACCGCCTGAACAGCCGGCACGGGAATCCTTCGAGGACACGTCATGTCGCCGATCGCCTCGGGTGTAAGTCTTTCGCTCCTTGCGGGCGCTCTGAACGGGAGCTTTGCTACTCCCACAAAGTTTGCCAGGCGCTGGAACTGGGAAAACATCTGGTCCGTCTGGGCCGTGGTAGCAATGTTTATTCTTCCGTGGGTTCTGGCGTATTTCACCGTGCCGAATCTTGTGGATGTCTACCGTGGCGGCGGGCACCTTCGCGAGATCGAGCTGCTGCTGGTGTTTGGGTTGGGCTTCGGGCTGGCACAGGTCTTCTTCGGCTTAGGCATCGCGGCTCTTGGACTCTCGCTGAACTTCGCGATCGCCATTGGGATTTCAACAGCGCTGGGCTCGATTGTGCCGCTCGTGTTTCTCGAGAGCGACCTCATCTTCACTCCGAAAGGCGAGATGATTCTGCTCGGTGTGGCGATTGTCATTGCCGGGATTGTGGTCTCGGCCGTAGCCGGCAGGCTGAAGGAAAGCCATACCGCAGAGCGGGAGCTACGCTCCACAGAAAAGCAAATGAGCTTTGGGATGGGCCTGCTGATGTGTATTCTCGCCGGACTGGGATCGCCGCTCAACAATTTCGGGCTGGCATTTGGCAAACCACTGGTGGAGCGTGCCGTTATTCTCGGAGCGAGCCCCGCCTACCAAACCAACGTCATCTGGGCGCCGTTGCTCACCGCTTCCGTTGTTCCCTACCTCATTTACTGCGCCTATCTTTGGTGGAAGAACAGGAGCTTTGGCCTGTTTGGCGCTTCGGGCACCGCGCTGAATTGGATCTTAGGCATCGTGATGGCGGCCCTCTGGATGGCTAGTCTTGAAGTGTATGGCTCTGCCGCCACCAGCATGGCTGACCTTGGTCCCATTCTGGGCTGGCCGCTCTTCATGTCGGTTATCATCATCGCATCGAACATCTGGGGCTTTGCCACCGGCGAATGGCGTGGCTGCGGACGCAAGCCTATTAACGTGATGTTAGGCGCAATCGCCTTGTTGGTGGCCGGTTTCTGCACCCTAGCCTACAGCGCCAGCATGAGCTGAAAAACAGGCAAGGGCCAATAGGCAAGGGCCAAGAAAAGTAGCGCATGTTGGTCGATTGGCTCGTGCCTCTCGCCTATTGCCTCGTCTTGGCCACCTCCAGTGCTAAAGCGATGGCTCCCAACACACCGGCGTTCTCTCCGAGCTGGGCCGGCACCACGTACTCATCGATGTGATCGGTGATTTCGCTCACCCGGATGTAGTTATTCAGCAGCTCCAAAGTCTTCCGCCGGACCATCGGGAAGAGAAACGAACGCCGCATGACGCCGCCGCCCAGAATGATCCGTTGCGGAGAGAGCGTACACACCAGGTTCGTGACGCCGAGCGCCATGTACTGCGCCTCAAGCTCCCAAGCGCGATGCTCCGGCGGCAGTTCCTGACCCTTGCCGCCCCAGCGGGCCTCAATGGCGGAACCGGCAGCCAAGCCTTCCCAGCAGTCACCGTGAAACGGGCACGAGCCCGGGAACGGGTCTGCCTGCCAATCGTGGGCAATGCGCATATGGCCCATTTCCGGGTGAAGCACTCCGTGGAGCATCCGTCCCGCGGCCATGCCGCCGCCGCCGATGCCGGTTCCCACGGTCACATAAACAAACGTGTCCAGTCCCTGCGCCGCGCCCCACTGGCGCTCGCTCAGCCCCGCGCCGTTCACGTCCGTATCAAAGCCTACGGGCACGTTGCACGCCCGTCGGACAGGGCCTACCAAATCCGTGTTTTGCCAACCCGCCTTGGGTGTAGACGTAATGAAGCCGTAGTGTGGCGAGGCGGGATTCACATCGATGGGGCCGAAGGAAGCGATACCGATGGCAGCCAGCGGCTCGCGCTTCATCTGGCTCTGAAAGTACTCCACCAACCGGGTCACCGTCTCTTCGGGTGACGTGGTCGCGAATTCAAACCGGTCCCGCAGATCCTGTGGACCCGTTCCCACGGCGCAGACGAACTTAGTCCCCCCTGCTTCAATCGCGCCATATGACGTCATAGACTCTCTCCCCTTCTACCTTCGCACATTCACGCGATGGATCGTCGTCGCCACTCCCAATCAGGCCCGCACGGGGGCTGTGGTCACTCATCATAGCAGTGGAAGAAGCTTTTGCAAGCCATCCCTCCGTTCTGATGCGCCGCCAAAACCGCCACAATTGACTTGATTTCTTGCGGCCGCGCTTTGTTCACAATGACGGTGTGCGTTCCCCTCAGAGGTTTCGGTTTCGGCGCTTTGCAGCAAGCGGGCTTATGCTCCTGCAGGTTAGCCTGCTCAGCCTCTCCGGATTTCACTGTCACGAGGGAGATGCGTCGGGCTCGAAGGTTTCCACCGGCGCCACGTTAAATCGCGCTCCTTCTGTGGCAACACCGGCTGGACAGGATTGGATGCTGTGTCCGGTTTGCCAAATCATGCGATTAAGCGCAGCCCGGCCGGCCACCCTTTCTGCGAACCCGCAGGCTGTGACGTATTCCTTCTTCGCCATCAACCGCATACTTGCCTATTCCCTCCGTCACCGGCCAGCATCGATCTATGGTCGCGCCCCACCCCTTCTCTAACCACTTGATCGAAGTCGCTTCTCGGTGTTCAGTTTGCCAGCGATTGATTCAGCCGCGGGCGCAGATGCTCTTCAGGCTGCTCTGTCACCGGCCCGAATCACGCGCCTGAGACAGCACCGTTAACAGGCTCTCAGGTTCAAGAAACCTAAGGGGTGTGTCATGGGAAGAGTTTTCGGTTGCCGCCGGAGACCCGCCTGGATGGCGGTCTTTCTGCTGCTTCTTGTGGGCCTCCTCGCTTCTTGCCAGCGCCAGGCGGCCGATGCCAACCAGCCTTCACTCGCTTATGGGTCGGACCGGTCCGGCACCGCCAAGGCCGAACTGTTCACCGTGCCGCAAGAACAAATGTCGCACGTTCAGGTGGTAGCGGTTCAGTCCGCTCCGCTGCCGCGCGTCCTACGCTTTACAGGATCCGTGGCCTACAACAACTTCGAAACCACACCAGTCATCACGCAAGTAGGAGGCCCTGTTTCCAGAATACTCGTGGAGCCGGGTAGCGTTGTGCGCACCGGCCAAACGCTGCTGGAGATCGCCAGCCCGGATTACGCCCAGGACCGTACCAATTACCTGAAGGCGCGCGACGCGCTCTCGCTCGCCGAGAAGGGCCTGGCCCGCGCCCAGGATCTTTACGCACACGGCGCCAACGCCCAGGCTGATTTGGAGCAAGCGCAGTCCACCCGCCAGCAGGCCCTGGCTGACCTGCAGGCGGCGGAGCAGGCGCTGAAGGTGCTCGGGATTCCGAATCCGGATTCGCTCGTCCAAGACCCCTCTTCACCGCAGGTTCCGCTGCTGGCGCCGGTCGCGGGGGAAATTGTTGAGCGGTTGGTGGCGCCGGGACAGGTTCTTCAGGCCGGCGCCACGCAGTGCTTCACAATTTCGAACATGAAAAGCGTTTGGGTGCTGGCCAACGTTTATCAGCAGGACCTCGGCTACGTCCACGTGGGCGATCCGGCCGAGATCACCACGGACGCTTATCCAAACACGTTCCGGGCGCGCATTTCCTATCTTGCACCCGCGGTTGACCCTACTACTCGCACGCTGCAGGTGCGCCTGGTAACCGACAATCCGGAAGAAAAGCTGAAGAAGGACATGTACGTCACGGCCACAGTGCGGGCGGCCACCATCCCGCGCGCCCTCACGGTTCCCGATGCTGCCGTGCTGCGGAATTCTGAGAATCAGCCTTTTGTCTACGTCGCCGTTGCGCCCAACCAGTTTGGAGAGCGGCTGGTTTCGATCGGCGAAAGCCAGGGCGGGCGCACCGAGGTTCTCTCCGGGCTGCGCGAGGGCGAACAGGTGGCGGCAGATGGCAGCCTGTTCCTGCAATTCGCCAACTCGTTGCAGCGTTAACGGCGGCGGTCGGCCTGAATCGCGCCAGCTCGTCACCTCCTCATGGTTCATCGCATTGTCCAATTCGCTCTGAAGCAGCGTTTTCTGGTGCTGATGCTGGTTGCGTTCATCACGGCGGCCGGCATCGTCTCTTTTGAACGCATGCCGGTGGACGCCTACCCTGACCTCTCGCCTCCGATGGTCGAAATCATCACCCAGTGGGATGGTCACGCCGCCGAGGAAGTGGAGCGCCTCGTAACCCTGCCCATCGAAGTGGAAATGAATGGCGTGCCTCAGCTTGTTGTGATGCGCTCCATCTCCCTCTACGGGCTGTCCGACGTTATCCTGACCTTCGAGGATGACACAGACAACTACTTCGCCCGCCAGGTGGCCTTCGAACGTCTGAGCGACGTGACCCTGCCCCAGGGCGTAGCGCCTTCGCTGGCGCCCCTGTTCAGCCCCACCGGCCTCGTCTACCGCTATGTGATCGAGAGTCCGGACCGCACACCTCAGGAGCTTAAGACCATCGAGGATTGGGTTCTGGAGCGCGCCTATAAGTCGATTCCCGGCGTGGCCGATGATTCGGGTTTTGGCGGCACCGTCATGCAATACCAGGTGCTGGTCGATCCGGCGCGCCTCTACAACTACCATCTCACCGTGCCTCAGGTGGAGGAGGCGCTGGCGGCCAATAATGGCAATACCGGCGGCGGATTTTATCAGCAAGGCGGGCAGTTCTACTACGTGCGCGGCCTGGGCCTGGTGAAAGACACGGCGGATATCGGCAACATCGTGGTGGCCAGCAATAACGGCGCGCCGGTGCGCGTGAGCGACGTGGCGCAAGTCACGATGGGGCACGCTCCTCGCCTGGGTGAGTTCGGGTTTGAGAAGAATGACGATGCCGTGGAAGGCGTCATCCTCATGCGGCGCGGCGAGCAGACGCAGAACGTCCTCGAGCGCGTGGAGCAAAAAACCGAACAGCTCAACCGTCAGGTACTGCCGCCCGATGTGAAGGTCCGGCCTTTTTATGACCGCAGTGCTCTGGTGCGCCTCACGACCGACACCGTGGAGGCAAACCTGCTGCGCGGCATGATCCTGGTGCTGGTCGTGCTGATGTTCTTCCTGGTGAGCGTGCGCGCCGCCATCATTACCGCGCTCACCATTCCGCTGTCTTTGCTCTTCGCCTTCATCTTCCTGCGCCTGCACGACGTCTCGGCCAATCTGCTCTCTATCGGCGCCGTGGATTTTGGAATCATCATCGACGGCACGGTGGTGATCATGGAGAACATCTACCGCGAGCTCGGGCTTCGCCAGGGCCAGGACTGCACGCTGAATGACGTGATCTTGTCGGCCGCGCGTGACGTGGACCGGCCTGTCTTCTACTCCCTGGCCGTCATCATTGCAGGGTACGTGCCGATTTATGCTTTGACAGGGCCTTCGGGCAAGCTTTTTGATCCGATGGCTGACACCATGGCGTTTGCCCTGGTCGGCGCTTTGATCCTGGCTCTTACGCTGGTGCCGGTGTTGGCCTCGTATTGGTTCAAGGGTGGGGTTCGAGAGCGGGTGAACCGTCCCTTTGAGTGGATCAAGCGCGTTTACGGAGGCGAGCTCCGCTGGTGTATGGACCGCCCCAGCTTTACCCTGTTGGCGGCGGCACTCATCTTCGGAAGCACGCTGCTGCTGGTGCCGTCGATCGGCGGCGAGTTCATGCCCCACCTCGACGAGGGGGCGCTCTGGGTAAGAGCCACCATGCCTTACACGATCTCTTTCGACGAGGCCAGCAAGATCGCACCCCAGATTCGCGACATTCTTATGTCTTACCCGCAGACGACGGAGGTCGGCTCCGAGTTGGGCCGCCCCGACGACGGCACTGACCCCACCGGGTTTTTCAATTGCGAGTTTTACGTGGGGCTCAAGCCTTACAAAGACAAAGCCTGGAGTGGCGCTCTTCATACGAAGGAAGAGCTGACCGACTCCATTCGCCGCCGCCTGGAGTCTTATCCGGGTATCATTTTCAACTTCACCCAACCTGCCGAAGACGCGGTTGACGAGGCTCTGACGGGCCTCAAGAGCTCGCTCGCCGTGAAGGTGTACGGACCCGACTTGAACGTGCTGCAAGACAAGGCCCTTCAGATCAAACAGATCCTTAGCCAAGTGCCGGGCTTTGCTGAACTGACCGTGGTGCGGGAGCTCGGGCAGCCAAGCTTGCTGGTGGACGTGGATCGCGAGAAGATTGCGCGTTACGGCATCAACGTCGCGGACGTGGAAGCGGTGGTGCAAGCCGCGGTGGGAGGCCAGGCAGCCACGCAAGTGATCCAGGGCGAGAAGCTGTTCGACCTTGTGGTACGCAGCGAGCCTCAGTTTCGCTCGAACGCGCATGAGATTTCCAACCTGCTTGTGGGCACGCCCTCGGGCGGGCAGGTTCCCCTGAGCTCGCTGGCGGACATCCGGCAGGGCAACGGCGCCTCTTTCATCTACCGCGAGAACAACTCGCGGTATATCGGCATTCGATACAGCATCGAAGGACGGGACCTCGCCCGCGCCGTCGCCGACGGTCAGCGAGCTGTAAATCGCGTCGTCACGCTGCCCTCGGGCTACTGGATGAACTGGGGAGGCGAGTATGACGAATACCTGGCGGCACGCAGCCAGCTTTCGGTGATCGGCCCACTCACGGTCGTGGTGATCTTCCTGATCCTCTTCGCCCTCTACGGAAACTTCAAGTTTCCGTTCACCATTGCCCTCGGCGTAGCGATCGCCGAGCCTGTGGGCGCCCTGCTCGCCCTGAGGCTGACGCACACGCCCTTCAGCGTCTCCTCGGTTCTGGGCCTCATCGCCCTGATGGGCGTGTCGGTCGAGACCGCTGTGATCCTCGTTTCCTACATCAACAAACTGCGCCTCGAAGGCATGGGAATTCGCGAAGCCACCTACGAAGCCTCCTTGCTTCGCCTGCGGCCCATCATGATGACCGCCCTGGTGGCCTGCCTCGGCTTGCTGCCCGCGGCGCTTTCCCACGGCATCGGCTCCGACACTCAGCGTCCGTTTGCCATCGTTGTGGTCGCAGGTCTGATTTCACGCCTGTTCCTGGGCTTTTTCGTCAACCCGGTTCTCTACCAGATGGTGGCGCGCGACGGGGACGTTCTGCAAGTATGAGATGCGCCCCGTTTGCCGGGCGGAGCCGTCCCGAACGCAGTCATTCCCGCGAAGGCGGGAATCCACTTCGTTGATACCTTCCTTCTCCAGGACTTCTGCAATGGATTCCCGCCTTCGCGGGAATGACTGCGTTCGGGGTGTTCAAGTGACACCGATACCCCCTCCTGCTTCATGTTGAAATTCAAAACGTATACTTCAGCGCGAATTGCAGGATGCGCGGGCTTACGTCGCTTTGGATTTGGCCGAAGGTCGCATCCGTGAAGTAGTTGTCTGGCGCCTCGAAGTTAGTGTGATTCAGCAGATTGAAGAATTCAAACCGCAGCTCCACGCGATGGCGCTCAGTGATGTTGATGTACCGCATCACTGCGGCGTCGATGTCGAAATATCCGGGCGCCAGCAGCGAAAACTTTCCTGAGTTGCCAAAAGTGCCCACGGGGCTGAGCGAGAACGCGCTGGGATTGAGCCACTGAAGCGCGCCGGTAGTGCTCTTGACGTAGGGATTTCCGGATACGTCCGGACGATCGAGTCCAACGCCGCTCAGAGAATTATCGACGCCGTCGAGAGCGTAAAACCAGGTTCCGGTGTGATAGGCGACAATGGGGGATAGCTGCCAGTTGCTCAGCAGCCTGTTGGTCCAGGTGTTTTGAAAATGTGGCGATTGCGCAATGAAGGTCAAGTTGAAGATCTGGCGGAGGTCAAAACCACAGTTGCCGCGCTCCGCCCGCCGGTTGAAGGGATCTTGGGTTTGAGGCCCACCCAAGTCACCCTGAAAATCACCTTCGCTGATGCAATGAGACCAGGTGTAATTGCCCAAGATCGTGTAGCGATCACTGAACCGATGCTGCGCTTTGAGCAAGAGGCCCTGGTATTGTCCATTGGACCCGGCGTCGAGGTGATAAATGTCCGAGAACGCGGGGCCGGTAACCGGATTGATGAGATAGAGCACCCGTCTCTGGTCGATGTTATCTTCGGTTGAGCACGGCGCACCATCGCAGGTTCCGGGTATAAAGACGCCGGGGTTGATGTCCTCTCCAGTCCAGATGTGAGTGGACTTGTTGCCGACGTAATCCGCTGCCAGCAGCCAGTCCTTTGTTAACTGGATCTGATAGCCGAGATTCCACTGGCTCACGTACATCGGCCGCGAATCCAAAGGATAATCATAGTAACTGCTCCCGGGAGGGAAGACCGCGTCTTTTCCGGGGGGAAACGGCAGGGGGAAGGGGTTGCCGCCGGGGTATCCCTGCCACGGATCGGAGAGGCCCCCTGGCGGGCTGTTCAAATCCACCACGCTTCCCCACGGAGCGCCCTGTGTTTGGTCTTCGAAGTAGGCGGTGGGTATCGTGTCATAGAATATGCCAAACCCGGCGCGAACCACCTGTCGCCCGCTACCCGTGGGATCCCAAACGATGCCGACCCGCGGCTCGAATGCCGCCAATTTGGTGTAGGTGTAGCTGCGAGGTATGCCAGGATCGCCGGGGTAGAAGAGGCCCGGCGGGGCGTTATCGTACTGGCTGGTCTTCGTGCCGGAGGCGAATTCCGACTGATAAAAGTGATCCACCGCGTCGTGCGTCTCGGTGACGGAGAAGTTAGGCTCCCAGCGCAAACCCAGGTTCACATTCAGGCGTTTGCTGTACTGAATGTTGTCATTGAAATAGAATCCGAGGTAATTCTGCCGGCCGTTGAACTGAGTTACGTTTCCCTGATCAAAAAAGCTTGCGTGCCCGAGCAGAAAATCCAGGAGCCCATCGTTCGTAAACTGGCCGTTGAATTGGAATCCTCCGTTCGCATAAGCGTTGTTCGCATAGGGGTACTGATAGTGGATCCAATCCCCGCCGAGCGACATGTGCTGCCGGCCCTTGATGATGTCCAAATCATCCGCAACCTCCGAGACATTGTTTTTGAAATGGGCGGGGGCACAGGTGCCGCAGCCAATGCCGAAATATCCGTTAATCCCAAGATCGATCGCATTGGGCACGGCCTGATAGATGTTGACGCCAAAGTCCGCCAGGTTCTTCATATCAGCCGCCGGACCGCGCGTAATGGCCAGGCGCGTCCAGGCAAGATGGAGGGTGTTAAGGATGCTGGGTGTGATGGAATAGGTGTCACCAATGGTAACCGATTGCGTGCGGTCCAGAACTCCGCGCTGAGTGGTGAGCAGGAAATTGTTGTCAAAGGCCGCCGGACTCTTATAGTCGGCGAAGAAGTACCTGCCGAAGACGCTGTTCTTCGCGCTTTGGTTCCAATCCACACGTCCGATGTATTGGTCTTCCCTCTGCGGCTCCGGAATCGCATACGTGATTCGCCCGCAGGGATCGCTGGTAGTGGGAACGTACTTGAGCAGGCCCAGCGCCTGCTGATTGTAACGCGAAGGATCCACGAAATAATTGGCGAAGGGTTGGCCGGTCGCGGGGTCAATGATGGTGCGGGCCATGCCGCTCGACTGGCAACTGGCCGATTCAATCGCGCTCCAATCGCCGTTCAGCACGGCCTGCGTGGGGACATAGGTGATGGAAGAGGGAGGAGCGGTCCGAATGCGAGTTCCCTGGTAGCCAAAGAAGCCGAAGAGCTTGTCCCTTTTGATCGGCGCTCCAATAGTGCCGCCGAACTGGTTTCGTTTCAGCGTATCCTGCGTGGCGGCGAAGAAATCGCGAGCGTTGAAGTCCCCGTTGCGCACGAATTCAAAGGCATCTCCGTGAATTTGATTGGTGCCGGACTTGGTCACCACCTCCACTTGAGCGCCCGGGTGAAGCCCCCACTGCGCCGAAAGGCTGCTGGTCTGAACGCTGAACTCCTGGATAGCGTCCGGGAACGGAAAAGGAAGATTGATGTTCGAGAAGTTATCCATGTGCGTGCCGCCGTCCAGGCGGTAGCTGGTTGCGCTGGATTGTCCGCCGGCCACCGAAATGCTATCCGAGCTGAAATAGTTCTTGCTGGTCTTGATGTCCGTCAGATTTTGATCCGTCATGTTCGAGGACGCGCCCATCAGCATAATCAAGTCAGTGGCCTGGCGGCCGTTCAAGGGCAGGTCCAGAACGCGCGCGTTGTCGATGATGTTTGACACGGAGGTGGATTGCGTCTGCACCATGTTGGCGTTGGCAGACACCTCCACGGCTTGTTTTACCTGGCCGACGTGCAGCGTGACATCAACGGTGACTTTGTTGCTGACCTCGAGGAGGATTCCCGTCTGGACGTACGCCTCGAAGCCGGCGGCTTCCACTTCGAGTCTATAAGAGCCCACGGGGAGATTCGGCAGCACGTAGATTCCGTCGGCGCCGGTCACCGCTCTCCGAACCAGACCCGTAGCGACGTGGGTAGCCGTTATCGTCGCGTTCGGCACCAGAGCTCCCGTTGGGTCCGAGACCACACCGGAAATCTGCGCGGTCGCCCCCACCTGCCCCCAAACAGGCGCGGCCGAAACCGTCAGAAGAATCATTCCGACCGCGACAAGACTGCTCATTTTTCGTCTCATGTTGTGGAATCCTTCCCCGTCGAATTCACTTCCGCCCTTATAAGCTCGGAGTATACACCCGTTTGCTTCAAACGTTGTCTTGACGACCTCCTCCATCATTCCCCACTTCCGTCCGCCGATGGAGAATAGTGAGAAAACTGAGAACGTTTATTTCGCGATTGCGGCTGAAGGGGATAGGCTGTGGAAAACGGCATAGGGGTATCGGGCGTGCCGCCCGCGCTGGCGAGACGGAGCCCAACCGTCTGGCATGTGCTGGAGTGCGAACGACGCTTCATCGGAGCCCTGAAAAGGACGTGTTGGCGGTAATCTGCTCAGGCGGGACAAAGAAAAAGAGGCCTTGCTTTCGCAAGGCCTCTCAAGAAAGGTCGTTCTACCAAAGATTCGGAGCGTTACTTTCCAAGGTGGCCGTACGGGGTTCCGACGCCGGTGCACTGGTCATAGCCTACGGCAGCGTTGTGACCCGAGCCGTTCGATCCCGTCGTGACGTCATGGAAATTATTCGGGTATGCGAGGTTTGCATAGAGCTGGTCATAGATCAGGTTGTTCTCTTCCGTCGTATAGTAGCCGCCAGTGTAGGGGCCCTGTCCCAGCTTGTTGTCTGAGGCATTGATGATACCGGCGAGGGATGGGGACGCTACGCTAGTGCCGCCTACGACGACCCAGCCGCCGTAGCCGTAGCTGTCGTAGACCCACACGCCACTCGCAGGATCGGCGTCAAATGACAGGTCTGGAGTTTGCCGCGGGCCCTGTCCAGCAAAGGGATACTGGTAAGCGGCCCAAGGTCCCATCCCATTCAGGATGCTTGGTGGGCTTTGCCAGAGCTCATAAGCGCTGACGCCGCCGCCTGAACCGGACCAGCAGCTCTCACTTAAGTAATTCCCGTTAGCATCACGATTCACGGTGGTTCCGCCGGCAGAGACTACCCAAGGAGAAGAGCTCGGGTAGGCAGCGCCCCAGCCGGAGTCACCAGCGGAGGCAAAATAAGTTATGTGCTGCCAGTAGTAGCGATAGAAGACGTCGTCAGTAGTATTGGTTTCCGTGGAGAATTCGGAACTGCCCCAGCTATTCGAGATGTCGCCACCGCCCCAGCTGGCCACCTTGATGCCGGCAACCTGTTCGGCGAACAGCAGGTCGTTGTAGCTGTTGCTGCAAGCTTCCACAAGAATGATATGAGCCTTCGGCGCCATGGCATGCGCCCACTCGATGTCCAGATCCTCCTCGAGGCCCCAACCGACATTAGCTGCTGGTGTGCCGCTGCAACTTGCGGTATAGCCATTCAGCGTGCCGAAGCTGGTATTCGCAAGAACCCTCGAGTAGCCTGCGACAGGCAGTCCCCAGTAGCTTGAGAAATACGCCAAATCACTCGAGGCGTTGGGGTTATCATAAGCGTCCACCAGAGCGATCGCGCCCCAACCGCCTGTAGCATGGCTCGTGGCCCCAGTGGTCGGATTGCACCCCGAGTACGTCGGACCCATCTTATAAACACAGGCCAGCGATGCCGGCGTCTCTGCAAACGTGTAGTCCGGGACCGCCGAAGACTGTTGGCGGCCTGACGGGACGAAAATATGAACGTTAGTGTGGGCGCGCAGGCCAGCGTCGTCAGGACGCGCGACGCTGCTGTCTGGGGTGATCACATTGCCCTGAGGCTTATAGATCGCGGGCTGAGACCCTTCGTCACTAACGGGGGGCTCTTCGGGCTGTGCCGCCGCTTGCGGCGGAGTGTGCGTCTCGTCCTGGGGCACTGCCCGCAATGCGGGCGCTGCCCAGGTTGCCAAGCCGAATGACAAAACACTGCAAACTGCAACTAACCTCGTTTTCATTCACGGTCCCCTTCGATTGAAATGTTAGATCCACAAAAGTGGAATCCCTCCTGCGTTGGTATGGTGACGTTGGATAGATGAGCGTTTCAGCCGACTGGCCCCGAAACGGGTTCCCCTATCCCCTTGCCGCTAACCGGCGTTGAGGAAAACCTGGCGTGGTATCAACACCCCAACTTCTCAACACCTCTCTCCTTCGCTTAGGCGGCGCTAGCATACTCCTGTTCATTGCACACCACCACCGTTCGGCCACGCTTCACCGCCACGCGCCGATAGTGCGCTAGATTCTGTGTGGTGGCCCCCTCGACTATCCTGCGTACCTCTTATAGCAGCCACAAATATTACTGTCAAGTACACACTCGTTCAACGCACACTTATGTAACACAGCAAAACAACTAGCGAAAATGAAATCAAAAGAAAACGAGGACACCACCCAACGCGCTATCGGCCCCGTACGCTACCGATCCGTAACGTCAAGTTGAAAAGCCTGTTGCTGTTGGGCAAATCGTTTTCACGCCGTAGTGGCAAGCCGCAAGTTCACTGCCACCACTCGCAACTGTTGAAAGATTCCGAAACAAAGCCAAGCGGAGTGGATGGGCTTCGCTCTAAACCTAAAGGAACAAGGAGATTCCTCATTGCCTGCGGGGCTCATCCTTTCGAAGGCCGGGAATGACGGTGGGGACGCGCTTTTCCTGCCAGAACTGAAGGGCGTCGGGTCGGCGGGAAATGTCGGTGCAAGTTGCCTCAATTGGGGCATTTCTGCCTTAAATGAGGCAGTTTCTCAGGCGCGAGGGAGACGCGAAGGAGGCAGCGAGGCCGCGGCTTCGTCTGCCGCAAGGCATCGGCCAGTACCTTGATTACAATTCTCAGTTCACGCCGAAGCTGCGCCTGCGGAGGTTCCGTCAGTGGCAGGGCTCATCCACTTCTGCTGCCGCGCGCTTTCCAGCACAGCCTCGGCAACGGCTTGGGTCTCGAGCGCGTCGCGAAAATCGGGCCGCACACGCTCACCGGTCTCAAGACCCTTGAGGAAGTCGGCCAGAGCGTTCACGAAAGTGTGCTCGTAACCGATCACGCAGCCGGGCACCCACCAGTTCGCCATATAAGGATGCTCCGCGCCCGTCACCAGAATCGTCCGCCAGCCCTGAACGGCAGAAGCGTCGTCATGGCTGAAATACTGGAGCTGGTGCATGTCCTCCAGATCAAAATAGATTGAGCCGCGCTCGCCGTTTACCTCGAAACTGTTCTTGTTCTTGCGTCCCCTAGCGTAGCGTGTAGCCTCGAAAGTTCCGTTGGAGCCGTTGGCAAAGCGGGCCATAAAGGTGCAAACATCATCCAGTTCGACCTTGGCCGGGGTACCGTCGGGGCGCTGCCGGTCCTTGATGAAAATCTCGGTCATACCGCAGACGCTGGCGATAGGCCCGTTCAGCCACAGGGCGGTGTCAATATTGTGGGTGGAGAGATCACCGGAGACCCCGGCGCCGGCAACATCCTTATCCAGGCGCCACGTTGCTGCCCCGCCCACGGGAACCTTGGCAGAAATCGTCCAGTCCTGCAGATAAGTGGCGCGATAGTGAAACACCTTACCGAGGCGCCCTTCATCGATCATTTGTTTTGCGAGCGTGATGGCCGGCACGCGACGGTAATTGAACCAAACCATGTTCGGCTTGCCCGATTTCTCGACGGCCGCCGTCATCTCCCGCGCTTGCGCCAGGTCCATGGCCAGCGGTTTCTCGCACAGGATCATCTTGCCCGCGGCGGCCGCCGCCAGCGCGATCTCGTGGTGCGTATTGTTGGGCGAGCAGATATCGATGGCGTCAATCTCGGAAGATTCCACAAGCTTGCGCCAGTCAGTCTCCGTCCGCTCCCAACCCCATCGCTTCGCGAAGGCTTCCGCCTTGTCCCGCGAGCGCGCTGCGACAGCCTTCAAGACAGGACGATAAGCTACGTCAAAGAACTGGTTCACCCGATGATAGGCGTTGGAATGGGCGCGGCCCATGAATCCGTAGCCTATCATTCCGATGCGGATGGGTTGGGTCATTTCCGGTTACCTCCGAAGGGCTCCTCGCTAGCTCGCGGCCTTCCCGGCGTATTTGCGCGCCATGCCTTCCAGAAAGACTTTGGCATCTGCCGTCACTTCCCAGGCGTCCGGCCAGAAACACAGGTCGATGGTCCACCAATTCGTTGGGCAGCCGGAGCGCAAAACCTCCGGCAGGAGCCGGTTAAAATCCAGCACGCCCTGTCCGAAGGGCGCATGAGTACTGGTCTCATCGTGGTGCAAGCTTCCATCGGAATCGATCAGATGAATGTGGCCGATCTTTCCCTTCAAACGCGTCAGCAGTTCGAGCGCGCCCCCCGCCAGAGTTTCCTTCTCACCCGGCTGGCGGGCGCCCACAGCCGCGCAGATGTGCGCGTGGCAAGTGTCAAAAAGAATGCTGAAATTCTTGTGGCCCACGTCGTCCACCAGGCGCATGATTTCCGATGGCTTGTTGAAGGCGAAACCGGGCTCAAACTCATATACCACACGAACACCGGCGTCGGAGGCCTTCTGCGCGCCCGTGCGGAAGGTCTTTTGCAGGCGCTCCCAGCCACGCTGGGATTCAATATTCTCCTTCTCAAAAATGTCGGGCGGACTCACTGCATCCACGCGGATGCAATCTATGCCGAGATCATTCGCAAACTTGAGGTTTGACTCGAACGTCGTCATCCACTTGGAATTGTCGTCTGAAACGACAATGGGGCAGGACCAAAGATCGGCCGCGAGTCCCGAGAATTTCAGGCCGCGGTCCGCCACCTTCTGTTTCAGCTCCGCTCGCTTCGCCGGCGTTTCGTGCGAGGTCGGGCTCGGGTGCGGAGGAAAGCCGCCGAGTTCTACGCCGTCAAAGCCGAGTTTACCCAGTTTTTCGATCACCGTGTCAAACGGTACCGGGTTTGACTGATAAGGACCAAAACAGTATGCCCAACTGCCAATCGAAAGCTGTACGGGTTTCATATTCCGCCCTCCATCCTCCAGCAGAGTGCCCGCGCACGGTTTGTAGTATCACGCGAGGGAACAGGAGTCAACCGCTTTCGGCAGGGGGAGCAAAAAGGGCGCGGACTCGCCTCGGTTTTCGAACCCCATCCTTCCCGACCACAATCCCCATCAACATTCCCCTTGCTCTTCGACAGAAAGGTGTACGATCATCGTTCCTTGTAGAAGCAATAGGGGAGAGGAACAGAATGACTGCCAAGCGCATTGAAATGCCGCAGGGTACTTTGGATCTGCTTATCCTCAAGACGCTGGCTCCGGAGCCGCAACACGGCTGGGCGATCTCGGAGCGCATCCAGCAGATCTCAAGCGATGTCCTGCGCGTTCAGCAGGGCTCGCTCTATCCGGCGCTGCATCGGCTCGAGCGGCGCGGCTGGATCAAGGCAAAGTGGGGCGCATCCGAAAACAATCGCCGCGCCAAATACTACGAACTGACGCGGAGCGGACGCAAACAACTCGAAGCCGAAGAACGCGACTGGCGAAAGCTGACGGCGGCCGTGGGACAGGTGTTGGAGACGACGTAGAGGGATGACATGATCAGTGATCTGCTTTTTCGCCTGCGCGCTTTGTTTCGCAGGAAAACAGTCGAGGCGGAACTCGACGACGAACTCCGCGCTCACTTCGAGCGCCAGGTGGAGAAATACGTCCAATCGGGCCTGACGCGTGAGGAAGCGCTGCGACGCACCCGCCTGGAGTTTGGCGGCCTCGATCAAGTGAAGGAGGAGTGCCGTGACGCGCGCGGCGTCGCCCTCATCGAGACTCTGCTCCAGGATATTCGCTTCGCCGTCCGGCTGCTGCGAAAGACCCCTGTTGTGAGCACGCTTGCTCTCCTGTCGCTGGCGCTCGGCATCGGCGCCAATACTGCCATCTTCAGTTTGATTGACAGCGTCATGCTCCGCATGCTGCCGGTTCAAAATCCCCAGGAGCTGGTCCAGCTCAAGTTCCGTTCGCCCGGCATGTCGGACACCTTTGTCAACGGCGTCCGCGTGGAAACATCTCGCCGGGTGTATACGAATCCCATGTGGGAGCAGGTGCGGGACCACCAGGACGTTTTTTCCGGCGCGTTCGCCTGGTCTCCGACCGGCTTCGACCTGGCGAATGGCGGTCCGGAGCAAGACATCGATGGCATGTACGCCAGCGGCTCCTATTTCTCCACCCTGGGTGTGCGTCCCGCGATCGGACGGCTCCTTGGCGCGACCGATGATGTGAGGGGCTGTGGCGGCGCCGCGGTGCTGAGTTACGGCTTCTGGCAGCAGCACTACGGCGGCGCGGCTCGCGCCGTCGGCAGCACGCTGCGTCTCGATGGCCATCCATTCCCGGTGGTCGGCGTCACCCAGGCCGGCTTTAACGGAACGGACGTGGGCGAGCGTTTCGAAGTCGCCATTCCGATTTGTGCGCAGGCGATTATCGCCGGTAAAGCCTCTTTTCTGGACCATCGTTCCGCCTGGTGGCTGATGATCATGGGTCGCCTCAAGCCAGGAATCAGCAGCGAGCAGGCTACGGCGCGGTTGAACGCTTTGGCGCCAGACATCTTCGGCGCCTCCGTTCCCTTGAATTGGCCGCCGGCCGGACAGGAGCGGTTTCGCAAGAACACCTTCGTCACCGTCCCGGCGGCGACCGGAGTTACCGGGTTCGGCGCCCAACTCCGCGAGCAGTATGAACGGCCGCTTGAAATCCTGATGGTGGTGGTAGGGTTGGTGCTGCTGATCGCTTGCGCCAACGTGGCGAGCCTGATGCTGGCCCGTTCGGCGGCACGCCAAAAGGAACTCGCCCTGCGCTTGTCGCTGGGCGCGTCCCGGCGAAGGCTGATCCAGCAGGTACTGACCGAAAGCATGGTGCTCTCCGGCGCCGGCGCGCTGCTCGGAGCCTTGTTTGCGCCCTGGGCTGGGCCCGCGCTGGTGCGGTTGGTATCGAGGAAGGCGGGTACCGTATTCCTCGATCTCTCGATCAACGGCCACGTGCTTGCCTTCACCATCGCGATCGCCCTTCTCACGGGATTGATTTTCAGCATTCCGCCGGCTCTCGGCGCGCGACGTGCTTCGCTGATCTCGGCCATAAAAGAAGGAGCGGCGGTGAGCGGCGGGCATCGATCCGGCTTTCGGGCCGGCCGGTGGATTGTGGCCACGCAGTTTGCGCTCTCCCTTGTGCTCCTGGTGGGCACCGGTCTCTTCGTACGCACTTTCAGGAATCTGCTCGCGCTCAATCCGGGTTTCGACCGCCACAACGTTCTGCTCACCAGCGTGCGTATCCACAACGCTGCTATCCCGGAGGCTGCGCGCCTCGGGTTCTACACCGAGGTGCTGGCGCGCCTCAAGGCGATTCCCGGCGCTGAGTCCGTAAGCCAGATCTGGTTTACGCCGTTCTCCGGCGCGGCGTGGAACGACGACATTAAGATAGACGGCTACCAGCCTCCGCCTAGCCAGGAGCCGCTGGTGTGGCTCAACTTCATTACGCCCGATCATTTCGCCACAGTGCGCACGCCGATGCTGGCTGGCCGAAAATTTGATTCGCGTGACACCCCCACCTCGGCCCCGGTTGCGATCGTGAATGAAACTTTCGTCCACCGCTTTTTTCCAAAGGCAATGCCCGTGGGTAAGTACTTTCGCATCCCGGATTCCGACAATCCCACTTCCACACGGCCACTGCAGATTGTGGGCGTCGTAAAGGACTCCAAATACGAGTCGCTGCGGGAGACGGATCTCCCACTTGCCTATGTTCCCCTGGCACAGATGAAGACCATCCCGGAAGAGAGCTCCTTTGAGATTCGCAGCACGATAAGCCCCGCTGCGCTCATCCCGGAGGTGCGGGACGCGATCGGCGGCATCAACAAGTCGGCTTCGCTGGACTTTTCCACGCTGGCCCAGCAAGTGGATGAGTCTCTGGTGCAGGAACGTCTTCTGGCGCTGCTCTCGGGATTCTTCGGCGGACTTGCCCTGCTGCTCACCGCCATCGGACTCTACGGTGTAATGGCCTATATCGTCACTCAGCGCACGCACGAGATCGGCATCCGCGTGGCGCTCGGCGCGCGCCAAGGTTCCATCCTGCGTCTGGTGATGCGCGACGTGGCCATCTTGCTGGTTTCGGGGATTGCGGCAGGAACCCTGGGCGCGGTCTGGGTTACGCGCTTCGTTCAGCATTTGCTCTATCGCCTCACCGCGGACGATGTGGGAACGCTGATTCTCGCCGCAGGCGTGCTTTCCGGCGTGGCGCTTCTGGCAAGCTACATCCCCGCCCGCCGGGCGATGCGCGTCGATCCCATGATCGCCTTGCGGTACGAGTAACCTCGACCAATTCGCCGATGATATCGACTTTCATGTGCTCGCCAGCGTCAGTGCGGCTCGTGGGATGCGGCCTGCTTTACCCCACGCGCAAGGCGGCCATGGGGTCAATTTCGGCAGCGCGCCGCGCCGGAATGTAGCTGGCAGCTAGCGCGGCCAGCAGGAAGAGCGCCGCGACGCCCGCGAAAGTTGCAGGATCGGTGGCGCTAACGCGGAAGAGCAAAGTCTTCATCAAACGCGTCAGGGCTAGAGCCCCGCCGAGACCAATTACGATCCCTGCCAGTGCCAGAATCAGTCCCTGTCCAATGACCAGTCGCAGGATGTCGTGCTGCTGCGCACCCAGCGCTCGCCGAATTCCCACCTCCTGCGTGCGCTGCGCCACCGAATAGGCAATCACGCCATAGATTCCGATGAGTGCCAACAGCACTGCGACTCCGGCGAACGATCCCAACAGCATCACCAACAGACGCCTCTGGCCTACCTCAGCTTCAACCAGATCGTTCACGGTCTGGACGTCGGCGACAGGCTGATCCGCGTCAAGCGCTTGCACCTGGGCGCGAACGGCCTTGGCGAACGAAAGAGGGTTACCGGCCGTGCGAATGGCGAGCATCGCGAACGGCTCAGGACTCTGGGCGAAGGCAACGTAGACGCTGTCGGGCCAGGCCGTATCCTCAAGTCCCTGACGCACGTTGGCCACAATGCCCACAATTCTCGCGGGCTTCGGATTGATGCCTCCCACGATGAGACGCTGGCCGATGGGGTCGATGCCCGCGGGGTATTCCGGCCAAAGGTGGCGAGCCAGGTTTTCGTCAATGATGGCCACACGCTCGGAGTCCGCATTGTCATGCTCGGTAAAATCGCGCCCCCGTATCAAGGAGGCATCCAAAGTGTGAAAGTACCCGGGAGTGACGGGCAGGAACTTGGCAATCGGGCGCTCGTTCAATTTCAGTAGCGGCTTGCCGGCGTCCTGCACGGGCGTTCCGGCGAAGCCCGTCATGGGGAGTGTCATGGATGCCGAGGCCGCGCGGACTCCGGGAAGCGACTGTACGCGCGCAACGAGATCCAGAAAGAACGTGGTTCTTTTCTGGTCTGTCTCATAGCGCGCTGCAGGGAGCGAGACGCGCATCGTGAGGAGGTTCGACGGGTTGAAACCCACATCAACGCCGCGCAAGCGAGCGACACTTTCCATCAGCAGTGCAGCGCCGATCAGCAACACGAGGGAAAGGGCGACTTGTGCCACGGACAACACACTGCGGACATTCAGCTTTCCTCCCGGGGCTCCTTGGCTGGCTTCCCCGCTGGTCCTTAAAACGCGGATGAGATCGGGCCGCGAGGCACTGAGGGACGGCGCTAATCCGAAGAGAACACCAGTCAAGACAGAAAGTGCCGCCGTAAATCCAAGCACGATGCCGTCGGCATGTATCTCACCGGCGCGCGGCAGTTCAAGAGTGGTAATGTGCGGAATTGAGCGCAGGCTCCAAGACGTCAGAAGCGCTCCCAGCGCACCCCCGCAGAGCGATAACAGAAGGCTCTCGACGAGAAGTTGCGCGATGAGTCGAGCCCGACGAGCGCCGAGCGCTGACCGCACGGCGAACTCCCGCGAACGGAAGGTGGCTCGAGCCAGCAGCAGGCTGGCGACGTTGGCGCAAGCGATAAGGAGCACGAAGCCGACGGCCCCGAACAGCAGCCAGAGCATGGAGCGCACGTCGCGAACCAGGTCATCCTTCATTGGGGTCACTTCGTCAGGCATCTTTGCCTTGGCATCGAGCATTGCCGGGTGAGCGCTGGCGTACTGTCGCCAAATCACCTTCATTTCGGCATTCGCTTGTTCAAGGCTCACGTCCGGCTTCAACCGGCCGAACACGCTCAAGAAAGGGCTGAGCTCCCTGGATTTGGGAGGCATCGCGGGCCATTCTGACGGCGCCGTCATCCATACGCTCAAGTCAGGAAACGGAAATTGAAAATGCGGCGGTAGAATCCCGATAATCGTGTAGGCTGTCGCCTCCAGGTTCGCGGTCTTGCCGATAATGTGCGGGTCGCCTCCGAAGCGTTGGTGCCACAGCTCGGCGCTGATCATCGCCACCGGTGGGCCGCCGGTTGTATCCTCCTGGGGAAGAAAGCCGCGTCCCAGAATGGGACTGACGCCGAGAATGCTGAGAAAGGTCGCCGAAACGCGAGCGCCGTTCAGGACCACAGGCTCACCGCTACTTGAGAGTGAGAGGTTTTCCTGGCCGGTGAAGGCCCCCAGCGCGGTGAAGGAATGCGCGGCAGCCTCCATTTCGGCAAATCGCGTCGGCGTTGCGCCGCCCGAAATGTCCACCAGGCGATCCGCGTCGCGGTACTCGAGCGGCTTCAGCAGCACCGCGCGGATGACGGTGAACACGGTGGCGTTGCCGCCGATGGCGAGCGCCATCATCAGGATCGCAGTCACCGCGAAGACGGGGTTCTTACGCATCGCGCGGAGGGCGTAACGCGCGTCCTGCCAAACCGTCTCCCACAGCCCAAAGCTCTTCATAAGATCGGTCTCACCGAGTGAGCTCCAGTTTACTCCTGCCTGGCTAATTGGCAGGCTGAGATTCGCCAGCACCCAAGCAACGGCTGAGCGCCCACAGTCCCAGCCAACCGAGCAACGCCAGGTTGACGAAGAGCAAGGGCGCCATGGCCGGCGCTCCAGTAGTGAACTTTTCAAAGATGCTGGATGACGGGCCGCGCAGGTTGGCTAGATTGTGCAGCAAAAACCCGAGCGCGCCGACGGCTGCCTGCACTAGTAACACCGCCGCGCAGAGAGCGAGGTAACGCCGTGTGACCGGCACCAGAAATGGCACTACGAGAAAGCTGACGGCGAAGGCGGCAGTGACCACCGGGAGCCACTCCACGGGTCGAAAGAATCCGTTGGAGGCGTGATCGGCGAGGCTCAGGCCGAAGTTGCCGAAGAATCCGCCTGCCGTGAGCAGCAGCACCCATTCGGCCCACTCACGCGAGCCGGGCGCAACCATGCGATTGAGGATCAGCAGCAGTCCTACGCCCGTGAGAGCCAGTGGCGCGGCGAAGGGCGCAGCGTAAGTCAAGCTGCGCAGCGTGCGCTCGTAGAAGAACTGGCTGTCCAGGTGATAGATCACCCCCACAAGTCCGGTCACGACCGAGACCCATCCCACTAGGTACCCGAGGTCCCGCCACACGGCCGCGCGATGCCAGACCTCTTTAGACACGATGCCGAGCAGAAGTAACAATGACCCTGCGGCCTCGAAGTAGACAGGGAAGTACTCGGCGCCGCGGCGAAACTGATTCTCAGAATGAGCGAGGAAGATGTCGAAGCCGAGGGCGATGAGATTCAGCAATACGAACAGTTCGAGCGCCAGTTGAAGATCGAGGCGCACGTCAACCGGCCCGAAGTGCACGCGAAGCTGGTCACTTTCCATGCTGTCTCCGCAGCTCCTCCGCCATCGTTCTAAGTTCCACCAGCTTGCTCATCATGGGGTAATTTCCATGCCACTGCACGAAGTCAGCGCCGCCCATGAACGCGCCGTGCTTGGAGGTGCGGCCGTCATAATGCCAGAGGTCGAAGTAGACGAAGTCGATGGGATGCGAAAACGGCGGCCCGGTAAGCGCTCCATCTTTGTGCAGGCCGTCCATGATGGCTTGCGCCTCTTTCACCTTGGCGTTGGTGTCTTCCACAACTTTCTCGGCGCGCGCGTAGACGTCATCCACCAGCGGAGCCGTGTGGCATTGGGTACAGACCTGTTTCATCGCGGCCTGCGCCCGTGCGTAGTTGGGCCGCTTCTCGGTGATGGCATTGGCCAGGTAGTAGGAGAGCCGCTCGGAAGGGTCATGCGTGAACTTCTGTCCATTGAGGCCGCTCATGTGGCACGTAACGCACGTAGGCACGAACATATCGCGGGTAGTGAGCTTTTGCGGATCGGCGTCAAGATTCAACAGGCTGCGCTGCGCCGTAAACAGGATTCCGTGACGCGATTCCTGGTAGATCTCGATTTGGGAGTGATCAGGCCCGAGGTGACACTGGCCGCAAGTGGTGGGCAGGCGCGCCAGCGCCACCGACGCAGTGTGACGCGAATGGCAAGAGGTACAGGTACCGATCGTCCCATCGGCGTTGGGCCGTCCTACGCTGTGGCATTGATCGCATCCACCGGCCATGGCTGTGCCGCCTTCGAGCTGAACGAAGGGATGGGGTGGACGGCGCGTGCCGCCCGGCTGATACTGTTCGGAGAACGCCACCTGCTCCGGCGTCAGCCCCTGCTGGCCGTAGATCGCGGCCCAGGCCGGCGCTGCGTGCCGGCTGCGCAGAAATTCCTGGTAGATTTGCTCGTGGCAACTCCGGCAGTTTCCTGCCGTGAGGTGCTTGGCAATCACGAATCCGTGGTGATCCTCCTTTTCCTGGCCCGCCGCGGGCTGGTGGCAATCGAGACAATTTACGTTCTTGCGGGCGTGCACACTCAGCTCGTACTCGTGTACCACGGAGTAGGTCTGGTTGTAGTGACACTCTGCACACTTGCCGGTGGCACGCACCAGGGCCGCACTCGGCTGCTCAGTTTCCATCTTGGGGCGCTGCCGGTTAATCAGGAATGCCGCTACCACCAGGGCGAAGCCGAGGACAACGGCAATGAAGACCGAGCGGAAGGACATGGCAGAACCCTCGGTGGGCGATTTTACCTCAGTTCTAATGACTCGGGATGGCAATATTGGGCTCCCCGGGTAGGCTGGCAGCTAGTTAACTCTATGATATACAGTTGTCACAATCCTTGTCGGGTCGTTCCACCCTCCGCCAGTTCAAGTTGCTCATAACAAGTCACATTCCCAGTTTGATCGTACTGCCGGTGACTTGGCGACGACATTTCGGCACCGGAGACAGCGCTCTTGCCTTGGCGGGACCTTGCACTGCTGCCTATCGAGGACTGTTTCATAGCCAGGGGGCCTCCGGGTGATTTGATTGGTTTGCCTGAACTCCTGCTTTTCTGGCACGTTCCCCAGACTTCCTCGAACTCGGCTTGGAAACGGGCGACCCCTTCCGCCTCCTTCCACATCTGGCGCAGCACCCCTTCCGCCGCCTGCCGCTCCTGCTCGACCACCTTGCGTAAGAACTGGTGAAACCGGGGCGAGCCTGGCCCCCAAGTGCGAGCAAGCCAGCGGCGCAGTAAATCCATTTGCATGATGCCGATGCGCTCGCTCGGCGCGCGAGTCTTAGCGCAAAGCTGCCTGATTAAGCCCGGCGGAAAGCCCAGCTTACGGATGAACTCGGTAAACAAGGCTGAGCGGCCCCCATGCTTGAGCGCATTGAGGCGCAGTCTGTATTTGCCCTCTGCCGTGCGCGGTCCGGTGGACTTCCGGACGTTGGCGCGATGGGCAGCCAGAAAGGCGGGAGTGCGTTTGGGAGATTTGCGCAACGGCATGTGCCCTTTATAACCGGGTCGAATGAGAAGGTGGATACAAGCAGGAATAACGGCACTGATTATTTGGGCGCCTGGAATCAGTGGATTAGCCTGTGAATTTCGGGTGACAGTCAGGCTTGTCTCGAGCGGGCGTGCAGATCCTATACACTCTGGATCTTGGGTGTTGCGCTCTGGATTTTGGGTGTGGCGCTGTTCCTTCCGCGAGTTACTTCCATGAACAACAGCTTAGGGAACTCTCAGCACCTTGTGGAGGATTTTGAAATGTGTTCAGACTACATCGATGACAATGAGGGTGATGTCGTCCTGCTGGGCCAGCGAGGCAGGTTGCCAATGGCGTATCTCGGAGAGCACTTGATCCGATAAGTCAGAAGGTGAGCGCGACTGATAACTGCGGACGACTTCTTCAAGCTTGCAGTCGCCAAACGAATCGCCGCTGGCATTCTCGGGTTCAATCACGCCGTCGGTGTAAAGCAAGAAGCGGTCGCCCGAGTCGATGGGCAGATCAAGAACGGGATAGTCGGGATCCGCGTTGACTCCAAACAGTAGGCCGTTGCTTTCGATACGTTCCAACTTCCCTTCCCGCCAGCGCAGAAGCGGCGGGTGCCCGGCTGCAGAATACAATGCCTTGCGATTTTCGATATCAAGCCAGAGGTAGGCTGCAGAGGCGAACTGGTCACGGATTTGCGGGAATAGGATGCGGTTTAACCCGTGCAACACTTCACGCGGGTCATGCGCACAGGACGCGACGGACTGCATCGCCACCTTGATCATTGAAGCGATCAGCGCAGCCGGGACACCGTGTCCGGTGACGTCCGCCACCAGGAAGCCAACCCGCTTGCCATCGATAGGAACGAACTCGTAGAAGTCGCCAGCGACGGCGGTCATAGGCTGATAGGCCACCGCAATGTGGAGGTTCTGGACCTCGGGGATGGTGGCGGGAAGGATCGAGAGTTGCAACCTTCGGGCAACCGCAAGTTCATTTTCAATCGACATCAAACGGCGCTCGTTGGCAACGATGCTTTCGATGGCGACGTACCCGAACGAGAGTAGGAACACGGCAAAAGCGCTGTGGTCCAGGATATGCGGCGGGGGCGGATAATGCAGGCGACGTGCCAGGTTGACCCAAAGAGCCTCAATGGCGAATACCAGCGTGCCAAGGGCTAGAACGCGGCGATTGGGGAGCGCCATAAATCGGTCAGATAATTTCTCCACGCTGACGACGATGATGAGGATGAGAAGGAGGCAAACTACAAGGAAATGGTTGTACGGCATGAACTTGTTCTGGGAGCCGCCGAACACGAACCCGCCAATGCCGGCTACTGCCACGGCCGTCCCGGCGAAGACGACGATCTTGACAAGAAGCCGAAGTCTACCGAGGCTCAATTCCAAGATGGCCAACGAGGCAACGACTACGACCAGGTATGCGGCCACCACGTTCACATAGGGAACGCTTGCCTGAATCGGGCGCGGCAGAGCCGCAACGACGGCCGGCGATCGGGTCAGCAGTGAGACTCCGTACATCGCGCTCCAGATTCCGAGCCAAACAAAAAGCCGCGCTCCGCTGCGCCGACGAATGGCAGCGATCGAGCTGGCTCCCCACATCTGCGAAGCGAGAAACAGGAACCCTGCCCCTGAAATGATGTCATCGAGCTGGCCGCGGAGCATCGCCAGAACTTGGTCTTCCAAACGCCCCTCCCAAACATCGACAAGATATCATGGTAGACGTGGAAGGAGTTCTCTCGTGTACACACAACGCTTGTCCCTAATTGTGTTCTTTGTGGTCGCCGTTTGCGGTAAGGCGACTCTTGCGATCGAGCCGGAACTCAAGCTGGGCCACGTTCGTGAGAGCAGTCTGAGCCCAGGTGAAGCGCAGTCGTTCGTGGTTTCACTCGCCGATGGCGATTTTGCCCAGATCGCAGTGAACCCTCGCGGGCAGGCACTCTTTGTTAAGACCTACGATCCCTCGGGCAAGCCCTTTCGCGGCGCAGAATTGGGGCCCGACGAGGGCAAGCTCAACTTGGTCGCTGAAGCTGCGGGCGCCTATCGGGTGGAGGCTGCCGCCGTGGACAAGCGCGCGACCGTGACTTACACCATTGCCCTCGAGAAAGTGGTTACGCTGACGGCGCGGCTCGCGCCACCCAAGCCCGTGGTGGAGAGCCAGCGGATTCGAGCCTTGCGGGCTTCGGTGGAGCGCAGGGAACGGGACAGCGTCGACTCTTTTTGGGAGGAGGTCAAGAGGGCTGGGGCGCCGCTGATCGAGCCGATTGCGGGCGATCGAGAGAACATGGCGGTCACCTTCCTTTGGAAAGGCAGACCCGATACGCAGAATGTGATGGTGCTCTGGCTTCCCTATGCCGGCGTGGCACCCGACGAGTACCTCATGACGCGTTTGAGTGGGACCAATGTCTGGTACAAGACGATCAAGGTGGACCGGAAGATGCGGCTCGCGTATACGCTGGCTCCCAATGCCGCCCGGTTGCATCCCTTGTCGCTAGGTATCGACAACGAAGCGATCACCATGATCGCGGCAGCGGCGAGGCCGGATCCGTTGAACCCCAAGCGCTACCGCGTCGACCCGCAGAGCGTGGATGCGCCGGAATATCGCGGGCAGTCGGTCCTCGAGATGCCGGATGCCCCGCCGCAGCCGTGGATCGCCCGGCGGCCCGGCGTTCCCGCCGGACGAGTCGACGAGCATCGATTCAAGAGCACGGCGCTGAACAACGAGCGGGAGATCGCCATCTACCTGCCACCCCAGTATTCGCCGCATGCCGAGCCCTATCCGCTGCTCGTCTTGTTCGACGAAGACGCCTATCTCAGCCTGGTTCCCACACCCACGATCCTAGACAACCTGATCTCGGAGGCGCGAATTCCGCCAGTAGTCGCGCTCTTGGTCGGCAACGCACCGGGCGACGCGCGCGACCGCGAGCTAGCCTGCAATCCGGAGTTCAACCGGGCTTTAGTCACCGAACTGCTGCCTTGGGCGCACCGTTTATATAGCTTCACGAGTGACCCTCGCCACACCGTTGTGGGCGGGTCGAGCCGCGGAGGCCTCGCTGCTGCCTGCGCCGGTCTGTGGCAACCGGAGACATTTGGCAATGTCCTCGCGCAATCCGGCTCTTTCCATTTGACTCCGCCGTCAGCCAGCAATACGACAGATTCCACCTCGGAGCCCAATTGGCTCGCGCGTCAGTTCATCTCGAGCCCCAAGGAACGGCTGCGCTTTTACCTGGACGCAGGGAGCGCGGAATTCAACGCGACGGGAGGGGCTGACTCCATCCTGTTTTGCACTCGCACGTTACGCGACGTGCTGCGAGCCAAGGGCTACGAAGTGCACTTTCAGGAGTTCGCCGGCGGACACGACTACCTTGGTTGGCGGGGCACCCTCGCCGACGGCCTGATTGTGCTATTGGATGATGCTGCGTCCAAGACGCCGTAGCACGGGCCCGCCTTCGACCCCGAGGTTTTTCAAGGTATTGGGGTCAGACGACAGAAGCAAGCTGCAACGCCGCGGACTTCAGGAATGGGCCTTGCGCCACGCCGGTTCCTACGTGGGAGTGAGGTGACCCGCTGCTTGCTGAGTCGCTATTCGCCGGGCGGCCGCTGTCCGATGAATCCGTCGGCCCATTTCAGAAAATACTTCACATTGGGCGCGTCGGTGTGACCGCCATCGTCCTGCCGCCAGGCAAGCTGGCCGTCGAGCAGTCCGACGTTCACGGGCGGCATTTTGGCCGTGTGGTAGTCCTCGTTTGCGCCGAGCCCTTTTGCGCCGAGCAGATTGAATACCGGGCTTGCGGCCACGGCCGCCATAAAGCTGCCCTGATGGTCAAGCCACTGGGCGTCGCCCTTCTCCGGCAGTCCATAGCTGATGAAAGTCAGGCGGGGCGCGCACAAGGCGATCAACTCGTGCGAGTCCACCGGCAGGTCGCCAGGGTTCTTGCTGCCGAACGTCGCGTCTGACGCGCCATACTTTATGAAGTTGCCGGCCATCCAGTAGTATTCGCCGCCGGTGAGACTCTCCACCGCTTCGCCGAAGTTGCGGCGCAACAAGGTGGCGCCGCCCTTGCCCGAGGAACCGATAAGAACCATGCCAAAGCGCTGGTCAAACGCCATCGTCACAAGCGCCGCCTTGCCATAACGCGAGACGCCTTCGATGCCGACGTGCTTGGCATCCACGGCCGGATCGGTTTCAAGGTAATCGAGCCCGCGCCCTGCGCCCCACGCCCACGCGCGCAGCGCTCCCCAGTCATCAGGCTTGCGGGGCTGGCCCTTGTTGACCAGTCCGATGATGCCTCGGGTGAGCCCGGCGCCGTTATCGGCCTGGATGCTGGCGGGGTCGATGGTGGCAAAGCCCCAGCCGTTCGCAATGATTTGCCACGTCGGCGGCGGATCGCCGTCGGCGGTGAACTGGGGCATCTGGAATGGCGGCGGTGTTTGCAGCTCGTAGGCGGGATGCTGCTCGAAGATCGCTGCGAGCGAGGGATCCTGCCGAACCAGCAGCTCCCTCAGTGCCGCGTTGATCCGCTCCAACTCCTCGGGCGATGGCTGGGCGGGCGCGGGAAAGCCGCTGCGGCCGAACATCATCAGTACGGGCACCGGACCCTTCGCGTTGGCTGGCGTCACCAGGGTCATGCGGATATTCACGTCAATGAGCGGACAGGCCGAATTGTCAACATGCCCCACCAGGTCCTTGGCGACGACGGGACGGAACCCGATAAACTCCTTGTCGGTTGCCTTCACTGACCACGTGACTTTCGGCACGTCCTTGGGCACCCGGCCATAGACCTCGCGTTCGAAATCCTCAACAATTTCCGGACGACGTTGTTTCCACCACATTTCCGGCGTCGTGACCTTTTCGCCGTTTTTCAGCGTCAGCGGGTCAGGCAGGTCCGGAAACGGGTTGGCTTTCGATTCGTCGTAGTTGGCGTGATTCGGCGCTTTCTCATTGCCGCTGGGTCCCGGGCGCAGCGCCTTGATGCCAAGCTGCTGCATCATGTTCTGCTGATCCTGCTCCGCTGTGAAAGTCACGGGCGCCGGCAGTCCACCTTGGGGATCCTCGAAGGGCGGGGCTTCAGCCCCGCCGATGCTGGGCAATTGCTCTCTTTGTGTCCCGCTCTCGAGGCAGCTTGCTGTTAGTAAGCTGCTGCGAGAGCGGGACATTGCAGATATTCCATCGGCGCCGCAACGGCGGGGCTGAAGCCCCGCCCTTCCGAGACCCTGGTGAGGCATGCAGGCTAGCAGCACACCGGCAGCGAGGGCTGATACTGATGTTCGTTTCATCACGTCCTCCATAGACGTAGGGCTGGGGCTTGCCCCAGCCTCGTGATATTCGCAACCCAGTTCAACGAGCAGTTCCAATCGATGAAGGCCGGGGCAAGCCCCGGCCCTACAACGCGCGTCGATCACTTCGCGAAATCAGTGAGCGGAATTGCGGCGGCCATGGCGCGGTACCCCGCGGGCGAGGGATGCAGGTGGTCGCCAGAGTCATACGCCGGTAGCAGTTGCTCCGGCCGCGCCGGGTCACGCAGAGCTTTATCAAAGTCAATCACGGCGTCGAAATGGCCGGGCGCACGTATCCATTGATTCACAGCCTGCCGGTCAGCTTCGCCGAGCGGTCCGGGATGGTAAAACGCGGAGCCAGCGAACGGCGTGATCGTTCCGCCGAACACGCGAATGGCGTGGGCATGCGCACGGAAGATGATCTGCTCGTAGGCTGCGATGATCGTGCGCACAGCGTCCTCGTGGGCTGCCGGCGGCTCGGCCGGTTCCCGACGCCCGAACATCCCGATGTCGTTGATGCCCTCGAGCACGATCAGATAACGGACGCCCGCCTGAGCCACCACATCGCGATCAAAACGCGCGAGGGCGTTCGGTCCAGCTCCGTCGAGCAGCAGGCGATTGCCGCCGATACCTGCGTTGAGTACACCGAGCGGGCGGGGGCGCCTTGTCGCTGAAGTGGCTTCAAGGCGGCGGGCAAGATCGTCGGGCCAGCGATCATTGCCGTTCGTCGTAGAGCCATGCCCATCAGTGATCGAATCGCCGAGCGTAACGATGGCTGCGGCGCCGGGCGGAGCGCTCACATCCACACCCCCGATGTTAAACCAGTGATCGAATCTCGTAGCGGCGGGCAGGTCTGCGTCCGATACATGGTCGCCGTGTACGATGCACGACGTCGCGCGCGATCCCGGGTGGCCGGTCTCGCCTGTCGGCGGGTCATCAACGTGGAAAGTGATGACGAGATCGGACTGCGGCGCGGCTCGGAAAGCGACGGGATCGGAAATGTACTCGGCGCCCGCGGGAATCGTGACATCCGGGCGCCCGGAAAAGCTCAGCGCCCGGTCAGTGGAGGCGTCAATTTGGGGCGAAGCTGCCGAGGCCGGCCGGGCAATGTGCACCGAGGTGAAATGCTGGGGTGCGGTCCCAAAGGCGTTCGAGAGGTGTACGCGCAGGCGCGCTCCGCCGATCGACAAATGGACGATCTGGCGCAGCGTGGCGTCGCGCATATCGCCTGGCGCCAGCGAGTTGTTCGGTTCCGGAATCTGCTCGGAGGTCGCCCACGATCCGACCCAGGTCGCCGGCCGGTTCGGTCCGCTGGGCAAAGCACTCGCCAAAGCTGCGTGGGCGCAAAACAGCAGCCCCAAACAACTCCACGGTATTCTTGCCGACGGCATGGTGAAATCTCCCTCTGTGCCGCTTCTATAAGTCGGCGACGACCAGCGTCAGGTCATCCTTGAAAGAGCGTCCGGCCGCGAACCGGCGGACGCTCTCCAGAATCCGTTCCGATAGAGTATTTCCATCGATCGCTCGTTTGCCAACTTCCTCCACCAGGCGGGCGAGGCCAAAGTCACCGGATTCGGAGTCTGCCTCGGTGAGACCGTCTGTAAACAGGACGATGCGATCGGATCCGCGCTGAACCGGGACCGTGCTTTGCTCCCACGAACCGTCGAACGCGGGTGAGATAATGGGGCCAGTCCCTTCCAGAAGAGGTGCCTGGGTCTTGACGTTCGACAAAATGCCCGGCGGGTGGCCAGCGTTGACGAAATCCAGGGACCCGTTTCGGACGCGAGCGCAAATCAGGCTGATGAAATGGTGGTCACCAAATGCTCGGGTGGCGCTCGCTACCCGTTCCACCACACAGATGGGTTCGTAGGCGTCGGCGCTTGCGGAGTGAAAGGCTGATTTGACCACTCCCGTCAACATCGCAGCGCTGGCGCCATGGCCAGAAACATCGGCAACAACGATGACGGCTCCCTCCGAAGGAAGGGCGGCGTAGTCATAAAAGTCGCCCCCAAGCTCGGTACACGGGATGTAATGAGCGCAAACGAAAATCCCTCCGACCTCGGCGGAGCCCGGCGGCAGCATACTGTGCTGAAACGCGCGCGCGTCGCCAAGCTCCTTCTCCATTCGCAATAGGTGTTGGCGGTTGCTGCGATCCAATTGTTTCCGCTCGAGGCATCGCTCGACGAGGCTGAGGAGCACCCCGCGGTCAAAGGGCTTTTGAAGGAAGTAGAAAGCATCTTTCCTGATCGCCCGGATCAGCTTCGCATCCAGTTCATGGATGCTGCCCGTCATCAGGATCACATCGAGTTCAGGATCGAGGGCGCGCAACTCTTCCATCAATTGGAACCCGTCCATCTCGGACATTTGAATATCCAAAATGGCGAGATCCGGCTTGAACTCTCGGGTTAACCCGAATGCCTCGCGGGATGACCGGGTTGCCGCCACCTTGTAATCCTGGCCCAGGACGCGCTGCACAGAGCGAAGCATACCAGCTTCATCATCCACCACGAGAATGCGCCATGAACTCATACGGGATTGACGGCTGCCTGGTCACGGACGATCGGCAAAAGCACTCGGATCCGGGTCCCCACGCCAGGCTCACTCTCAATTTCCATGCGGCCACCCGCGTTCCAAACGATCGACCGGCAGATCGATAGGCCAAGGCCATTGCCGTTCTTCTTGGTGGTGAAGAAGGGCTCGTGAATCCGGAACATGGCGTCGGCGGGGATTCCGCAGCCAGTATCATTGACGAGGATTGCGAAATGATCGCCGGCGATTTCAGTCATGATCGAGAGTACGCCGCCCGTGGGCATGGCGTCCTTGGCGTTCGTCGCGAGATTAAGCAGCAGTTGTTCCAGGTCACCCTGTGCCGTTTGAATATTGGGAACCACATCCCCCAACTGAACGTCCAATTGAATTCGCTGGCGTTCCAGGCCGTCTCTCAGCACTGCGAGCGTGTTATCCAGCGCGCGGCGCACATTAGCCTGAACACTGCCTTGGCTCGCATCTCGCGCCAGGGCCAGCATTCCACCGAAAATCCTCCGGCAGGTCTGTATGGATTGTTCGATTTGTTGAAGGTCCTGCAAGAAAGTTTCAGCTTGCAATCTGTCGGATTGGACGTCCACTGAGATCTGTTGAACCAGCGGAAGCACGCAGCCGAGGGCGTTATTCACATCGTGTGACACACCGCGGAGAAGATTGGCGACGGCGTGTTTCTTTTCCGCCTCCAACATTTTGGTTTCGAGGGTAACCGCTCTTTGAGAATTCTGGATGGCCACAGCGGCAAGCGGCGTGAAACGTTGAACCAGGTCCGCCTCATAGCCGCTGAAAGAATCGGGATTGCATGCGGCCACTTTCAACAGCCCCAGAACGCCCTCCCGCGTTGCCAGGGGTGCGCAGAGCATGCAGAATTCGCGGCGGTCAGGAGAGGAGCTCTCAACTGGTTTGTTGTAGTCTAGCAGTTCCGCGAGCCTGTTTGACTCTGCTCCCGACCACTCGTCCCAGCCGCCATTTCGCCGGTTAAAACCGTAAACCGGGTTACCACGCAGCAGCGCCCAAATGTCATCGTTCACGGGCAGCTTGAGCCCTATCCTGCGGCTCTTGCCTTTCAGCCAGGCAATCTGTTCGGCTACCAACTCAAGGGCATTCTCGCGCCGATTGCAGATGAGCAGTGCCGAAGAGTGGTCGTAATGCGTCAGGGAGCGCAGGCCGTGCAGAATCTGGTAAAAGAGGTCCTGGGGGCGCAACTGTTCCAGTATTTTGCGATCGATTTGTGACCGCACGTCAATGTTCCGCTGCCAGTCCACAAGCTCGATCGATTCTGAGATGAGTTTCGACACTCGCCGCAGTGCGATGTAGCTCGACGGTATCTCGAATGGCTGCACTCCCCTCAAGGCCAGCACCGCCCACAAACGACTGCGGCGATTGATGGGCGCCATGATGATGTTGGGCGGAATCCGGGGCCGTTGCTTCTGGATGAACGCCGCAAGGCAGGCTGCGTCCCACTCTCCCCCTCGCGGAATCACTGCCATCAGTTCCGCGCTCGAACCGTCGGGCGCGACCACCGCGATGCATCCATCCTCGGCCTTGAAATGTTCACAAGTGCGGCGGAGGGAAAGTCTGAGCGCGTTTTGGTCTTCGCGCACCCCTCTGAGATTAGTCTTCAGCTCGTCGAGAAACGCCCAGAGAGCAAGCTCACTCGATTTGTTGCGGGCCTCATTCATCGAAATCGCCGCCTCTCGGCACGTTCTTGTGTACGTCGATTGCCGCTACCTTGCAGGATCGTATCCTCTGGCGCGAAATGGAACATACGCCACACATCCTGGTATGCCATCCCTGGTGCCTGCTCTTGCAGGATTCTTCTAGAGTACGCCCACGTCTCGATGCGTGGGAACGGGCCGGGCGGGTTTGAAGCAGTCAAGACTGACGATCCGTGAGAAATACGCTGTTCCGGTACAGGCGCGAAGAGACGCTTCAAAGGTCGTGCGCAAGGCCTCGGGAGCGATTTGGGCGCGTGCGTTAACCAGGAGGGACGCCTCCGCGGACTGGCCGGCTACCTCGCCGCTCAGCCAGGGCCCGTCAGCGATGCCCGTCAGGTTCCCGCTTATGCAGCCGCCCGATGTTTCTAGGAACACTTTGATGTGTGCGACCTCGCAGCCACAGGTCATCAGGGCGTCTCGCATATTTTGTAGAAGATGCGCGCCCATCACCTTCCAATCGCTGCCGTTGGCGCTTGCCAGCTCGGCGCGGGCGTTAAGCCACCCGAGTACCGCCTCTCCCTCAGCGTATAAGTCGTAGTCCACATCGATCGATCGATCGCCCGCAGGCCTCGATTCCCCCACGAGGGCCAGCCACGAGTCGAAGCCTTGTCCTGTCCGTGCCGAGATTGAGATCACTGGAGTGCCCGGAAATTGCTGTTTCACCAGTCCTTCGATGCGACCCAGCTCGTTTCCCGAGAGAAGATCGGCTTTATTGATCACAATCGCGTCTGCCTCTTCGAGCTGCTTCCGAAGGATGTAGTACACGCTCTCGGTAAACCTTGCGGAATTCCTTTCATTGAAGGCCTCAGCCAGACGTCCTGGGTCAACCAGCACCGTGAAGGGCGCAACCTGGACCTCATTTGGATAAAGCCGCCGCAAAGGCCGCACCACGGTTGCCGCCAGATCCGTGCAGCTACCCACAGGCTCTGCCAGGATGATCTCCGGCTGGCTGCGCTCCGCTAAGTTATGGATACTGGCAACCAGTTGGTCGAACCTGCAGCAAAAACACCCGCCGCTGACCTCGCCGACCGCGAGTCCCTGCCGGCGCAGGAGTTCCGTATCCACAAGGTTGGAAGCTTGATCGTTCGCGATTAATGCCACCCTCCTGCCCTCGGTCTCGAACTCCTCAGCCGGTCGCCGCAACAGGGTGGTCTTGCCTGATCCAAGAAATCCGCCCACCGGCACGAGTCTGATTGGGCGAGTGATGTTGGGACTGTTCATAAAGAGTCGCGTCTCTGCGCCCGCGCTTCATACATTTTCATCCGCTCAGTATAGCGCGCCAAAGGCCTAGCCCGCATTTCTCGCCAGGACTCGAAAAGGGCGGGGCTTCAGCCCCGCGGAATCCTGCGAAATCGTGGCCTTCGTGTTCCGCTCTCGCCGCGCAGCTTGCCGTCAGCAACCTGCGCCGAGAGCGGAACACGTCAAAATATCAAACCGACGTTGTAACGGCGGGCCTGGAAGAGTCTGTCCCTTGGGGCCCTTGGCCCGCGAAAGGTCATGAAAATCGCCGTCCTTGTCGGGCGGGTTCGTAGGGCCGGGGCAAGCCCGGGCCCTACGAGGCGACGACGGCCGCATTTTCGACCCTGTGTGAAAACTCGGCTGGCGCGTGCCGGGCCGTGGACCCCCGCCTGCGCGGGGGTGACGCCATTGGATTTACGGGGTCTACCAAATCGCGTCATTCCCGCGAAGGCGGGAATCCACGAGTTTTCACACAAACTCTGGAAGCCCCGCCCTTTTCGAGTCCTGGTAAGAAATGCAGGCTAGGGCGTCTCTGTTTGAAATGACGGTTTTTCGGAGCGGTTTTTGCCGAACCTCAATACGTGAAGGACTGAATCTCGCCGGTGGCGGGACCATCCACATATCCGGAGCGCATGCTGGGGTGAAGCGCAATATGAACTCCGACCACGTTGAACGCATTCGAGAAGGCGAATCCGTTAAGCGTTTCCTTAAGGTTCCCGTTGGTGTCGTAAACGTAGATTGTGCTGCCGGTCGGAGCTGAACTCGACACCGGCTGGGCAATCAAGAACAGCTTGTGGGTGGGATCGTACTCCACGTCCGCACCACTGAAAATTTGCTGCTCGCCCGAACCCGGCAGCACCACGGTGAATCCGCTCTGGGTGGAGAGGTCATAAAATTCCACGTTAGCATCGTCTTCAGTCGTCGTGCAGAAGATGCCGTCCGCCGAGTCCACGGCCAATCCGTTGACGAAACCGTACCCGATGCCGGTAAACTCGCTAAACGTACCCTGAGTGAGATCCACCAGGCCAATGACGGGACGGCAACCGAAACATCCGTCTCCTCCCCCCAAAACCGCTTGGTTTGTGGTGCTATCGTAGCCGATCGGCGGGGGCACGCTGCCAAAGTTGAGAGAGTCGGTAATCTTGACGACCGGCCCGAACGTGTTGGCGGCGACATTGGAGGAAAAGACCCACGGAATAAAGGCTCCGCTGTTGTCGTAGACGAACACAGCGACGTCCGGCTCTCCTTGGCTGCGGCTCACCCCTCCCGGCATAATGATGTGCTTAGTCCCGGTCCCGATCGGGGGGGTCCAGGCGCCTGTGAATTTGTTGCCGGCGAGTGGATTCAAGGTGTTGAACGTGCGGCTGACCACGTAGATTCCCTGGACGTGCTCGCGCTCCACGAGCCCGACACTCGTGCCCACTACACCCATGGTAACGAAATCATCAAGTGTTTGTGTCTCCGATACCACCTTGACGATCTGCCCCGTCTTCTGACTAAAAGTTTCGCTGGCGGCCAAGTAATTCCCGTTAGGAAGCAATTGGGACTCACTGAGCAAGCCCTCGGAGCCGTTCTGATCAATATCGAACCCAAAGACCTGCCCGCCGAACTTGGACTGGACGATAACCTTCCCGGGTCCGGCCGAAGGATCGGGCTGGAATTCGCTCACCTGGGCCAGCGCCATACCCGTGCAAAACGTCAGCACCGCCACGCAGGATAGTGCGGCCCGCCATAGGCCAGCAGGCTGCAAGATGATTTTTCGCGAAAAGGCGCCTGGGGTGTTTCTTCTAGTGTCCATTTCTCTCTCCTGTCATAGCTGGAAATGCCCAGCGGGTATAGATAAGGCTATGCCAGCCGCCCTGCGCTTGTGTCACAGATTTGTCAAAATTGGAGGAGGGACCTCTCGATTTTCGTGTTCGCGGGAATAGCTACTGCTTCTTCTCTTCCTTCAGGCCGAAGCAATAGACACGTGACTCATGATCGACGGCGTAGACTTTGCCGTCCGCCACCGCCAACCCGCTGAAATGCACCCAGTCGGGGATGGCGTCACCGCTTTGGTACAGCGTTTTGCCGGTCTTGGCGTCCAGCGCGTAAAGCACCGCGTTCTTGGTGTCGAGTCGGCGTTGTGCGTCGGTGAGTAGCTTGAAGCCAGGAGAAAGATTCACGATCACCGCGCCTTGGGTAACCTGCATGGGATTCTCGCCTGTGGATAAGCCGAAGACAACGCCATTGGCGATCACCACCGGCTCGGGAAGGTTGAAATCGCCCGAGATCCATGCCGGCTGCAAAATGGGCTTCTTGGTCGCCGGATCGCGAACCACCTTGAAGGCCATCACGGAGCCATGGGGGGCCGGCCCGTTGGTTTGCGGGAAGGTGGGAGCATGCTTGGACACGGGCCCCCAAATCGGCACGTAGACCCACGTCTGTTCATCCAAATCTCGCCAGGCGGAAGGCGCTCCCCAAACGCCCTTACCCTCGAACGCTTTTTCGTCGTTCGCGAGATGTAAAGTATAAAGCGGAGTTTGATGGTCCTTGTCTCCCAAGGCATCGGCGTCCAGCAGGTAGAACGCCGCTTCCTTGCCCGCGACGGCCAACAGGTTGTAATTCTCGTAGCCGAACGACACCGGGCTCCCCGAACCCATATCCAGGTCATAACGGCTGACTTCCTTCCAGTTGGTGGGCGTGTAGTAGTCGATCAGCTTGAGGTCGGGCAGCGAGGCCGCCAACACACTGTTAGCGAACTCGCCGTTCCAGGGCTGAAAATCGCCGTCTCCGGTGGCCGCATAGATTTTGCCGTTGGCGCCGATCACAGCCCCGCCGCGCCCCCAAATCCCTCCTCCACCGCTCGAAATATAGAGATCGCGAACCGCGGGACGCCGTGGGTCGTGAATGTCGATGCCATAGAATCCTGATTGAGCGCCTCCGCAGCCCTGGGAAATGGCTGTGTAGATGAAGCCGTCGAAGAGATTCAGGCTCCAATTTTTGGAAAAGGCTGGGACAAACTGCGCGGGACCGAACTTGATCTGGCCGGTGCCCAGGTCCAGCCCGTAAAGCCGACCGTCTACGGCAACGGCGTAAATGCTGTTTGTGCTGCGGTCGATCACCGGCGTAGCATTCACTCCATTCGGGCACAGCCACATTCCCGCGTCTTTGGGCAGCACATGCGATTCGAAGTCGACTTTCCATACCTGGTCTCCCGTGGCCGCGTCGAGAGCGTAAATGTTGTCGCCGCTGCCCGCCACATAAACCAGGGTTTTCATGCCCGACGTGGTGACTACACCACTCGCCACCACGGGCGCTGTGAGGGCCGTAAGCGATTTTGGTTCGTTCTTAACCTGCGTCTTCCACTTGAGCTCGAGCTGGCTGACATTCTCAGGGGTCAGCGTGGATTCTTCAAAGGCCCATCCGCTGCGCTGTGGATCATGCCCGAAGGTGGGCCAATCCGCTCCGTACCTCCTTCGTGCCGGTAGAGAAAAGGCACAGACAAGCATCACGAACGCGACAGACTTCCAGGCAGCTTTCATCGAGTCTCCTTCGATTAGTCAGACAGAATCATTCATCGCGCCTACGTTCGCACGAGTGTGCTCGCGCGTCACCCCGCTCACGCCAGAGCGTGGCGAATGTATGCGAGGGCATCCGCCACACCCTTCACCGCGTCCACGTTTTGAACTCCCCACTCAACATTGACGCCGTGCTTGAACTGCAGGGACTGCAACGTCTTCAGAATGGGAGTCAGGGGCGTGGGGCCCTTACCGAACGGATAGTCAGTGGTTTTGGCGTCCCGGCCTTCGTCCTTCAGGTGAACGCTAACGATGCGGCTGAAATGGTCGCGGATGAATGTAACGGGATCGTCGCCGTCAGAATAGAGATGACCCACGTCGAGCGTGGCGCCAATCCAGTGCGAAGTGTTCCGGAACGCTTCGACGTAGCCCGCGGCCGAGCCCACCTCATGCGGGTCGGGAGGGTTGTACACCTCATTGTGCAGCCCCACCGCGATCTTATATTTTTGGCAAGCTTGGTCAAGCCGAGGGAGCAAGCTGGTATTAAAGTTTCCACTCAGAGCCATCACACCGAGGGTTTTTCCGGCTTCGAAGCACCGCGCAATCTGTTCGTCGCTCGCGTTGTCGGGCACATCTACAAAATAGGAAGTGATCTTGACTCCCGCACCCGCGAACCGCTCTTTCCAGCTCGTGAGCTCGGAGTCTGACGACTTGAGCGGATCGAGGTGACCGTTCCAAAGCTCCGCGCTCGAAAAGCCGATGCTGGCGATATTCTTAAGGGCATCGGCCAAAGGCATGTCACGAAAGCTCCAGGTCATGCACCCGATCTGCAAGCCGCCGATCACCGACGAAGGAGGCTGTGGCGCCGCGGCAGCGCGCAAGGACGGCACAGCGGCAAGCGCCGCGGCACTCTGCAGTCCTGTCCGGATGAATTCTCTTCGCGATGTTGTATTCACTGGCCCATCCCCCTTTGGGAATCTGTGTCAAAAACTCGTGGATTCCCGCCTTCGCGGGAATGACGGCCCCCGGGTCGTGGCCGATGCCGATCGCTCTGCATCCTCATGTTCCGCCCTTACGACGTCGGGTGCAGCACGCGCCATAGAGTCCCGCTGAAAATGTTCTCCTGTGCCTTCTGAGGCACTTCGCAGGTATCGAGCATCTTGTGGTAACGCTCGAGCGCTCGGTCAAATTCAGGCAAATCGCCGTCGAAAACGTCGGAGCCAAACACCAGCTTCTCAAAGGCGTTGGCGCCAGACTTCGGAGTGTGCAGGCTCTCTACTCCCGACCACCAGAAAATAGACTTAAAAATCGCGTAGTTATTCTGAAGCTTGATCAGCGAGGAGCCGGAGAGGTCAAAATAGACATTCGGATTCCATCGCCCGATCTCGGCAGCAAACGCATACTCGGGATTGCCCATATGAGCGCCGATCAGCGTGAGGCCTGGAAAATGGCGGGCAATGCCGTCGAGTGAAGTCACGCGCTGCCTCTCCACACTCACATCTTCCGCTACTTTCGGCGTATTCCGCGCAGAGATTCCGGTGTGAAACAGGATGATCATGCCGTATTGTTCCGCCCGTGCATACAACGGCCAGTAGCTTGGATCGTTATAGTCCTTGCGTGGGTTTTCCAGCTCACCAAGCCCGCGGAAGCCGGCGGCATGAAACCGGTCGATCTGTTCGAGGGCGTGGGCATCGTCCACGTCGATACTTCCAAAGCCGACCAGCCGGTTCGAGTGCTGGTCGATAAAGGGCTTGGTGGACGCGAGATCGCGGGGCAGGACCAGCAGAAATGTCATGCCGTCAACGGAGTCGAGCTTGGCCAGCAGCTTCTGAAGAAACGCCGGATCGCCGTTGTGATGAACGTGGCAGTCAATGATTCGCGGCGGCGCGGATTGCGCAAGGGCCGTGACGGCAGACACCGCGAACCACAATACCGCCCAAGCCCAGCGTAGCGTTCTCATACGCTCTCCTGACGCGACGTTCTTCGTACGTCCGCGCCCCTATCTCCTCAACACGGCATTGCTTCTGCCCGAAGAAACCTCAACGCAGAGATCACTGAGGCCTCGCAGAGGACGCCGAGAGCAAAACCGGATGAGCGCATGCTTTCTGCCTTCTCCGTGTCGTCTGTGAGCCCTCTGCGACCTCTGTGTTGAGGCTTTGCCTTTTGCGCGCAGTCCGAACTCACCCGATTCGCCGCATGGAGGCTGCGCGACCGTGCTGTCACTTCACACCTGTTAGCTTGAAGGTATAACCTTCGCTGGAACCTCCCAACTCAGCCTGCGCTACTTCCGGAACCTCGATGTGCATTTTCCCACCGGATTCATGCCACTTGATGGGCTGCTTCGAGCCCAGCAGCGTGATCGTAGCCCCAGTCTGAGGCTGAGGCGCTGCCAACACCAAGTCAGGCCCAGGCCAAGACTCGGCGATCGCGTACACGGCGTCGTCCTTGCTGGTATAGCGCACGTTTCCTTCCGACGATTCGCGCCACGGGTGCGTGCTGTAGATCGCTTCGCCGTTCACTTTGAGCCAGGCTCCCATTTGCGCCAGGCGCTCCTGCATGATCACTGGAATCCGGCCGTCCGCCGTAGGTCCGATATCAAGCAACAGATTCCCGCCCTTGGCCACGGTGTCCACCAGCAAGTGAATCAGCTCCGAAGCTGTCTTGTAGTCGTCAACAGTTTCCACCCGGTTATACCCGAAGGACTTCCCCATGCCTTGGCATTCCTCCCACTTGTGGGTGGCGCCGAGCCGCACACCGGACTTGGTGAAGCCCGCGTACTCCGAGGTGTAGAATCCACCGTCCGTCTCGCGCGTTTCCTTGCCCCAGCGGTCGTTGACCGCAATTTCATCGCGCACGGAGGATTCGTTAAAAAGCCAGGCCAGAAAGTCGGTGGACTTCCAGAACGAGCTCGGCTTCTCCCACTCACCGTCGGTCCACAGCAGCGAGGGATGATAGCGCTCCACCAGATCCTTCATCTGGGGAATCATGTGGTCCGTCACGTAACGGTCCCCATCGTGAAGATAAAGCGGGTTATACCACTCGTAAAGCGAGTAATAGAATCCCATCTTGAGGCCGTGCGCCACCACCGCCTTGGAAAGGTCGCCGGCCAAGTCGCGATGCGGCCCCACATCGACCGCATTCCAATTCCAACTCGCGGGACAAGGCCACAGGCAGAAACCTTCGTGGTGCTTCGAAGTCAGCACCACGTAGCGCGCCCCAGAGCGCTGGAAAAGCTCCGCCCACTGGTCTGGATCGTACAGCTCCGCCTTGAATTGGCCCACGAAGTCCTGGTATTGAAACTGCGACCCGTAATGTTTCACGTGAAAAGCCCAAGTGGGACCGTTTTTGTTTTGCAGGTGGTTCCAGTACCATTCGGCGTAAGTCTCGCCAATTTGGCTTTTCGGATCAGCGAAGGCGGGCACGGAGTAGACGCCCCAGTGAATGAAGATCCCGAACTTGGCGTCGTCATACCATTGCGGCGTCGGCCGCTTGTTGAGGGATTCCCAATTGGCCTCATAACGAGCCCCCTGGGCCGCCAGCCAAAGAGGAAAGGTGTAGAGTAGGACGAACGACCAAAGGCAACGTTTAGTCATAAGGCGCGCATTCTATCACGCGCCGGAGGCGAATACGAATCAGATATGACGATTGAGAGAATCTCCCGCACGGCTGTCGGTCAAGTGTTGCGCGCAGACGACGAGCTTACCCAAGAGCTCGCGCGGCTACAGGAACAACTCTGGCGATACGCGGAAGCGCTGGCTGAGCTTGCGAATATGACCTGTGGTGAGTTGACGCTTCCCTCCCATCACTTCCGAGACGATACTCGGCGTGCCGAACACGTCCAGCAGGTCTTTTTGCTTAAGGCCGTTGGCCCGCAAGAGTTCCTGCAGCACTTCGATGGGCGAGCAAGGCTTGAGCTTGTAACGCCGCTCTTCAAAGTCTTCGATCAACAAAGTGAGAAGTTCCGCCAGATCCTTCTCCGCAGAGCTCATCTGAGCGCCGCGAGCGTCGAGCTGTTCCAGCAGTTTGAGGTAGTGCTCGTTCTCGCTCTCAGTGCGGATCACACGGGGCACACTCTTGTGCAGTAAATCCTGGTACTCTCCGGTATCCACGACGACCTTCCTGCCTGGACGCGAGAGGGCCGGCACCCAGTTGAAACTAGCGCTCGTCATTTCTTCCACCTTTCCTGATCGTATTCCCGGTGTGTCATGACGTGCCGGATGAATACGCGGCCACTTTGATCGTTGATCTCTGTGATCAATCGGTAGTCATTACCCTTCACGTTGAATACGGTGTATCGCCCTACGGAATCCGCGCTCGCCCAGGTCTTGCGAACATCGGCAAGGCTTTTCCAGTCGGCCTTCTTGGCAATCCGATACCAGGTATCGAGCGGAGCTTCAAGGTCATTGTGTTTCAGAGCTGCTTCTCTCAAACGCCTTCGACTTAGTACGTGCATCACGAACTCCTGTCATTGAGTGGCCTCCTGTTTCAGTTTTGAATACATACGGTAATAAGTTCGCATATCGCGAACTCAATGTCAAGCCCATTACCGGGGAACTTCGTAGCCGGCTGCACGTCTCGGCGGCATGAAGTACAATCTCCTCGCCTATTAAGCATGGCCGTTGAGTGCTCAGAAATGCCGACTCACGTGCGGAAAACGAATGCAGCAACACGGCGACAGCAGCCCACGGCGGCCTTTATACTCTTCGCGTTTCTTCCGGTCGTCGTCATTTGGGCCTCGTCCCCATTTGTCGCCGATGGACTTTACGACGAGCCGTTCCGTCCTCAGTTCCATTTCACCCCTGCCAGGAACTGGACGAATGACCCCAACGGGCCCGTCTACTACAAGGGCGAATACCACCTCTTCTATCAGTACAACCCGTTCGGTGACGAGTGGGGACACATGAGCTGGGGGCATGCCGTCAGCCGCGACCTCCTGCACTGGCAGCACCTGCCCGTCGCGATCCCTGAGGAGAACGGCGTGATGATCTTTTCAGGAAGCACCGTAGTGGACTTGAACAATTCGAGTGGGCTCTGCAAGAGTTCCAGTGCCACGGACCACTCGTGCCTCATCGCGGTTTACACCGGCTACACCGGCAAGGAGCAGAATCAGAACCTCGCTTACAGCAATGACCGTGGGCGCACCTGGAGCAAGTACTCCGGCAATCCGGTGATCGATCTTCACCTCAAGGACTTTCGCGATCCCAAGGTCTTCTGGGATGAGCCTCGTCATCGCTGGGTGATGGTGACGGCGCTTTCGCCGCAGCACAAGCTGCGCTTCTTCGGCTCCACAGACCTCAAGCACTGGACCGCCCTCAGCGATTTCGGCCCGGCTGGCGCCGTGGGCGGCGCCTGGGAATGTCCCGACTTGTTCCAACTTCCGGTGGAAGGCCAGCCGGGCGAGACCCGCTGGGTGCTCAGTGTGAACGTGAATCCGGGTGGCGTGGCCGGAGGCTCCGGCGATCAGTACTTCGTGGGCCAGTTCGATGGTACGCGCTTCGCCAACGGGAATTCAGCCAGCCAGACCCTCTGGGCCGATTATGGCAGGGACTTCTATGCCTCCACCTCGTTCTCGGATATTCCGCGGTCCGACGGCCGCCGCATCTGGATGGGTTGGCTCAACAATTGGGATTACGCCGCCCACGTGCCCACCAGCCCCTGGCGCGGTCAGCAGTCCATACCGCGCGCACTCAAGCTGCACAGAACTCCGCAGGGAATTCGCCTCGTCCAGGAGCCTGTTATTGAACTGCAGGCCTTGCGCGAACGCCATGTGACCGTTACCAATCAAAGCTCTGAAGCCGCCAATGCCATATTGCAGTCGAAAAAAGTAAACGGCGACACACTGGAAATCGAGGCCGAAATCGATCCGGAGCAGGCTGCCGAATTTGGCATCAAGGTGCGCAAGGGCCCGTCAGAGGAAACCGTCATCGGCGTGGATCGGGCGAAATCAGTCTTGTTCGTTGATCGCACCCGCTCGGGCGACATCAGTTTTGATCCCAAGTTTCCAGGACGTCAGGAAGCGCCCCTGAACCGTGCCGGCGAAAAGGCAATTGCATTGCACATCTTCGTGGACCGGTGTTCGGTGGAAGTATTCGCCAACGACGGAGAGGTGGTGGTTTCTGATCTGGTCTTCCCGTCATCGAACAGCCGGGCAATCGAATTGTATTCAAAGGTCGGCAAGGCGCGGATTGAGAGCCTCGACGTTTGGAACCTGAAATCGATATGGAGCAAATAACAGAGCAGCCAAGCGTCGCAGGTGCGCGCGTTTGGGGTCTAAGTGAAACTCGAGTTTTGATGTGTGTTCGGCGTGGACGCCCCTTTGAGCGGGGGTGACCGTGGCTGGACTTAGGACCTTCTACTCCGGCGTGGTCATTCCCTCTATGACGGCGCTGGCTCAGCGAAGGCAGGAATCCGCGAGTTTTCACATACAGTCCTTAACCCCCGCGCCTTCCTTGGATGCGGGCCGGTGGAAGGAACCTCACTCGTAAGCCGAAAGTGAGCAAAATGTGCTCACTTGCTGCGCGTCTGAAGTCCCTGGGGAGTAATTCACAGCTTAACCACAAGAAGACATTAGAACACGCACTTTTGCGAAATCTTTCGCTAAACTTCGGAGCAAGGTCGCACCGAACCCCGCTGTGTTGGGTCCATCGCCTTCTCCTGTGTCGCGCATAAGAGTCCACGTCGTGGATCGCCGGTCTGTGTTACCTTAATCCTGCTGGGGGCCCTGACAGGAAAATAGAATATGCGTCCACTTTTGGCTGCGCTTCTGTGCGCAGTGCTGCTGACACTGGGGTGCGGGGGCGGATCAAGCCCGCCGATGTCCAACCCACCCAACTCATTTTCCATCTCCCTTTCTCCCAGTACTGTAATTGCCGGCCAGGATGGAACGCAGGGTCCCGTCACCGTCACGGTTACCCGCTCGTCAGGGGACACGTCCTCGATCACTCTCACCACCACTTCGGTTCCGGCCGGCGTGAACGCCGCGATCACCTCGCCCGGCAGCGGCGACAGCGGCATGGTGACGTTCACCGCCCAGGCCACGGGCGCTCCCGCCGGGGGCAGTTACCCGGTGACGATCAATGCCAGCAACAGCGCGACTTCCGCCAGCGCCAACCTGACGCTGGTGATCGCCATTGTGGTGAAGGTTCAATCTACGGTCAACACCAGCGCCGGAGAGGACGGCATTCTGAACACCTTTATGTCCACTTCGTTCCAGCCCGCCGAGTGGGACGATCAGTTCTTCACCGCCAACCCCGAGCCTGGAACCACTACTACGCTGAACAACCTGAACTCGCAGCACATCCGGCTGCAGCCGGTTTCGCAGGGAACGCCGGAGCAGGCGGAGAACAGTTGGGATTTCAGCACTCTGGACGCTGTTTTGGACCCGGTGATCAGCGTAGCGGACAAGAGTCCTGAGCTGCAGCTTGCCGTGGGTCCTCCATGGATGGACGATCCAAGTAGCGGCTACCTTCAGCAGAGCCACTTCGGTGACTTTGCCAACTACGCCGCCGACGTAGTGGAGTACTACAACACCAGCGCCGGCTTCACGGACGGCAACGGCCACAACCATGTGCACTCGGCGATGGCGGTGACGCCGGTGACCTGGTGGGGCATTTTCAATGAGCCCAACATCAATGGTCTTACGGCAACGCAGTACGTCAACCTCTATAACGCCGTGGTGCCGGCCATGCAGGCAGCACGCTCGACGGTACCCATCAAGTTTGCGGCCGTGGAGCTTGCCGACTTTCAGGGGCAGCCGCAGGGTTACCTGCCGACCTTCGTCCAGAATGTCACGGCGCCCGTGGACGTCGTGGCCACCCACTTCTACTCCTCTTGCAACCAGTCCGATACTGACGCGCAGGTTTTCGGCACCATTCCTGGTTTCGTCAGCGACGTGCAGTACATCTACTCTCAACTGAAGACGAACCCGGCCTTGGCCAACGTCCCGGTGTGGGTGACCGAGAACAACGTCAACGCCGACTACGCCGACGTGAACGGGAACAGCACGTGCAATCCCGGCCAGAAGTTCGTCACCGATCAGCGCGGCACCAGCGCCTTCTTCGCGGCCTGGCGTCCCTACGTCTTCTCCCAACTGGCGCAGGCCGGCGCGCAGGCGCTCTACCACTGGGATTTCGACGCTGACCAGCAGTATGGCGAGGTAGACTTCAATACGGCGCAGTCCTATCTCAGCTACTGGGTGGATTACTGGTTGCAGCGATACTACCCGTCGTGCGCGACCTGCGTGGCGAGCGCGGACGAACTCGGGCGCGCTAATCCTGCGGTTGTCGCGCCGCCAGTCTCGAGCATCCTGAATCTCACCTCCACCGAATCCACAACCGTGGAGACTTTAGCCACCAAGTCCGTCTCGAATCCCCAGTGCGGTGTCTCCTTTGTGGTGATGATCGCGAACCACGCGGTAATGAATCCGGCAACCGACGACAACGGTACAGGCGCGCCGCGCACGGTGATTGTAGACGTTTCCGCGCTCGGCTCTATCGCCTCGGCCAACCAGTTGACGATCGATAGCACCACGGATCCGGTGAAGGGACCTTCGTCCGCCGCGGTCACTCCTGCCTCGCGCCTCGCGGTGACCTTGAACGGGTACGGTGTGACGTTCCTTCAACTCCAGCCCACACCGCCCCCGGCTTGTGCCCAGTGATCTCGGGCGGGAATCAAGCGGGAATCGACTCGGAACTCTAACTCGATGGTGCTGGTATCATTTGTACCCTCCGAGACGCAGTCATTCCCGTGCAGGCGGGAATCCATGCAGAAGTTCTTCGAGAAGACGGTATCAAGGAAGAAGTGGATTCCCGCCTGCGCGGGAATGACGGTGTTCAATGGATTCCCGCCTTCGCGGGAATGACTGCGCTCAATGGATTCCCGCTTTCGGGGGAATCACTGCGCCTCGGAGGGTTCCACCCGGCAAATGACATCAGTACCTGGCTCGTCGCGAGCTTGCGCAGGCTGCTGCCTGCGCGCTACAGTTAGGGTCTTTCGCAGGCATTTACCAGTATGTCGAGGCGCGTCGTTACATCGGAGGATGTCCAGGCGGCCCGGGACGGCGAGTTGCGCCTACCCGCCGGCGCTATCATAACCGATCGCGCGCGCGAACTCGCGGCCGAGCGCGGCGTGAAAATTCAGATCGAAGGCGCGGCTGGCGCTGACGCCGGCGATCCGGCTGGTTCAGCGGGCAAGCGGCCCGATGACAAGTCGAGCCGGGTCGTGGCGCTGGGAAGCGATCACGGAGGCTACGAGCTGAAAGAGTACCTCAAGGGTTTTCTGAGTGAATTAGGCTACAAGGTTAGCGACCTCGGTACGAATTCCACGCAGGCCGTCGATTATCCCGACTTCGCTCGCGCAGTGGCCGAGGCCGTGGCGGGGCAGAAGGCGTGGCGCGGGATCGTGATCGACAGCGCCGGCATCGGCTCCGCCATGGCCGCCAACAAAGTGGCGGGAGTGCGCGCCGCCCTCTGCTACGACCGCGCCACCGCGCGAAACAGCCGCGAACATAATGACGCCAATGTACTGACGCTGGGTGCGCGCTTGATCGCGCCGGAGGTTGCGCGCGAAATCACGGCGGTGTGGCTGCAGACTGATTTTGCCGGCGGCCGGCACCAGAAACGAGTGGATAAGATCATCGCTCTGGAAGGGCGGGGCTTCTGCCCCGCCGCCACGCGGCCCCCAACTGAAACTATCGGAAATGTCGGACCGCGCTCTTCGGCGGAGCTGGAAGCCCCGCCCTTGGCCGCAAGCGACGCAAGCCGCGAACAGTTGATCGAAGCCGTAACCCGCGAGGTCCTATGCCGCTTGGGAGATCAACAGGCCTGCGCCCTGCGCGGGCTGGAAATTGACGACGCGGTGTGCCCGGGCTGCGACGGGCATTGCGCCGAGAGCTGTCCGCAGAAGTCACGGCGCGTAGTGGCGGCAGGTGCGGCCCGTCTTGGTGCGGGTTTGGGCGTGACGCAGATTCCCGCCGATCTCGCACGGCTGATCGATCACACGCTTCTGAAGCCCGAGGCCTCCGAAACCGACATCCGACGGCTCTGCGCCGAGGCGCGCGAATATGGGTTCGCGAGCGTCTGCGTGAATCCCACCTGGGTGCCACTGTGCGCCGTGGAGCTGCAGGGAACCAACGTGAAAGCTTGCACCGTGGCCGGATTCCCGCTGGGCGCAACCGCCACATCCGTGAAAGTCTTCGAGGCTGAGCAGGTGGTGAAGCTAGGAGCGCGGGAAGTCGACATGGTCATCAACGTAGGCGCGCTCAAGTCCGGTCACTATGAACAAGTGGAAAGCGAGATCCGTGCTTTGGCGGAGGCGTGCCACCGCGGCGGCGCTCTTCTTAAGGTGATCCTGGAGTGCGCGTTGCTGACCGATCAGGAGAAAGTGATCGCTTGCCGGTTGTCACAATCGGCCGGCGCCGACTTCGTGAAGACCTCTACCGGCTTCGGGCCAGGCGGCGCCACGGCGCACGACGTGGAGCTGATGAGGCTGGTCGTGGGCCCGGAGATGGGAGTAAAAGCAGCGGGCGGAATTCGCGGCTACGAGGACCTGCAGAAGATGGTGGCCGCGGGCGCCACCCGCATCGGCGCCAGCGCCAGCGTGAAAATCATACGAGAAGCAACCGGCGAGACGGCGCCGTCCGCCCCATCCCCGGCGGTGTCGCTGGAAAGTGAGGTCGCGAAGTATTGAACTGTCGATTGCCGATTCTCGATTTTCGACTGTGCCAAGTCCCGCTGCAATTCACTCGCCTTTTTTCAATCGAGATCGACAATCGGCAATGAACAATCGGCAATGAACAATCGGCAATCGCAATCGCCAATGGTTAGAGCTGCTTCTCAATCCATTTGCGAATATGCGGAATCGAATTGCGCGGGAAGCGATGCTTTGAGTTGTAGAAGCGGAAATCGAGGGAGGCGGCGCGTTCCGCAAGCTTCCGCCGCTGATCCAGATTTCGCTCGCGGGAATACCATTCGTCTTCAGTGGCTGCAATGTGCAGAACGTGGGTGCGGGCCGCCTTGTAGATCGGGTTGCTGTGCCAATCGCCGGGCACGCCCCCACAAACGCCGATGGCGCCGCGAATCTGGTTCGGATAAGTGAAGGCGTAGCGGTAGTTGTAAGCACAGGCTTGAGAGAAGGCGAGCAAGAAGATGCGACTTTCGTCTACGTGGTGCTTGCGAACGGCAAGATGAATTAGGTAACGAATGGCCTCGTGATGAACGCGAACGGACTCTTCCATTTTGTAACTCGTGCCCCAGCCGAAGACCACAGGAAAGGTCTTGGGGTCAGTAAGGTCCTTCTTGCCGTAGCGGAGGAAAAACTCATTGTGACCTTGAAGCGAAATCACCACCATACGGCCGGCGGCGATGCGACTGGCAACCGCCATCATGGAGTCTTTGTTGCCCTGGTATCCGTGCAACGCAATCAACAAGGGCCTGCGGCGTCGGACGCGCGCGGCCTTCGGAATCTCCAGTTCGTAGTATCGGCGGATGGTGGCGGGAAAAGAGAATTCCATGATTTGCGGACAAAGACTCGCAAGCCGGGGCCAGCGCAGTCGGCGTTTCCTACTCCCTGATCGCGGCTTTGGCAACCTCCACCAGATTGCACTGCAGCGTAGACCCTGCTCCGAGATCGGTAAGCCGGGTCGAGAGAACGGCATTCGCGCATTTGCCCGCAGGCGTGTGTTTAGGCCACCAGAGGCCCTCCGCCACCACCACGCCCTCGCGGGTGTCCTCCGTGATCTCCGCCTCATAACGGCATTCGCCGCGACCGTTCCAGATGCGCACCGGGTCACCCGCGGCGATGCCACGCCTCGTTGCGTCGGCGGGGTGAATCTTCAGCGTCGGCCGGCCCACGCGGCGCCGCTGCTCCTCCACCGCGCCGAAGGTGGAATTGAGAAAGTGCACCGAAGGGGGCGCCAGGAGCTGCAAAGGAAACCGCGCGTGCAGCGCCGCATTCTCCGGACTCTCGGTGCAGGCGTGATAGGCGGGCAACGGAGCGTGCCCGAGTCTCGCCATGCGCTCCGAGTAGAACTCGATTTTGCCGGAAGGCGTGTAGAAGCCGCGAGCGAACGGGTCAGCATCAGCCGGAACATTCACGCGCACGGGCTCGCCGCTCATCAGTCTTTCAACATCGATGCCCGCCAGAAACTCGGAGGGGCTGTCCAGCGCTTGCCGCATGATGTCGAGTTCAGTGTCGTCAAAGCACGCGTCAGTGAAGCCACAGCGATGCGCCAGCTCCCGAAAAACGTCGAGATTAGGTCTGGCCTCGCCAAGCGGCTCGATCGCGGGCTTACCCATCTGCAGGTAGTAATGCCCGTAGCTCTTGTAGAGGTCGAGATATTCCAGAAAGGTCGGCGCCGGGAGCACGATATCAGCGTAATCCACGGTGTCTGTATGAACCTGTTCGTGGACCACCGTGAAGAGGTCCTCGCGTTTGAGTCCCGCATGGACACGTGACTGATCCGGCGCAATTGCGGCGGGATTGGAGTTATAGACATAAAGAGCTTTGACGGGGGGATTCCGCTCCTCGAGCAGCACCTCGCCCAGTTTCACCATATTGATCTCACGCGTGGCGGGATGGAAACGGTCGGCCCCGGTGACCGCGTCATAGTTGAAGGCAAACGCCTGGGCAGTCTCATGATGAGCGCCGCCGCCGGGTTTGCGGAAGGCGCCTACCAGACCCGGCAGGCAAGCGATCGTACGCATCGCCATGCCGCCGTTCTCGTGCCGTGTCAGCGCGAATCCGACGCGCAAGAATGGGGCCCGCGCGCGGCCGTATCCGCGGCCCAAGTTCACAATCTCATGTTCCGTGAGCCCTGTGATGCCTGCCACGCGATCCGGAGGGTAATCACGCAGCGCCCGCTCCGCCAGCGCTTCGTAACCGAGGCAGTACCGCGCGATGTAGTCGTGGTCAACCAAGTCCTCCTTCACGAGGACGTGCATCACGCCGAGCGCCAGCGCCGCATCCGTGCCGGGACGCAAACGCAAGACGTCGTCGGCAAGGTGCGAAGTGCGGTTGCGGTAAGGGTCGATCTGCACGACGCGCGCACCGCGCTTTTGGGCAGCCTTGATGATCGGCACAAAATGAACGTTGGTGGCCGCCACGTTCATGCCCCAGATCACGATGAAATCGGAGTGTTCGGCTTGGGCGAGATCGGTGGAAACAGCCTTGCCGATAGTCATGTCCCAGCCGGCCATGGCAGCTGGGTCGCAAATGGTGCGCAGCAGGCGGCTGGCCCCGAGACGATAGAAGAACCGGTGCCCGGCCAGACGCTGCACAATCCCGAGCGAGCCGCCATAGGAATAGGGCAGGATGGCTTCGGCGCCGTATTCGGCGGCGATGGCCAGAAAGCGCGCGGCTATTTCGCTGAGCGCTTCCTCCCAAGAGATGCGCACAAACCTTCCTTCGCCCTTCGCGCCCACGCGCCGACTGGGATAAAGAATGCGCAACGCAGAGTAGAGCCGCCGGTCATAGTGAGCGACCTTGTGACAGAGAAAACCTTGGGTGAAGGGATGATGGGGATCGCCGTCGAGACGCGTCACCCGACCGTCTTCGACCGTCGCCAGGATGCTGCAAGTATCAGGGCAGTCCAGGGGGCAGACCGTCTTGTGGACCTGGAGGGGTGAGCCTGTGTTTGTTCCTAGCGCAGCCACTGACGGATTCTAGCACAGAGGCCCGATTGACCCGGCTTCTCACTCCGATTGATGTGAGAAATGCCGGTTAGAAGTCACGCACGATGGCCTACGGGTTCGCGGAGTTCGTAGGTATCCTTTATAGTAACCGGGGAGTGAATGTATGCTGAAAAGGTGGAGAATTAGGGGGAAGAGCAACGTCGGAGACTTGATCGCCGCCGCCGCTTGACCCAGCGATGTTAGCACTTCTGAAAGCGCTCTTGCTGGTCCTGCTAGTAGGCTTGAACGCCTTCTTCGTCTTGGCGGAATACTCTCTTCTGCGCGTGCGAAGAACGCGCCTGGAACAATTGGTATCCGAGGGCGAGCGCCGCGCGCGCCTGATTCAAGCGTTGTGGGCCGATAGCAGCCAGCTCTTTTCTGGAATTCAGTTGGGCATCACGCTGGCGAGCCTGCTGATGGGCTGGCTCGGCGAGTATGTGGTGGCGCAGGCGCTGCTGCGCCTGCTGGAAGCCGTGCACCTGCAGCGCCACGCCTCGCTGGCCATCGCCCATGCAACGGCGGTCAGCGTCGCGTTCGTGCTTGTGACGATACTGGTGATGGTGCTAGGCGAACTCGTACCTAAGATGCTGGCCTATGAGCGCGCTGAGGCACTCGCTCTGCTGCTGGCACCTCCCATCACCTGGTTCTTCCGCATTAGCAAACGCCCTGTCGACATTCTCGACCGGCTTTCGAGCGGTGTGATGCGGCTGCTCAGGCCCGAACCTGCGTCGCCGCACGGCGCACAAATGACGCCGGAAGAGGTGAAGCTGATGGTCTCGGCAATTCGCCAGGGAGGCCTGCTTGAGGAAGAACAGGAGGAAATGATTCACAGCGTCTTTGAGCTCGATCGCGTCAAGGTCCGCGAAATCATGGTGCCCTGGCCGAAGGTCAGCTCCTTGCCGGCGACAAGCAATCTGAGCGAAATCCTCGGGAAAGTGGCGGGAGATCTCCACGCTCGTATCCCTGTCTACGAGGGGTCGCCCGACAACATTGTGGGTGTGCTCAACACCAAAGACTTGCTACCGTTAGTTCTGGAGCGCCAACATCGCGGCGACCCGCCCGACGCCGTTTTTGACCTTCGCCGGCTGCTTCACCAACCCATGATCGTACCCGAGACCATGTCCCTCACACAATTGCTTGAGGAAGCGCGGCCTCGGCGGGCGCAGATGGCTCTGGTGGTGGACGAGTTTGGTACGTTCGTGGGATTGGTCACACTGGACGACGTGGTGGAACAAATTGTGGGAGAGATAGAATCCGACAGCGGGGCGAATGCCGCCGAGCGCATCAGTGCCAATGTGATGGTGCTGGACGGATCGATTGGGCTGCGCCAACTTGCTGAAGACTACGGCATCGAGCTGCCGCGAGGCGCCGGGTACGAAACGCTGGCCGGGTTCCTGCTCGACCAACTGGGCGCAGTGCCACGAGGAGGCGAAACTTTCGTCTTTGAAAACCATCGCTATGCGGTGATTGCGATGGAAGACCGGCGCATCGCTCGCGTGCGAGTGGAAAAGATTCCCGAGCCCGCTTTAGCCCACCCTCGTGCAGGGCCGCCGGCGGCGCCCGTACGTAACTAGCAACTCAACGGAGATCCGCTTTCGCCGCGTCTCCTTCGATCTCCAGGATGATCTCCGTACCCTTCCCAGCGCCTAGCACTTTGGCTGCCGACGCCTGACAGGCAGCAATCTCGACAAGTCCCGTGCTGCCCACGATAGCAATCGCCCCGTTCCCGCGCCCTTCCGCGTAGTTGGAAACGAGTTGCGTGATGCGGTTTTGGTTGACGACAAAACGGAAGCTGCCTTGTTGCGGTAGATGCGCGGGCCTGAAGTTGGTGATGAGGTTCCCGAACTTGTCCACGCGAAGCACCTCACCGCGAATGACGCTCGGGCTAACCCGTTCGGGTTTCGCCACAGCCACACGCACGTAGTCAGTGATCAATCCACCAAACGTTTCCGGGGCAAGCCCCTTGCTGAGCCAAGCCGCGACGGGCGCGAAGACATCCCTGCCATGAAACGTCTGGCTGACCGGCTTGCGGAAGTAGCGCTCAGCAGTGACGTGGCGGACTTCAGAGGAAGGTTCACGGTCATAAACGAGTGAGAAGACGCCATTATCCGGCCCGACGAAACGGTGCGCGGGCGTAACGACCAAAATCGGGCGTCGCTCTGAACCTACGCCCGGATCGACGACCACGACATGAATCGTCTGGGGCGGGAAGTAGGGATAACTCTGGACCAGGGCGAGCATCCCATCCACGACGTCAAACGACTCCACCTGATGCGTGAGGTCCACAATCCTGGCCTCCGGGTTGATGGACAGAATCACGCCCTTCATAATGCCTACGAAAGGGTCGCGCAGGCCAAAGTCTGTCGTCAGAGTGATGAGGCTCGTCAAACCAGTCTCCGTGGAGCGCTCGGCATCCCAGTAGCTCTGTAAAAGCTCGCCCGTCGCTTCATCAGCGGTTTTCTTATGACAGCGAGCTCTGCTGCGCGCGGCCGAAGCGCGTGAAATCGTAGTCCGGATCAAGCTCTAGGGTACGCAGCCAGGCGCGAACGGCCTCCTCTGGCTCTCCCAGAAACAGGAAACTGAAACCAAGAGCGTGATGGACGAAAGCGTCGCCGACACGGTAAACGAGCGCGTCCTGATAAGCCTCGCGAGCGCCGACCCAGTTCCCGAACCGCGTGCATTGGAAGCCTCGCTCGCAGGCTCGCGTCCAATCCTCGGTTAATGGAGTCCCCGACTCGACCGGCGTCGCCTCCTGCCGCAGCGCGAGCAGCTTCTGCGCGCAGTGTGCGAGGCTTTCACGAGCTGGTGAGCCATCAAAGATGGCCGCGGACTGCACCAGCTCGCGCAGCGCCTGGTTAAGGTCATCCCGGTTCGGTTCGCCCCCGTGAAGGAGCTTGAGCCCGCGCCGGTAGTGCTCGCGGCTTTCGAGCAACGCTTCCGTGCGCACCAGAAACTCTTCGGCCTTGGCATGGTCAGGGTCAAGTTCCAGCGCGCGGCGGTAGCACGCCGCGGCCCGCTCCAGTTGTCCCAGGGTTCCGCAGGCGCTGCCCAGTACGTAATGGGTGTCGGGCTGCTCGGGGTCAGCGCTCAGGGAACGCTCCAACGCCTCGAGTGCGTTGGCGGGCTGACGCATTTCGAGATAGCACACGCCCAGCGCACGCCAGGCTGCGGCATTCGATGGGTCCTCGGCGACGACCTCGCCGAGGTCGTCAATGGCGCCCAAGAAGTCCGCCCGATTGAGGGCGTCAAGGCCGCGTTGCAATCGCTGTTCGAGATTCTCAGTCGGCATTGTGACCAACCCGCAGGATTCGATACCCACAATTTAGTTGAAGACCAAGCCGTTCAAGCCAACGGAGCTAGCGTCAATCGTCGATCAGCAGGGTGAATCTGCATTAGCCGCCGCTAAACATCGCATGGTAATCACTGAAAGACAGAGGAGCCACTCGCGCCGTGGCAAGATTCTCTTCCACGTGTTCGCGCCGGCTCATGCCCACCAGTGCCGCTGTGATTCCTGGCGTGGAGCGAACAAACTGGATGGCACGCTGAGCATCGGTGTCGAGTCCAGCGAAGTGCCGCGTGATCTCACCGGGCAGTCCCTGCGCCAAGCGTCCCTGCAGCAGGCTGGCGCTCGCAAACACCATCAAACCCCTTGAGCGTGCAGCGACCAGGGCGGGAGCGGGCTCGCCTTCCATCATCTGGGTGGCCGGATCGAGCGCCTCAAGCATGGCCAGGTTAAAGGGGAGCTGAAGGGCGCGAAAATGATGGGCAGGCCCGCCGACCTCCTCCGCGAGACCTATCACCTTTAGCAACGACACCGCTTCCGGCGCAGAAGGGCTTACGCGATAGGCATTCCAGGTGGCCGTGCCATACGCCCGAATCTTGCCCGCGGAGACTGCGGACTCGAGCGCGGCAAAGGCTGCCGTCAGCCGTTCGTAAAACTGCTCAGCAGTGCCGCGCTGTAACTGCGTTTCGGGATTGTGAAGGTAATACAGATCGAGCGTCTCGAGGCCCAGGTTGTGGCGGCTTACTTCGATTTGGTCCATCAGGTAGGCCGGTGACATCACGTGACAACCGGCCGCCACATCTGAGGGACTGATCAGGCCGGGGGAAATGAAGCGTTCGCGAAAGTACGCCTCGGCATCGGCGGGCTCTTCACCATCAAAGCTCAGAAAGCCCCCTTTGGTAGCCACAAAGATTTCGTCGCGGCGGAGCTTTCCTTCTTGAATCAACACGGCAAGCGTCTGGCCAATGGCCCGCTCGCTGCGCTGGTGTCGGTAATTAACCGCAGTATCGATCACGTTCGACCCAAGCTCGATCGCTTGCGTGAGCGCCTCACGATAGAGAGCGTCCGTGGCCGCGTCGGGCTCGCCCAGGTATGTCCCGACGCCAATGGAGGCCAGTGATAGGCCTCGAAATTCGCGAAAGTGGCCCGGCAGCCGCCCAGCGAAGCGGTCGCGAAACCGCGCAGTCCCTTCTGGTGTCGCGAATCCCGGTATGAGTTCTTGTCGAAGGTTCATGAAATGACCGCGGGACGGGAGTGCAGACGCTCCCGCAGGCGCAAGGGCGAAGGGGAGGAGCGGTGCTAGGCGTTCTGCGTTACCTGCTTGGCCTTGGCTTTTTCCAATTCGAGTTCCAGCTCCTTCATCTTCTGCAGATGTTCCATTTCACGCATCCGCATTTCCTGTTGCACCTTAAGCTCGCGTTCGCGGTATTTGAACCACGCGCTGATCCCCACCACCGCAATGATCATCAACCACAAGCCATTGTGATTGATTATGGAAATGATCCCGTCCATCTCGCGCCTCCCCTCTACCTTCCCCTTCCCTTGGCTGCTCCCATGCCGTCCTGTGACTATTATAAGCCGTGCAGGATGGTTGCCCTATCGTCCCCTCACCAGGAAGATGGGCACTTCGGACTCGTGCCTCACGCGGGTAATCGTGGTGCCATAGATCAAGTCTTGAAGCAAGCGGTGACCGTGGGTGCTCATAGCGATTAGATCGCAGCCCTCCTCGCGCGCTGACTTGAGTATTTCTTCCGAAGGCTTGCCAAGACAATGTCGAGAGGAAACTTTGAAACCTTCTTTGCGCAGACCTTCCTCGAGCCCCTTTAGGTATTGCCTGTCCTCTTCCATTTCCGGCGAATCCGAAAGATTCAAATTGCTCTGCCACTGGGCGGCCCATCCGGTGGAGACGTGCAGCAGCAGAATTTCAGCTCCTGTCAGACGCGCCAGCTCTTTGACACGAGGTAGCAGCGCTGCATCAGCATTGCTGTGGTCGAGGGCAACCAGAATCTTCTTGAACATAGTAATTCCCCGCCCGCGGTGAATCGGAAAGCAACGTTCCAGGCAAAGGCGCTAAGTCGCCAAGGCGTAGCCCGTTACCTCTTTGCGCTGACTTCGCGTTGCGCCTTTGCGTGAGATGCTTCGGTTCCTCACAGCAGTAGGATCAACAAGTATACGTTCAGGCCGGCGATGAGCCACGCCACGGACCACGAAAGTCCCTTCAGCCAGCCACGGTTCGCGAATTCGCCCATCCGCCGAGGTTCGCACGTGAACTTCACCAGTGGGAAAACCGCGAAGGATAACTGCAAGCTGAGAATGATCTGGCTCAGGATCAGTAGCTTCGCGGTGCCGCCTGCCCCGTAAAGCGCTACGGTGATGATAGCGGGCACAATCGCCAAGAGGCGGGTAATCAGGCGCCGCAACCAAGGGGCGAGACGAATATTAAGGAAACCTTCCATCACAACCTGGCCGGCAAGCGTGCCGGTGAGCGTGGAGTTCTGACCGGAACAGAGCAAGGCCACCGCAAATAGGAAGCTCGCGAGAGAAACCCCCAGCAAGGGCGATAGGGTGTGATACGCCTCCTGAATCTCCGCCATTTGCCGCAAGCCATGCCGATAGAAGGTGGCCGCTGCCATGATGAGAATGGCGGCGTTGATGAGAAAAGCGAAGTTTAGCGCCAGAAACGAGTCGATGAAGTTGAATCGAATCGCCGTCCGCAGGCCCTGTGGAGTGCGCTCAATGGCGCGCGTCTGCACCAGTGAAGAATGCAGATAAAGATTGTGCGGCATCACGGTAGCGCCTAGCATGCTGACCGCGATGTAGAGCATCTCTCGATGGGTGAACATCTGGGTGGTCGGCAAGAAGCCGCGCAGAACGCCGGTGACGTCTGGGCGGACCATAAGGATTTCGAGAAGGTAACAGAGCCCGATGGTGGCGATCAAGGTGACCACGACCACCTCAAGGTAGCGAAAGCCGCGATGCTGCAAGTAAAGGATGGCGAGGACGTCGAGAGCCGTCAGGCACACGCCCACCAGGAGTGGAATGTGAAAGAGCAGGTTGAGCGCAATGGCCGAGCCGATGACCTCAGCCAAGTCGCAGGCGGAGATAGCGATCTCGGCGAAAACCCACAGCGCGAGGCTGGTGCGCCGTGAGTAGCTCTCGCGGCACGCTTGTGCCAGGTCACGCGCCGTCACAATCCCAAGCCGCGATGCGAGCGTCTGCAGCAGGATCGCCATGAGGTTGGAGGCCAGCAGAACGAAAATCAGTCGATATTCGAATTGTGACCCACCCGCGATGTCAGTGGCCCAATTCCCGGGATCCATGTAGCCGACGGCAATGAGGAACCCAGGCCCCGAAAAGGCCATGATCTTTCGCCAGAAGCCTGCTCCTTGGGGCACGGCCACGGTCCGATGCACTTCGCGCAAGGAAGGAGTCGCGGCGGCCGCGTCATAGGCTGTGGTGGACTCGCGATTCATCAATCACAACGATGGCATAGCGTGAGGGAAGGGGCAAGGCTGCTGGCTGTTCCGGACCGGCGGGCGGGTGCCAGCCTGAGGCAGGATTTATACGGCAACAGGTAAAATCGGAAGGTGCCAGGACGTCTTCCTATCGTTCCAGATCCATGCATCTCCGTAATTCACCTGCCTTTATCATCTCGTTGATATCTTGGTACTGATCTTGCCACAGGTTTGGTCGGATGATCCAATGAAGCTCCCCAGGCGCGGCCTATCGGGGTTGAAGGCGACTTGACCATGGCTACAAGCACCACAGTCATCGTGGTGGATGACGACGCAGTGACGAGGCGAGGGCTGGCGGAATTGCTCCAAGCATGGGGATACCAGGCTGAAACAGCCTCGGACGGAGTTGAGGCCCTGGAAAAGATACACACTTCTCGCCCAAAGATTGTCATTTCCGATCTCCGAATGCCTCGTATGGGAGGCGTGGAGTTTATCAGGGCCCTCCGCTGCGGCTCACCTGATGTTCAGTGCATTATCATCACGGCCGACCGAAGCTGGGAGGCCGCGGCCCAGGCGCGCATGCTCGGTGTAGTGGACCTTTTGGAAAAACCAGTGGACCTGCAGCGACTTTGGCTCGATCTGAAAAAGTGCATGCAAACGCGGGGTCTCGAGGCCTAACCTTTCTTTCACTATCCCCGGAAGACGCTGAACCTTCTCTGTAGCAACTGTGCCGGTCGCACATTTTTGTGCGAAGCCTACTCTCGTGCGGCCGTGGGTTTGGTGGCCACGGCGACCAGTCATCTTGTCAGGGTTGGTACGCGTCAGTAAACGATGTCAAGCTCGGAGTCAAAAAAGCGATGCTGGAACCCCACGAAGTGTTGGAAATAGGGCGATGTGACGTTGTTATACACGTCGCGAGGATTCGAATGATTGGTGAGGTTAAAAATGGTAAGCGCGCCGCGCAGCCGGTGGTTCTTGACCCATGGAAAGGGCAGAGTGAACTCTTTGCCGAGCTTCAGGTCGAGCGAAAAGAATTGCGGGAAACGCTGGCCGTTCGGGGTACCTGCGTAGTTCTGGTACTCATCCACGAATGAATACGGGAATCCCGAATGCCAGTCGATCACCGGGCTGGCCTCGATGCCCCAAACGTGAGTTTGCATTCGTCCCCAGGTGATGAGCCGGTTGGGAATGTCCGATGGCAGGTTCGCATAGGCATCGGGCCGAATCACCGGCGCTTCGAAGGGCACGTAGAGCTGTACCAGCGAGTTCAGATTGCCACGCGCCTCGCTGTTGACATAGGCGAAGCTCCACTCCGAGTTGCTGTTGATCCGGACGTGCAGAGTGGTCTGGAACTCGCGGTAGCTCGAGGCCCCTGTGGGCGATGCCACCAATGCAGCGCCGGAGGGTAGGCCGGTCAACGGATCAACGATGAACTCGTGTTGAGAATGGCTGGAGAGCGCACTCACCCGTAGCGTAACATTCGGACGCAGTTCTCGGTCCACTTCAAGACTGTACGTCAAGTTAAAAGGCGTACGATCCGGAGGGCTGAGCGAAAGGTGTGGATCCTGCGGATTCTCCAGGTTCCCGTAGTAATTGGGAAACGCCACCGGCACTCCCACGGGCAGTCCTTGGGCGTCGAAGACACTGACTTCGCGGACCGGATTTCCAGTGAATCCTCCGACCAGCAAAGGAACGTGGCTATAAAACACACCCATCCCGGCCCGCAGTACCGTTTTTCCTTCGGCACCGGGTGAGTATACGACGCCCAATCTCGGCGCGAAGTTCAGAGGTGTGCCGAGCGTTTGTCCCGTGAATCGCAACCCCAGATCCAGGGCGAGCGGTTTCGCCATCGCCCAGTGATCCTGCACAAAAGCCGCGCCCTCGGAATCACTCGCTGACAATTGCCCTGGCCCCCTGAAGCCGATCTGTTCGGCCAGCGTGCCATCCGTCCGCAAGATTTGTACAGGACGAGAGTCACTGGTGCCGCTAAAGGCGCGCTGAATAAACCCTCCGCCCACGGTGAAGTCGTGGTTGCCATGCCAACTCGATGAGGGCAGCGTTACGGTCTCTCGAATCTGCTCTTCATTGCTGGTGCGGTCAAAAGTGTTGAAGAAGTTGCCGTCCCAACCGGTGGGCGTCACCAGCATGTCCAGGGGACCCTGCCCGTGACCGTAACTATCAAACCGCATGCCTTCGGCGATCGTCGTAAACACCCTGCCTGAGGATGTGAGATAGCGGTCCGTCAGAGCTATCGAAAAGCCACTCTGGCCGTAGTTCGACGAGGCAGTTTGAGGAACCAGAGAGTTGATGTTCGCAAACTCGCGGGTGAGGGGAAAGAAATTCGCCTGAACGGTGGCGACGTGGCGCGCAGAAAAGACGTACTGGAAGGTTGTCAAGGATGTGAAGTCGTGACTCTTAATTTCGTTATTCGGCCAGGCGAGCCCGCGAACGGGCTGCTTGTCATCGTCGTAGGCGAGTGCCTCGGAAAAGTTCAAGCGATTCGAAATGATCGGACCAGTCACGTAGAAACGCGGGTTGAAGTCCGCCATCCCCACCAAGTGCCCGCTCCTGAACCGGGGATTCGGCGTGATGTCCTCCACCTCATAATGCCACTGGCTTCCTGGCGGCTTGGTGTTGATGGTGGTGAGCCCGCCGGAGAAGCCTCCATAATCCGCACGATAGGCGTTCTTGTAAACCTGGAGCGATTCGATGGCCTGGATGGGAACATCAACGGAAAAACTCCCCGTGACGGGATCGACGTTTTCAGCCCCATCGAGCAGGAGAAGTCCCTGATTCTCAGGCACGCCTTTGATGTTGATCTTTCCGTCGGGCGTGCGAATCACGCCCGGAATCAGCGGGAGCGCCGCCTTGAACTTTTGTTCAGTCAGGGGCAAATCAGTGATCTGGCGGGAACTGATAGTGGCTGGCGGAGCGCCCTGCTCGAGGCCCGCGGTCGGCGCCTTGGCGCGGACCTCAATCGACTGGCGAAGCACTTCTTCGGTGGATAAAACCACCTCCAGATAGGGCGATGCTTGCGTAAGATCCACCTGCTTCTCGATGGGTCTGTAGCCCATGGCCGCGCAGGTCAAGGTGTAGACACTAGGCGACAACTGAGGAAAGCGGAACTTGCCCAAGCGATCCGTGTCTACGGTAAGCCCGCCCGGCGGCAGCAGGCTTGCGGTCAAGGTGCAAACGGCGTTTTCGAGGGGAACGTTGTGATCATTCGACACCTGCCCTTCGAGGTTCTCCATCTGCGAATTCTGACCACGCGCCGCGACTCTCTGCACCGGCAGGACACACAGCCCCAGCGCAAGACCCAGAACGGTCAAGAGAACCCAGTGCGCGAACTGCCGCGTCTTCACCGAAAGCCCTTTTGGGGGATCAAGCTCGTGCCGGGACGAGTGAGGCCGATTCCAGCACGGCCGCGTCGCGGCAGCGCCCATGTACTTAGATGGAAGAAGCGGGGCCGAAGGCGGAACGCGCCTTTTCGAGATTGTCATAAACCTCGAAGAGCGTGCTGAGGCGCGTGATCTGGATGAGGCCGCGAATGCGGTCGGTAAGGTTGGCCAGCTTGAGGTCGCCCCCCGCCTTGCGAATGGACGCGGACCCCGCCACCAACGCGCCCAGGCCCGCGCTGTCTACATAGTCAACGCCGGCCAAATTCAAAATGATGCGCCTGTGGCCGGCGTCCACCACGTCCTGGAACTGCCGGCGAAGGACCTCCGTCTCGCGCCCAAGGGTGATGCGCCCACGGACGTCAAGCACCAGCACGTCCCCCATCAGTTTTTCAACCACGTGCAGGGGCATAAAGGTAATGATAAATGCTGAATGACGAGCGGCTGGAGCGGCGGTCTGCGACCGCCGTCTTTGCGGCGCTCAGAGAGCGCCGCTACAGTCACCCAGCACTCCACCGCGTATCCCGGCTCAAGAGTGCGGCGCTTGCGCCGCCGGCGCCGCCGCCTTCTGCCGCTGGTCGCGGAGCACCGCTTTGCGGCTCAGCCGAATCTTATTGCCTTCGATTGAGATCACCTTCACCAGAATCTGGTCGCCTTCCTTGAGTTCCTTGCGGATGTCCTGGATGCGGTGCTCGGCCACCTCACTGATGTGCAGCAGGCCGTCCGTACCCGGGAAGATCTCGACAAAGGCGCCAAATTCAGCGAGCCTAACTACCTTGCCTAGATACGTCTTGCCAATCTCGGCCTCGGCCATCATATCCTTGATGATCTTGAGGGCTTTGTCGGCAGAGCCGGAGTCCGTCGCGGCCACGTTCACCCGGCCGTCGTCTTCCACGTCGATCTTGACGCCGGTCTGCTCGATGATACCCCGAATAGTCTTGCCGCCGGGGCCGATCAGTTCACCGATCTTGCTGGGGTTGATCTTCAGAGTGTAAATGCGGGGCGCATAGGTCGAAACAGTACTTCGCGGCTCAGGCAACACCTCCAGCATTTTGCCGAGCACGTGCAACCGGCCGGCCTTAGCCTGTTCCATGGCCTCGCGCATGATGGCGGTGGTGAGCCCGCCGATCTTGATATCCATTTGCAGCGCGGTGATGCCTTTGGCGGTGCCGGCCACTTTGAAATCCATGTCGCCGTAATGATCTTCGGCGCCGGCAATGTCAGTGAGGATCGCGTAACGGTCGCCTTCCTTCACCAAACCCATGGCGATTCCGGCCACGGGATCCTTAATGGGAACGCCCGCATCCATTAGCGCCAGGCAGCCGCCGCACACCGTGGCCATTGAGGAGGAGCCGTTGGATTCGAGAATGTCGGAAACCACCCGGAGAGTATAAGGGAAACTGTCTTCTTCGGGAATCACCGAGCCGAGGGCGCGTTCCGCCAGGTTTCCGTGTCCGATCTCCCGCCTTCCCGGCCCGCGCAGGAAACCGGTTTCGCCGACGCTGAAGGGCGGAAAGTTGTAATGCAGCATAAAGCGCTTGAAGCTTTCGCCTTCCAGCACGTCCAGCCGTTGCTGGTCCTCGGCGGTACCCAAGGTGCACGTCACCAGGGCCTGGGTTTCGCCGCGTGTAAACAGCGCCGAACCGTGCGTGCGCGGCAGCATGCCGACTTCGCAGGTGATGGGCCGCACCTGGTCAAAGGCCCGGTGGTCCGGGCGCTGTTTCTTCAGCAGAACGTCGTCCCGGAACAACTGCTCATAAAGAGCTTCGAAAGCGTGCTTGGCTTCGCGTTGCAGGTCTTCGTCATCTTCAGGATAACCAGCCAGCAGTTCGTCGCGTACGGCCTCGATTCGCGCTTCGCTTTCGAGCTTACTCTGTTTCGAAGTGTCCATCGCCTCACGCAGCGCGCCGGTCACCTTTTTGGCAACTTCCTGGTAAACCGCCTCGTTACGCTTGGGCGCCACCACCTCCCGTTTTTTCACCCCGAGGCGCGTATACATTTCCTTCAGTCCGGCGACGATCTTGCGAATTTCGCCGTGGCCGTACTGGATGGCGTCCAGCATGGCATCCTCGGAAAGCTCGCGAGCCGCGGCTTCCACCATCACGATGGCGTCTTCGCTGCCAGCCACCACCAGGTTCAACAGGCTGCTCTTGGTCTCGGTGTAGGTGGGATTGGTCACCAGCCTACCGTCCACCAGGCCCACTCTCACCGCCGCGATGGGCGTGGAAAAGGGAATATCCGAGAGATAAAGCGCCGCTGCGCCCGCCGTCACTCCGACAACATCCGGGTTGTAGTCTGAATCGGCCGAGAGCACCAGCGCGATCACCTGAGTTTCGTCGCGGTAGCCTTCTGTGAAGAGCGGCCTGACGGGCCGGTCAATCTGCCGGCTGGTTAAGATTTCTTTCTCGGTGGGGCGCCCTTCGCGCTTGAAGAAGCCGCCGGGGATTTTTCCGGCTGCGTAGTTATACTCGCGGTAATCCACGGTTAAGGGAAAGAAGTCGATGCCCTCGCGGGGCTTTGAAGAACACGCCGTAGCCAGCACGACCGTATCTCCGAAACGCACGTAGGCGGCGCCGTTGGCCTGCTTGGCCACTTTGCCGGTCTCAATCGTAAGCGTGCTCGAACCTAAGGGTATTGATACTTGCTCCATTTATATTCCTCCGAATTCCGGACGCCGTCTTATACGGGTCCGGGCCGGCGAGCTGCACGCACCCGCATAAACGGGTAACGCGTCCACTGCCGGGGCGGGCGCACAGCCCGCTCAGTTGGGTTAATTGAATTCAATGATGATGGGAAAGGTAGAGTCACCCTGCACTTCTGGCCAGGATTGGAAAAGGGCGGGGCTTCAGCCCCGCCGGCCTTGATTCCCCGCGTTCTGTGTGTCCTGCTCCCGGCGTAGCTTGCTGACGGCAAGCTACGCCGGGAGCAGGACAAGGCAAATATCCGATGCGCCTTCTCACGGCGGGGCTGAAGCCCCGCCCTTTTCCAATCCTGGCGGGAGATACAGATTAAGGCGAGAAGGGGCGAAACCCGGGGCTGAATTCCGCCCCGACGCTCGCGCGCAACCGGAGACGGCCCTCCAGGCTCTGAGCCTGAATCGCCGTCCGACGAAGAACTTCCTGGTGCTTGATGGTTAGAACCTTGGTTCACAACCGGGCTATTTGCGGATGCCCAGCCGCTCAATCAACTGCTTGTGGCGCGCAGGATCGCGGCCTCTCAGGTATTCCAACAGTCGTTTGCGCTTGCCGACCATGATCAGCAGCCCACGCCTGGAAGAATGGTCCTTGCGATGAAGACGAAAATGCTCGTTCAAGTAGGCTATTCTCTCACTCAGAACGGCCACCTGCACCTCGGGCGAGCCCACATCTTTCGAGTTAGTCTGGTATTTCTGAATTAAGCTCGTCTTTGATTCCCGAGTCAGTGGCATCCGCTGATCTCCTTGCCTCTCTAATCGTTTTCCCTTATCTCACGTTCAAAAGGATAGCATGTTTCCTTAATGGGCAGCAACTCCGATTTCCCTTCCCTTCGGTCTGTACTATCGTCGTTTGGCGCGGGGAGCCCTCGGAGGCGCAGTCATTCTCGCGAAAGCGGGAATCCCCCTTCTTACGACGACGGGCCAACCGCAGATTCGAAAAGCGGCTAACTTCCTTTATTATCAATAACATTCCAGGATAACTTCAGTTAACTTGTTTGTTTTCATATACATTCCAGGGTATTCTCATTTGTCTCATTTTTCTCATTTCCGGTCCTTTGTTTTCAACAACATTCCAGGATAGGCCAAAAAAAATTTCTTTTTTTTCTGAGGGCATGCCTCCGGAGACCGGCAGATACCGAAAAACTCGAGGCCACGCCGAGGGCAGGGCCGGAGAGTCTGCGGGGAAACTCGCGCTCGGCCTGCGCCTCCGCGGGGGTAACATCTTTGGACTGCCTCCCCATTTGGAGTAGCTCCCCATCCGCTCCCCACCGCTCCCCATCCGCTCCAGCACCTCTCCCCATGCGCTCCCCATCCGCTCCACCATCGCCGTCATTCCCGCGGAGGCGGGAATCCATGAAGTTCCACAGGAACCCAGCGCGTTTGCATTCCCTCTCCGATCGCACAACTCCCTCATTATCAACAACCTCTTGGCTTTACAAAAGTAACTCGCCTGTTTTCAATCACTTCTTGGCTTTGAAAATATCGCAGCCGCCAAATTGGGGCAAGCTGGAGCCCCGGACAGCCGCCGAAGAACGCGGCGTTCATGGCAGTCGATCGTTGAAGCATCGAAGGCCCCCGAGCGATACGAGGACAACCTTAGCACGCTGCTGTTCATTTGTCAAGTTAAATAGGCTTGGCGGCCTAGCTGTTGTTTTGTAGGCTAGATGATCGCGCTTGATACCCACGTGCTTATTTACGTCTGGCGAGGGTCTGCTGTCAAACGTTTGGCGCAATTTCACTCTTGCTCACTCTGCCCGCAAAGCACTCATCGGGTCAGACTCCGTGGCCCGGCGGGCCGGCAGGTAGCAAGCGAGGACGGCCACGGCAAGCACCAGGAGCGCGGCCGTCGCGAAGGTGACGGGATCGGCCGGACTGACTTCGTAAATCAAGCTCCGCAGCACGCGGGCCAAAGCAAGGGCTCCAAGAAGCCCTAGCGCAACGCCGCTCGCTGCCAAGACGGTGCTTTGGCCCAGCACGAGGCGGACAACGTGCCAGCGGCTCGCACCCAAAGCCAGACGCAACCCGAATTCATGAGTTCGGCGGCTGACTGAGTATGAAATCACGCCGTACGTCCCGATGGCCGCCAGCGCTATGGCCAGCACTGCAAACAGAGCTACCAGAAAGAGGGCGAAGCGGGCGGTGGAGACATTAGCGTCGGTGATCTGGTCCATCAAACGCAAATCGGCCACGGCCAGGGCAGGGTCAATCCGATGCACCTCGCGCCGGAGCACACTTGCGATTCGCGCAGCGTCAGAATCGGAGCGAATGGCAACAGACATCACGCCGCCGTTCACCACGAAGGGCACCTGCAAGGCCGGCCACCAGAAGGCGGGCTCTGTGCCGCTCGCGGCGGGATTGTCTTTGACGTCGCCCACGATTCCGACCACTGTCATCCAGTCCTTCTCCTTTGGGGTGTCGGTAAAGGCGATTCGCGCGCCGAGCGCATTCTGGTGCGGCCAATAGAGCCGGGCCATGGTGGAATTAATGATCATCACCTGGGCTGCATCCGGACTGTCCGCCTTTGTAAAAAAACGTCCCCGAATGAGCGGAATGCCTAAGGCGCGAAAGTAATCCGGGGTAGCCACGTGATACCTGCCGTGAAACGCTTCTCCCGGCGGCGGCGTTTTGCCCTCGATCGTGAAACCGCCGATGTTTTCGTCGTAACCCGTCCAGGGCAGGTCTGTGCCCAAGCCTGCATACTTCACGCCCGGCTCCGCTGTGAGGTTCGTGGTGAGTTGGTCTTCGAAGCGGGCCACAGCAACGGGTGTTTTGTAGGTGACGTAGGGCAGCGCGAGAGCGGCTGTCAGCACGTGGTCCGGCCGGAAACCGGGATCGGTTCGCAGAAGGTTGACGAAACTGCGCAACATCAGACCCGCCCCGATGAGCAGGACCGAGGCCAAGCAGACTTCGGCCACCACCAGGACGCTTCGTAGCCGAAGATGCTGGGCACTGGCCGTTGACCCACGGACGCCCTCGCGGAGGCCGCGCTGCGGGTCCGCGTGGGCCGCCTCTAGGGCCGGCGCCAAGCCGAAAACGAAACCTGCAGCCAAGGCGATAAGCAAAGTAAACGCGAGCACCACCCCGTTAACATGAATCGAATCCGCGCGGGGAAAGTCTGCCGGTAGGAACGAGACCAGCGTCCGCACGCCGCCCACTGCCATCACGATGCCCAGCGCGCCGCCGAGGAACGCAATGAGCAAGCTTTCGGTTAACATCTGGCGCACGAGTCGCGATCGAGGCGCTCCGAGGGCCGCTCGCACGGCGATTTCGCGTTGTCGCGCCGTAGCCCTCGCCATCAGCAGGTTGGCGACGTTTGCGCACGCGATCAGCAACACCAGGGCGACCGCGCCCAGCAGGACCAGAAGCAGGCGCTCGTCAGGCCCCACGATCTCGTGATAGAGCGGGACCACCAGCATGTGCCAGCCCTGATAGCCGCCATGCTCCCGGCCAATCTCGCCCAGCAAGGTGTTCATTTGGGCTTGCGCCTGTGCCGGCGTGACGCCGCCCTTCAGCCGCCCGATGACCTCCATGAAATGCGAACCGCGGTTGCTGGGGCTCCCTTCGAAAGTGAAAGGCAGCCAGGCATCCACCGAATCGCCGTAGGGGAGCGCATGGTAACTGTTACCCGGGTGTTCCGTGCGAGGCGGCATTACGCCAGCCACGGTAAAGGGCTGTGAATCGAGAGTGATCTTTCGCCCCACGATGTCGGTTGCAGCTCCGAATTCCTTGCGCCAGGCCCGGTCGCTCAGGATCACAAGGCTGCCGTTGCCGGGGAGTTCATCGTTCTGGCCGAAATCGCGGCCGAGGGCCGGGGCGATACCAAGCACTTCAAAATACCCGGCCGTCACGCGAAAAGCCGAAAGGTGCACCGGCTCACCCGACCCCGACAGCTGAACGTCGCTGCGGGTAAAGGCGGCCAACGCCTCAAAGCAGTGATTACGCGTCCGAAAGTCGCGAAAGTCGAACGGATTCAGTGGGAACTTCGGATAAGTGTCGCTGCTGAAGAACACCCGGACGATGCGGTTGGGTTGCGGATAGGGTAGCGTCTTCAGCAACACGCCGTCGATCACACTGAAGATGGCGCTGTTGGCGCCGATCCCGAGACCCAGCGTCAGGATTACCACCGCGGCAAACCCAGGAGCTTTCAGGAGAGTCCGCGCCGCGTAGCGCAGATCCTGCGAGAGATTATCAACGTAGTTTGTCCGGCGCATGTCACGGCACTCCTGTTTGATTTGGGTCAAATTGCCTAGCCGGCGTCCTGCGGCGTAGCGAGCGTCAATGCCGGTCATGCCGGCATCGAGGTTCCCCTGAATCTCCTGCTCGAGATGGAAGCGGAGCTCCTTCTCGAGTTCATCTTCCGCCCGACGCCGTCGAAACAATGAGCGAAATCGCATCCGCAACAGGTTCAACCAGCGTTCAAGCTTCACGTCAGTGCTCTCTTAAACCGTGCGAATCACCAGTCCGACCGCGTTTGACAGGCGCTCCCACTGCGCCAGCTCTTTATCAAGCTGAGCGCGGCCTGCCCGCGTAAGTTCATAGAATTTCGCCGCGCGCCCTGTCTCACTGGTATGCCATCTCGCGCGAAGCCAACCCTGCTGCTCCAGTCGATGGAGCGCCGGGTACAAAGCACCCTGCGTGATCTGAAGTGCTTCTTGACTCACCTGCTCGATGCGCTTGGCGATCGCCCAGCCGTGCCTGGGCCCAAGCGAAATCGTTTGGAGGATCAGCAGGTCCAGCGTTCCTTGAATCAAATCGGAAGGCTTGCTCATGTTCCCCACGTATGCCTAAGTCGTTTACATATAACACCTAACTTATTTACAGCACTTCGCACCCAGAAATCAAGTGCCAATGCAAGAAAGCCCCCCGGCCTCGATCCTTCAGCAACTCCGGCGCGGTGGATACAACCTGGCGCCAGCGCATGAACCCGGCCCCCCACCTTTTCTCGCCTGGACTCTCGTGCAACCGACATGCGATCTCGGCTTTGTTGCACCCACGGACCGCGCATTTGATGAATTTCGCTATAATCGGGCTCTCCGCAAATTAGCAGGCTGCGGAAAAATGGCGCTTCGGACCTCGGAAGGGCGGCGGCTTCAGCCCCGCCCTTCCCGGGCACGTCCCGACAGTTTTTCCGCATCCTGCTGGGGACTTTGTGGTGTAAGCAATACGCGAGGGCTCGATGGCGCAACTTTCCGCGGTCACCTGTGTTTGAGCAAGTGGAGGGCTTGGGGATTGCCGAAGCGTCCTGCAACCGCAGGACGATATGGAGGAAACGAAAGTGACAAGTTCACTCACTCGACTCATCACCGGATGTTCCGCGATGGCAGCATTCACACTCGCTCTAGCTCTGCCAGGTCCCGCGATTGCCCAGCGCGGACCCGGGGCTCGCCTCGGCAATGTACAGCGGCAGCAACAGATGCAGATTCGGCAGGGTATGCAGAGCGGCAAGCTGAACAAGAATGAAGCTGCCAAACTGGAGAAAGGCGAGAAAACCATCCAGGCAACCGAGCGACAGGATAAATCCAAGGGCCCGTTGACGGCCGCCGAAGGCAAACAACTCAAGCAGGAAGTGCGGCGCGAGAACGCGGCGATCAAACATGCTGAGGGTGGCGGCACCAACGCGACTCCCCCGAGCCATTAACCTCAACCTTCTTTGGGCGCGCCTCGGCGCGGTGGAAGCGTAAGATTCCGACCGCGCCGAGACTCTCCCTGACCGCTCCACAGATTTTCCTCTCATACTTAGTCCCACCCACCTACGGATGCTCCCTTCGAATTCCGCTATAATCGGGCTCTCCGCAAGCCAAGGACTTTGCGGTGTAAGGGCAGGCCAGCCGCTGCCTGCACGTTCTGCGATTATGGCTTCCTCCTCAACAGTGCTCCCGGTTACGCTCGCGGATATCGAACAGGCACGGGGCCGCCTGTCAGGCTCCATCTTTCTTTCGCCTTGCCCGCACTCCCAGACCTTGTCGCGCCTCACCGGCCAACAGGTCTACCTGAAACTTGAAAACCTGCAGATCACGGGCGCCTTCAAAGAGCGCGGCGCGCTGAACAAACTCGCGACGCTTGCCCCTAACGAAGCAAAGCGGGGCGTGATCGCGGCCAGCGCCGGCAACCACGCCCAAGCGGTGGCCTGCCACGCCGGCAAGCGGAATATCAAGGCGCACATTGTGATGCCGCTGGCGACTCCGCTGGTGAAGGTCACCGCTACCCGAAACTTCGGAGGCCGCGTTACCCTGCACGGGGCCAATTACGACGAGGCCTGCGCGGAGGCCCTGCGTATGCGCGAGGCGCACGGCTACACCTTTGTGCATCCCTTCGATGACCCCGCGGTGATTGCCGGCCAGGGAACCATCGGACTGGAACTGCTCGAGCAGGTTCCCGGCCTCGAAGCCGTAGTTGTGCCCATTGGCGGAGGCGGACTCATTTCGGGAATCGCCTGCGCTATTAAGGAAAGTAAACCGAGCGTGCGTGTGATCGGGGTGCAAACCGCCCGCCTGCCTTCGATGTGCGCCGCGCTCGCCCAACACGAGCCGGTGACGATCGAGGCTGCCATCACCGTCGCCGACGGCATCGCCGTGCGCCGCGCTGGTGACCTGACCCTGCCCATGGTGGAGCGCTATGTGGACGAGGTCGTGACCGTAGAAGAGGAGGACATCGCCAGCGCCATCCTGGTGCTGCTGGAGCGCGAAAAGACGCTGGCGGAAGGGGCCGGCGCCGCGGCTCTGGCGGCCTTGCTTCAAAACAAGGTGAGTTTCCGCGGGCGGCACACCGCAGTGCTGGTGTGCGGCGGCAACATTGACGTCACCCTGCTGGCGCGCATCATCGAACGTGGTCTCGTCAAGGATGGCCGCATGGTGCGAATGCGCATTCACCTGCTCGACCGGCCCGGCGCCCTGCACGAACTCACACGGATCATCACCGAGCACCGCGCCAACATCGTGGAGCTTCTGTTTGACCGCGCCTACTACGGCGTGAACCTGGGCGAAACGGTGATCGACGTGACCTTTGAAACTCGCGGTCCCGAGCAGGTCAACGAGCTTCTGGCGGCCCTCAGCGCCAACAACTACAAACACGAGCTGGTACGGTGAGCCGGATAGCTGACGGACCCTGAGCGGTGGGCGGCTGGCGCGGCAGACAAGGAGGGCCGACGCTTTCACAGCGTTTGTGTGAAAACTTGTGGATTACCGCGTTCGCGGGAATGACGTCGTTGGAACAGGGTGTGTGTGAAAATTCGTGCGGATTGCGCAATCGCCAAGCATGGACCCCCGCCTTCGCGGGGTGACATCAGGACGTCTAATTCCAATAAACCCTTCCGAGGTCCGGAATTGCCTTTTACGCGGCCTGCCCAGCAGTTCGTGCGCCCGGCTCCTAAGGACGGCTACCGGACTCAAGCAAAATAGGTGATTCCCCGATTGTTACTGTCCCTCCCGCAACCGACGACGCTGAAGTGCTGGTAAGAGTTTCGTACTGGGCATACTTACTCTGCGGGGTGTAACTACTGCTGGTGTTGTCACCATTCCACACAATTAGCCCGGTATTCTTGTTTGAGAATGTCAGCGCACAGGTCCAGACATTACTGGAATCAACCGAACACGGACCGTTCATCGTCGAGCCTTGCAGCCAGTTGTAAGCTGTCGTGTAGGCTGCCGCGGCCTCAGTGGTCTGGTCCGTGTTCGCGTCGAAGATCGATCCCCACGCCGACGGATCAGAAGGATCGCCTCCCCAGCCGTACCAAGCAGCAAAGGCCACTCCCTCACTGGCCTGAATGATATACCAGCGGGCCATGTACGCTTCTTGATCGCTCAGGTCGGGCAGATTTTGGTTCTTGCCCCAACTTCCGGAGGTGTTGTACAGGGGCAAATTGGCCACGCCCGCGGCTTGCTCTGCTGCCTGGACCGTCTGAACCAGCGATACCAGGGGTGCGCCGGCACAGTCCAACGTGTTACTACAGCTCGCGGCTTGGAGGCACGTCAAGCCAGACGTCGACCCAGGCGTCGAGGGAGCGCTGCAGGGGAAGGTATGCCACGAAAGACCATCCGTGACGGAAGCACCGCCCTGGGAGAGGTAGTTCTGGAGAAAACTCGAAAAGTTTGAGGCGACGCCCAGCGAGGGGGCGAGAACTTTTGCGTTGGGATCAATCTGCTTGATGATCGGGTAGGCCGCCTGAACGAGGCTAACGAATTGCGCCGTAGTTCCCGTCCAGCGCGTGGGAAAATTGACTTCGTTCCAGAACTCGTAATAGGTAATCTGACCCTTGTAGCGGTTCACCAGAGCCGTGATGAAGTTCGTGAAGGCCTGCATGTCGGTGGGCGGGCCCGGACAACCGTCGCTGCACGTGCTGCCGTTGGTGGTATAAAACGAAGGCACTCCGAAAACGTTGTAGACGATGCTGGTGGTGCCGTTGGACTCCGCTTCCTGTATGGCGTTGTCCAAGTCCGTCCAGGTGTAAACGCCCTGTTTTCGCTCAATCGAGCCCCACTGTGTTGTGTCGACCAGGACCATCGTGCCAACCGGTACCGTTGGCCAGAGATTGGCATAAGGAAAACTAGTGCCGAAGGCCGGCACCATACCAAAGAACGCCTTGGAAATCGCGCCGCTGCCGGCTGAGGTGCCCGCCCCGGTGCCGGTGAGTGATACCGTCTGGGGGCTTCCCGTCGCGTTGTCTGCCACGCTGACGGAAGCCGTCCGTGATCCCGCTGCCGTCGGTTTGAACGTCACCGATATCGTGCAGTTCGCGCTGGCGTTCAGGCTTGATCCACAGGTATTCATTTGGGTAAAGTCGCCAGCATCGGTGCCGGTAATCGAAATACCACTAATCATGAGGGTGGCGTCGCCGCTGTTCGTCAAGGTAACGGACTGAGCAGCGCTGCTGCTTCCTACTTGCTGGCTTGAAAATGTGAGGCTCGTAGACGAGAACATGACACTCGGCTCTGTCGGCGTGGTGGAAGAGGACGATGAGTAGCCGCCACCACCACAGGCCGTCATGCCAGCCAGAGCTGACACGATCAGCGCCAACGGGAGGATCAGCCTCATCCGGAGGGAGATTTGTCGTCGAGACGTGCTCTTTCTCATGTCCTTCTCCTGCAAGGGTGCTGCGCGCCCTCTCAAAGCGGAAACTCATGCCTTGTGGTTCGCGCGAGCGCCGTTACCGCATAAGATCACTACCTGTCCGTGGCGCTTGACCGAGCGCCGACGATCTCCACACAATAACGCAAACCCGCGAGCGACCGAAATGTTGCGTTGGCACCCTCGCTGCATCATCTGAGGGCGCCGGACGGATCAGATTCGGCGATACTTAATGATTACTCTTTGACGACATTCTGCATAGTGAGCTGGGACCAAAAAGTATTTGACAGGATGCCGCCTCGGCTGCGAATCTTCAGGACTTTCGGCAAAGTGGCCTGACATGATGCTGGGTACGTGGGCCCGGGAATAACGCCGAGGCCGAGTGAGTTTGCGATCGTTGAGCTAATCTCTGCATCGCCTGGCACGAACCGGTCTCCTGTTCAAGGCACTGATTTCGATATGAATCGCTCGCGAATAGAGTGCTATCGACTGCTTACGGAGGCTTTGTGCTTCCTTCTCTCCGCGGTCTTTTCGGGCGCGATCGCCGGAGCGGCAACAGAAAGTCTGGCTACGGCGGACACGATTCTGGTGCTCGAAGCCGGTCCCGAATCTCCGCGTGTAGGATCACTGACTGGCTCGGCGGGCGTCGTCTGGAAGAATCAGCAGCACGAACATCTCATCGAAAGAGTCCAGATGGACGGGAAGTGGATTCCCGTGCACTGGCGCCTGGAATCGCTGGAACGCAGCCCTAACAGCGTGGCCGTCACCGCCGTCTATGCCTCCGCCACGCCTCGAATGCGCCTGCGTTGGGAATGGCGAGCGCGCGACCCAATCGGGCCGCTCGAACACACGATCACCATAGAGAACCTCGAGCAGCAGTCGCTCACCCTACCCTTACAGGACAGTTTCACCTTTGATTGGACCGTTCCACCCTCAGTCCGGCTTCGCCACCTTTGGGTGGAAAAAGGTGCGGGCACGCCTTCGGCAGAGGGAACGCACAACGTAGAGTTGGCCGATGGCTACCACTGGGAAGGCGCGTCGAGTACGTACGCTCGCGACGGAGCGCTCCGCGAGCCCATCCCGTGGATGCTGGTCGAACATATTGGGCCCAAGGATTCGGGCTGGTACGCGGGCATCGAGTTCAGTGGACGCACGCGCCTGATGCTGTCGCGGAAAGGCGATTCGTTGTCGGGCGAGGTGGGCCTGAACCCGCTTCCCGGGCCTCTCCTGACTCGAGTGCCGGCAAAAGGCTCTTTCACTACTCCCACCGTCTTCCTCGGAGCTTTTCAGGGGGATCAGGAGGCCGCGGGTAACATTCTGCGCCGCTGGGAAACGCGCGTCCTGCTTGACCCGGCCCACGTCAGTGACCCCGCTTACCCGCTGCTGGTGAACAACAGTTGGGGAAGCGGTATGGACATCACGGAACAGAAAGCCCGCAGCATGATCGAGGACTCGGCCGGCCTGGGAATCGAGATGTTCCATCTTGATGCGGGCTGGTTCCGGGGCGTGGGCGATTGGTATCCCCATCCTGACAAATTCCCTCACGGCATTGGCGCTCTCGCCGGCGACGCCCATCGTCTGGGGCTGAGATTCGGGCTGTGGATGGATTGGACACAAGCCGGCACGGATGCCGCAAGCGGCGGGCTAAACGCACGCGATCCTCGGATTCGCGACTGGCTGACCCGGGATCCCGAGCCGGGCTGGAAGCCGGAGGCCTTCAAAGGAATCACCATCGATATCGGTTATCCTCCGGCGCGCGCCTGGTGCGCCCGCGAGCTCGACCGCATGGTGAAGGACTATCACCTCGACATGCTGGAGCACGACGGCTACCTGGTGGCTGAAGGATGCGAGCGCAGCGATCATCCACACGTGGCCTGCGACGCGTCATCGGCAGGCCCGCAACCGTGGTTGGAAGGGTCATGCTCGACGGACGTGAGCTACCACGCGGTTCGCGCCTACTATTCCCTTTACGAGGAACTGCGGCGCAAGTATCCCAAGCTGCTTCTGGAGGCCTGCAATGACGGCGGACGAATGGTTGACTTCGGCACCGCCGCGCACGTGGATTATTTTTCCATCACTGACACCTACGATCCTCTCTCCAACAGGCGTGCCTTCTACGACGCAAGCCATGTGCTGCCGGCTTCCATGCTCGAATGTTATGTTGAGCGCTACCCTACGCCGCGGCTGGCCACGTTTCTCTATATGCTGCGCAGCGGCATGATGGGCTGGTGCACCTTGATGCAGGACACCAACGCCTGGACCGCGGAGCAGCACGCCGCCGCGCGGCAGGCCTTCGATGTGTACAAGACGCAGCTTCGTCCGCTGATTCGCGATGCCGACTTGTATCACATCTCTGCGCGGCCGGATGGCGTCCATTGGGATGGCGTCGAGTATTTCGCTCCTGACCGCGGCCAAGGCGTAGTGTATGCGTTTCGAGGTTCCTCACCGGACGAGAGTAGTCACGTTTTTCGGCTCCGTGGCCTCGATGCCGGGCGCGAGTATGCGATACACTTCGAGGATCACAGCTCACCGGACCGCGTGGAAAAGGGCCGTGAACTGATGGATGAGGGGCTTAAAGTTTCGCTACCTTTCGCTGAGTCGTCCGAGCTGATCTTCATCCGCGAGGTCAGGCACGGCCGTTGATCGTCAGTTTCTAGGCCAAAGCATTGACTCTCAGCGTGAGGCGCGACTTATAACGCGCGGCGGCGTTGCGATGCAGGATGCCTTTGTGGATGGAATGGTCGATCAGAGCGAGGGTGGGTTTCAAGAGGTCTTGGGCGGCGGACTTATTCTTAGACTCGATGGCCACGCGCAGCTTGCGCATCTGGTGGCGAAGCCGGGACGTATGCGCCCGGTTAATCTCGGTGCGGTTGCGGGTTTGCTTGATGCGCTTCAGCGCAGACTTGTGACTGGCCACAGGTGCTCCTTCAGAAAACGTTTGGTGAATTAGTACTGTAACAGAACGTGGTGGGCGGCGTCAATTGGCGGCCGTTGGCGCCTTTGGTACTGGTGTCATTTGCTTGGGGAAAACCCTGTGAGGCGCACTCATTCCCGCGAAGGCGGGAATCCGTGTGGGAGTGCTCGGGAGAAAAGTCTCAAGGAAGTGGATTCCCGCCTTCGCGGGAATGACTGCTTCTGGGACCTTCAAATGACTGCTTCTGGGACGTTCAAATGACACCGCGACCCACCTCACACCTCTGCGGTTCCCGTCCAGCTCGGCTCCGCCCAGGCGCTGCCTCCCCAACCGGACGTCACCTGCCAGATGAGTATCTCCAGCAGCACTTTCGAGTCTTTCCAGGATGACTTCACGGCCAAATCCGTGTCGCGCGTTCGCCGCAGAGCTTGCGCAAGTTCGTCAGGTGAGTAGCGCTCAAGGGTCCGTTGCGCGAGATCGAAGGCTGAGGCGCGACCTCCCGGCCGCGACCATCCGCCATAACCGCCGTAGCCACGCCCTCCGGAACGGGACGCGCCGGAACTCTTGAGCGCCTGGCGGAAAAGATCACCGATGGACCACAGGATCAGCGCCTCAGGTTCCTTGCTGGCCAGCAGGGCTCGCAGGTGGGCGATAGCCCCGGCGAGCTGGCGGTCAGCAATCGCTTCGAGCAGCTTACTGATCTCGTGGTCTTCGCGATAGGAGATGATCTGGTCAAGGTCAGCAGCTTCCCATCGCTGGACGCCGGGCCGCGCCGTGAGCACCTTCTCCACTTCGGTTCGCAACCCTAGCAGGTTGACGCCCGGCCGCGCGCCGCCGCGCGGGTCCGGCCGGTCCTCGAAGCGCGCCGCCGCGTCGCGGGCAAGCTCCGGACTTATGGCCACCCCTGCCCTGCGCAGGTACTGCTCCAGCCAGCGGGCCGCCTCGTTGCGATCCAGGGGCAGCACGTCCACCACGATCGATTTCTTTTCGAGCAGCTGAGCGAAGCGGCGGCGGCGGTCCGGCTCACTGGCGGCAAAAATCACGGTTGCAAACAAGGGCGGCTTCTTGAAATACGCTTCGAGAGCCTCAACGTCCTCATCCCCGGCGCGCTTGAAATCGTCCGAATCCGAGATGACGAAGAAACTGCGACCGCCCAGCATGGGCATCTGGTGGGCGTTGTCGAGGTGTTGGGCAAGCTGGCCTGACTCAAATTCCACCGAGGTCAGGCACCAGGCCCGCGCCTCAGGCGGCACTGCCGCCACCACGGCGGCGCGGCACTCTTCGTGTAAGAAGCTGTCAGGCCCGCGCAGGAAATATACGGCGCCCGCCTTGCCGCTGTTCACCTGGGCGATAAATTCCGTGGGCCGCATTCACTTGCAGTGTATCGAATGCAGGCAACAAGTCAATATTCGCTGGTTCATTTCTGGGTGGTTCGGTTTAATTTGTTGCCGACCACCCCGGCCTTCGGCCACCCCTCCTCATCGAGTCTCATCGAGGAGGGGAGTTGTTAGCTTCGATTCCCTCAGCCGGTGTTCGGTGCTGGTACTCATCTGCTGGCACTCATCTGCTGGCGCTCATCTGCGGGTACCTAATTGCCGGGGGCTCCCCTCCTCGGTGAGGAGGGGTGGCCGAAGGCCGGGGTGGTCAGTGATTGCAAACCAACGCAACCTACTTCTTGTAAAGGTTCGGAAACTCGCTTCGGAGTGCCCGCAGCTTGGGGATGTCATTGTAAATGATGTAGGGGTTGTCGAGATGGTGCGCCAGGTAATTCTGGTGGTACCCCTCAGCAGGATAGAAGGCTTTAAACGGAACCACCTGGGTCACAATCGGCCTCGAGAAAACCTTGGCTTTGGTGAGCTGGTCGATATAGGTGAGGGCGGTCTGGTGTTGATTCTCGTTGGTGTAGAAGATCACGGACCGGTATTGAGTGCCCTCGTCCGGCCCCTGGCGGTTCAGCTCGGTGGGGTCCGTCGCCACCGAAAAGAACACGCGGAGCAACTCGGCGTACGAAACCTGCGAGGGATCGAAGGTGATCTTCACGGACTCGGCGTGACCGGTAGTACCCGTACTGACAGTCTCATATTGAGCCGTGGACCCGCGTCCGCCGGAGTAGCCCGAGACGACGTTTGAGACGCCTTTCACGTGCTTGAACACAGCATCCACGCCCCAGAAGCAGCCTCCCGCAAGAACAGCGGTCTCGTCACCCTTGGCCGCAGCGGCCTGCGACTCACCGGCAAAAGCCGGAAGCTGGCCGCGCGCCGTGGTGGTGCAGGCCGCGAGGCCGACTACGCAGAAAGCCGTCAGGAGGCGAAGGAAATGAAGCTTAGCGATACGGTTCAACACGTGAAGGACCCCCCAGATTTGTAGCCTAGCAAGCTACCGAAACCCGTCCAACCTGTCATTCCGGGGAGCCGGAGGCGACGAGGAATCTCGCACTGTCTCTATTTTCAAAGCGAGATTTCTCGCTCCGCTCGAAATGACAGACTCCCGAAGCCTCTCCATCTGTGAGACCCGCCGCTTAAGCCGCCGGAATGAACTTTAAAGCCACCGAGTTCATGCAGTAGCGCAAGCCCGTAGGCCGCGGCCCGTCGTCAAACACGTGGCCCAGGTGCGCATCGCAACGCCGGCACGCCACCGCGGTACGGACATCCCCGAGGCTCAGATCTGTTTGTTCCTCAATGTTCTCTTTGGCGAGCGGAGCGTAGAAGCTGGGCCAGCCCGTGCCCGAGTCAAACTTCGTCTCCGAGCTGAAAAGTGCGGTATCGCAACAGATGCAGCGGAACATTCCCTTCTGGTGAAGGTTCCAATAGGCTCCGGTGAAGGCGGTCTCCGTGCCCGCATGCCGGGTCACCTCGAAGGAGGCGGGACTTAGCTGCTGGCGCCATTCCCCCTCTGACTTAACGACCTTCGGGACCGTCACCACATCCTGGCGTACGCCGGCGTCCGAGAACTCCACAATCCGGACCATCTTGGGCTGTCCGCCTTTGGCTGGCGTTGGCTCGGCTTCGGCGGGTTCCGATCGCCGGTAACCCCAAAGAACCAGCCCGGCAAGTGCCGCCGCAGCCGACGTCTCCACCAGGAACCTGCGCCGGCTCGGGCCGGGTGGGTCAGGTACTTTCTCCGAAGGTAGGCTCGGTGCCGGTTTCTGGATAATCATCGCGTCCTCGCACTCTTAAGATGCCCCAACAGACCCATTTTATTCCCCGTACGGGCTTGCGTCATCTCCTCCGCGCCTCCCAAATGGTCTTGCTCTGTCTCGCCACCGTAAACCAGTACTTTTCCGGTTGTAACCGTCCCTCGGGCGTGAGGCGGGATGTGATTCCAATTATCCCTCTGCTTCGTTCCCTGGCTCCGACATAAATCCAAACGACCTTGCGTATCAATAACATTCCGGCTTCGTTCGCCACGGATCGCTTGCCGAAAGCGTGATGCGTTTACGTAAACACGCCTCCTGCAACCCCCCACATAACCCCGTACGTCGCTCATTAACTTGGACATTCCGGCCTGCCGCCTGATTTTGCTCCGCCTCGCCGCTGTAACCGGTACTTTTCCGGTTGTAACCGTCCCTTGGATGTGAACGAGGGAAGTGGCTCTCATACTCCTCTGTTTAGTTCCCTGGCTCCGAGATAGATCTAAGCGCCCTTGCGTATCAATAACATTCCGGCTTCGTTCGCCACTGTTCGCTCTCCGAAAGCGTGATGCGTTTACGTAAACACGCCTCCTGTAACCCCCACATAAACCCGTACGTCGCTCATTAACTTGGACATTCCGGCCTGCCACCTGATTTTGCTCCTCCCGGTTGCTGTAACCGGTACTTTTCTGGTTGTAACCGTTCCTTGGATGAGAAGGCGGGATGGGGCTCCAATCATCCCTGTTTTTCGTTCCTTGGCTCCGAGATAAATCCGAACGGCCTTGCGTATCAATAACATTCCGGCTTCGTTCGTCACCCTTTGCTCTGCCGAGGCATGATGCGTTTACGTAAACACGCGCCCGGGCACGGCCAGCCGGAGACGAACCTTGCGCAACCCAGCCTGAATCCCGAGTCAGATTCTCAACCCCTTACGCGTCCATCACATTCCGGCTTCGTTCGTCGCCTCCGCCGCGTTCGTCGGGCGGGTTCGTAGGGCCGACCCTTGGGTCGGCCTTCGCCGGGGCAAGCCCGGCCCTACAGGGCACGACAGCTGTTTTTCGACCCCGTGCAGCCGGCCCTACCCGCCGGGCCCGCCTGGTCATAGCGTCGGGCCGGTTTCGCTGACTGGCGGGTTAAATCCTGGTGAAATCCAGGCGATCAAGACCCGATCCCGGCGACCTCACCTCCGTATAGCACGCTGGTGAACATGATGTCAAGTCATTTATACAGAGGATTTTAGCTGTCATCGTAGCGTGTAGAAGTAGGCTACACTAGGAGCGATAACTTTGGGCCTAAGATCACCCCGGCCCTACCTGAAAGGGAGGTCACCGTTTTCGCAAGCCGGCGTTTTCGCAGGCAACGGGGCTGCAAACTGGTTTACAATCCATAGTCACGGGGTTGGAAATACGATGGCGCCGAGAGCTGAGAGGGCCGTGAGGGCAGCAAAATCTGCGTTGATCGCGTCTTTGTTTCTCTGCTCTAGAAGCGGCTTGGGACAATCGGTCCATAGCGAAGCCGCCGCAGTTCTGGAGCTGGGCGGAGCTGCCGGCTGGAGCCTCAAAGGTAGCGGATCAAGCTTCGGCCCCAATGTGGCAGTTGAAGTTACTCCGATCGAGGACCGGTTAGAACTTGAGGCAGGTGTCACACCTTTTTTCGGTAATCGCTCGACGGAGTGGGACACTGACCTTCTGTTCAAGAAGCCCTGGACCCTGTCCAATAAAGCGGAGTTTATGTTCGGCGTCGGTCCCGAGTGGATTCATAGAAGAGCAAACGGCGTGGCAGTGAACTCAGTCGGCGGTGAAGTCGCGCTGGATTTCATGTTCTGGCCCTCGGCGAAGCATAGGTTCGGTTGGTATCTTGAACCAACCTATGACTACGACTTCGGGCGCGGGCATGAGCAATCGGTCGCCATAACAGGCGGTTTACTGATCGCGATTCCTTGACACGGTCTTGTGGACTTTCAACCCCAGTTCCGCATATTTCTGCCAGTGGTGCAGTTTGCTGTGGCGGCGCTTCTGAGCGCCGAAAGCGCCAATACCATATTTATTTACAATTCGGAGTCGGGCAGCCTAAACTGGTTAGCTGGTATCTAACCTGCTCATGAAGTTGGCTTCTTTAATTCGGAGTCTGAAGTTTCGAAGCCGCCGGCGCGCCTCGGCAGGCGCGGCCTTCGCGCGGGTGCTTCTGACTGGGGCAGTCCTGCTCTCGCAACTCCAACTGGCATGGCTGGCGGGCTTCCACTATCACTCCGAGCTTTCCATAAGCCGCCGGTCGCCGGCGACGATTGTAAGCAATCGGGCGCAGGGTTCGCCCGCGGACGATGGCAGTTCCTGTCCCTTCTGCCAAGTCGTTCGGCACAGTACTTCGTCTCCGCCGTCGACCGTCGTCATCTTCTTCCACAGCACCTCCAACCCCAGAATCACGCAGCCCATTCTGAGACACCCGCTGGCGGCCTCTCACGTGCGTCTGGCGGGGCGTGATCCGCCTCTCTCCTTGTTGGCAAACTGCTGATCTATGGCCCGCAGTGTATTCCGGTCAATTTAGGAGCCATCCCGGGCGGACTACCATCCGGGAGGCTTAGGATTTCCGGCACTGCAGGCTAGCTGCAACCTCATAAACCAGTAATCCAGCCGCTGGAGCGAAAGCGGCGCAGCAAACTTTGCCTTTACAAATACAAGGAGACCTAAATGCACTCATTGATGTATCCCCGGTCAGCGCTCACGCACAGCCCAAAGCCTTCCACCCAACCCTCGCGCAGCCGGTCTTCATGGATAGCTCAAGCTGTTTGCTTCTGCGCGCTTGCTCTGCCCGGCCTCGCCGCCGCACAGACCGGGGCGGGCGTGATCAGCGGCACCGTCACTGATCCCTCGGGCGCGGTGATCGCCGGCGCGTCCGTCACCATCATTAATCCCGTGAGCGGCTTTACACGTACGGCTTCAACCGATGACGCCGGCAGCTTCAGCATCAGTAACGCGCCCTTCAATCCGTATCACCTGGCCGTTACTGCGAAGGGATTTGCGGATTACGTTCAGGACGTTGACATCAGCTCGGCAGTTCCCGTCAACCTGAAAATCGCCATGCAATTGTCCGGTGGGAAAACCACGGTGACGGTCACCAGCGAAGCCGGGGATCTAATCGAGCTCGATCCCACCGCGCATACGGATGTGGACCGGGCCCTGTTTACCAAGCTCCCGCTCGAGAGTCAATCCTCCTCCCTGAGCTCCCTGGTTACCCTGGCCTCGCCCGGGGTCGCGGCCGACTCCAACGGCCTCTTTCATGGCTTCGGCGATCACGCTCAAAACTCGTTCTCCGTCGACGGCCAGCCGATCACGGATCAGCAAAGCAAAGTTTTCTCGAACCAGCTTCCGACGGACGCCGTGCAGTCGTTGGAGGTGATCCAGGGTGCTCCCCCTGCAGAATATGGAGACAAAACCAGCCTGGTCATCGTTGCTACCACGCGCTCCGGCCTTGGAGAGACGCAGCCGCACGGCGATGTAACAGCCTCTTACGGAACCTTCGGGACCGTGAACGGAGGATTCGATCTCGGCTATGGGGGACAAAAATGGGGCAACTTCATCGCGGCCAACGGACTCAACACCAGCCGGTTTCTTGATCCGCCAGAGCATAACGTTATGCACGCAAAGGGCAACGAGGAGAATGCCTTTGACCGCTTCGACTTCAAGCCCTCCGAGGCCGATACCATCAACCTGAATTTCCAGTTCACCCGCTCCTGGTTCCAGACGCCCAACTCGTTCGACGCTCAGAACGCTGCGGGCTGGTCCGGGCTCGTAGTGGATAACGGCGGTCTCGGTCCCGACGGCCTGCCGGTCGGCCCACAAGATCAGCGCTCGCAGATCAAGACGTTCAACATCGCCCCCACCTGGACGCGTCTGATCAACGCCAACACTGTCTTCACGCTGGGCGGCTGGGTGCGCCAGGACCGTTACAACTACTACCCGAGCCGCGATCCCTTCGCCGATCTGACTCCAGGTCTTCAGCTTCAGACCGTGAGCCAGGCTCGCAAGCTGACGAACGCCGGCGGCCGCGCGGACGTCTCTTACGTGAGAGGCATCCACAGCCTTAAGGCGGGTGTCAACTATATCCAGACATTCCTGACGGAAGACGACGGCTTTGGGATCGTCGACCCGACGTTCAACGCCGTTTGCCTGAACGCCGACGGAAGCCCGAACACCAACCCGGCGCTCACCGACCCAGCTAATTGCGTCGGCCCGCTACAGGCGAATCCGGGTTTTGTTCCTCTCCTCGGGTGCTACGACTTGACGCGGACAGCATCCCTGCCGGCGTCGGATGGTTGCCCTAATTCCACCAGCGGCTCGTACGCCTATGACGTCCACACGGACATCAAAGAGCTGGCCCTGTTCGCTGAAGACACGATAACCACGCACAATTTCGTTTTTAACCTTGGCCTGCGCGGCGACCTGTACAACGGTATTTCGATCGCCCGCCAGGCCGAGCCTCGCCTCGGCGTCGCTTACAACGTGAAGCGAACGAATACCGTGTTGCGGTTTTCTTATGCCCGCACCATGGAAACGCCGTTCAATGAAAACCTGATTCTGGCCAGCAACGGATGCCAGGACGCCGTGATCAACTCCATCTCGTCGATTACCCAGGGCTATCCTTGCCTGAACGTGCCCCTGAGTCCCGGCACGCGCAACGAATATCACGCCGGCCTCCAACAGGCGTTCGGAAAGTACCTGGTGGTGGACGGCGAATACATCTGGAAGTACACCAACCGTGTGTACGACTTTAGCATCTTGGGCGCCACGCCGATCACCTTCCCCATCGAGTGGGACAAGTCGAAAATCCCCGGATTCGCCCTCCGCGCCAGCGTTCCTAACTTCCACGGCTTGACGGCTTTTGTGGTGATGTCCAGCGTGGCTGCGCGCTTCTTTAACCCACAGATCAGCGGCATCGGCGCCACGCCGGCTGGCGAGGGAGGAAACGCCGTGTTCCGCATCGATCACGACGAGGTCTTTAACCAGACTACTCACCTCCAATACCAGCCCTGGAAACGCGGTCCCTGGGTGGGCTTCAACTGGCGCTACGATAGCGGCTTGGTGGCAGGTCCAATACCGTGCGCGGGCGGCAATTGCGCCAACGGGCCGTTGGGGTCTGACTCTGTCGTGGATGCCTCGATTATCACGCCGGATCAGCAGTTCCAGGCCGGACTCTCTTGCAACGGCGTGTTTGCCACGCCCTACACTCCAATCAGTCCAAACAGCGTGTGCCCAGCGAACGAATACGCTTCCAAGTATGTGTCCGTTCCAGCGGCGGGCACCGAAGATGACGACCATAATCCGCCGCGCATCGCACCCCGCAACCTTTTCGACCTATCCGTGGGTGACGATAACCTCTTCAACAGCAAGAGCGACAAACGTAAGTGGAGCCTCCAGTTTACGGTCATCAATCTGACCAACAAGGAAGCGCTCTATAACTTTATTTCCACCTTCAGCGGCACGCACTACGTCACACCGCGAACCGTGTCCGTGCAGCTCGGCTTCCACTTTTAACGGCATCAGAGGAAAGGCGGCCGATCCTGTGAGCCGCCTTTCCTCAAAGCACCTCAGCCGGTTGCGCATCAATGAAGGGGAGAGCGGCGGCGCTGCACGAAGTTGGGGGCACCGGCTGCCAAGTTGAGAGAGGGCGGTATGAGGACGCCTTTTGCCATAAAAGCTCATATCGGAACGGTCCCACATTTCGCTGTCCCTCTTTTCGTGTCAGTTGTTCTGATCTCCGCGATTGTTCTTGCCAAACCAACAGTGGCAAGCAATCCGATCCTCTGGGGAGGCTTGGAGCCCGGGCCATACCCGGTCGGATTCACCGTCATCCAATTAGAAGACCCCAGCCGCTCGTACGGACAATCTCTTGCGCGTCCGATCCAAGTGAGTGTTTGGTATCCCGCGGCAAGAGACTCCGTGCGGCTGGCGCAACGCATGCTTTTTTCCGACTACATCGTTCTGTACACGACGCCAGTTACTTCACCAGGCCAGCTCACGGGCGCTGCCCGCGCTGCAGCGATCGACCGGTACCGGAAAGAATGGTTCCCGAAAGAGTCCGAGTCCAACCTCGCGCGACTTCTAGGGACTCCCACATTCGCCGTGCGCGATGGTCTTCCGGCAGGTGGGCGCTTTCCGCTGGTGATTTATGCGCCCGGGTACGGCGGGAGTCCGCTCACCCACACTCCCACCGCCGAGTACCTGGCAAGCCACGGTTATGTGGTCGCGATGAGTCCATCGCAAGGCGAGTCGGCGGCAGGAATGACCTTTGACGCTGCCGGCCAGGAGCAGCAGGTGCGGGACATTGAATTCATGGCAGGCACATTGCGCACGCGGCCCGATGTCATCTCCTCCAAGCTTGCCTTCATTGGTTTCAGCATGGGAGGCGGCTCCGCTGTTATCGCCGCAATGAGAATCCCGGATGTCGATGCTGTCGTCAGCTTGGATGGAACAGTGGCCTTTGATCATACGGTCGATTTTCTGCGCCAGGCGACCGGCTATGACCCAGCAGCATTTCGAAGCCCGCTGTTGGCATTGAAGGCGGAGGATGACTCGGACGAGGACTTGAGCGTTATCCGAGCTCTCGTGTTGAGCGACCGTGAAGTCATTCGTTTCAAGGGAGTCGATCACCACGATTTTATCGCTTCACCCGTGATCGCCTCGGTTGCGACCGGAAAGATTGCGGCTTCGGGTAGAGTTGCGTATCCCCTGGTCGCGAGAACAGTATTGGGTTTCCTCGATGAACATAATCGCGGTTTCAATGCAGGCTTGCATTCCCATGTAAAGGAAACTCTTGGCAGTTCGGCCCAGGCGGGTGACCCCAGCTCTGACCTGCTGCTTCCAAGGCTTGCCGCTCCAACTCCTCAGGAATTGATTTCCAAAGTACTGGATAGCGGTGACGTCAATGCGCTGGTGGATGCACAACACGCGTTGTCGAAACAGGCGCCCGGCACGCCTCTGTTGAATGCAGGCGCGCTCCACATGCTGGGATTAAGGTTCATGGATCGCGGCCAAAATGACAAAGCCGTTCAGATCTATGAGCTTTTTGTCGAGCTCTATCCTCAGGATTTCTTCGCACTGAATCTCTTGGGCGACTTGTATCGGACCCGCAATGAGGTGGCAAAGGCCGAACGTTGCTACCAGCAAAGCCTCTCCATCAGGGAAGGAAACGGGAGTGCAACGGAGGGACTGAGGAAGCTGAAAGAGATCACTGGTGGGAGTCCCGTCGGGAAGTGAATGTGACGGAGCCTCCAGGGTACCGCGTGGGACCGGTTCACAACAGGCGAGATTATATGATCGCGAATCCCGGAAAGAGCAGGACCGATACGTCGCCGGGCGTTTCGAACCGAACGACGGGCGCCCTGGACAAAGCCGGCGCTGCGGCGTCACTGGCATGTGCCATCCATTGCGTTATCGTGCCGATTGCCATCGCGTTGCTGCCAGTGCTGGGTATGGCATGGCTCGATAACCCGTGGGTTGACAGACTGTTCTTGACTGCCGCCCTGCTTTTTGCCGCGTTAGCGCACCCTAAGGGCTATAGAACGCACCACAGATGCCTGCCGGCTTCCCTGGCGGCTTGCGGCCTGATCGGAATTTCGTTGGCGATTTCGCTCTGGGAGGCCGCCCCGGCGCACCATTACATCGTGGCCTTCGGCGGGCTGGTGGTGGCCTCCTCACACTTCCTGAACCGGCATTGGTGCAAATGCTCGTGCCACGGCGAGAATTGATGGCTGCCATCACTCTAGAGTTGGGTATAGGCGCTAGTATAGCAATCTTTACGGGGATCAGTGAGTAAGGGATATATATCGTATTGAGGATCGCAAATAGGGTAAACCTGACGGCTGTAGTGCCGGCTGTAAGGCGGGCGTCCCGCCCGCTCCAGGACTGAGACGAGAGGCCTCCGTGACAACCGCGGGACTGCGGCGCTCCTCGCGGATCGCCACTATAATTTGCGAACCTCACTAAGATTACGGATTGCGATGACGGCGAGGACCGATATCGGCGAACCCGAAAAAGCCACGAGGGCGGACGGAGATCGCGCGCCCGCGCTGCCCAGCCACGCCGAAGAGAGGGAGCATGGTGGGGAAGGGTCCGCACTGAGCTGGCGGGAAGTCAACCGGGTTCTCTTTGTCGCTTTGGCGGCTGGCGCGCTGTGGTTTGCTCCCAGGCCGCCGAGTGCCTACATCACCACCATTGGTGTGATTTGCGCCGTCGTGGGCGGATTTCCTATCTTCCGCGAAGCGTACGAGAACATCATCGAACGCCGCATGACGATGGAACTCTCGATGACCATCGCCATCGTGGCCGCGCTCGCCATCCGCGAAGTCTTCACTGCTCTTGTCATTACGCTCTTTGTTCTTGCTGCCGAGATTCTGGAAGGGCTGACCGTTAGTCGGGGCCGGCGGGCGATTCAACGTCTCATTGATCTCCTGCCCAGTATCGCAACGGTGCGGCGGCGTGGAAAATGGCAAGACTTAAGCATTCGGGAAGTGCGCGTCGGCGACGAAGTCCTCATTCGGCCTGGCAGCCGAATTCCGGTTGACGGAAAAGTTCTTGCAGGGCACTCGTTTGTTGACCAGGCTCCCATCACAGGTGAGTCAATGCCTGTTGAGAAGAGCGCCGGTGCCGTGGTTTATGCGGGCACGATCAATCAGTCGGGCGCACTCGAAGTCTGCGTGGAACGTCTCGGGCGAGACACGACATTTGGCAAAATCGTTGAGGCGGTCGAACGGGCCGAAAAGTCGCGGGCTCCGATTCAAGGAATCGCGGACCGGCTTGCAGGGTACCTCGTATATTTCGCATTGGCCGCAGCAGGGATTACGTTTCTCGTCACTCACAACACACGTTCCACCATTTCGGTCGTCATTGTCGCAGGGGCGTGCGGGATTGCTGCCGGAACTCCGCTCGCAATCCTGGGCGCAATTGGTCGCGCGGCTCAAGACGGCGTGATTATCAAGGGCGGCCTTTATCTTGAAAGACTCGCTGAAGTCGACACCATTCTCCTGGACAAGACGGGGACCTTGACCTACGGAGCTCCCGAAGTCATGGAGATTCGGCCGGCAAATGGAGTAACCGCAGCGTCCTTGGTCGAAGCCGCAGCCATCGCGGAATGCCGGTCTGAACATCCCGTCGCAAAGGCAATTCTCCGTGAGGCATCGAAGATGAGAATCCGGACTCGCCACCCGGACCGGTTCGAGTACACGCCGGGAAGGGGAATCGTCGCTGAAATTGACGGCGAAGAGATCGTCATCGGCAACTGGGTTCATCTTAAGGACGAGGGGATAAAAAAGGGCAACGAAGACCAGGAGGCCTCAGAGGGGGCTGTGCTGGTAACACGCGGAGGACACTTGCTCGGCTCAATCCGAGTCGCCGATCTCGTGAGGCCTGAAGCCAAGAGGGCGCTTCAGGAGCTCAAATCGATGGGTCTAAAAACCACCCTCCTGAGCGGAGATTCAAGAGCAGTTGCTGAGGTCGTGGGGAAGAGTCTGGGGGTGCACGAAATCTCCGCGGAACTGCTGCCTGGGCAAAAGCTCCAGCGGGTGGAAGACTTGCTGGTTCAAGGCCGGAAAGTCATGATGGTGGGAGATGGCATCAATGATGCGCCTGCCCTCGCACAGGCGACGGTGGGTGTAGCCATGGGATCAGGAACCGACGTCGCCCGCGAGAGTTCCGATATTGTCCTGATCGGTTCAGATCTTATGAAATTGGTAGAAACTCTCCGCACCGCACGCCGCTGCCACCGCACCATAATGCAAAACTTCATCGGAACGCTTGTCGTTGACACTATTGGTGTCGGCTTGGCTGCTTTCGGATTTCTCAATCCTCTCCTGGCGGCGTTCATTCACGTTTCCTCCGAAATGACGTTTATCTTGAACTCAGCCAGGCTGCTGCCTCGCATCTCCTCAGCGGGTAACCTTATGCGCAGGGCTTTTCTCGCAGGCCAGAGCTGACCGGGCTTCCCGGCCCGAAAGCCGTTTGTCACTGGGTGGCCGGCGCCGCTGTCCGTTCCTGGGTTTGCACGGTGAACTGCTTGAATTCCGAATAGAAATGCACATTGCGGAAGTCTGCGTCGGAGAACTTCGTCTCAACTTCGACCTTTCGCGGAAGCCATAGCGCCGAAGACTCCCCTTTGAAGTGAACCTCGGTAAAAGCGACCCGCGTGGTCTGGGATCTGAGCCCGATTTCGAGCACCGGTGCGCGTAAATCCACCTGCATCCGCACGATCTGATAATTCTCCGGGTCAATCCACGCTATTCCTTGCGCCAGGATACCCCCTGACTTTCCGTTAATCGAAAATAGCTCTCTCACCCGCGCGGTAGACTTTTGGGTAAAGGCCACAACCTCGGTGGGACGCTTCCCCACTACCTCTTGCCCGAGATATCGATACCTGCTGTCCGGCTGATACAAGGGATGGAACAAGAAGGGTATCGAGACAAATCCTTTCGTGATGACGTATCCGTTTGAGCCTCTCTCTTGAACGACCTTGCCCTTATTGTCCGTCCTGTACTCTTCGAACCCCACGTTCGTCTTGTTCGCGCTGACTACGGCCAGGTAACGAAACGTCTGGTAGATTTGGGCATTGACGGCGCCGGTGTCACTCAGGCGCTGCTCCGTCACCTGCTCGCGGGAGGTCACGTTGGGGAACCTGTCGAACAGGATCGCGACATTGGCGCCCACCTTTTGCAGGATTGAGGGCAGTGGTTCCTGACTTGTGGCGGGCGTGAGTTTCTTGAGTTCCGGCAACTCACGGACAAGTTCGTTTGTGGGCAAGTCCACAAATGACGGCGGCGGCGCAAACGGCAATGGCTCAGCAGGCGGCGTCAGAGTGGCCCTTGAGGCGCTCTCTGCTGGTATTGGCACGATCGGGAGCAACGGTTTGAAACGTGGTGGAGACGTAGCTGGCGGAATGTTTCCTTCTGCTGTTGACGCATCCAGGGCTGAAGGCTCGGCGCTCGCGATCTCAGGAGCCGCCCGGGTGGCCGTCACGGGCGCCCAATAACCGGGCTTGGCTCGAACGATCAGGTTCTTGCCTTTCACTTGCACCTTAATGGCGCGGTATTTGCCGTCTGCCGCCCGGTTTGAGGAATCGTAGGCCAATACATAATACTGGCGCCCGTCCGCGAACGCCTGGCGAAGACCTCTCAATAGATCGTTGTTATCGTGATAGAAGACGCCGCCCGTGGCCGCCGCGAGATAGCTCATTGCGTCCTGGTCTTCCAAGGCCGCCGTGTCTTTTGCGCGCCCAATGGCAGGCAGAACGGTGGCAGCCATCGTGGGACTGATTGCAACCTGCGCGCTGGCGTCGAACCCACCGGCAGGAACGGCATAAAGACCCCGTGAATCCAGCGTGTAAAACGTCACATTGCGTGCGGTTGCCAGCCGAACGATGGTTTGGACCTCACCATGGAGGTCGCTCGCATTGTTGCGCATCTCCTCGCTGGGGCTGTTGCCGTAGGCTGCCATGATCTCGAAGAGGTCGCGTCCTGGCCGCAGATTGAAGCCGTCCGAGGCCAGGATCATGATGCGTTTTCCCGGCATCCCTGCGAGCTGTTCCGTCAGGTTCCGCAAATCGTTCAAGTAGTCGCGTGTAGGGTTTTCGCGCTCCATCGCAGCGACGTTTGCCCACGATTCGATTCCGTTCCACTGCATCAAACAGACTTCGCCCAGTGGCTTGCTGCACTGGCAGTGGCGGCAAAAGTCCTCCAGCTTCGCGAGCAACTCCGACTCCTGTTGAGCGAAATTCGAAGCTTGGCTCGACAGAATGGATTTGCTGAGATCCTTGGTCCCAATGGCGGTCAGGATCGCATCGGGATCACGCGTGAGATTTTGGATCACGCGCGTCGGCCGGCCGAGGGTGATGAGAGCGTATTGGGAGTCAGAGCGCTCCTCCTGCTTGAACAGCTTCTTGAGTGCGTCCCGAACCTGAACGAAATCGGTGAATGACGAGTTGAGAGTGTCCAGGACAATCAGATATGTGCGGTTGACAGGCGCAGTGCCGACAGGGGGTGATAAGGCGACGGTCGATCCGCCGGTTGGCGGCACTGCCCCGCTCTCTGGTGGAAAGAGCGCAGACGCACCATTTTTCTCCGTGCTGACCGCGACCACCTTTTGCTCAACGCCATCCTCAGAGACCCGAAAATCTTTCGCCTTGAGGTCCGTGATGTAGTGGCCCTTCCGGTCTGTAACGATGACCGGCACCAGAACTTGATTTACTTGCACCTTGATCACCGGCTGGTGATTGCTGGGCGCGGGTTCCTGCGCGGCAATAATTCCGGTCAGCGTGAAGCTGGCGAGGATCAGGTGAAAATGTGGAAGACGCCGCCTATGCCGGGAAAGCGACCGACCGGGACCGTACGGCTTGCGAATGGCCCGAATTTTGGCCAAAAGGAGCCTTGCTTCCCTCGCGCAGATATGCGACAGCGATCTGTCCCGCAAGAACACGAGGATCGCCTGAGTCAGCCTTGCCGGTGTTCTGCCCGGTCTCGAGCGGGACTCCATCATGGGACCCTGGTTAGCTACAAGTTTAACTCTATCGGGCCCTCTCAGGCTCTCTGCTGGCACGGATCTGTCGGGTTGTCGTCCGCATGCACCTAATTAGTGACAAACAGCGGCTTTCTGGCGCCCGTAATTCCTATGGATCCAACCGCGAAAGTGAGCAGATTCTGCTCATTGTCGACCTGTCTGACTCACCTCGCCGGTAATTCACAGCCTAACCCACAGAAAACAAAACGCGAAATATTCTCTCTTAGAATTCCCGCCATTACCCATTGTCCCATTTTGAGGTGATATTAAAGGAAGGGGGAAGCGGGCTAGCTTAACGTCCCGGCCTTCAGATGAATTGCATGAGAAGAAAAGAAGCCTCAATCATGGGGAGTGGGGACCGGCCGGCGTCGAAGGGGAGTCTGAAAATCGTGACTCCGGGTACCCCCCTCCACCCCCATACCCCCCAAAGCCAAGAGGTCTTTTAGAATGATGCGATTACGGATTTGGCCGTCGCTGCCAAAGCCAAGAAGCCATGTGCAATCAATAGCTTGGTGGCTTTGTGTAAATTTTACACAAAGCCAAAAAGTCCTTTATTATGAATACCACAAATAATGCAAAAATTACACAAAGCAACCTGCAAGCACCTTTATAGTTGGAGACGATGCCGCACTCGAATCGCGGAAAGCGTCGTTGCCTGCACCCCTGCCCGCGCTCGTGCAGAGTCGCGGCCGCGAGGGGGCGCGAAATCGCTTGTAGAGTATGTCCCTTACGGCCTTGCGGCCCGCGAAAAGCTCATGAAAATCGCGTCTTTGTCGGGAGGGTTGATAGCGCCGCGGCAAGCCCCGCCCCTACAAGGCGCCGACGGCTGTTTTTCGACCCTGTGGTGGAGCGGGCAACTCAACGAACTTACTACGTCGCGTCCATGTGGCTTGCAATGCGCTGCCTCTTCGTCCTAAACTTCGCACTTGGAGGTCTTGTCACTGGCGTCGTGGCGCCGGCGAGCTCCTCCCGTGCCGGATGGGCCGGTGCTGAAAGCATGAGCACCCTTGAGCAGTTTACCCGAAGCGAAGTCCTCCGCATCGTCGGCATCACCTCTGGGCAGTTGAAGTATTGGGAGCGCCTCGAGCTGGTGGAGGTCCCCAAGGTTGACCCGCCCGCGGCCGCCGCCCATGAAAAAACTTACAATTTCCGCCACCTTGCCCGCCTTCGCGTCGTAAAACAGCTCACCAGGCAGCGCGTCCCAGCCCGCCGCCTGCGCGACGCCCTCGAAGCCTTTCGCCGGCAGCAACCTTCGGAAAGCGAAACTGCTCTTGACGATTTGCGCCTGGTTCCGGACGGCCGGCGCGTCGTCGTGGAATACCAGGGCACCAGCATCGAGCCGGTGACGGGCCAACTGGTGCTCGATTTCGGCAGCGCCGAAACCAGGATCTCCGCGATGCGCGCGCGTAGCCTGGAGGATTGGCTGAACGTGGCGCAGGAGTGCGAGGGAGACTCGGCGCAGCGCTCCCAGGCCATCGACGCCTATCTCAACATTGTGGAGAAGGCGCCCGCGTGGCTCGAACCGCGGCTCAACCTGGGTACCCTGTATTATGAGGCGGGCAACCTGGAAGCAGCGGCTGAGCAGTTCCAGATGGCCGTGGAAATTGCGCCGGGCAATCCGCTGGCGCATTTCAATCGCGCCAGTGTGCTGGATGATCTCGGTGAGCTTGAAGCGGCCGCACACCACTTTGAGGAGGCCTTACGCCTAACGCCAGGCTTTGCAGACGCCCACTACAACGCCGCCCGCGTTTACGAAAAGCTGGGGTGGGCCGCAACCGCCCGTTCGCATTGGCAACGCTACCTGGACCTTGACCCTTCAAGCGCCTGGTCAGACTACGCTCGCGAGCGCCTCGCAGAATTAAGCGGAAAACCGGATTTGGCGCGCCCCGTCAGCATTCGATCGTAGGCCGCGGTTTGGAGCGCGGCCGCACTCCAAAACGCTTCGCGCAACTTCATGCCAAGTACTCAGCCTCATCAGGGCTGGTGAAGTCTGGTTCGCAATGTTCTCATCCGCGACTTCCGCGACTGCTAACAACCGTGGCTGCGCGTTCGCTATGGTAAACTTGTTAGGTTACGTCCGATAAAGCTGGCGATTTTAGTGCGGGTAGACCGTGCAATGATGTGGCAAGCTTGCAGCGAGATCGATTCGGACGAAGAGGTAATCGAAGATGCCTGACGAGAAAGAGGAGAGCTCCGGCTTTAAGGTAGTGGACCGGCGCCCTTTCGCCACCGACGGCAGCGTTCGAGATGAGCGCGACGAGAGCGCCTCAGCACCACGGAAAGTCGAGCGGCCCGAGGCGCGGGCCTCCGCCGATGCCTCCGAGCCGCTGATCGAGGTGGAATCTCCCGAAGAAGGCTTCGAGGCCGCTCTCGATGACCTCGGAGATTCCGAGCAGGCGCCGCTGTCCGGCTTTGACACGCTGGTGTCGTATCTCGGGACCACGGCGATGTTCCAGTTGGGATTGATGGCGGGCCCGACCGGAGAGCGGATACCCGCAGACCTTGCTAACGCGCGGCAAACCATTACCATGCTCGAAGTGCTCGACCAGAAGACGCAAGGCAACCTCACCCAGGACGAGAGCCGGCTGCTTGAGGAAATTCTTTACGAGCTGCGCATGGCCTACGTCGAAGTGGACAAGCGGAACGCCAAGGCCAAATGAGGCTCACGTTTCTCGGCACCGGAACCTCTGCCGGTGTGCCGACCCTGGGCTGCGGGTGTGAGGTCTGCCGGTCCGCCGACCCTCACGACAACCGCACGCGCCCATCCCTCCTGCTCGAATATAGCGGCCGCGCGGTGGTGATCGATACCTCGCCCGACTTCCGTCACCAGGCGTTGCGGCAAGGCCTTAACCGCCTGGATGCGGTGGTCTTCACCCATGACCACGCCGACCACATCCTCGGCCTCGACGACGTCCGGCCCTTTTACTTGCGTGACAAAATCCCCATTCCCATCTACGCCGACGAACGCACCATGGGAAGCATCCGCCGGGTTTACAAGTACATCTTTGACCAAGACTATCCGTACGGCGGACTGGCCAAGCTAGACCCGCACATTATTGATGGGCCTTTCGAGCTTTGGGGCGAGAAGTTGATCCCGCTGCAGGTGTTTCACGGCAACTTGCCGGTATTGGGGTTCCGCTTCGGCAGCGCCGCGTATGTGACTGACTTTAGTACCATTCCGGAGTCAACGGCGGCACAGCTTGAAGGCCTCGAGGTGCTGATTCTGGACGCGCTCCGGCATGAGCCGCACCCCTCGCACTCGACGGTGGAGCAATCACTGAACTGGGTGGAGAGGCTGAAGCCGCGCCGCGCTTTCTTTACGCATATCGCGCACGAGCTTTGCCACGAACCAACCAACGCAACGCTGCCTCCAACCGTTCGCCTGGCTTACGATAGCCTGAGCCTGGAGATTTGAGGTTCACAAGTAATACGGCAACCGGACGTCACAAGACGCCATGCAATTGATTCATGCCATCAGCGAGCTTCGCCAGCCGTCTCAAGCGAGTGTCATCACGGTTGGCAACTTTGACGGTGTGCACGTCGGCCACCAAAGGCTTTTGCGCCGCGTGGTGCAGCGTGCACAAGAGGCGGGTGTGTCGTCGGCCGTGCTCACGTTTGATCCCCATCCAACCTACGTTCTCGCACCAGATCGTGCGCCTAAGATCCTCACGCCGCTGCCCGAGAAAGTCGCACTGATCGAGGCGACGGGCGTCGAAGTCCTCTGGGTGCGACGGTTTACCTTGGCGCTTTCGCGGATGTCACCGGCGGAATTCTTCGATGAAGCGCTTGTCCGCGGACTCCGGGCGCGAGCCGTGGTGGTCGGACCGAATTTCCGCTTCGGTCATCGCCAGGCGGGTGATGTGCAGTTACTCAGGCAACTCGGCCGCGAACGCGGAATCGAGGTGGAGGTGATGGAAGCGACGCGGGTCCGCGGGCAAATGGCTTCCAGCACCCGCATCCGGGAGCTCGCCGCGCTGGGACGCGTCAACCTTGCCGGCCGCCTGCTGGGAAGGCCATTCAGTATTTCAGGGCCGATCGTTCGGGGATCCGGCATCGGCCGCCAACAGACGGTGCCGACGCTGAATCTCGCCCACGTTGATCGGATGCTGGACGGCCAGCCTCCGCGTCAACTTCCCAGAAGCGGAGTCTACGTCACGCGCACCCGAGTGGCGGGCCGTGAGCATGAGTCCGTCACCAACGTCGGACGCAAGCCGACTTTTGGCGAACACGAGCTCACCGTAGAGCCTTATTTGCTGGATTATCGCGGCGGCCACATCGACGCCGACACGATGGAGATTCAGTTTCTGCATCGCTTACGCGATGAGCGCAAGTTTCCCGACGCGGCTACCCTCAAGGCGCAGATCATGCGGGACGCCGTGCGGTCGATTGGGTATTTTCGTCGGCTTCGGTTCTTTCAGCGCGTTCTGGCGGCGCCCCGAGGAGAATCTTGCTAGCCGACGGGGGAAAACCAGGCTCCTGGCAAAGCATCACCCCCGGGTACTACCGATGCGCGCTAACGAACCCAAGCTTGTATCACGTTGTTGCAGCGTATCTTAATGGCGATCAGGGGGCCTATTTTCCGAACGAGTCAAAAAAACGAACCCAAAACACTTAACCCATAGATTCAAAGATGGATAGGAGTCAAAAAGGGGCCAATTTCGCGTTCGAAAACGAACCTAAACGAACCTGATTTTCGAGGGAAAAAACGTGCAAAATCGGGAAACGAACCCAACGAACTCGATAAACGAACCCGAGCTTCGCCCCGGTGGTTGGGTGTGGGCTCGTTGGTTTGAGGTCGAAGACTTCGCGAGTCTAAGCGTAAACGTTGAGGCTGTTGCCGGAACCCTGCTCGTTGCCGACCTGGGTTTGGGGCGCCTGTCCCGCGCTCTGGATCAACTGCAAGATAGCTGACGTCTCGGTGGAATTGGCATCCGCGAGAGCCGCGATTTGGTTGATCGCCGGACCTTGTGGGTTCTGTGAGATGTTGTCGAGCAACGGGCCAGTGATGCTGCTGATGCTGCCGATAGACATAGCCGTACTTATCCCCCTTCTATCATGTTCTATCGGCAACCTTCGTTGAGAAGTTGAGGCCAACCTCACGCGGATTTTGCGTCTCTAAGTTCTTGCCTCTTCTGGTCAGAATGTTACGTTCAGCGGCCACTGATCCGCGAGAAGCCTGGCTTAGTGCCGATGGTGTCATGGCGGCATGGGCAATCGAGGCACCCTACGCGCATCTCGCCAAAATCCGTTTGATTGGAAGGCGGCGAAGCGAGCGAAGCAAAAGCGACGCCTTTCTTGACTGACCTGAAACTGACTTTCTATAATTCTAAGGGAGGTATCCCTCAAATGAGAAAATGTGCGACGGCCGCTGTTCTGCTTGTCGTGTCTGCCGTCGCCGGCGCACAGGGCAATCAGCCGTCCCAAAATACCGCCAACTCCCCCCCTGCCAACTCGCAGGACACGATCAAGGTCAACGTTAACGTCGTTAACGTCCTGGCGACAGTTACGGACAAGAAGGGTCACATCGTTCTGGATCTTGGGCAGAAGGACTTCCGGCTGTTCGAGGACAACCAACCACAGACGCTGCGATACTTCAGCCGCGAAACGGATCTGCCCCTCCGCATTGGCATCCTCATCGACACCAGCAACAGTGTTCGCGAGCGGCTACACTTTGAGCAAGAGGCGGCGGTCGACTTCCTGAACCAAGCCCTGCGGCCCAGCGAGGACCAGGCTTTTGTCCTTGGTTTCGATGTTGAACCCCAGGTTGTGCAAGATTACACGGATGACGTTGACAAGCTCGCGACCGCCATTCGAAGCTTGCAGGCGGGAGGGACCACCGCGCTTTACGACGCAATCTACTATGCCTGCAAGCAGAAAATGATTATTGAGCCCCAGCCCCAGCCTTACATTCGCCGCGTGCTCATCATCGTGAGCGACGGCCGTGACAACGAAAGCCAGCATTCTCGCGAGGAGGCGTTGGCGATGGCGCGGCGGTCAGAGGCCGTCATTTACACGATCAGCACCAACAATAGCGGTGCCAGCTCTACCGAGGATACGGCTCATGGTTCCGGCAACCCCGGGGATAAAGTACTCAAGTATTTCGCAGAGGAAACTGGCGGGCGGGTTTTCTTCCCGTTTGAAGCCACTGATCTGGCTTCAAATTTTCAAGATATCGCGCGTGAGCTGCGGAGCCAGTACAGCTTGGGCTACGTGTCCACGAATCAGAAGCACGACGGCAGCTTCCGCACTATCTCAATTGCCGCCGCTGAGAAGGGTTACAAAGTGCGGGCCAAGACAGGTTACTTCGCCCAGTCCCCTTAATATGCGGCTTTTGCGACGCACCTAAGGGGACTTCGGCTCGGGAGAGTGCGGTTAGCTGGAAGGCGCGTAATATCCTCGACGGGCTTGCACGCTGTAGCCCCCCTGCGTCACGCGAACCTTGATATGGCGGAAGGAGCCGTCGTTGTTCTTGTTGGAGGGCGTATATCCCAGCAGGTATTGAGTTCGCAGTTCCTTTGCAATCTCTTCGAAGGCCGCTGAAGTGTCGCGCGAATTGCTCGCGCGGATCACCCGGCCTCCCGTTTCCGATGAGAGCTTATTCAGAACTCCCTCGCCGCCGTAGCCCAAGCCTCCTCGCATGTAAAAGCCCCGGTCAGCAAGCAGGATCGAGTAAATGATCACGTCCGCCTTTTGCGCCGCATCGAGTCCCTGATTCAGCGTTAGCTTACTGCCTTCATCCTCGCCATCGGTGACCAGGATGATCACCTTACGTCCCGATTCATTACTCAACATGTCGTGCGAAGCGAGATAAACGGCGTCATAAAGATGAGTGGCGCCGCCCGTGGTGGGAAAGGTGCCGGGCATCGGTCCTCCGCCTCCGCCGTTGATCTGGGTTTCATCGATGGCGCGATCGAGATATCCAAGGTCACTCGTAAAGTCCTGCAGGAGCTCGACGTCGACGTCGAAGTGCATCACTGCGAAGGCATCCTTCGGGCGCAGGACTTCACTGGCGAACAGCTTCGACGCCGCCTGCTCACCGGGCAGCACCCGGCCCTGGCTAGGACTGGTGTCAACGGCGAGCACAAGCGTTAGAGGTGTGTCGGTCTGCTTCGAAAAATACTTGATCGTCTGAGGCACGTTATCCTCAGTCACTTCAAAGTCGCCCTGGGCAAGATCAGGCACCAATCTCTTCTTGTCATGAACCACCGCATAGACGTTGACGACGTTCACCGAGACCTTCAGCTGAGCTGCCGGGGGCGGCGGCGCCTGTTCTTGTTGCTGCGGCTGCGGTCGCGAGACGCTATGCGGAACGAATACCAGGCAGCACGCCAGCGCCACCGTGAAAGTCTTCTTCGTTCGGAAAAGGCTACTGATCATAGGAACTCCGGCGGAGCACTCTGTGGTTATGATGCAAGTCGATGCCCACGCGTTACCGGCGCGCGAGGCCGCCGATCAAGTGCTATCGCTGAGAAAGGTCCGGCATCTTGGCCGGCAAGTGACGAGCGTTGATCATTGCTCTTTCATGGCCGTTTCCCTTCCGCGCACACCGCACCTTAAGCGATTCGGTTGATGAATTTCGTCGACAGCAGCACCGATCATCATTCCTTGGAGAGAAAATTGTGATCCTACGAAGAACAATTCCAACTCATGTCATTCACTTTTTTCTTGACAAGCGAACTGGCACTCACTATACATTGAAGCTGATAACGCGCTCCGCCGTTTTTAGTTCGGCGGAAATTTCAGAATGATGAGAGGAGAATAGAATGCCAGCGAAGAAGAAAGCCAAGAAGAAGAGATAAGCTTCTTCAAGGATTTTCGACTAGACGGTTCGGGGATGCAGCGATGCATCCCCGAGCTGTTTTTATGGGCATTCTTCCTCACCGCCCGTGACCGGCGGGGCCGCCGAAGAGGTGGATTCAACCGGTATCCCATCAGGCGGCGGTTCCGTGCTGCGCACAGCGCGGGGCATCTCATCGAGAGCCGGAAGTTCCACAATGTCGTCACCCACAACGGCCCCTAGCTCCTTGAACTTTCTAGCCGCGGTCAGAACACGGCTCTCGAACGAACCCGCCGCCCGGTTGTAGCCATCGACCGCTCTCCTCAGGGCGGTGCCCGCATCGGCAAAGTGCCCGACGAACACTCGAAGCCGGTCGTAAAGCTGGCGCCCTAGGTCACCGACCTGCTGCGCGCTCTTCTCCACCTGCTCCTGACGCCAACCATAGGCCACGGCGTGGAGCAGAGCGATGAGGGTGGTCGGCGTGGCTATCACCACGCGCTTCTGCATCGCGTCTTCGATCAGTGAGCGGTCCTGCTCGAGAGCCGCGCTGAAGAAGGACTCTCCGGGAAGAAAAAGCACCACGAGCTCGGGCGAGGGCTGAAGCTGCTCCCAGTAAGCTTTTCCTCCGAGTTGATTCATATGGGTTCGCACTACGCGCGCATAGTTCTCGAGGGCTGCGCGGCGTTCCAAATCGCTCGAAGCCCCCACGGCGTCGAGAAACGGCTGCAGGGGAGCTTTGGCGTCGATCGCGATGCGACGCTCGCCCGGCAAGTTGACGATGAGGTCCGGGCGAAATCGTCCGGCCTCGTCCTGCAGTGACTCCTGCTCCTTGAAGTCACAATGCTCCGACATGCCGGCAAGCTCAACGACGCGCCGTAACGTCAGCTCACCCCAGCGGCCGCGAACCTGCGAACCGCCTTTCAGGGCCGCAGTCAGGTTTCCGGTCTCCCGTTGCAAGCTTTCGCTGGCCACCAACAGGTTCTTGAGCTCGCTCGCCAGTCCGCCATACGCTTCCGCTCTCGCCTTTTCCATCTGGTGGATCATTTCTCCGTAACTCTTCAGCGAGTCCCCGAGGGGTGCCACGAGCGATTCGATGGCCTGCTGGCGGGCCAACAGCGCACCCTCCGCCTCAGCGCGGAGCATGCCGAACTTCTGATCGGCAAGCTGCAAGAAGGACTGGCTCTGCGAGGCCAAGACGTCACCCGAGAGCGCCTTGAAAGTCTCGGCAAGCTTCAACTGAGCTTCGTTCAGCAAGCGATGTTGTTGATCCAAATTCTTGCGCTCGGCATCCAGCGACGTCTCGGCGATCACCCTCGCCTTCTGCTCACCTTCAAGCTTCTCGCGCAGCTTCAGCGTCTCCTGCCGCTCGACGTCTTGCTGGCGGCGGAGCATGCCAGCCTCAGCCTCAGCGGCCGAGGTGCGACGCTCGGTCTGGCGGAACCGAACAAGCGCCACAATCCAGGCGACTGCGGCTCCAATCACCACGCCGAGGGCACCGAAGATCCACTGATTCATAAATCCACCTTGAACTTTTGGCAGCGAGTTAGGGACGGTTGGGGTTCAGTTCGGCGCCCTCGAGAGGACGCGGCGCTTCGCGCTAGGCCTCTTCCTGCGTAGGGCAGATGGCCACGAAGTCACAATGCCGGCAGACATAGCCCGGCGTCGGCTCAAAGCGTTGTTCGCGGACGGCCTCGGCCACCTCATGAATCTCGCTTTGCACGTCATCGAGGTCCTTTGAGGTTCGCACGCTGGAAACAGCCTGATTGGTGGAGAGATTGTAGAAAGTCAGCCTTGAGGGACACAGTCCGAGCGCGCGTTCGGCGGCGAGAGCGTACACCGAGAGCTGGAGGCTCTTTTCAGCGTCTTTTTGCGTCCTCGGACGGCCGGTCTTGTAGTCAATCAGCTCCACCTCGGAACCCGGCGGCGGACTTGCGGAAGGCACCGCTTCTCCGGCTTGCCATACCTTCGCGCCTCCCGACCCGTGCTCTGGAAGCTCTGAGCTGAGCGCCTGCACCTGATCGATTCGCCCTTGCACCCTGACGCCGTTCACCTCAAGGCTGAAGCCCTGCTCGCTCACCAGGTGGTTCGGGACGGGCTGCGAGTTTTGCCAGCTCACGAACTCGCGCAGTTGATCGAGACCGTCCCGCTTCGACTGTTCCACGTGGTAACCGTCCTGGAAGCCTGTGTCCTTCCAGGCGCGCAGGAAGTAGAGCTCCACGTCTTCAAAGCGCGGCGTACCTTCCTGGCGCAGTTTGAAATAGTAGCGTACGCTCTCATGCATCACCGCGCCGAAGGTCAGCGCGCCTTGAGGCGCTGTTTGAATCCTGAGCAGGTGCTTGAACTTGAACTGCAGCGGGCAGGTGCGATAGGTCTCGATGGCGGTTGCGCTGAGGGTGAGAGGCTTGTCCGGCTCCCCAACTTCCCGTACCGGCCTTCGGGCCCACTCTTCGAGGTCCGGGTGCAGCATCGGGCCCACATCTTGCGTATCGAACAAGCTCATTTGTGCGCCCACGCCCGCTGGCGCGCGCTCCGACAGCAAAAGTTTCGCCGTCTGCGCAGGCTGAGCTGATGGAGCCTTGGCCGTCTTCTTCGCGGCGGACATTGCCGTCCCTGCGGTGCCCTCCACGTCTGGCGCCTTGATCCGCTCAATATCGCGGGCTTCAACAGCCCGGTCCGATAGCAGATCATCGACAAAAACCGAAGCCTTACGTCCCAGTTTGACGAAGGTGGAGACGTAGAGCCGCTGGCGCGCCCGCGTAAGCGCCACGTAGAACAACCGCCTTTCTTCCTGCAGGTGAATGCCGGGCGGCGCCGGCGGACCCTTCCGCAGCGCGTCGGGAAATTCGATGACAGACCTCTTTTCAGTGCCGGGGAAACGCTGCCGCGCAACGCTCAGTATGAATACGACGGGAAATTCCAGTCCTTTGGCGCCGTGAACTGTCATCATCTGCACAGCGTCCAAAGCGTCTTGAACGTCGGCAGTCTCAATCGCGCCGCCGGCCTCAATAAAGTAATGCAAGTATTCCATGAAGGCTTCGAGGGGAGGGCGACGGCTTTCGTTTTCGGTCTCGGGCGGCGGCACCAGGCTTCCGCCTTGGTGTTTCTTCTCCCACTCTTCCACGAATTTCCGAAAAGCCACGACGCGCTCCTTGTCAGAGCCGGCAGGCAAAGAATCCAGACCAAGCCCATCCACCAGGCGGTCAAACAGCGTCGTCATAGGTGCGACGTCAGCAATCTTGCGAAGCCCGCCAAGCATTATTTCGAGCTGCGGCCAGCCGGTGCGACGGAGGTCGGCGGCGAACAGCGTCTGTTCCATGGAGCGAATCGCCGTGTAGATGGAGGATTTTCCCTGGCTGGCCCGCCGGCGCGCGTCCCTCGCCAGGTCTTCGGGGAACCGCCATCGCGGCGCCAGCAGGACGCGCGTGAGACTGATGTTATGGTGTGGTGAGTGGATGAGCTGAAGATAGGCGATGAGGTCGCGCGCCATGGGCGTTCGCAGGATGGACAGTCCGCGAATGTTGAAGGGGATTTGCCGCGCGCGAAGCTCACGCACCAGTCCCTGGCGATACAGGTGCGCTCGATACAGCACGGCGATGTCGCCCAGTTGGGTTCCACGCGCCGCCAACCGCTCAATCTCGTCGGCTACCCATACCGCTTCGCTCGGTTCGCCTGAGGATTCCACAAGATAAACTCTGGCCCCTTCGGCGTTTTCAGTACGGAGGGGCGGCTTCGCCTGATAGCGTCCTTGGTTTTTCGCGATCACTACGTCGCTTGCCCGCAGAATCCTGCGCGTAGAACGGTAGTTCTGGTTCAGGTAAACCGTCCGATGGCCGGGAAAGGCCTCATCGAACATCCGGAAAGCGCCGCTCGACGCGCCCCGGAAGCGGTAGATGGCCTGATCGTCATCACCCACCGCCGTGATGTTGCAACCGGGTGCGACCAGGCGCTTCAGGATCTCGACCTGGGCAAAATTCGTGTCCTGAAACTCATCCACCAGAACATAGTGAAAGCGCTTCCGATAGGCGGCCAACAAATCCGGCTCGCGTTCCCACAGGCGCAGGGTTTGACTGATGAGACTGCCGAAGCTGGCGCAGCCGGCTTGCTCCAGCAGTTCGCGGCTGCGGCGAAAGACACGCGTCAGCTCCTCCTTCTTCTCGATCTCGGCAAGGTCCAGGTGGTCTCCGGGCGCGCGATCGAATTCAGCCCGGAGCCGCGCCACGTAGGCGGCAAAGTGGTCCGGCTCCACCAGTTCGTCCTGGCAGCGCGAGAAAAACTCATTCAGATCGTGCAGGAAGGCCCCCGGCTCGGCGAGCTTACGATAGTGCTCAAGGCCGAGCGCGCGCATCCGCAAGCGCAGGAAGATCCACAGGTCAACGTCGTTCAGCACCTGCTGATCAAAGTTCCGTTCAGCGAGCACCTGATTGCAAAAGGAATGGAAGGTGGCGATCCAAGGTGAGGTCTCGAGGCCCGGCAGAGCGTCGTGGACGCGGGACTTCATCTCCCACGCCGCCTTGTTGGTGAACGTCAGGGCAAGGATGTTCTCGGGCCGCGTTTCGGCCTTCGTTTCAGCGTGGGGCCGAACGCCCGCGTCAGATCGGTCGCGGCCTCCCAGCAGGTGAACGATTCTTTCCGTAATCACGCGCGTCTTGCCCGTGCCCGGACCCGCGATGATGAGCAAGGGGCCGTCGCCGTGTTCCACCGCTGCGCGTTGTTCGGAATTCAACTCTAAGGCGGAAGCCACATCGACATTATTTCGCGAAGCCCAGCGGGAGGCAAGGGAGGCCGGGAATTCCGTCAGCGAGTGAGAGTTGCGTTCGTGGGAAGCCTGCGGCTTGAACTTGGGCTGCCGATCATACCCAACGGAGCGTCGTTGGCGCCACAGTTCGACAATGTGCTGACGCTCCGTTTGATCGACTTCCCTCACCCGCTCCCGCTAATCATAAAACCTGGCGGCAACATCGGGCACTGTGGCACGATTAGTGTGAGGAACCATGCAAACTTGGACCCTAAAGCCCATCGGTTTCGTTCACAGCCCGTTCTCTCAGACTAACCAGGTACCACGCGGCCTCGGAGCAAAGCACGACGAAGAGGGAACTCTTGAAATCCTTCCAGAGTTCCAAGAGGGCTTGCGCGACATCGAAGGGTTCTCTCATCTCTACGTTGTGTGGGTCTTCGACAAGAGCCAGGGCTACGAGCTTGTCGGCACGCCGCCCTGTGACTCAAGCCCTCACGGCGTGTTTGCTACAAGGTCGCCGTACCGGCCTAATCCCATCGGCTTGACCGTCGTGCGGCTGCTCGGCCGTGACGGCAACCGGCTACGCGTCCAAGGTGTCGACATGCTGGAAGGCACTCCGATCCTCGACATTAAGCCCTACCTCAGCAGCCTGCCCGAAGCGGAGCTGAAGCGCGGTTGGCTGGCAGAGGCGGAAGCGAGGCGGGCCGGGAAGGTGTGAGACATCCCTGGGAGCGCGGGCGTCCCGCCCGCCAATGAGCGCCGCTCAATTCGCTGCGATAAACTACGGCTCTACAAGTTTGCAGCTCGCTAAAGGAGGACGCGATATGCTTGGAAAAGACCTCGCCTACGCTTGGCGCACACTGAAGCAGAGTCCCGTTTTTGCGCTCACTGCAGCCATAACGCTGGCCCTTGGCATTGGTGCGAGCACGGCGATCTTCAGTGTGACCAACGCGGTGCTCCTCCAACCCTTGCCTTACCGCGATCCGAACCGGCTGGTGCTGGCCTGCTCCGACATGACCCGCCGCCACGTGCGCGACTTTCCATTTTCAGACGCCAATTTCATTGACCTGCGGAACGGCGCCAAGCGCTTTTTCGAAGAGTTCGCCGCCATCAATACCGGCCGAGGTGTGGTGCCGAGGGAGGACGGCACCTCGGAGCAGGTAACCTTTGCTGCCATCACGCCCAACTTCTTCCGGCTGCTCGGAGCCCGGATTCTCGTAGGCCGCGATTTTACGGACTCGGACGGCCTCCCGCAGCCGCCTCAACCTCCGCCCGCCGGCGGCAATCCGAACGCGCCCAACGCTGCCGCACCACCCGCGCCGCCACAACTGCCCACCTTCGCCATTCTGAGTTACGGTTACTGGCAGCGGCGCTACGGCGGCGATTCATCCATCGTGGGCCGCGGTGTTCTGAATGCAGGCCAAGCCAACTTTCAGATTGTGGGGGTGCTGGCTCCTGGCTTCGAGCTGCTTTTCCCGCCCAATCTGAATGTCGAACAGTCTCCCGACGTGTGGATCGCCAACCGAATAGCCTATGACGTGCCGAATCGGATGAACGTTTCTCTGCAGGTGGTCGGTAAGCTCAGGGAGGGCGCATCACTGAGGCAGGCGCAGTCTGAGGTGGATGCCGTGGCAGCCCAGGACCGCCAGATTCTACCAATTCTTCAGACCGCCGGCTACAGCATTCGGCTTGAGCCGATGAAGGCGTATCTCGTGGCCGAAGTTCGGCCCGCCATTCTCGCCTTGATGGGCGCGGTGATTTTTCTCCTGCTTATCGCGTGCTCCAACGTGGCCAACCTGCTACTGGTACGCGCTTCCCTGCGTGAGCGCGAACTGGCGGTGCGCACGGCGCTCGGCGGCAGCCGGTGGCGCCTCGTGCGGCAGATGTTGGCCGAAGCCCTGTTGCTCTCTGCCATCGGAACGCTGCTGGGCGTGGGCCTGGCCTGGGCCGGCATCCACGAACTGCTCGCGATCGCGCCCGAGAACCTGCCACGGCTCCAGTCAATCGCGATCAATCCCGTCGTGCTGGTCTTCGCGGTGCTGGCCGGGCTCGCAGCAACGGTGCTCTTCGGCACTACACCGGCGCTGCGCGCCTCGCGGCCCGACGTGATGCAGGTACTGCGCTCGAGCGCCCGAATGGCGGGCCTGAGTGGCGGCGGCCTGCTGCGGAACGTTGTAGTAGTTGCCGAAGTGGCGCTCTGCTTCGTCCTGCTCATCGGCTCGGGCCTGATGATCCGCAGTTTCCTCGCTCTCGAGCGCATTGACCCGGGATTTGACGCCAAAGGTCTACTCACCTTCAACCTGCTCGGCGTGTTTCAAGGCCGGCCGAAACCCGAGCAGCGCGCGGCGCTGATCCGCGAGATTCAAGATAAACTCCGCGAGCTGCCTGGGGTACAGAGCGTGACGGCCTCCACCCCGTTTCCGCTTACGGGCGGATTTTTCCCCATCCGTTGGGGCCTGGAGCCTGCGCTCACCGACCCCAGTAAATTCCAGGCGGTGGATAACCAGGAGGTGCTACCCGGTTATTTCGAGACGCTGCGCACACCGCTGCTGTTCGGCCGATCTTTCACAGAGGCAGACAACGCACCCGACAGAAACGTAGTGATTGTGGATCAGGCCCTGGCCGCCAAAGCCTTCCCCAACGAGTCGGCAATAGGCAAGCGCATCCTGATTCGCATCCGCACGCCACAGGCGGAGTGGGTGCAAATCATCGGCGTGGTGGGGCATCAGCGTGATGTGTCGCTGGCCGCGCCCGGCCGCGAGCAGATCTACTTCACCGACGGCTTCCTGGGCCACGGTGTGGTGGGCACATGGGCCATCCGCACCGCAGGCGACCCGGCGAACCTCTCCGGGCCCGTGCGGGCGGCGTTGACGCAGCTTGACCGGCGCCTGCTTATTACCGAAATGCAGCCCATGAGCGACCTCGTGAAGAAGGCGCAGGCGCCCACCCGCTTTTCGCTTCTGCTGATCGGCGTCTTCGCGGTGATCGCGGCTTTGCTGGCGGGCGTGGGACTCTACGGCGTGCTTTCAACGGTGGTCCGGCAGCGAACGGCTGAAATCGGGGTTCGCATGGCGCTGGGCGCGGTGCCAGGTAGCATCTTCAAGCTGGTGGTGGGCGAGGGGCTGCGGCTAAGCGCCACCGGCATTGTCATCGGGCTGATTGCGGCGCTGGGCGCGACGCGGGTGATGGCCAGCATGCTGGTGAACATCAAAGCCACAGACCCGGCCACTTACGTTCTCATGGCCGCAGTCTTTCTCGTCATTTCAGCCCTTGCCTCCTGGCTGCCCGCCCGACGCGCGGCCGCGCTTCAACCCGTCGTGGCGCTGCGAGAGGAGTAGGGACACACCCGGAGGAGGCCGATGAGAAGCAACGGGTGTAGAGTACCGCAACGCAGCCGCCCAAGAAGCGTTCAACACGGGGTCCGCCGCAACTCCGTAGCCTCGGTGTTGAAGGCTTTCGGGCAACCGCAGACCCAACTGCGCGCTCGGAACTGCCAGAGGGGAGATGCCGTCGAGGTGCAGCGGAAGGTAGGCTGGCTGGGAGGGAGTCTAATCCTGGAGGCCGACCGGCTTCTCGCTGCACTTCGACGACATCTCCCGTTCGTGGTCGGGTCAAGGGTGGTCTGGCCTCAACCACTCACAGAGATATAAGCGCAATTTGAAGACGAATTGGGTCACGCTCGGGGCCCTGGAATGGCCTTAATTCTCAGAAGCAGGCCTGCGCCGTGGTTACGGCACGATGGCAATGAGGTCACGAGAGCTGAAATAACATCCCAACTGCAAGCCACAATATGGGCAGCGGTTCGGGTAGTGGCACAGTTTGACGTAGGGGCGGCCCTTGTGGCCGCCCAAATGACAGAACAGATTCGAAATGGGCGGCCACAAGGGCCGCCCCTACGTCAAACCGCACGGTTCGCGCCGGAGAAGACCAGAGGAAATTCCTGGGAGCGCGGGCGTCTCGCCCGCCCTTTCGAGCGCCTTTTGAAGACCGTTGGCAGGCGAGACGCCCGCGTCCCAGGCCCGAGGGAGGTTTTTCACAGTTTCGGGGAGGAGTAGGGAACGCGAAAGTGAGCAAATTCTGCGCACTCGCGGTCGCAAGTGGCTGGCCTCACAGGTAATGCACAGTCTAAACCTAAGAAAACAAAAGCAAAGATATTCCGTCTCGAATTTCCATCAAATACCCACTTTCTCACTTTGATCTGACACTATATTAAGGTTGGGATCGGGCGCACGGGTGTGGATTTTGGGGCGCCGGTCCCGGCTTCGCAGCGATATAGGTTAGGAAGAATGTTGATACGAACCCAATAGGTATAACATCATCTACACCATGCGTTTAGCCTGTGAAAAATGGCTTAATTTCTAAACTTTCGAGGGGTACGAACCCAATTCATTAAGTAACTTAGTATCAATTAATTAGGACTAAGTTTGCGAGTTTCGTCAAAATTTTCACCGAACTCGAGCAAGGGGCTGTGGAAAACTTTCCTGGCAACATGGCTCGTATCACCGGCCGATGCAACACCGGCATGCGTAACGGTCAGGTTTATATAGCAAGCTTCCGAGTCTTGTCACCCCCAGCGGAAAAGAGGACGATGGTAGACGCTCCAGTTTGACAGCCCTGCTACGTTCCACATTCTCTCGCCCGAGGGCGCGTTTCTGTGCGCTGGCGAGTCCGGAGTGGGGCTGCAGCCGAATCTCTAACTTTTGGGGGAATGATCGACAATGAAATATCCAGTCGCGGCGCTCGCGGTCGCATTCAGCGTTCTGCCGCTCAGCTTTACAAGTTCCGCTTCCGCACAGAACAGGCCCAGCGGCGGTAACGTCATCGTGCCGGAATCCAGTGTTGAGCACGCTGAGGATCGCGGGCTACGGGCTCACACGAACATCCTGTTGCTTCAGCCGGCTGGCCGCGCTTTGCCTCAAGCCGGTCCCCCTGCTTCGGGACTCATCGCTGAAACTCCGGCCTCGCTCGCCTGCGTCTACAAGATCGTTACGGCGATGACCGGTTGCAACCAAGACACCGTCACCGCATTGCCGACAGGCGGCTTCGGGGCCATCGCGATCGTCGACGCTTACGACGATCCCGAGGCCAAGACCGACCTCACCAATTTCTCCACGCAGTTCGGGCTTTCCGCAGCGAAATTTCAGGTTGTCTACGCCGGCGGCTCCGAGCCGGCCCAAGATCCCACCGGAGGCTGGGAACTGGAGGAATCCCTCGATATCGAATGGGCTCACGCCATGGCGCCCAAGGCCAAAATCTACCTGGTGGAGGCTGCGTCAAGCAATTGGTCTGACCTTCTCGCGGCCGTCAATACCGCGAGTGGCTTGGTGGCCACAGCAGGTGGCGGCGAGGTCTCAATGAGCTGGGGAAGCAGTGAATTCGAGGGCGAGAACTCGTTAGACTCCTATTTCACCACTTCGAACGTTGTCTATTTCTCTTCGGCGGGCGATTCGGCGGGAGTAAATTATCCCAGCGCCTCTCCTAACGTGGTCTCTGCGGGCGGCACCACCATTAGCCGCGATCCTGTCAGCGGCAATTATGAGTCGGAGAGCGCCTGGTACTCCACGGGCGGCGGGCCCAGCGCGTATGAGGCCACGCCCAGCTACCAGAGCGCAATCGGAGGCCTGAACGGCGCGCGAGGCACGCCGGATTTCTCCTTCGACGCCAACCCCTACACGCCGGTTTGGGTGCTTGACAGCATGCCCTACGAGGGCCAAGGCGGCGCTGGCAGTTGGTGGCTGGTGGGCGGCACCAGCGTTTCCTCGCCGTCGCTCGCGGGCGTGGTGAACAACGCCGGGCACAAGGCCGGTTCCACCAACGCCGAGCTCACCTCGATCTATGCCAACATGGCGGTGTCGGCAGACTTTCACGATATTACCACCGGCACCTGCGGCGTTTACCAGGGTTATCTGTCCGCCAAAGGCTACGATTTCTGCACTGGTGTGGGAACTAACGTCGGTAAAGCCGCGAAGTAATTCTTCGCGACTTACAGCGCGGTTCAAGCCGGCCCCGCTTCGCGGCGGGGCCGGCTGTTCCCATTAGGGCTTGCCCGGCCGCGGCAGCACTGCCAAGGTGGGCAGAGCGCAGCCGCCAGCCGCTTGTTGCCACAAACAAGCTGACCTTAACGTGCCGCCTCTCATGTTGCAAAGAGGCACGTTTACAACTACAAAACCGCACTTCGAATCGCACGTAATCTATTAGTTAATCCAAGCGTACTGCCCTTACCGGTCTCATTCCCTCACAGATTTGCCGAACCCCGCGCCGAACACGTGGACCTTGCGCGACAGCTCTGCGCTTGCTTTAATCTACTCTTATGACGCTGCGCGAATTCCGCGACGCGCTAAAGCGCGACGAACCTCCGTCCCATTTGAGCCTGGCCCTCGCGGCTTTGTGGTGGGACGCGAAGGGCGATTGGAAGCGGGCCCACGAATCCGCCCAGGAAGACGAAGGCCTAGCGGGTTCCTGGGTTCATGCCTATCTGCATCGCAAAGAGGGTGACTCTTCCAACTCGGGTTACTGGTACCGGCGGGCTAAAAAGCCTCCGGCCCGAACTTCGCTTGAGCAAGAGTGGACGGAAATCGCTGAATCGCTCCTGAGAGAGACCGAACCCAAGATGTAGCAAGTCAGCAGGTCGTACTCGAGGCGCTCCTACGCGACGTCCCCGTTGAATTGGAGGCGGGCGATGTGGGAATCGCCGTTGGTCTACAACCTGGCCGTCGCCCGGCTCCCCGAAATCTATAATTCCTCCCCGCGTTGTCCCCACTTTTCGGCGATGGTGTCATTTGGACGCTGCAGCCGCAGTCATTCCCGCGGAGGCGGGAATCCACTTTACTTAACTCCATGTTTCCATCAACTTCGAAATGGATTCCCGCCTTCGCGGGAATGACTGCGCCTCAAGAGAGGTTCAAGCATGAAATGACACCAGTACCCACTTTCCCCACTTTTCCCTCCACTTGACATCACCTGCTAACCGTCGCACACTGGCATAGTCTAACTATGTTAGTGAACCGCAGGAGGTGACGAGTTGCACCAGGATGAGATTCCACCCGGAACGCTTTATCTCTTAATCCTCAAAACGCTCGCGCGCGGGGTTGAATTGCACGGCTACGAGATCGCCAATGCGATCCAGCAGCTCTCCGAGGACGTGTTGCAGGTTGAGGAAGGATCTTTGTACCCGGCGCTACAGAGAATGCTGATCAGAGGCTGGGTGACGGCGAAGTGGGGCGTGACCGCCGGCAATCGCCGGGCGCGCTACTACAAGCTGACGAAAGCGGGCCGCAAGCAACTGGAGGTCGAGGTTTCGCAGTTCGAGCGTGTGATGCAGGCCATCTCGCGCGTGATTCAGACGGCATGAGAACAGTGACAGGTGGCAAGTGACAAGTGACAAGAAAGGATGAAGGCCGAAGTGCAAAGGATGGATCGGGAACGATTCGTGCGGGACGGTGCGTGGTGGAGTGGCTGAGTCAACTCGTGCGGCGTTTCGCCGCGCTGGTGCGGCGGAATAAGTTGAACCGCGACCTCGAGGACGAAATGCGCCTCCACCGCGAGCTGCGTGAGCAGCAGAATGTCGAATCAGGTATGACGGCAGAGGAAGCTTATTACGCCGCTCGGCGGCGCTTCGGGAATGAAACGATCCTCAAGGAGGTTAGTCGCGAAATGTGGGGATGGGGCTTGGCGGAACGTCTGCCTCAGGACGTGCGCTACACCTTGCGTCAATTGCGGAAGAATCCCGGCTTTGCGGCGCTGGCCATCATAACGCTCGCGCTCGGAATCGGGGCCAACACCGCGATGTTCACCGTGATTGACAGCGTTCTCATTCGACCCCTGCCGTTTCGCAATGCCAACCGTCTGGTGTCAATAAGAATAGGTTATCTCGACAGCCACTTCGGAGATCCCGATCAGAATCCCGTGTCGTGGCCAGCCTATCGTGAATTACGAACTCGCTCTCATTCATTCGAAGACATCATAGGCATCAGCTCTTCAGACTGGACGGTTATACAGACTCCGCAAGGTGGCCAGAAAGTTGTCAGGGCAACCATTACAGCCAATGTGCTGGACACGCTGGGCATTCATCCCGTGTTGGGCCGTCCTTTCGACAGCAAAGACTACCAGTCAGGCGCCGCGCCGGTGGTTCTGCTGGGCGCGGAACTATGGCGTGACCACTTTGGCTCTGACCCGCTTGTTCTTGGACGACAGGTTCGCATTGGGGGCACGCCCTATTTGGTAGTGGGCGTCCTCCCGGACAGCTTTGATTTGCTAGACGTGCAAGCCGAGGCCGATGTCACTTCGCGTGTGTGGCTGCCAAGCCGCGGCGACGAAGATTTCGAGTTGGCGGGAATCGTAAGACCTGGTGTGTCTCCGCAGGCCGCGCAGGCGGAGCTGGGCACCTTCGCGCTGGACATCTGCGGTCAAAATCTACAATGCGCCAAAAGCGTCAAGTTCATCGTAAAGCCTAGCCGCGATGTTATGACCACCTCTGTGCGGCCGGCGTTACTAGCCCTCACCGGCGCGCTCTTTCTCGTTCTGCTGATCGCCTGCGTTAATGTGTCGAATTTGCAACTCGCGCGCCACCTTGCGCGCCGTCAGGAGTTGGCGGTTCGGGCTGCGATCGGTGCAGGACGGGGCCGGCTCCTGGGTCAGTTGATGGCGGAGGGCGCCGTCTTGGCGGTCGCGGGAGCAGCAGCCGGTCTTGGATTTGCATCGATTTTGATCGCCGCCGTGCATCGCCTGCCGCCCAACTTTATTCCCCGCGCCGATGAGATCAAATTGCGCGTCCCGGTTTTCGCGATGTTGGCAATCATCGCGGCCGTCGCAACCGTTCTCTCGTCCCTGGCTCCTGCGCTCCTCGCCACTCGCACCGCTCCTGAGGAGGCGCTTCGGGAGGCTTCCGGAGGATCAATCACAGGAAGAAGGCGATCGCGGTTGAGCCAATGGATGGTGGCGGGCGAAGTGTCTCTTTCAGCCGTACTGCTGGTTTCAGCCGGACTGATGTTTCATACCCTGTACAACCTGCAACACATCCACTTCGGCCTCGACTTGGATGAGGTGACCGCGTTCGAGGTCACGCCCGCAAATGCACCGGGGTATCTCGGGTGGCTTGCCGCCCGGAAGTCGGGAACAGCCCCTCAAGCGATAACGGAGTCTGTCGTGACGCGAGTTTATCAACCGATTCTCGACCGCCTTCGTCAACTGCCGGGCGTTGTGGATGTAGCCTTGGGCTCATGGGCGCCGTTTGACGGCACCGCTGGGTTCGCCATGATTCGTCCTCCTGGAGTCCCTGAGACCCAGCAGCACGGGTTAATCGCAGCTCAGATATGCTACGTGTCACCGGGTTACGCTCGCACCATGGGAATACCCCTCATCAAGGGCCGGATGATCTCCGATCAAGACAGCACCGGGACCCCCTTGGTCGCTGTGGTAAATGAGACTCTCGCAAGGCGTCTCCCTCCCGGCCAAGACCCTATAGGTGAACACATCGCCCACCCCTCGCGCACCCCGCCCACGATGAAAAACGATTACACAATCGTCGGGGTCTTGGGAGATGCCCGACAACATATCGTCACTCAAACGCCAGATCCGGAAGTGCTCTTAAGCTATCAGCAGGTTCCAACAAGCGATCCGCGCTACTTCCTGTTGGCGTCCGGTACAAACTACTTCGTCAAGACTCGAGGCCACGTGCAGCTAACCAATGCCATCCGTCAGGTCTTTCGGCAATCGGCTCCCGGTTACGCCGTGGACCATTTCCGAACGCTGCGGATAGCGTTGGACGATGCCACGTTCAACCAGCGGCTGGGGTTGTATCTGACCGCCTCGTTTGCGGGAATTGCAATCCTGATGGTATTGACAGGTCTCTACGGTGTGCTTTCGCAGTTGGTGGGCCAGCGGTGGCGCGAGATCGGCGTTCGCATGGCCCTGGGCGCCACGAACAGGTCAATTCTGCAGATGATTCTGAGACAGGGCTCCATACTAGCCGTAACAGGTCTCGCACTGGGCTTGATCGCTTCCCTCGCCGGAGGGCGCCTGCTTCGCGCCTTTCTGTACGGCGTCAAGCCAACCGATGCCTGGACGTATCTTGGGGTCGCAGTTGTCCTGCTGTCACTGAGTATCGGAGCAGCGTTACTTCCCGCGCGCCGAGCGGCCAAAGTCGATCCTATGGTCGCGCTACGCTGCGAGTGAAGTTGCCATGTGATCGGGCGATGAGAATCGGGCCACATGCTTGAAGTACTGAACCTCACCAAGCTGTACTACGGCAGCCCTGTGGTTAACCATGTGACCTTCTCGATCGGCTCGGGCGAGGTGTTGGGTTATCTCGGGCCTAATGGCTCCGGCAAAAGCACCACGGTAAAGATGTTGACCGGGCTCGTGGACCCTTCCTCGGGCCAGATTTACTACCGCGGGCGCAGCATCCGCGAAGACATGATCGGCTACAAACGCATTGTGGGTTACGTTCCCGAGGAGCCCTACCTTTATCTCTACATGAGCGGGCGTGAATATCTGCAACTCGCCGGTCGCCTCCGTGGCCTGCAAGAGAGGAGCATGAATCAGAAGATCGACGCGCTGTTGGAGCTCTTTTCCCTCTTCCCGTATCGCCTCTCTGCAGTTTCTTCCTACTCCAAGGGGATGAGGCAGAAGACTCTGATTATCGCGGCGCTGCTGCACAACCCGGAAGTAGTGATCTTTGACGAGCCTCTTTCCGGACTCGACGTCACCGCGGCGCTGGTCTTTCGGAGCCTAATTCAATCACTGGCGAGCGACGGCAAGGCCATCCTTTACAGCTCGCACGTGCTCGAAGTTGTGGAGCGAGTCTCTACGCGCGTGCTGATTTTGCGCAAAGGCGCCGTGGTAGCTCACGACTCGCCTCAGCACCTGAGAAATCTCTTGGGATCGCCAACACTCGAGGACGTATTCGCGCAACTCGTAAACCAGGAAGATACGGCGAAGATCGCTCAGGACATCGCTGCCGTGATTAGGAGCTGACTGTGAGGTTATGGCGACAGAGCGGGCGCGAGGAGCGCAGGCAGCGTCGCGAACTGACTCTGCTGTTTGCCGGCCGCTTCTGGGAGAATGATCTCGTCTCCATCACCGGAGACGTGCGTGGAACGCTGGTGGGCGTCTTCGCGGTGGTGGCCGGGCCCGGTTGGATCCTTCCTTTTTTGGAGTGCCTCGCTTTCTCTGATAAGAGGTTTACAAGCCTCCCGTTGTATGAGCGGGATTGGATTGCGTTGCCTCACAAGGCGATCTACCTTGCGTTGTCTATGACGGTTCTGGGGATACTTACCGTATTCGAATGGGACGCGTTGCTGCTGGACCAACGAGACTACTCCGTGCTGCGTCCCTTGCCGGTCCGTCTGACGACGGTGCTGGCCGCGAAGCTCTCTGCGCTAGCCTTCTTCTGGGCGGTGCTGGCGGTGGTCATCAATGCAGTCTCTGCCTTGATTTTTCCTGTCGCGGTAATGCAATGGGGTAGCCTGGGCTCGCTGCTGTGGATGATTCGCGTTCACGTGGTCGCGATTGTGGCTGGCAACGCTTTCGTCTTTCTGGCCATGATCGCGCTCCAAGGCCTCTTGATGAACGTGTCGGGATGGCACAGGTACCGCCGTGTGTCGCCTTACTTCCAATTGCTTCTGGTGGCCCTGCTGCTGTTGATGTTCTTCGCTTCTATCGGTGCATCGCAGCAAATACAAGCTGGGAAGCAGCTCGGCAGCGTTCTTCGTCTTCTGCCGCCGGTGTGGTTCCTTGGGCTCTACCAGTACGATTTGGGGTGGCACCAACCGGTCTTCCACCAGCTCGCTACGCTGGCTCAGTACGCCCTCGGGACCGCAGCTTTCATCGCCGCCGCATTCTACGGCCTGAGCTACAAACGCAGCATCTCAGATTTGCCTGAACACCTCGAAATTAGGCGGGACAGGGGGCCGGGACGGTTCGCGAGAATTATTACGCTTGTGGTGGATAGCGTCCTGCTGCGGACACCGCCGGAGAGGGCCGCCTTCCATTTTATCCGCCAGACCACTCTGCGCAGCCGGAGCCACCGGGTGCTGGTGGCCGCTTATGCCGGAATCGGTTTGGGCCTGGTCTTTCAGAGCCTGACGGGCGCCGCCGCCGCGGGCAGCCACTCTTGGTGGGACCATCCGCAGGGTGCCCTTTTGCCGATTCCCTTGGTCTTATCGTTGTTCCTTCTGCTCGGGTTGCGCTACGCCTTCACCGTTCCTGCGGAGCTGCGTGCCAACTGGCTCTTCCAACTCTCCGCCACCAGTGACCCGCGAGAGTACCGGGCCGGCATCCGAAAAGCGGTGACGCTCATCGGTATTCTCCCGCTGTTCGCTCTGCTGCTGCCCTTGCACGCAATCCTCTGGGGCTGGCGCCTGGCGGGCTTGCACATTGCCTTTGGATTCGTTGTCGCTTGCCTGGTAATGGACGTTCTGTTTGCGGGCTTCGACACGCTGCCCTTCACGTGCTCGCATGTTGCCGGCAAGGCGAATGTTAAAACCTTATGGCCGCTGTACGTCCTCGGCTTCATGGCCTTCGTGAGCGCCTTCTCCGGTATCGAGCTGCTCATTCTCAATCGCCCTGGGCGCCTGCTGTGGTTCCTGGGGACGGTGGTTCTGATTCAAATGGGTCTCGAGTTCTATCGCCGCCGTGTATTGCCGGTGCGGGGAACATTTTCGTTGGTATTCGCCGGAGAGCCTGAGCCGGCCGTAAGAACGTTGGGGCTCTCGCATTGATTGGTCGTCGAAGGATCAGTAATCGGAGTCTTGCGCTGTGGATTCGTTCATCAAATCACGACTCAGCACTCGAGGGCTCACGCCCTGGGCTACGATATTTCGCCCCTAAGGGGGCTGCGTCAGCGTGCGCCACGATGTTGGAATTCGTCTACGATCTTCTGACTCAGGATACTAGGTGAAAGGGCTAAACCAACTCGGTCGACGCCTACTGATGCTTCTGCGGCGCCACCAGTTCGATCGCGATCTCGAGGACGAAATGCGCCTGCACCGCGAATTGCGTGAGCAGCAGAATATCGAAGCGGGCATGGCGCAGGACGAAGCTCACTATGCCGCTGAGCGGCGCTTTGGAAACGCGATGCTCTTGAAGGAGGTCAGCCGGGAAATGTGGAGCGGCATCTGGTTTGAACGCCTGGTTCAGGATCTTCGTTACGGTTTGCGCCAGTTGCGCCGCAGCCCGGAATTCACCGCTGTCGCGGTGCTCACGCTGGCGCTTGGCATCGGCGCCAACACGCTGATTTTCAGTGTAGTCAATGCAGCTATTCTGCACCCGCTGCCATTTCGGGACGCCAGCAGGCTCGTTACGCTGTGGGTTACAAGCTCGAACTTCGGTTACACCGGTCCCGGTTCTCTGACCGATCCCGACTACATCGAGTGGCGAAAGCAGAATCGCGTTTTCAGTGAAATCGGCGCCTATCGCGGCCAGCCGTCGAATCTTACCGGCGCCGGAGAACCCCTGCGGCTTACAGGCGCGGCCATATCGCCAAGCCTGTTACGTGTGCTCGACGTGAATCCCGTCTTAGGGCGAACATTCGCTCCAGAAGAGGAAATCGCCGGGCACAACCGCGTGGCCTTGCTGAGCGACAAGCTATGGCGCAGCCGCTTCGGCGCTGACCCGACAGCCGTGGGCAGGGCGATCAAGCTGGACGGAGAGTTCTTCACGGTGGTCGGCGTGATGCCGGCCGGTTTCGATTTTCCCAACCAGGCCGACGTCTGGGTTCCGCTCACACTGTCGAGCGACGCTCACAACGCGACCCTGCAATTTGTGGCCCGGCTGAAACCCGGCATATCCATCGAGCGGGCTCGCACGGACGTGACTCTAATCGGCAAGCGCCTCGACGAGCAACGGCACACGCAAAGTGGCGATTGGGAGGAGCAGACAACTCTGATTCCGCTAGGTAATGAAGTAGCCTCAGCGCTTCGGACTTCGCTGCTGGTTCTCCTCGGTGCGGTCGGACTCGTGCTGCTGATCGCCTGCGCCAATGTGGCCAATCTGTCCCTGGGGCGCGCTGCCACGCGCCAACGGGAAATCGGCATTCGCAAAGCGCTGGGTGCCGGCCGAAGCCGGGTGATCCGCCAGATGCTGACCGAGAGCGCGATGACGGCGGCGCTGGGTGGCGGCCTCGGCCTTTTTCTCGCCATCGTGGGCCACCGTTTTCTAGCCGACGCGGCGCCTCTTCTGCCCTGGAACATGCAGTCTCCCGAGGCCACGGCGCGCATCGCGACAGGAGGAATCGATGTCTGGGTGCTGGGTTTCACCCTCGCGGTCGCGGTGCTCACAGCCGTCCTCTTTGGCCTCGTACCGGCTCTTCGGGCATCGCGAGGCGAATTGATTGATAGCCTCAAGGAAGGCGACCGAAGCTCCGGCGTGGGACGTTCGAGAAGTCGCTTGCAAGACAGTATTGTGCTGGCGGAGGTCGCCGTGGCGCTGATTCTCCTCGTGGGCGCCGGATTATTGATCCGGAGCTTTCTCCATCTCATGAACGTCGACCCGGGATTCAGCCCCAATAACGTGCTCGTGATGCAGATCAGCCTGCCGGAGTCGCGCTACGCTGACAGGGCCTCAATGATTGCGTTCGAACAACAAGAGGTCAGTCGGCTCAGCGCCTTGCCCGGCGTGAAATCTGCGGGAGGTGTTTTCGGGCTGCCGCTGGGCAATGGCGCCGTCGCCGGAGACTTCACCGTTGAGGGACAGGCTGCTCCGTCCGCAGGCAGTCAGCCGTTTATCGCGGCGAAGAAAGTTGTGGGCGGTGATTATTTCAGGTCGCTCGGCATTCCGCTGCTGCAGGGCCGCGATTTCGACGAGCACGATTCGCAGAACTCCCAACACGTCGTGATCGTTAGTCAGAGCCTCGCGCATCACTACTGGCCCGCCGGGGACGCCATCGGCAGGCGCCTCAAACCTGGCTTCTCGAATGATGCGTGGTGTACCGTCGTGGGAGTCGTCGGCGACACCAAGCAATACAGCCTCGATGAGGCGCCCGCGCCTTCCATGTATCTTCCTTATGCGCAGGCGCCGGCTCAATTCCTGATGGAAGACATCGCGCTGGTGGTGCGCACGGCGCTACCACCGCTGAGCCTGGTCAATGCGGCGCGGCACGCGGTGGAAAGTGTCGATCCCGACCTGCCGGTTTTTGACGTCGTCACCATGGAGCAGCTCGTCTACCGCTCGGCTTCTGCGCCGCGCTTCAACACCGTACTGCTGGGCATTTTTGCCTCACTGGCTCTCATTCTCGCCGCGATTGGCATCTACGGTGTGATGTCTTACTCAGTCAGCCAGCGTACCCATGAAATTGGCGTGCGCATGGCGCTGGGCGCAAAGGCACGCGACGTGGTCCGCCAGATCATCGCGCAGGGAATGCGGCGAGCGCTGGCGGGAATCGCCTTGGGCCTGGCCGGAGCTTTGATCCTAACTCGCTTTCTCGCGAGCTTGCTTTACGGCGTTCGCCCCGCAGACACGGCCACCTTCCTTGCGGTCTCACTGCTACTGTTGGCTGTGGCGCTCCTTGCGTGCTATGTTCCTGCCCGCCGCGCGGCAACAGTGGATCCCATGATCGCGCTGCGCCATGAATGAGACGACACAGGCTCGTCGTCTGCCGCATCGATGCCGGTTGCCAGAGCTGGACCAATATGAACTCCGGCGCGACGGTCATCGGCGCCACACAAACGGCCCTGCCGCGCCGGGGGTACACCATTTCAGGTTGCTGCCCGCGACGCGGGAGCAAACTTAAATTGACAAATGCCCTGCCAGAGGGTTAATGTGTCCGGCGTTAACGCGGAATACCTAAAAGGAGATGTCATGAGCAACCCGAAGAGCAAAAGCTTCTACCGAGCCGCATCGAGCCATGAGACGACGGCAAACAGATTGGGGCCGCTACAAGACCTTCCGGGATTTTGGCAGGGCACCGGCTTCAACCTCATTGCCCGTCCGAACTTTTCGGGGGGTAACAAGGACGGAATCTTTCTTGAGCTGAACTTGTTGGCGGAGACCATCGAATTCACTCCCATCGGCTCTCCGGTATTCAACCGCGGCAGCCTTCAGGATGACGTCGCCCTTTACGGATTGACGTACCTCCACCGGGTCACCGACTTGACGACGGGAGAGGCGCTCCACATTGAGCCGGGCCTGTGGCTCAACATCCCGCCGACGACTCAACCAGCGTCAGATGCGAGTATCGCGCGACTGGCCACGATTCCTCACGGTAATGCGGTATGCACAGTCGGATTCTCGCAGAACGTAGTGTTTCAGGGGCTGCCGGACATTCCGCCGGCAAACACCGTTCCCTTCAAGACCGGGGGGCAAGCGCCGCCGCCGGGCACGAAGAACCCGTACCCCGAGTACGACCTCAGTACCCCCAGCGCATTTCGCACAAGTCCGCTGCCCTCTCAGATAACGCAGGCAATCATCGACGATCCTAATGTGATGGTCAGGAATGCTCTGCAAGGTCAGCATCTCACGAAGATTATTCGCCTCATCACCTCGACGGCGGCCGCAGGAGGCGTCGGTAACATACCCTTCATTGTCAAGAATGCGGACGCCCCAAGTTTGGAATCGGTATTCGCAATTGAAACCGTACAAAGCGATACCGGTACCGACTTCTTACAGCTCCAATACTCTCAAACCGCATTGCTGAACTTCGGTGGAATGAGCTTCCCGCATGTTACTGTGGGAACGCTCATCAAGGCGTTCTGAGGTAGAGTCGCGGGGCGCCAGCAGAGAACGGCTGGTGTCAGTGGAAACGCTTCGCTCCATTCTAATTCCGTGAACCCAGCGTGTGGCGGAGTCGCGCATTCGCGACTGTGCCGGCCGTCGGCAACGCGAAGGCCACGTAAGCACCGTGGATGCTCCCTTGTGCCGCCGCATCGCTCACTTCCGGCGCTGCTGCGCAAACAACCAAATATTCCCGCCCCCCTGCTTCATAGACACTGGGAATGCCCTGGAGTGCCGTGTCGAGCCGCTTTTCCCAAAGCACCTTTCCGGTTTCTTCATCGTATGCCCGCACGAAATGATCTCGCGTTGCGGTGAAAATCAGTCCGCCTGCGGTCACCACGGGCCCGGTTTTGAGAAATGGAAAGCCCGTGTCTTGAATTCCCTTCGCCGCCAGCTCCGGTACTTCACCCAGTGGAATCTTCCATTTGATTGTGCCCTTATTCAGATCGTAAGCCGTCAGTGACGACCATGGAGGCTTGATCGGCGGAACTCGCATGCTCGTCATCATGAAGCCGAAGCCGCTCAGGTAGCGGACCGGTTCCGGATCATGCGTGCCTTCGGACTTCGTGGTCGTGGAAAGAGACGAAGCAGTAGGTGATGAGGATGTTGCGGCGCGCGACGGGTTAAGAAGAAACGCGATCAACGACTGGAAATCAGCTGCGCGCAGCTTCGGGAATCCCGGCATGGGGCCGCGTCCCTGCCTGACAACCGTTTCGATTTGGTCTCGACTTAGCCGGCTGCCGATATCTACCAAAGAAGGAATCGCCGGAGGCAAACCCCTGCGGTCACCGCCGTGGCAAAGGCGGCAATTCGACTCAAAGATAAAATGGCCCTGCTGTTCGATGGACTCGCCCTCGGCTGCACGTCTCGTTTCTTCCGGCTCGAGTTTGAGCATGCAGGGAAGGTCCATCGAAGCGACATACAAGGTGCCGTTGGCCGGATCCGCGGCCGCGGAGCCCCAATTAGCTCCCCCACTGTTTCCCGGCATCTCCATGGTGTCCGTCAGCGCCGGAGGCGTGAAGAGACCCTGATTCCGTGAGGTCTCGATCTCCTGGCGGAAACGCGCCAATTCCTGCGGGTCGGTAATCAAGGGGCTCAGGTCGGCCGCGGTGAAGGCTTGCCGCGCGAACGGTGGCGGTTTCAGGGGGAAGGGCTGGGTTGGCCAGGTTTCTTCTCCGGGCATGTCAGAGCGCGGTTCCGGCCGTTCCTCAACCGGCCAAAGCGGCTTACCCGTGTCGCGGTCGAACACCCAAACAAAACCGGTTTTGCCCACCTGCGCAACGGTATTCACTCTTCGCCCGTTATGCCACAGCGTGAGAAGCTTGGGCGCGGCGGTGTTGTCGTAATCCCAGATGTCGTGATGGACCATCTGGAAATACCAAATCAGCTTGCCGGTGCGCGCATTGAGCGCTAGCAGGCAGTCGCCAAACAAGTCGGCGCCGCGGCGGTCAGCGCCGTAAAAGTTGTACTTGGGACTTGCCGTGGGCACGTAGACAATTCCGCGTGCTTCATCCACTGAGATCTCGCCCCAACAATTGGCCCCTCCCACGCGCTTCCACGCGTCTTTCGGCCAGGTGTCGTATCCGAACTCACCTGGATGCGGAATGGTGTGAAAGGTCCACACCAGCTTGCCGCTGCGTACATCGAAGGCCCGGATATCGCCGGGAGCGGAGCCGTATCCCTGATTGGTGGCCGATCCCAATATCAGCAGATTTTCGAACACTCGCCCTGGCGTTGTGGATTGCACCAGTGACAGAGTACCGGGATCTCGCCCCAAACCTTGCTTTAGATCGACCTGGCCATTCGTCCCGAAGGACAGGATCGATTTCCCGGTTCTTGCGTCGATCGCCTGAAGGAAGTGATTGCTGGCAAAAAGTAGCCGGCGCTCGCTGCCATCCTTACTTTCCCAATAGTTGATTCCGCGGTCTGTGATGATCTCCGTATGCGGATCGGCTTGGTGCACCCAGACTTCTTTCCCCGTCTCGGCCTTCAGCGCAACGAGGGAGTTGTTCGCAGCGAGAACATAAGTAAGCCCGTGCGCCTGGACAGGATTGAAGAAATACCGGTTGTCATCGCCGGTTGGAAAAGTCCAGGCGATTTCAAGTTTGCTGACATTGCTCCGGTTGATCTCACGAAGCGGCGAGTATTGCGAGGAGTCTGGTCCCCCGCCATAGTCGCTCCAGGATGTGTGGTCTTGGCCAAGGGCTGTGACCGGAGCGCCAAGCACCAGGCAGCCGAAGAACACGATCATTAGCGCGTGCATCTCACTCAGAAGAGCGCGAGAAAATCCAGGCTCCGATGCAAACTTTGACTCTTTCCGCGACTTCATCAATGTCTCCAATCCGTGGAATCCTTGGACTACGGCGCTTGGGATCAACGGTCCACTATGCCATCGGTTGCTACTCCCGGCCATCCACGGACAGGCCAGCCCGTCTCCTCTTCAATAGCCAAGAGCCGATTATATTTTGCAAGCCGCTCAGATTGCGTGATGGAACCATTCTTGAACTGATCGCCGCTCCAACCCGCCGCGAGATCAGCAGCCCAGTTATCTTCCGTCTCACCGCTCCGGACGCTGATCGCGATTTGCCATCCGGCGGCGCGCGCCAAGCGCCATGCCTCGGCAGCTTCCGTCAGGGTACCGATCTGATTCACTTTCAGCAGCAGAGCGTCGCAAGCCTTGCTATCGATGGCCCGGCGGATGCACTCAGGATTTGTACACAAAAGATCGTCTCCCACAACCAGCGCCTTGCCGCCGAGAGCCGCACGAAGGTGGGGCCAATATTGCCAGTCATCTTCTGCGAGGCCGTCCTCGACGCTTAGGATCGGGTAATGGTTCACCCATTGGCTGAGCCGCTGGATCATTTCCTCACTGCACAATCGCTCTCTACCGAGGTGGTAAGTCCCATTTTGATAGAAGTGGCTGGCCGCGACATCGACTCCCAAAAACGTGACTTCACCTGGCCTGTATCCTGCCGCCGTAATGGACTCCACTGCCAGAGCGAGCATCTCCTCAGTCGTGGAGCACGGCGGAGCCAAGCCCCCTTCATCCGCGGTCAGCAAGCGCATCCCATAGCGGCTATGAATCAACTCGGCCGCAGTCTGGTAGATCTCATACGTCGCAGACAGCGCGGCGTCGATGGTGCGCGCGCCCAAAGGGATGAGAAGCACGTCTTGAATGGGCACTTGCCCGCCAGCGTGTTTGCCGCCACTGAAAAGATTGATGGTCAACCGCGGAAGGAAAGCCGGTGCCTCCGGGACCAAGGTGGCGAACCATCGGTACAAAGGCACTCCCTGTTGGCACGCGCAGGCGCGGGCAAACGCAATCGAGACTGCGAGAATCGCATTTGCGCCTAGGCGCGCCTTGTTGGGCGTGCGATCGAGCGAAACCATTGCCCGGTCAAGCTCGGCTTGACTGCCAAACTCCACACCCGCCAGCGCGTCGTTAAGGTCCTCCTTAACTGACGCGACCGCCCTCCGGCAACCCAGGCCACGATACCGCCTCACGTCGCCGTCCCGCAACTCCAGCGCCTCAGCGCGGCCCGTTGATGCGCCTGAGGGAACCGACGCCGAGGCAGAGAGCCCTCCCTTGAGCTCACAAGTCGCGCGAACGGTCGGGCGCCCGCGGCTATCGAGAATCTCGCGTGCGGTCAGGCGCTGAATCGTAGGCACACGGCTCCAATCCTGAGAGAAATTCAGAAACCAGATCCTGAACCCGGCAGGGTGGTTCCGGTAGCAGAGAAAGCACTGCTTGGCACTGACGTACCCGCTCAGCGTCACTCAGATACTCCAACGGGGAGCGGCCGGCGGCACGCGCCAGCAAACATCCTAAAGCGTGGCGAACCGCACGGGGTTCAAGGTCGCGCGCCCAAGGCACGTTGCCGAGAGCTTGAGTGTATGCTTGCCAGTAGCACACAGCAGCCTCAGCAAATAAGGCTCGCTGCGCCGTCAGATGATGTGCCTTGCTCAGGAAATGAGTGAGGGAAAAGCCGAGGTCAAACGCCGGTTCTCCGAAGTGAGCGACCTCGTAATCCAAAAGAACCAGCCTGTCATCTCGCAGCAGTATGTTCTTCGGGCTGTAGTCGCCGTGCACCAGCGTCAGCCGGCCCGAGCGCGTCTCGTCCACGAGACGATGCAGAAACTCCGCCGCCGCTGGCACCCGTTCCGCCGAATACAGGTAGTAGGGCTCGAGCCGCAGCGACTCGAAGAATGATGTGTCTTCGAAGGCCTTGCGAGCCTCGCACTCTTGCGATGCCCGGCGATGGACCAACCCGAGCAAACGTCCAAATTGTTGCACGTAATTGAGGTTCACTCTTCCCGAGAGCAGGACAGTTTTCCAGTTTTGATGTGGGAACGGTACCGCGTCCATGCCGAGCAGGTAGTTTGGCTCGTCTTCGAACTCAAAACAGGGCACAGACCCTGCGGGCGCCAGCCGTGCGAACCACTGCAGCGCCAGCGCTTCGCGGTGTATCCGTTCCGGGCTGCTGAACCAATCGACGGCCACCCTGAGCTTAGGCAAAGCTTGCTTGAGCACCCACGAACGGCCGTCCGAAAAACGCACCAGCACCGTTCGATTGGAGACGCCTCCCGGCAGACACTCCAGGGACAGGTCTCCATCCCCAACAGCAAATCCCTTCTCGCGCAGATAAGCCGCGGCGGCCGCAAAGTCTTCGATGTTCAAATCGACCATGACAATCTGTCATGTTGTGTCAGCCAACTCAGGCGCCGCGCGGTGCTCCTCGCTGGTCTGCCACACTATCACCGTTGTTCCAGACCCATGGATCGCGCGCCACGGCAAACGCGGCGCTGCTTCGAAGTAGCGCCAACCTGTCCGCTGCCAACCTTGACACCCGAATGGTGCGATGGCAACATGAGTACACGCGACTTAACTGGGCCTTCTAGCCGTTCAAGTCGCTATTCCGATCCCTTGCCGAAGTGGCGGAATTGGCAGACGCGCTACATTCAGGGTGTAGTGCCCGTCAGGGCGTGGAGGTTCGAGTCCTCTCTTCGGCACCAAGCTTTTCAAGGCGTTCGGTTCGATGGCGATCACACTACGGTCAGCAGTGCATTGAACTGCTGGCCTACATTACATGCCACCTCTAGCGCTCATCCCCCGCTTTTGCCGAATGTATTGAGCCACGTCTTCCACCGTTCCGAGCCAGATGCCGTTTGCCGGATCCTTGATGTAGTCGCATAGGGCTCCGAGGGCTGTTGCATCCGTCACCTGGTAACCGCGCGGACCGATCTCATGGCCCACGAAAATCACCCATCGGCCCTGCTTGGCAGCCTCATCGACAATGGCCTTCATGTGCTCCAGGTCCATGTCGTCGAACGGAGTGCCCATCGCCTGCGCCAGGTCACAGAAGGCGGGGTCGTTCGGTGACTCGTCCAGGTATCCGCGCCCGGCGATAAAGTGCTCCGCTACAAGAGGTACGTAGCTTCTGACATCGAGCCCTCTTCCCACAAACTTCTGCCCGCAGGGATAGGCGAAGGTCCGAGGCTTCACGCCCAGCATTTGCTGGATTTGGGCGCTGGCCTCGTTGATCTGGTCCTCCATCATTTGGAGGGTGTAGTCTTCCAGCGCATTGTGGCGCGAGAAGGCGTAGTTGCCCGTGCAGGGATGAGTGACCGTGTGGCTACCGATCTCATGACCGTCCGCCACCGCCTTTTTCCATCCCTCCAGCCGGTTGTGGATGTTAGCGGCCTCGAGGTAAAACGTGGTCTTCACGCCGTGCTCATTGAGCAAAGCAAGTCCTACATCAATCTGACTTGTCCGCGCGTCGTCAAAACTCAGGCTCACCGCAGCCCGCTTCCCATTGGGCCATTGGAACGGTTTCGCGGCTTCCGTCTGCGCTGAAGGGGTTGGCTGTTGTGCGATCATTTCGGTCACCGGGATGAAGCCAAATAAACTCAGACCGAGAATCGCACAAACAATTCTGTTTTGCATTCTCATCCTCTTGTGCCCTGACAGTCGACGGTCAGAACGCTGCTCAAATTGAGCTGCCTTCAGCGAAGACCAAATCGGGCACGAACTTTGACCGCGATCGAAAGACGATTCACCAAAGAGAACACCGAGCCTCACAGAGGGCCGCGAAGATTTCGTCTTGTGCTTGAATGCAGCTCGCAACCTCTCCGTGCCCTTTGTGGCCAAAAGCCTTCAACACTGCGGCCACAGAGTCTCCGTGAACTCCGTGTTGAGAGGCTTCTAGGCACAGAGGGCACCGAGGCCTTCGGTTTGGTTCCGGCCAAAGGCCGCGCCAGGGTGAATTCTATGTCTCGCCATATGCGGCATCCGCATCGCCACACTGACAATCGACAATTAGCAATCGAAAATCGGCGATCCCTTCACATCTGGTGCTCCGGGTGAGTGCATCCGGGAAACTCGCTCAAAATGGCGAGGCCCTGATATCCGAGCACGTCGATGAGCCCAACGCGCGAAGTGTAGAACCCTTCCACCGTCATGTCTTTGACCAGTGAATAGAAAGCAAACCCCGGATGGCTGGAGCCAGGCTCGCGCTCCGGAAGGCTCATTGCCGTGAGCAGAGCCTCCTGATCGGCAGCCGATATCTCGCGGAAGGGGCCTTTGTACTTTTCCCGGCTCAGGCGGTCCAGGAGTTGGACGCCTTGTGTCCATTCGAGCTGAAGTGCAGGTTTGAGCTCCGCCGCCGCCGACACCACGAAATCGATATAGCGCGCCACCTTGGCTTCCTTGGCTCCGGGCCCATCGTCAGTGGGAACGATAAGCTCGGTCAAGACTTCAACCGTTTTGAACTCATCCGGTTTGAAAAAGCGCGGCGAATAAGGCGCTGCATCGTCGCTTTGTGCGGCCGGCGACTGCTCGATGTGGTGCATGGCTGGCGCCGAACCGGCGTTCTCAGCGGCGAAGCCGGCAGGCAACCAGCTGGCAAGAAAGTGCTGGCCGGCGACGGTGCCTGTGAGGACGCCGAAATACTTCAGGGTCTGCCGCCTGCCAATCAATCCCTCTGCCATAAACATCGCCTCTCTGCCACAAAGGGGCGGCCCTTGTGGGCGCCCCGCTGGAGTTTGGCCATTTCGCGCATGGCCAGGATGAAGATGCCACGTGGCACGGGCTTCCAGCCCGTGTTTGGGCAGCCACAAGGGCCGCCCCTACGTGGACCCTCACTAAACATTCCCAGCACGAAATTCCTCCGCCAAGTGATCCGCTGCCCGGTATGAAAGCGCCATCAACGTGTGCGTGATCTGCTTCTCGGGATGCGTCACAAAACACGCTGCGTCGGCCACCACCACGTTCTTGATGTCGTGGCAGCGGTTCCACTCGTCGAGCACCGACGTGCGCGGATCAGTGCCCATGCGGCACCCACCGGCTTCATGCGTCACGCTCCCCAGCGGATAGGGCGCCACTTTCTTGTACGGAAATATCTCGGCGCCGGAAGCCTTCAATATTTCTTCGATCTGTCCGTACATCTCATCGAGAATCGCGAAGGAGTGCGGGTATTCCGCGTTGGTATGAAAGCGAACCTGCGGAATGCCGTACCGGTCCGTCAGACCATCGGAATCAATCTCGACGTAGTTCCAGTCAAAAGGCAGCCCCTCTCCGTACCCGCCCATGGAAACGGCTGCGGGATAAAGTTCCTTGATCTTCTTCTTGTAGGAGGCGCCAAACCCTGGAAAGCTCGCGCCAGGCCCCGGACCCATGCCGCAGCCGGTGTAAAAGTCGAAGCGCCAGCCCCGCAGGTATTTCTTCTGGTCCTTGTGGCCGTAATTGTAACGGGGTATGTACAGGCATGATTCTCCCGGGCCGTCGTCGTTGGTCACCGGCCTTCCGGTAAGCTGCGGGAAGAAGCCCTCGATATCATTGAAGGCCACATGCTCCATCAGGTAGCGTCCGAGCGTGCCGCTCGAGTTGGCGAGCCCGTTGGGATATTCGCGGTCTCGCGAATTGAGCAGAATGCGGATGGATTCAATCATCGACGCCGCCAGCACCACGGTCTTGCTGTAGGCCTCGTATTCCATCCGGCTGTTGGCATCGATGTAGGTGACGCCGCGCGCCTTACCCGTGGAGCGGTCCCTCAAGATGGTGTGCACCGGAGCGTTGGGGCGCAACTCAAAATTGCTCAGTTTTTGCAGCTTCGGGATCAGCACGTCCAGGCTGCTGTATCTCGCCCCGACGTCGCAACCCCAGTTGCACGCGCCACAAAAGTGACACGGAGGACGGCCGTCATAGGGCTGACTGAGAACGGCCAGCGGTTTCGAAAGCACCTTGATGCCAAGCTTCGCCGCGCCCCTCTTAATCAACAATTCGCCGCAGCGGGGATTGAAGGGCGGCAGCAGGCGTTTGCTTGTGGGCGTGTTGTGGACGCTTTCCGAGCCGCCGGAAACGCCGATAAGTTGCTCAACCTTGTCGTAGTATGGGTCAACGTCTTCGTAGCCGATAGGCCAGTCCTCGCCCCAGCCGTCCTGCAAGGTTTTCGGCTTGAAATCGAGCGGCCCAAAGCGGTCGCAGCCGCGCCCCCACAGGTTGGTCCGGCCACCAACGGCCCGCAGGCGTGTCCAAGTGAATTTCGCGCCCGGCGCCAAGGCATACGGGTCCTCTTCAGGAATGGTGTAGAGGTGGTCAGTCCACTCCTTGATCTTCCACTCCATTCCTTGCGGCAGATGCCCGTACTCGCCCGGCTTCCCCTCGCCGCGGTAGGGCCACTCATAGGGGAACTTGTGGGTGTAGAAGTCTTTGGCGGGGTCGATCATGCGGCCTGCTTCGAGGCAAAGCACCTTGAGGCCTTGGGTGGCCAGCACGTAAGAGGCGATTCCTCCGGCCGCGCCCGACCCAACCACGATCACGTCATAGACCGGCTGCGAACTCATGCTGCCTCAACTAGGGGTCTCTTAGCGTCAGCAAGTTGACGGCTTCGTTCGGAATATCGGGTGCACCAGCCCTGGCGTGTCAGGCACCTTCCAGCTTGTCCGCGATCTCCAGCAACTTTCTGACGGTATTCCAGTTTCTGCCTGTTCCCGGCGTCTTCAGCATCTTCGCAATTGCCATCCACGATATCTTGGGACGCGCCATGCTACCCACGAAATACATGTAGAACTCTCGGCCGTCAAGGTACAGTTCCTCCGGCTGCGTGTCAATCTTGGAGACTTTCTCCCGAGCTTCGGGACCCGGATCAGCGGCGAGAAACGTGACCAACACCCGGCTGGGATCGATATCGCGTCGCTTCGCAAACGGGTTTCTGGCAATCACTCCCCGCAGTTCTGCGGGCGTACGCAGGACGACATCCGTACGAAACCCAAACTCCTTCTCGATCGCGTCCTCGATCAGTCTGGATAGCCGGGCCAGGTCTCGCTCTTTGGTTCTGAACACAACATTGCCGCTCTGCAGGTACGTCTGAACGTCTCGCAGCCCAAGAGACTCGCACAGCGCTCGAAGAGCCTCCATCTTGACCTTGTTGTGGCCCCCGAGGTTCACGCCGCGGAGCAGGCAGATTACTACGGGCTGGCTTACATCCGTCGGCATCCTCACTCATCCCAATTCGTACCTGGGTGTAGTTTACCTCAGCGGTGTCGCTCTGGCGAGCGAGGTTCGAGGGGCGGAGTCGACAAGCTCAAAACAATCTCAAAATTGACAACTGACAACTGTCGCTTTACGATATATTGTGATTCGAAGCTTCAAGCATCGGGGTCTCAGAAGGCTCTTCGAACATGACGACCGCAGCGGGATACGAACTGATTTGGTGGATACAGTTCAGGAAATTCTCACCTTGCTCGATGACGCGGTTAGCCCGTACGAGCTTGGACTTCCCGGATACCGGCTGCACAAGCTAAAAGGCGATCTGAAAGGCTTTTGGTCCGTCACGGTGCGGGCCAACTGGCGTATCATCTTCCGTTTCGAAGGCACGGACGCGCTTGAGATTGAACTCATCGACTATCACTAAGGCTGCGTAAATAAATAAAGATACCATCTTATGAACCAATGCGTTATGCTCCGTAGGCATGAGCATCCTATCCGAATTGAAGCGGAAGTTCCGTTCGGTTTGGCCGCATTTGGACGAACGC
>Ga0335085_10000255_pt1 | contig 166849 bp, 170 predicted proteins | sample Lox_Sample_45_FD_206712 | JGI IMG/M metagenome (GOLD analysis project Ga0335085, IMG submission 206712) | Soil microbial communities from Loxahatchee National Wildlife Refuge, Florida, United States - Lox_Sample_4.5 | ecosystem: Environmental > Terrestrial > Soil > Wetlands | place: USA... | reverse complement strand
TCCCCTCCAAAGCAACGCAACTACTTTTGGATTCAGGGATTAAGTCGGGATGTTGGTTGCCTCTTCCTGGCCGGAAACGCTTTCTCGGAACCCTGAATGTCTGCAGCTTCCAGGAATCTGCTTTCACCGAGCGCGACCTCAGTTTGCTCAGTGAGGTAGCCAATCAGATTGCCATTGCCGTCGACAACGCGTTGGCTTTTCAAGAAATCGCCGAACTGAAGGACAAGCTGGCCGAAGAGAAGTTCTACCTGGAAGATGAGATCCAAACTGAACACAATTTTGAGGAAATCGTCGGGGAGAGTCCCGCCCTGAAGCAGGTGCTTCAGGAGGTAGAAACCGTAGCCCGGACGGACTCGACGGTTTTGATTCTTGGAGAGACCGGTACGGGGAAGGAACTGATTGCCCGCGCCATTCATCATCTTAGTCATCGGAGTGCACGCGCGCTGGTGAAACTGAATTGTGCGGCAATCCCGACCGGGTTATTGGAAAGCGAACTGTTCGGCCACGAACGAGGAGCGTTTACCGGCGCAATCGCACAGAAGGTCGGAAGAGTCGAACTCGCAGACAAGGGTACCCTCTTTCTAGATGAAGTTGGTGATATTCCGCTGGAGTTGCAACCCAAGCTGCTGCGGGTTCTCCAGGAGCAAGAATTTGAAAGGCTCGGGGGCACCCGCACCATCCGAGTGGACGCACGGCTGGTGGTAGCGACCAATCGCAACCTGGATCAGATGGTTGCTCACGGTGAATTTCGCGAGGACTTGTTCTACCGGCTGAACGTCTTTCCCATTCAGATTCCTCCATTGCGAGAGCGCGCCGGCGATATTCCTTTGCTGGTCAGCTTTTTTGTGAATAAGCACGCGAAGCGGATGGGCAAACGAGTCGAGAGAGTTCCGCCAGCGACGATGCGCGCCCTATCCTGCTGGCATTGGCCGGGCAACGTCCGCGAATTGGAGAATATCGTTGAGCGCGCCCTGATTCTCTCGCACGGCCCGGTTCTCAATGTGCCCCTCACTGAACTCAGGGGAAGCGCGTTCACGGTCCCCAGCACTAAGGTTCCCACCTTGGAGGCCTCGGAAAGGGAGCTGATCTTCCGCGCTCTTCGCGAGGCGAATGGCGTTGTCGCCACTGCCGCTGGAAAACTCGGCATGAAGCGCACGACCTTAAATTCAAAAATGCGGAAACTGCGAATTTCCCGCAGAGATCTATTTTCAGCGGAGTCGTCGTTCTGACCTGATGTCGCCACAGGAATACCCGAGGTTTTTGTGAATTCTCTCTTCTACTGCACGCAAGTCCTTGATGTTGTTTGCGCTGGCCGAAATTCTTGGTATTAGAAGAGGTTGGCCCCTGAGATGCCGAAACGGGAAGCAGAGTGGCGCTACTGGAGATGACCGGAGCGGCCATTCTCAAGCCGCGTCTTCGCTAAGGAGTGCGATTTCAAAACCAACAAAGGAGAACATTCAAATGGGACATCATAGACTGCTCCCTCCTCATTCTTACCATCCCTTCCCACCTAAGGTGGACGAGGTCGAGAACACTATCGCTCGCCGTGCGTACGAGCTGTTCGCATCACGCGGATTCACCGACGGCCATGACCTGGACGACTGGTTTCTAGCTCAGTCCGAGCTTTTCGGCCAGATGCCAGTCAGCGTCACAGAAACCGGGAACGAAGTAACCGTCAAGGCCGGCCTGCCCGGATTTACTGAGAAAGACATCGAAATCAGAGTTGAGCCGCGTCGTTTGTTCATCGGTGGCATGCACCAAGAGAAAGCGGAGAACAAGAAAAAAGGCGAGACGATCTACAGCGAGCACGCCAACCAAGTATTTCGCACCGTCAATCTCCCTGCCGATGTCGACGTGGACAAGGTTAAGGCGACGCTCAGCAAAGGAGACCTCGAGATCACGTTAGCGAAGAGGGAAATCGGCAAAAGGATCCCAGTCGAACAGAAGGCTGCGTGATAAATCCGCCATCGACGGCGACAGTGGATTCAGGTTCACCAACGCGAAAACAAAATGAGTTCAACATGTGGAGGAAATATGAAAAAGAGCGATGCGCAACTTCAGCGGGACGTTATTCAGGAGCTGAAGTATGAACCAAGTATCAACGCTGCAGAAATTGGCGTTACCGCCAAAGACGGGATCGTCGGCCTCACCGGTAATGTGCAGAGCTATGTCGAGAAGTACGCGGCGGTGCACGCCGCCGAAAGAGTAGCCGGGGTCACGGCTGTTACCGACGAACTAAAAGTTGATGTGCCAGCTTTGCATGTCCGCAATGACGAAGACATCGCCAGGGCTGCCATCAACGCGTTGGAATGGGACGTCTGGGTGCCGACCCAAATCATTAAGGTTAAGGTAGAGAGCGGGTGGATCACTCTGGATGGCGAAGTTGACTACAAGTATGAGCAGACAGCCGCTGAAGAAGCGGTGCGCAACTTGACCGGGGTCCGTGGCGTCATCAACTTGATCACCCTCAAAAAGCCAGATGTCCTGCCGTCGGAGATCAAAACGAGTATCGAGCAGGCTTTGCGGCGGGCTGCGGAAGTAGACGCGGATCGCATCAACGTGAGCGTCGTAAAAGACAAGGTCATCCTGGATGGCAAAGTGTCCTCCTGGGCAGAACGCCAGGAGGCCGAACGCGCTGCCTGGTCAGCTCCTGGAGTCACTACGGTAGAGGATCTGCTCGTTATCGCAGCGTGAAGGTCGGTTTTCGAGCCCAAAGTCGGATAGGTGGCGGCTTTCCCCGAAGCCGCCACCGCTTTTAAAAGTACTCGCTGAACCGCTTGAATACCACGCCTGCAATTGTTACGACGATAGCGAGATATCAGAATGAGTGGTTATCGCGCCGTGGTTTGGGCGGTGGCGGTCTCGCTGGTCGCGCATTTTGCGGTAGGTGGTCGAGCGGACTTGAAATGACATTTCTAGGGGCAGTGGAAGGGCTGGTGACATTTCTGATTGGAATTGGTCTGGGACGAATCGGTGGGGGAGGAGTCGGCTAGATAGTTGCTCACCAGTATGCGCCCTTCTCGTCCCTGTGCAGCCCACTCGCTGGCACGGAGTCTTGCTGCGACGCAGCCGGCATCTATCGCCGAATCACCTCAACGGAACACTGGGCATAAAATGCTACCGATTCAGCAACACTTCCCATCATTAGCCGATCCCATCCCCGCCTGCCATGCGAGCCGAGAACAATCAAGTCCGCTCCCCATGTTTTTGCCTTATCAAGAATCTCCGTCCGAGGTTCGCCCTCCGGGGTGGCCTCTCCGTCGCAGATGTTCAGGCCCGTGCTTCTCAGCGTCTGCAGAGCATGGGCCACGGCACTTTCTGCACGCTCGCGCGCCGCCTTGTACGCTGTCTCAAACATGGTATCCGGGTATTCCGAATAGGCTGGTGACGGGGTGGTTTGAACAATCGGGAGCTCTACCACGCTGAGAATCCTGACCTGACTGTTCGCGGGCCATGGGCGATTCGCAACCGAAGAAGCCGCCTTGGCAGAACATTCGGAGCCGTCCGTGGCCAGCAGTATCTTCATGCTACTGGAGGGCGATGGAGGAACGGCACCGGGCCGTACGATTTCAACCGAGCAGGGGGACGTGCGAAGCACCGCTTGGGCAACAGTACCCAGTAGAAATCGCGTCAACGCACTTCGACCATGTGAGCCCACCATCACGAGGTCGGCGCCCCATTGCTCCGCATACTCCGGGATAGTTTTCTTGGGAAAACCCAGGTGGACCTCGGAAAAGACTTCATGCCCGGAGTCGGCCAGGGCCTCCGTCGCACCTTTAACAAGGAGTCGTCCCTCACGCTGTGCATCTTCGATGAGCACAGGCATTCCCTCCCATTGGCGCAGATCTGCAACATTCACGACACAAAACACCGTACCAGACGGCCAAGGCCGGGTTGCTGCCGCACTTATCAGGTATTGCGATGGAGCTGAAGAATCGATTGCTACTAAGATTTTCATATCGACCTCGAATCTCTTGGTTCAGTCCAAACCTGGTATCGCGCCATAAATCGCCCCCTTAGCGTGCTTCTGCTTATCGCCATCAGTACTTAGTTGGCAGGGGTTCAACCGACATCAGTGCAGTTAAGAAGCCAAACCTTCGAAGCATCGAAGAAATGAGAGCTTTTGCCCTGCTTGCGGAGCTGGCCCGTGCGATGCGCCTGAACGGCAACACGGTGAGGATCGGTCGTCAAAACGACGAAGGAGCGCCGCTCCGCGCGGAGTGAACTGCTCGGTTGTTCTTGGGCAGAAGTGGCGCCGCAGGCTTTTATTTCTGCGGCGCTTTTTCGGATTCAGCAGACTCATCGACGGCGTGCAGGCCGGTCATCGAATCAGTCTGGATTCTAAAAAAGAGAGGATCAATCAACTCGTCGCCCATTCTTAGCTGGCGCTCCCCCAATGCGGGTTGCCACCAGTGGTAGTGCTTTTCTAACAGCTTCCGCGCATGTTCTCGTTCGTCGGTATACTGTGGCTCGGGCAATTCCTGGTAGCGACCATTGACAATCACGCTTGTCCACTGCGACGGATTCTCAATTTCGTCAACTTCCACACAAACTTTGGGATTTGCCCTCATCCACTCGACCTTGCGTCCGAAGGTCGAGAGTACATAGATATAGCCAGGCTCGTAGGCAAAATATATCGGCACGACGTACGGCTGGTGGTCGAGCGAACAGCCAAGTCTTCCGAGAGAAGCGCTTGCCAGGAATCCGTTACACTCCTTCTCATTCATTTCATTGATCACCATGGTTTCACCCTCCCGCTATATCGAACACGTTTCCGCAGCGCTACTTCTGCCACAAGATCTGGGTGGCTTCAAGTGGTATTGATGTGTGCAATTCACAGGGAATGACACGCGCCGTGTAGTCCGTTATTGGACGGTTCGCCGGTACTTTCGACGCGTAGCAGACATAACCACCTGAATTTGGAAGATCCTGCGCCAGCTCCATTCGTTGTCGAAAGATGCTTCCATCAGCCCGCGGCTGCGCGTAGACTTCCACCTCCACGGCATTTGGATCAAGTTCCCCCAAGAACAACTGGACTTGAAAATCGTACTGGTTCTCTTCGCTGTGTGTGGCTACGGAGCCAAATCGGAGGCTGGGCCAACCCTCCGCAATCGATTTTGACCAGTTGCATCGTTCGATCCCCAGCTTGCTCTCATTTGCGGCTCGCTCGCGGTAACGTTTTGCTGCCAGCAAGTAGTAGTTGTCCACATACTCTCGAAGCGCACGATTGGACGAAAAATTCGGAGTCAATCGCAGCATGCTGGCCCGCATCTTCTTTACCCAAGTCTTGGGGATTCCGCCAGCGTCGCGAGTGTAAAAGGCGGGAATCACCTCTTGTTCCAGGAGATCGTACAAGGTATAGGCATCGTGCGCGTCCCAATCGGGATCGCTTCCGTGTTCTTGTCCATCTCCGACGGCCCAGCCAACGTCGGGGGAATAAGCCTCGGCCCACCAACCATCAAGCTCAGACAAGTTCAGTCCCCCATTGACCAGAACTTTCATGCCACTGGTGCCACACGCTTCCCACGGCCGCCGGGGTGTGTTAAGCCAGAGGTCCACGCCTTCGACCAGACGGGAAGTGAGCAGCACGTCATAATCACTTAGAAAAGTGACACTGGAATGAACATCAGCGCGAGCGATGAAGTCATTCCATTCTTTGATCATGGCTTGGCCGCTCTGATCCTGGGGATGTGCTTTGCCGGCCAGAATTAATTGCACCGGCCGTTCTCGATTCGTGAGGATGCGGGCCAACCGCTCTCGATCATGAAGCAGTAGGTTGGGACGCTTGTAGGGTGCGAACCGCCGCGCGAAGCCGATGGTGAGCGTTTGCGGATCGAAAATGGCCTCGGCTTGCAAAACTTCCTGCCGCGATGCTCCTTGTTGCACGCGTTGTCGCAATAGGCGCTTGCGCACATATTCAATAAGACACTGGCGTGCTTTCATACGCAGCTCCCAAAGTTTTTCATCGCTTACTTCCTCAAGGCGGTGTACATTCTCCAGCGCTCCACGCCAGCGATCCTGGCCGCATTGCTTCGTCCAGAGTTCGTCGGCCTCCGCGGAATCCCAAGTAGGCACATGAACTCCGTTGGTTACTGCCCCGATCGGCACTTCGACCTCGGGCCACTGCGGGAAGAGCACTTGGAAGATTCTCCTGCTAACCCGGCCATGAAGTTGACTGACGCCATTCGCAGCCCCGCTGCCTCGCAGCGCGAGATATGCCATATTGAACGGTTCAGAACGATCGAGTGGGTCTCTTCGTCCCAGAGCCATGAGCTCGTCAAATTCGATCCTCAGTTCGCTCTCGGCGTATTTTCTGAAATATTGGTCCATTAATTCCGGTGCAAAACGATCGAAGCCAGCTTCGACCGGGGTATGGGTCGTAAACAGATTTCCAGCCCGAGTCACCGTCAGTGCAACATCGAAGGGTTGGTGGTGCTTTTGCATGTAGCCTGAAGCCCGCTCAAGGACGAGGAATGCGGAGTGTCCCTCGTTCAAGTGGCAGACTTCCGGGTGAACGTCAAGCGCCGAGAGAAGTCTCCACCCAGCCATGCCTAACACTGCTTCCTGCCGGAGGCGTAGCTCGGGCCCTCCGCCATAGAGTTCGCTGGTGATCGCACGGTGGATGGGCATGTTAGCGGCGTCGTTTGTGTCGAGCAGATACAGCTTCCTTCTGCCGACCTGCGCTTGCCACGCGCGCACCCAGAGGGGACCTTCCGGAAGACGGAGTGGAATGCGTAACCACTCGCCATCCACATCACGGAGTGGTGTGATGGGCAGTTGCCCGGGATCATTGAACGGAAAAAGCGCCTGCTGGAACCCGTTCCGGTTGATCTCCTGGCGGAAATAACCTTGCTGATAAAGCAGACTGATCCCAATCATCGGGACGCCTAAGTCGCTCGCGGCTTTAAGTTGGTCCCCGGCCACATTCCCCAGTCCGCCGGAATATATCGGGAGCGCTTCGCTTAACATGAATTCCATGCTGAAGTACGCAATGTTTGTAAGAGTAGAGGCAGGATGGGCCGTCTGAAACCACGCGGATGCGCCCTCACGGTCGTGCTTCCTGCGAACCATCTGTTCGACCTTCTGGCAAAAGTCATGATCAGCCGAAGCATCGCGAATCGTCTGTTTGGAAACGGTCTGCAGCACTACCCACGGATTCTGTGTCAGCTCCCAGAGCTCAGGATCGAGTTGCCCCCAAATCTCGTCGGTCGAATGGTTCCACGACCAACGCAGGTCGAGTGCTAATTCCGTTAGCGCAGGAAGCAACGACTCGGAAGTGGGATTCTCAGGGGTCAGACTGTCCATTTGATTTCGTGACTCCAGTCAGGCGGCAGTTTGGTGTGCCGCTGCCAGCGCTCCGCGAATGATTTCCTGTGCCTCATTTTCGATCTGCAGCAGATGATCTTTTCCGCGGAAACTCTCCGCGTAGATCTTGTAGACATCTTCCGTCCCTGAGGGGCGCGCAGCGAACCAACCACCCTCTGCAATCACCTTCACGCCCCCAATGGGCTTGCCATCGCCAGGCGCGGTGGTGAGTATCTTTTGGATCGGTTCTCCGGCAAGTTCCGAGACTTGGACATGCTCCGGCGAGAGTCGCTCCAGCACGGCCTTTTCTGCCGAAGTGGCGGGGGCTTCGAGACGCTCGTAAAGAGGATCGCCGAGTTCGCGTGTTAGTTCTAGATAAATCTCGCCCGGATCGCGGTGCAACTTTGCCGTGATCTCGGCCGAGAGCAGCGCCGGCACGATTCCATCTTTGTCGGTAGTCCAAACGGTGCCATCGCGTCTGAGAAACGAAGCTCCGGCGCTCTCTTCCCCAACGAAGCCCAAAGTGCCATCGAGCAAACCACTGACGAACCACTTGAACCCGACAGGAACTTCGTAGAGTCTCCTTCCCAGCTTGTCGGCCACACGGTCGATCATGCTGCTGCTCACCACTGTTTTTCCGACACCGATGTCGCTGCGCCACTGCGGGCGGTTCGAGAAGAGGTAATGAATGCAAACAGCAAGGTAATGATTGGGAGGCAGAAGGCCTGCACTTTTTGTCACGACGCCATGACGGTCGTGGTCAGTGTCACATGCGAACGCGATATCGAACTGGTCTTTCAACGCAATGAGCGCCTGCATTGCATATGGCGACGAGGGATCCATGCGAATCTTCCCGTCCCAATCTAGCGTCATGAACCGGAAAGTCGGATCGACCGCATCGTTCACCATGGTAAGGTTGATGCGATAGCGCTCTTCAATACGCGGCCAGTAATGAACTCCTGCGCCACCCAATGGATCTACACCCAGTTTTGTGTTCGCATTCCGGATCAAGTCCATGTCGACAACATGCTCAAGATCGTTGACGTAGGAATCGATGTAGGGATAGTGATGGGTGGTGGCTGCCTTGAAAGCCCTTTCAAACAGAACGCGTTGCACACCCCGTAGCCGGTTCGCAAGAAAGTCGTTCGCTTTTGCCTCAATCCAGCTCGTCGTTTCCATATCCGCGGGGCCGCCAGTTGGTGGGTTGTATTTGAAGCCGCCGTCCTCTGGGGGATTGTGGGAGGGTGTAATCACGATTCCATCAGCGAGGCCGGACTTCCGGCCACGGTTATAAACAAGGATGGCATGAGAAACTGCGGGAGTTGGTGTGTATTCCTCGTTTGCGGCAATCATCACTTCGACACCGTTAGCCGCGAGAACTTCGAGAGCGCTCGCCGAGGCTGGTTCGGAGAGCGCATGAGTGTCCTTCCCCAGGAACAACGGCCCCTTGATTCTCTGGCGTTTCCGGTAGGCACAAATCGCCTGGGTAATGGCGAGAATGTGCCATTCATTAAAAGCTCGGTTGAAAGCCGATCCCCGGTGTCCTGACGTGCCGAACGCCACGCGTTGCGCGGGAACTGCGGGGTCTGGCTGCTCGACGTAATAGGAGGTGACGAGTTTCGACACGTTGACCAGCGCCGAAGCAGCTGGGGCGGTTCCCGCTAGCGGATTTACTTCCATCGGTCAACTCCATTGTGACCTGTGTTTTCACCTTGCAGGGCGGGCATACACGCTGCAAGCCGAAACCTGCACCCGGTCTCTTCTTACATAGATTGCATCGAGCGCCGTAGGGATTGCTGCAGGGCGTTCCTGAAAAGACACATGCATCTGGCTTTCCCATTCCTGAGAGAAGGCCTCGCACGCGAGCAACTGCCGCAAAATCGATGGCTTAGATTCGAGGTCCTGGGGCCGTGACGCTGGGTTGAGGGTGCTTCCTCTGGCATTATTCCGTCACTCTGGTGAACATAATAAGAGTGTGGATCGCGGCCTGTTCTTCAGAACGGAGGAAAACAGTCTTCGGTATTCTCCTCGCAAACGGCTATTCTGCTTACCAAAGCTGGCTGTCGTGATGCGGTCGGGGCTCACTTCTGCCTGAACTAAAGCCTGCTTAGCGGCGTCAGCGCGCTCTTCAGCGAGCGCCAAGTTGTATTCAGTGGATCCGTGATCACCGCAGTATCCCTCTATGACTACGCGCATGTCGAGATGTTGAAGTAAAAGTTGGCGGTTGTCCTCCAGTGCCTGCTGCTGGCTTGGACTAATCACGTATCGTTCGTAGTCGAAGAAAGTCGGCTGGAACAGCAAGATGGTGACGGCTTCCTCATTTTATTATTCGGGAGATGGAGACAACACTGCCGGAACCGGAGGTGGCTTCACAGTCACCCACACTGATGATACATCGACTCCACCGGGTCCTTCGGCAACCATGTGATATTTGGTGGAGGCAGATGGCGTCACGGTGAAGGAGCCATTCGTTTCCACTTGGCCGATTGGATCAATTGTCACGGCGGTCGCGTTTTCCGTATGCCAAGTAAGCGTTATGGCCTCGCCCCGGATAATTATTTCACGATCCGACGCCAGAAATGCAACGGGATTGGGAGGAAGCTCCACACGCGAAGAACGAGGTGGTTGGTTGAAACTGCGTCCTATCTCCCACCTGGCTTCTAGCTCAACGATCATCGAGTTATTGGATACCGAAATGGGCGGCGGAGCTGGCGCGTTGACGGTACACTTCCTCATACACCCGGCTGAGAGAATGAGTGCGCAATAAATCATACAAATCCCTAACCATGTCAGGTGCTTGCTCCTCACACAATTTCCTTTCCCATTAAGTCGGCAGACTCTGGGATGAGTTCCAAGAGTCATGACCCTCCACATTGCACCTGCCTTACCGAATCACGCACATGAGCGTTTCAGGCGAATAAATACCGTGAAATCGACGGGTTAGATTTCGAGTCCCTAGGCGCCTTATGCGGGCTGAAAACTTGCTCCTCCGGCGCTATTCCGTCACTCTGGCGAAGCTACTGCACGGTCAACTCCGTGCTGCGAACCCCGACTCTTGCAATAACCTGCTGACTCGAAATGGCAATCGACGCGACGAAAGTCGTTGATCATTCGGAAGTGCAGGTGCACTTGCAGGGTTGCGTGAAGTAGTGCCCTTATGAAGCCGGCCTGCAAAACCGCGTTCTGGATCACCGTTATTTTCGCGCTCACGTTCGCCGCAGCCCAACCAGTCTCGCAGCTGCGACCCGTCGGCTACATAAACGATTTCGCTCACGTTCTTGATTCGAACACGACCGCACAGCTCGAGAGTACCTGTCAGCAGATCGATCAGAAGGCCCACGCCCAGATAGCGGTGGTCACAATCCAGTCGCTCGACGGGTCCGATATTGAGAGCTACGCGGTGGACCTGTTCAAGCAGTGGGGGATTGGAAGCAAGGCGAGCAACCGTGGCGTGCTGATTTTGTTCGCCACCCAAGACCGGCACTACCGCATTGAAGTCGGATATGGACTGGAGCCAATTCTACCGGATGGCAAGGTGGGCAGCATTGGGCGAGAGGCCGTCCCGCTGCTCAAGCAGGGTGACTATAACGGCGCTGTCGTGCTCATGACCTCGCGAGTCGCGGAAGTCATCGCGCAGGATGCGGGAGTCCAACTGGAAGGGCCCCGTCCACCAACGCCCGAAGCAGGCAGCGATGAACCCGATCACGGCCGCTCGCTTGGTCTGATTTCGATTCTGGCGATCATCTTTGTCATCTTGATCGTGACGGGCTTGGGCCGTTTGCTTTTGGGATTGTTTTTCTTAGGCGGCGGCGGTTGGGGCGGCGGCGGGTTTGGCGGAGGTGGCGGCGGAGGTTTCGGTGGTTTTGGCGGTGGGAGTTCAGGCGGTGGGGGCGCCAGCGGAAGCTGGTAGGTGACAGAGGGGAACTACTATGGTCCCAGAAAAACAGATCACTGAGTTTATCGGTCGAATCCGGCAAGCGGCGGGAGAAAACCTGCAAAGCGTGATTCTGTATGGCTCGGCTGCCAAAGGTGAGTTTCATCCCAAGTTTTCGAATGTGAACCTGCTTTGCGTGTTGCGTGACACGTCGTTCGCCGCGCTCCAGGCGGTGTCGCCAGCAGTGAAATGGTGGACGCGGCAGAGGCATCATGCGCCACTTCTGTTCGCCCGGGAGGAACTGGAGCGCTCGGCCGACGTCTTCTCCATCGAAATGCTGGACATGCAGCAGCAGCACCGCGTGCTTTCCGGGAAAGACCTTCTGCAAGAGCTGACGATTCCCATGCGCTTCCATCGCGTTCAGCTGGAATATGAGCTGCGCGAGAAGACGATTCTCCTTCGCCAACGTCTGCTGTTGGCAAGCGGCAATGAGCATCGTCTGTGGGAGTTGCTGCTGGGTTCGGTCTCAACGTTTGCGACCTTGTTCCGGCACGCGCTGATTGCGATGGGCGATTCTGCGCCTAAGTCGAAACGCGATGGCGTTCAGGCGTTGGCGTCGCGAATTTCATTGGACCCCTCGCCATTTTTGCAACTGCTCGATATCCGCGAGGCCAAGATGGAGCGTAAGCAGCTTGATGTGAAAGACGTTGCCCGCCGATATCTGAAGGCGATCCAAAAGGCAACTGCAGCAGTCGACGAACTGTTGGATTCAACGGAACCGAGAAACGAGTGAGATTCGAATACCGGCGGCAAGGAGAGGGAATATGAACAAGGGATTGATCGTGATCATCATACTGGCGCTGATCGCGCTGATCGTGTTCGGGCAGTACGTAAGCGTGCGCAACACACTCGTGACCAAGAACGAGGCAGTAAAGTCTGACTGGTCCCAGGTGGACGTGGTGCTGCAGCGCCGCGCTGACCTGATTCCCAATCTGGTGGAAACCGTAAAGGGCTATGCGCAGCAAGAGCAAACGGTGTTCGGGGATGTCGCCAAGGCGCGCTCTGCCTTGCTTGCGGCGGGCACTCCCCAGGATAAAATCGCCGCCAACCAACAACTGGATGGAGCGTTGGGACGACTGCTTGCGATAGTAGAGAATTATCCGCAATTGAAATCGAATGAGAATTTCTTGCACTTGCAGGACGAATTGGCGGGCACGGAGAATCGCATCGCTGTCGAACGGAAGCGCTATAACGACACGTTGCAGGACTACAACACATACGTGCAACAGTTCCCCAATAACATCTTTGCGCGCTGGGCAGGGTTTAAGCCCAATCAGGCCTATTTCACGGCCACCGAGGAATCACGCCAGGTGCCGAAGGTAGACTTTTCAACTCCCAAGGCGCCGGCGGGCACTCCTCAGCCGGCTCCAGCGAGATAGAGGAGCAAACATGGCATCGATGACTGAGCAGACCAGAAGCGAAGAGTGGGCAGATAGGCGCGAGCCACTAACCGACTTTACTGGAGAAGATCGTCATGAACTCGTGCAAAAGCTCGCTTACCAGCATTGGGAGAAACGCGGATGTCCACTCGGTTCGCCCGAGATTGACTGGTTCGTGGCCGAAAACACTGTGCGCTCCTACCTGTTGAGTTCAGGAGTCGAGTTGGGGCCAGGCGGAGATCTCTATCGCTGACGAAAGAGTTGCGTTCTTGGCCAGCGCGCTCCGTCTGCCGAGTACAGGACAACGCACTGCAAGTGCGCACGAGGTTAGCGTGCCATGCGTTCATCTGGCGAACTTGGCTTTTTTGAGGGTGATGTTTCCTGGTCGTCGAGCATATGCTTCGCATCTGACAACGTCCAGCGGAATACAATTCCCCCGATCCGCTCCATGCCCGTATCCACCGGAGTTGTCCATTCTTCCGCAACCTCCGCCACGAACGCCGCTCGATTCGGTAGCAACACCTTGGTCACGTCCTTGAGGAATCCTTCACCTATCCCGGTACTGTTAAAATTCGCCGTAGCGCCTGCGGGGTCTCCGGCAGCTGTTGCGATCGGCTCGCCTAAGCGACCAACGAAGCTTCCCAGCGAAGTCCCGGAGAGAGTGCGGAACCGTCCAGGGTCATCGTCTTGCTCGACCGTTGTGGTGCCATCGGCCTGCTTCGTTACCACGACGTAACGATAGATGCTGATACTGCCATCGCTGTCCAGTTGCAGAAGCAGGTTCTTTCCCTTGTGTGCTTTGGCTTGATCGTCGAAAACCACCACCAGCATGCGGTCCACAGTTTCAGCTACCATCTCGAGTTCAATTAGCTACCCGGGCGCCTTTTCGAACTAGCAGATCTATGAATTCCGACAAGTACTCCCCTTCCAAGGTAGCCTTGGCCGATTTCTCACTTACGGACTCTTCAGAGTCGGGCGACGATGTGGCACCTCCAGATGAGGAAGCCGCAGAGGGCTGCTCGCATCGTTTATCTGCAGCTACCAACTTGGTGTTCTCCATCGCACTACCCTCGCTCGAACTGACCGAACCCCAGTTCCCTTCGGAGAATCCACCGTTGCCGCGGCTGATTAGTGACATGGTTTGTCACATCACCTCGAGGAATGACTTCCACTGTGCCTCGAATCATTCTGACAACCAGCCTGGAAAAGCGGTTTTCACACAACCAAAAAGTCTCCAGCCTATGCGTCTGTTGGCGCATTGTTGTAGAGGCCTCACCGTCTGCCGGTGGCTCTGGGTCCGAACTTTTCTCCAAAAGGAAGAGGGTGCCTTTCCCGAGGTATAGAAATCGTGTGATGCAGTTAGGGTTGGCGCATTTGGAAAGCACTCGTACCTCCTGCAGAAAGCCCCTTAAGAAGGGAGAATGAAAGCGTGTTCGCGACGGTGATAGGACTTGCATACGATCGTTCACGCCTGGCAGACCCAGCCTTGGCTCTGATGAGGGAGAAATGAATCACCTAATCGGTAAGCACGGTAATTACCAACTCGGTGGCGTTCGCCGATATCCAGTAATCACAAGATCAACCAGTAGTCGCGACTCGGAAACAGTTCCATCAATTCGAAAAGGCGAGCGAAACGCTGGCGTCATCCCGCCAAAGCGACGACATTGGTCAGGGAAATTGATTTGTCGATTTTCCACTCAGATCGAGACTCTGATTTCCCAACGATTCCGTCTCGTCAAAGCTTCTTCGTCACTCTGACGAGGTGTCATCAATCTGCGGCGGCACCGAGCTGACATAGAGGCATCGTGAAATCGATCCGTTCGAGGTAAGACCTGTGCCTAGAATGCCTTGCACCGCGAACGAGTTGTTTTTCCTCCTTGGTCTTCGGGATGCAACCGCAATGGCTGGGAACCCGGGCATGCGAGGTCATCCATGCTGAAAGTCACCGTTGAAGAGAGGGGCAATCGAATCGTCTTTCGGGTGGAAGGCAAGTTAAGAGGACCCTGGGTCATCGAATTGGAGAGATGCTGGAGATCAACCAGCAGCCGCATGAAAGGGAAATCGCTCAGTGTGGATCTGGACGGGGTGAACTTCATCGACGATCAGGCTAAGGCGCTCTTGGCCGAGATGGACAGCGCTGGGGTTGAATTGGTCGCGAACGAATGGATTGCGCGTTCGGCCATTGAGCAGATCGCGGCCCACGCTGTGAATTCAACGGTGAACACCGCTGAGCATGGCTAAGGTACCGATCATGGTGATCAGATGTGCAAATCCTAAATGCTCACTGCCTTTCAAGTACCGGTATGTAGGAAGGGTGTTTCGCTTGAGGCTATATGGCACAGGAAGACACGGAGCGCCTCAAGACCGCGAGACGCGAGTGGAGTATTTCTGGCTATGTGCTTCCTGTTCTTCGGTATTCACACTGATCTTTGATGAAAGGCGAGGAGTCAGTCTCGCTCCATTTGGCGATACTCGTGATCGCAAACGGAGTGTCACCTTGATTTTTGATATCAGTACGCGACGTCCGCACGATTATGCTCTTGATCCAAAAGGCGCTAGCAAGGAGGATAACTCGCGCGCGCGGAGTCGAAAATACCGCGGGCGTAGCTGATTTTCCATGCACTGTTCACCCTTATGCGGAGATATGCCATGGCTAAAGTGAAGGAACTCACTGTGCAACTGGACAATAGGCCCGGCACCCTAGCTCGTCTGTTAAAGGTTCTCGCCGATGGAAGGGTGAATCTCCTGGCTTTTCTGGGCACCGCAGCACGGGCCCAAGGCTCGGTACAGGTAGTCGTCGACAACGTAATTCGAGCCAAGAAGGCTCTGGGCGAAGCCGGGTTCCAGTATACCGAAGGCCGGCTGGAGGAGTTTGAACTTGCGAACAGCCCCGGCGCACTCGCGCAACTGGCCGGGAAGCTGGCCAAGAAAGGCATCAACATCGATTGCATCTATGCCACGGTGCACAAGAGGGCAAAAAAGGCGGCCGTAGTCTTGTCGACGTCCAGGGTTGGCGATGTCCCCTCCGTTGAAGCGGAACTGGACGAAACCGACGACAACGCATTGGAGGAAAAAGATGGCTACGCGGAAGGCCCAGTAGGATGAGCGACCAAATTCAATTGCGACATTGAACGTCGGAGAGGTGGACCATGAACGAGCCAGAATTGTCATCCAAAAAGCGCGACCGCGACGATGAAAAGAAACGGCAGGAGCAGACTCGGCGTAAGTTCCATTTCGGCATCAGCTACTTGATCACGAGCCTAATCATGCTGTGGCTGTTCCAGCTATACGTCGTAGACCGACAGACCCGTAGCGCCGAAATTCCTTATAGCGAGTTTAAGAAGGATCTGGCAAGCGCTCAAATCGTAAAGACAACCATCGGCGATCGGGGCATCGTTGGTGAGATGAAGAATCCCAAAGGGGGCGGATCGCCTCCGACGGTTCCATTCAATACAGTGCCTGCGCCTGCCGGCGATCCCAAGCTGATTGAGGAGTTACAAAACGCAAATGTAACCTACAACTTCCAACGCCCACCCAGCCCCCTCGGAGGCATGTTGCCGAACCTTCTGCCGCTCTTGCTACTCGGCGGTTTCTGGTACGTCGCCTACCGGCGAGCGGGCGCGGGCGCCGGCGGAGGACTGGGCGGCATATTCGGGGTCGGCAAGAGCAAAGCGATCGTGGTCAAGCCCGAGGATGTTACGGTCACTTACAAAGATGTGGGCGGGGCGGACGAAGCCATTGGCGAACTCCAGGAGATCATCCAGTTTCTGAAGGTGCCGGAGCAATTTGCCCAGCTTGGCGGACATATTCCGAAGGGAGTATTGCTCGTCGGCCCCCCGGGCACAGGCAAGACATTGCTGGCCAAAGCAACGGCTGGCGAGGCCCAAGTCCCATTCTTCGAGACCAGTGGCTCCGAATTTGTTGAGATGTTCGTTGGCGTGGGCGCGGCGCGAGTGCGCGACCTGTTCGAGCAGGCGCGTAAAGCCGCTCCCGCCATCGTTTTCATTGACGAGATTGATGCCATTGGTCAGAGCCGCGGAGGTGTGATGCGGCTGGGCAATAATGACGAGCGTGAGCAAACCCTCAACCAGTTGCTGGCAGAGATTGACGGATTCAAAACAGACGCCAGCGCGCCCGTGATCATCATGGCTGCCACGAACCGCCCGGAAGTACTCGATCCGGCCCTCCTGCGCGCCGGCCGATTTGACCGCCAGATCGCGATTGGCAATCCAGATCTCGTCGGCCGAGTGCAAATCCTGCGGATCCACTCCAGGAATGTAAAGCTAGCGGCAGACTTTGATCTGGAGCGGGCTGCCCGGATGACAGCTGGTTTTAGTGGAGCTGATCTGGCGAATGCGATGAATGAGGCGGCGTTACTCGCCGCCCGGCGCAAGGCCGCAGCGGTCACGTTGAATGATTTCGAGGCTGCGATCGAACGGGTGATTGCGGGTTCCGAGAAAAAGAGTCGGGTGATGAACGAGCGAGAACGAACAACAGTTGCCTATCACGAGTCTGGCCACGCGCTGGTGGCCGAACTGGTGCCGCATGGCGAAGCGGTCAGCAAGATCAGCATCGTGCCACACAGCCGTGGCGCCCTGGGCTATACCATGCAAATGCCAACGGAAGACCGATATCTTCTCACGTTCGACGAACTCGAGGACCGGATCGCCGTCATGCTGGGTGGACGTGCAGCCGAAATTGTGGAGTTCAGCATTATCAGCACCGGGGCCAGTGACGACATTGCTCGAGCGACTGAACTGGCCCGCCGTATGGTCACCGAGTTTGGCATGAGCGAAAAGCTGGGCTCAGTGCGCTATGCAGGTCAGCAGCTCCAATACCTGGGGGGATCGGTCGAGGACAACACCCAAATCAGTCCGGAGACTCGTCAAGCGATCGACGAAGAGGTCCGGCGTCTCGTGACCGAACAATACAAACGCGCCCAGGAATTGTTGAAAACGCATCTCCCGGCCCTGAAGATATTGGCCCAGCAACTGCTGAAACAGGAGACGGTGAGCGGCAGTGCCGTGAAAGAGGCACTGGACAATCGTTCGACCCCAGGACCTCCTGCTATTGCCCGCGACGGTGAAGAGTCATACCAAGAAGTGCAGGGTTGAGCTTGCGCTGCCGGTCTGGGCGTCACCCTCTCCAAGAACCGGAGTATTGAAATGCATAGACTTGTCCTGCTTCGCCACGGAGAGAGCGTTTGGAATAAGGAAAACCGGTTCACCGGTTGGACGGATGTTGACCTTTCGGAGAGAGGGAGAGACGAGGCTCAGAAGGCGGGCATCATTCTTAGGGAGCAAGGATACCGTTTCGACCTTGCTTTCACGTCTCTGTTGAAACGGGCGATACGCACCCTGTGGATCGTGTTAGACGAGATGGACCTCATGTGGATTCCCGTGCAACGCGACTGGCGGCTAAACGAACGGCACTATGGGGCGTTGCAAGGCCTCAACAAAGCTCAAACGGCGGCGAAGTACGGTGAACAGCAGGTGAAGCTCTGGCGCCGAAGTTACGATATTCGCCCGCCAGCGCTGGAGGAAACCGACCCACGCTATCCAGGAGAGGATTCCCGATACGAACAGCTCACTAAAGATCAACTTCCCCGCACGGAATGCCTGAAGGACACGGTTGAGCGCTTTCTTCCCTGCTGGCAGGAACTGATCGCCCCTAGAATCCGGTCGGGGAAGCAGGTACTCATTGCGGCCCATGGTAACAGCCTGCGCGCCCTCGTGAAGTATTTAGAGGATGTCTCCGACCGGCAGATTGTTGATCTGAACATTCCCACTGGTGTACCGCTCGTCGAGGAACTTGATGACGGCCTCAAATCGCTTCGCCATTGTTACCTGGGAGATCCAGCACGAATCCGGCAGGCGATAGACGCTGTGGCAGGCACCGGCAGGACGACTAATGATGACGACTAATAATAAGGATAGGTTCAATCTGGAAAACAATGGGGCTTCACGGCCATAAGTTCCCAATGCGCTGCGTAGAGCACACCCGCCCTCGCGAATGACCTTCGTCAGGTGGATAATCCGTAGCGCTCCTGAATTAGTTTTGCCATCTCTGGACGCACGTCGTCGAGAAGACCGAGCCGATAGCGCTGCTCGATTTTTCGAACGTCCGATGCCAAGCGATTGTCGTGGAACACATTCGCAATCCATCGGGAAAAGTCTCCCCGGCGCGCGTGTTCCTCTAGTGCTGCCACCGGTATGCTCACCAACAAACGGACAAGCTCCTTCAATGATCGAGCTGGAGGCCCAATGGTTTTCCCGTGATCCGTGAATACGAATTCCTGCCCTCCAGCCAGTTGCACATCGAAATACTTTGCCCTGTGGCGTACATGCAGGGTTAATCGCGGCAACAGCGTGAACCGCCGCAGTTTTCCTTCCGCCTCTTCCGCACCCGGCAAGAGAGCCGCCTCGTTGGTCCGAAGTTTTCCGAGAAGGGTGGTCCATTCGGGTTCGACATTTACGTTCTTCACCATGGTGAGCAGCGTCTGCACCTCTTGCGGATGCGTTAAACGTTTAGCGACCACCACCTCAACGCCCCGGCGAAGATCGGGGTGCAGGTCGGACGGGCGATAGGTGACCATGGTGTATGCCCCTAACTCGAGATCCAACAGTTGCTTGACGTCAGGCTCATGAAGGAAGTAATGAGCCTCATCAACGACAATCCGATGCGGAAGACCGGTGGTTCGCCGGAGGGAAGCCAACATCGGCAACAATGCCTTCAGATAGCTGACCTTTTCTTCGTAGGGTTCGCGGGACAGATCGATGACTACGCTCAGATCGAAGTGGCGGAGCGCGCGAGCCACATCGGGTATGTCCGGCGGGGGACCTTCGCCACCCATCACTAATACCCCAGGCAGCGCTTCCAGCCCTCCGTAATCGCCTTCGGGATCAATCACGCAGACACAGTAGCCCTGGAGAATCATCTGTTCACACGACAGCCCGGTAACCCAGGATTTGCCGGATTGTGTTTCTCCCACGACTAGGATATTCCGCCCATTGATCGCGCCTGAGGCAGCACGTCCGTCCTCCGAGGTACCCAAGATGATTCGATGCCGACCAATTCGATCGAGAGGTAATCTCGTCTCTTTCGCCACATGCCGGATATAGGCGGCCACAGCGCGCGGACCATCGCCATGCACGACCTTGTCTGCTTTCGCTTGCAGCGCTGGACTGCCCCACTCGACAGCCACGGAAGTCTCACACGCGGCGAGAAGGTCATGATCATTCTCAGCGTCTCCGATGCCAATCGCGTTGTGGACCGAGAGACGAAGTGTATTTAGTGCTTCCCGTAGGCCAGTGCCCTTGCTGATGGACTGGGGAAGGACCATCAGGCGGCTGCGGTTGAACAACATCACGAGAGGTAATTCGAGTTTCCGGATCGCCGCCAGTATCTGCGGAGCCGTAGCAGCATCCGCTTCCACGATGCATTGACCCGTCTTAAATTCGATCCCACGGCGGCGTAGTTCGTCGAAGAAGACTTGAGACGGGAGATGGCCGATCAATTTGGACTGACCATTTGGGAATGCGAGAACCGCGCCATTCTCCGCTACCACGGCGTCGACAAACTCGAGATCTCCCGCCACCTGCCTCAATTCAGAGAGGTTACGGCCGGTGACGATCAGTACTACGATCCCGTGCGCACGTGCTTCTATGATCGCGGCCTTGACGTCAGGGTCCAGCGCACCATCTCGTGCGATAGTTCCATCATAGTCAAGCGCCAACACGCCAAATTTCATGATTGCCTTTGTGTATGTGCCCTATGCCAGCAACCATGCGGGAGGATATCACGTCCTGCAGAGCCTAACGATTGGACGGCAGAGAAGGGCGAAACGTCTCCCGCAAAATGTGCAGGGACCCTGCTCAGTCGAGCGCGCTGGGAGCATGTTTGCTGTCGCACTGGAACTCCGTTTCCTCTCGTCATCGACGTCTAAGCAGTAATCACTGCGGTACCGGTCGTTATCCTCCACCATGCATTGCATTCGAAGTATGCGCACTTGCGCTGACCCTGGGAATTCATCATTTTTTCTCCTGAGCACATAACTGTTCGCGGGCGCGTCCTGCCTGGGCTTCGAGCGCGCCGACCTTAGCTTGGTCCTTAATTTCGGTGGCTTCGCGGCTTTCCTTAGCCTTCTGCAGGTGCTGCTGAATCTTGGTGTCAAGTTGATTGATCTTTTCGGGCAGCTTGGCTTTTTGATCTGCCCTCGCCCGGGCATGCTTGGCTTTCATCTCGGCAAGATCCGCCTTCATGGCAGAGATGTCGGCCGATTTCGCCACATCCTTCACGTCGGAAAGAGGGCAGCGATAAACGACTCCCCCCAGTTCCGTCATGCGCAGGTCGATCCAGGGCGTCCATTCCTCATCAATCTCTGCGACCAGGGCGAATTTACCCGGAGTCAGCTGCTTCGAAACGTCATTCGCAAAGTCAGAGACGACGCGAGCCTCGTCCTGTTTTGCGCAGGGAGCCAGCGCGTCGGCTGCGGTGCTGATCGCGACCTTCGTAGTCTTGTCGAAATGATCGATTAGGTTTCTTAAGGATTTTTCACGCGGCAGACCAAACCCAGCGTGGTGGTCTTCCTCGTCGACAATGGTGCCGTCGGCTTTTCTTGTGATTATTGCGTAGGCATGGAGTGCGATGCTGTCTTCGTGATCAAGGCTTTTCAGCGCATCGCGCCCTTCGAAGACCTGGCTAGCCTCATTAAAGATCACTACCAACATGCGATTCATATTGTTCCCTCCGTATGGGTCGTGCACGTTGCCACGCGGCTCGGGATGAAGTCATCCGAAGGGACATGTGCATCTGGCTCTCCGAACCAGTAGAGGAGCCGTGCACGCGAGCAACTGCCGCGAAATAGGAAGTTTAGGAGGTTGTTGAAAAACCACTGCCAATGCACTGCGGAAGCGTGATAAGAAACAGGAATGCGAGGAGACGATCAGCAACTGCAAACGGGGATGTTCAGTTATGTGTCGTTGGAAGAACGAATACCAGCCGATCATCCGCTGCGCGGAGTGAGGAAGCTGGTGGACGCGGTCTTGGCCGGGATGTCCAAGGACTTCGATGGAGTGTATTCCGAGGTGGGACGGCCGTCGATTGCTCCCGAACGGTTACTGCGGGCGCTGTTGCTGCAGGTGTTCTATTCGGTGCGCAGCGAGCGTCTGTTGATGGAGCAGCTCAACTACAACTTGCTGTTCCGTTGGTTCGTGGGTTTGGAGATCGACGACGCGGTATGGAACCACGCAGTGTTCAGCAAGAATCGCGACCGGCTGTTGAACCAGGATCTGGCGCAGAAGTTTTTCGCGCACGTGAAAGAACAGGCGGCGGGGTTGATGTCGGACGAGCACTTCACTGTGGATGGGACGCTGATCGAGGCGTGGGCGGGACAGAAGAGCTTTCGCCGCAAGGACGACGGCGGGTCGGGGAGCGGAGGAGATTTTCACGGCGAGTCGCGCCGCAACCAGACGCACGCCTCGCGCACCGACCCGGAAGCGCGGCTCTATAAGAAGTCGGCAGGCCAGGAATCCAAGCTGAGCTATCTGGGACATACGTTGGTGGAGAACCGGAATGGGTTGATCGCGGCCGCGATGACCACGCAGGCGGATGGCAGGGCGGAGCGCGATGCGGCTTTGTTGATGTTGTACGAGTTGACCCGAAAGCCAAGCGGTCGGATCACGACGGGAGCGGACAAAGCCTATGACACGCGCGACTTCGTCGATACGGTGCGCGAGTTGGGGGTGACGCCGCACGTAGCCCGGCGACAACACGGCGCGATCGACCAGCGAACCAGCCGGCATCCGGGTTACGCGATCAGTTTGAGTAAACGCTGGTTGGTGGAAAAGCCTTTCGGATGGCTGAAGCAAATCGGGCCCTTAAGGAAGGTGAAACTGCGCGGCCTGGCGAAGGTCGACTGGCTGTTCGTATTCAGCTGTGCCGCCTTCAACCTGCTCCGTATCCCGAAACTGCAGGCGCAGACCGCGTGAATCACTGGTTCCGACCCTTGGTTGCGCCGATGGTGGCGGAACGGAATCCAAAACAACAAAGCGTGCGGCTCTTAGAATGATTCACACGCCGCGCAAACGATATTTTCAACAAGCTCTTAGACCTGTGGCCACAGGGCCATTACGATTGGATGACGTGCTTCCTTCGGCACTATTCCCTCACTCTGACGAAAGCAGAGAAAGATCGACCCCACCTGCAGACTGGACTCCTGCGTAACCTGCTGAGTTCAAATGCGATTCGACGCGCCCGGTCCATAATCATTCGGAAGCGCAAATGCACCAGGTTATGAATACTGCTGGAGCTGATCGTTCTAGGGCGGTGCTGTGGAGATCGACTGTTACCGGCATGACACGCACTCGAAAGTGAGGAGGAATATGGCACAGCTCACCACTCCCATCGAAGTCTCCTTGCAGAATATTTTGGTCACTACCGATTTCTCCGAAGCTGCCCTGTCCGCACTCACGTTTGTCGTGCCGATCGCAAAAGAGTCCAATTCAGTGATTCATATTCTGCACGTAATCCATCCTCGAGAGATTCCGATCGCGTCACCGGAGGCAGAGGAGGATATATCTGACCAGGCCCAGATGGATGCCCAACGACGGCTGGGAGGCTTAGAAAATGCAGTTGGAACGATTCCTCACCGGACATGGCTGCGGGAAGGCGAAGTTTGGCAGGCTGTGGAAGACGTTATCCGGTCAGAGCACATTGATTTAGTCGCGGTGGGCGCCAGTGGAAAATCGGGCCTGAAAAAGTTCTTTGTAGGATCGGTGGCGGAGGAGATTGTCCGGAAAGCCACGTGTCCAGTTTTGACTGTCGGGCCGCACGCGACTTCCACCAGGGATGGTGTTCCCCTCGCGCAGCTCCTCTATGTTACCGACTTCTGGGAGGAGTCACATTACGGTCTGGGATATGCCGTCCGGTTGGCGATTCAGCACAAGTCTCGCCTGATGCTCCTGCACGTTGTGGAACAGGAGGAGCCCAGGCAACCGGATCACGAATGGCTCAGATCCTACCGCCGCATCTTGCGAAATCTCTTACCGGAATGTGCGGGCGACCTTCCCATAGAACCTGTATTGAGAATCGAAGTTTCGAAACACTCCTCGGCACGTATTCTTCAGGTGGCTGACGAAATCAGGGCGGACGTTGTCATCATGGACGTGCGTCCCGAAGAGACGTGGGCGACCCACCTACGCGACAAAGTCTACGAGATCATTTCGTGGGCGAACTGTCCCGTACTCACGGTGAGAACTAAGAGCGAGCATGATACTTAGTTGCGTGGGGAATCTGAGCCTCGGCTGGCGAGTTCGTGCTGACCGCGGAAAGGTAGTTTGAGTTTTCGGGCAATCTCTGGCCAAAACTCGCGGAGTACATCGAAACCAGCATCACTGAGCACCGAATATCCGACCCGTTGCGCCGCCGGTGAGAATCCGCGCACGTAGTCCGGATGGTACACATTGCTCAGCACGACAGCGCTTGATGTGCCGAGCCATTCAGAGAAATTGAACATGTGTGTCCCGTCCTCCCTGTGCGCGATGAACACATGTCCTGCTGCGTGGAACAGACGATTGCTCTTTCCTCCCCGAACCAGTCGATAGTAGCGAGGGTCTTCCGAAAACAGCGTGGGGTAGGCAAAGTCTTTGAAGAACTCGCTTGTTGCCCGGCCGGCAAGGCCGGCGCCGAAGCGCTTGCTATACCCGGCGGCACCCGCCCAAATGTGGGATCGCGCCTTTCTGCTTGGTCGATTCCCGCGTCGTACGCAGCATCGACGAACGTAAGGGGATCAACGGTGGCGTGGACAAAGAAAAGGAGTTTGTCCTTTGGTTCCAGCGTGCACAAAACGGCCCTTGGCTTATAGTGGGGCATCTGCACCGACTTACGTTCTAATTTTCGAGCAAACATTCCGCCGACCTCGCCGATCTTTCCCTGGTAATCGCTCCAGCGCACCAACGGCGGCGGTTCCACGCAAGGTACTGCCACGTGTTGTTGGATTTCCTCCTCGTGGTAAGTCTGGGTTGTCGTGGATGCAGAGCGTTGATGGGGCGAGAATTCCTGGGCTTGGAGTAAGCAGCCCATCATCAGCGCGGCCGATAAACTGCGAACATAAGCTTGCCATCCCACATTAGGTAGTAAAACCTCACGATCACAGAAAACAGGGGAAACGATTCAAGGTGTGCCTCGTTAAGCTGCCGCTTTAATTCACGTTGGACATCCCAAGGTGTGCAAAGCAGAGCTACGGTTGGACGGTTGCTTCTTGCGGCACCATCCGATCATTTCCCAGTTTTCGGGCGCCGAGGTGACCATACGCCTGGTTCCTTCTTCTGCGTATTCAAGTCCGCTTTCGCTTTCTGCACGAGCTTCTTAGATTCGCGGACTACTTCCGCTTCATTTGCATTTACACGTTGCTTGATTTCTCGATCTTCTCCGGTGTTAGGCATGTTAATGGCCTCCCAGTGCTCTTTACTCGATGCGCCCTATCCGCCGGAATATTCTGTTTTGCAGTTAGATCCAGCAACCCTCGGTTTCAAGACTAGGTTATGGGAACTCGCCGATTCCCGAATCAACGAAGCCACCGAACCATTACCGCAGGGTTTTTGGGCCGTGGTTCGTTGATCCGGGCACGAGGCTTTGATTGGGCAAATGCCCTAAGCTGCTCTATTCAGAACCTTCTCCACGTTCGCCTGCTGATCACGGTTCAACGTCGTGCTGAGGATGGTGCCGCCATAGCCGCGGAATTGATCGGCCAGGATGTCGGGATTGGCGGTGCGCACGAGCGCGTAAATTGCGGAGTCCCCGGGCTGGATCATCGCTCCAACCTGCTTGACGAAATCGCTGGGGATGCCGAACTCATCCTTCCACCAAGAGGCGTCGGCGGCACCTGCCCCCGCGCCCAAAGCGGCACCGGCAGCAGCTCCTGCCGCGAGAGTTCCGGCTGCCACTGCACTGGCCCCACCGGTGAACGGGATGGCGGCAATTGTGAGCCCGATGAGTGATCCCAAAAGACCACCCAAGGCCGCCCCTTCGCCGGGGGTCGTCGTGTAGCTTTGGTCGATACGCAGCTTGCCGTTGTAGTCGCGGTAGGCGGCGACCGCGTCGCGCAGGTCGACCACCCAGTCGTCGTTCATCGATTGCAACCTGTTGAGTACTTCCGATGCCCGGTACATGTCTTTCTTGAAACCCACCACTATCAGTGTTGACATGATTGTTCTCCTTGTATTTGTCTTATCGCGCCGTGTTTGTGGCGAACTTGCGACCGCAAAGACCAGCTTCCTTTTTGCTTCCGACGATGAACAAGATCCCAAATGCGATGTCAGAGGCCTTTTCGCCTGGCTCCGCCACGGACCCAAGATGTCGGGATCTTGAACAACGTCTCTGAGGTAGCCACATTCCTCCGAATGCAACGCGTGCTCGAGTGCAGTTGGAATGCCATATCCTCTGCCAGTCCGGAAGGCAATGACGCCACTCACTTGCGGAATTGCTACACGCGCGCGATCAACCGTTCAGCTTGTCCGATCCTCGTCAGGATGGCGAAATCCGGTCGCGTAGAACAGGTTGAGGCGATATTGCTTTGAGGATTTCCACCGGTTGAGGAGTCTCGGCGATCACGACATTTCGCGAACTTCGCGAATTCGCGACGAAGTGCCATTCTGAAGAGATCGCGCCTGAGCGTTTTGAAGAACTTACGATGGCGATGCCCTTGCTTTCATGCCCTCAGGAAGACCACATGAAAAGGAGCAAAACACCATGGACAGAATGCTGGTAGTAGTTTTCGACAACGAAGTCAAAGCCTACGAGGGAAAAAGGGCCCTTATCCAACTCGATGCAGAGGGCAGCATCAGTGCTTATGCCTACGCGGTGATTACCAAACATCCCGATGGCACTACAACGGTGAAGCAAGAGGACGACTACGGGCCGATTGGGACACTGCTCGGAACGTCGTTTGGAAGTCTGATCGGGTTGCTCGGTGGACCGGTGGGCCTGGCTATCGGAGCGGCAACAGGAGTGCTTGGCGGCGCAGCGGTGGACCTGAACAATGCCCGCATCGGGGAGGATTTCGTCCAGGACGTCAGCAAGGCCTTGATGCCCAATAAGGTCGCGCTGGTCGCAGAAATCGAAGAGGACTGGACCACGCCCGTCGACACCCGCATGGAAGCGATCGGCGGGACCATCTTCCGCCGGGCTCTTTCCGAAGCGAAACACACCATTCACGAAGAGAACGTGGCTGCCATGAAGGCCGACATGGCCCAAATGAAGGCCGAGCAGGCCAAGGCTCACGCCGACCGCAAAGCGAAGCTCCAGGAAAAGATCAACAAACTCGATTCCAAGATCCAGGATCAGTTGCAGAAGGCCAAAGAGAGACGCGAGGCTTCCGAGCGTCAGGCGCAAGCGAAGGTCCAGGTGCTCAAGGCAAAAGCAGCGGCTGCGAAGGCCAAAGCCTCGTAACGCCGGAATCCGCGGCCTAGTTCAGCACCTGTCCGAAGGGAGGTCGAAGGGCCTCCCTTCTTTTAAAGCAATCCTCGAAGATCTGGAGGCCCGAATGTCTGCACAGAGCTTGATTGAAGAAGTGAAGAAGCGTTCCGCATGGAGCATTTCGATGGGTGTTTTGAGTGCAGCCTTGGGAGTGTTCCTAATCATTTACCCGCTGGTGACAGCGAAAATCACCATCGTTCTGCTCGGTTGGGTATTGATTCTCGTTGGCGTCGCTCAATTTGTGTTTGCCCTCCACTCTCAGAAGGTTGGAAACTTCTTCCTAAAGGTCCTTTGGGGCGTTCTGTTCGGAATCGTAGGGTTCTTCCTGGCGTTCGCTCCCGCCGCCGGCGTCGAAGCGCTGACCGCTCTGCTCGGAACAATGCTCCTTGTCCAGGCAGGGCTCGCGACAGTAATGGCGTTCCAGGTCAAACCGATCGAAGGCTGGGGATGGTTTTTGTTCGATGCTGCCGCAAGCTTCTTGATCGGCATGCTGATCCTCGTCCAGTGGCCGTCTAGTTCCGTTTGGGCCATCGGAACGTTAGTGGGCGCCTCCGTGTTGCTGGGAGGCATCTCTAGAATAATGATTGCCGCAAAGATTCGGAGCGGCGCCAGCAGTGTGGAGCGCGCCCTTCACGCGGCATGAGCTTGGGCAGAAGCCTATAGCCCTGGCGTTTTCACTTTCTTTTGCGACAAGGAGGGTCACGGATGCGCTCGAACATCAAACTCGGAACAATCTCCGGTATTGAGATCGGGCTTCATTACAGCTGGTTCATCATTGCGGCACTGATAGTGTTCTCCCTGGGCGAACACTTTCATCAAGTAAATCCGAATTGGGGCGCGGGCCAGGTGTGGGTCGCTGCAGTGGTCACCGGAGCCCTATTCTTCGTGACCTTGCTGTTGCACGAACTCGCCCATTCGTTGGTAGCGCAGTCCCGGGGGATGAAAGTCACCCGCATCACTCTGTTCGCGCTCGGCGGTGTTTCCCAATTCCAGGACGACGCCACGGACGCGAACACAGAATTCTGGGTAGCTATCGCCGGGCCGCTTGCGAGCTTGATTATCGGCTTTGGCTGCCTCGCGATCGCGCTCGGCCTCGGCTGGCAACGTTCCACTGAACCGACGACTGCTGTGACCGGGGTTCTCGTCTGGTTGGGATACATCAACATCGCTCTTGCGCTCTTCAATATGATCCCCGGCTTCCCGCTTGATGGTGGCCGGGTTCTGCGTTCGATCGTGTGGGCGATTACCAAGAATGCCGATCGCTCCACCCGCATCGCCGCGCGCGTTGGCCAAGGCGTGGCCTTTCTGTTCATTCTCGATGGGATATGGCAATTTTTCCACGGTGCTGGCTTCGGCGGATTGTGGATCGCGTTCATCGGCTGGTTTCTGATGGACGCGGCTAAGGCCAGCTACAACGAGGTGGAGAGTACGGAGAAGCTTCGTGGCATATGCGTCTCTGAGGTCATGTCGCGCGACTGCGCTATTGTGAACCGCGGAATGAGTCTGCGGGAGTTTGTGGATACCTACCTTCTGACCACTGGACAGAGATGTTTCGCTGTCGAGGATCAGGGTCGCCTCGTGGGCATCGTTACCCCGCGCGATGTTAGCAAGATCCCGCGCGACCGCTGGGAGCGTACCACGGTGCGCGAAGCCATGCGTCCGCTGCAGCAGTTGCAGATCATTACTCCAGACACTCCGGTTCTGGATGCGTTGAAGCTCATGGCCCGCAATGATGTCAATCAGCTGCCCGTAGTAGCGGATGGCATTTTGCAGGGAATGGTCTCGCGTTCCCAGGTTGTGCAGTTGCTACAGGTTCGCTCTGTGCTGCAGCTCCCGGCTACGTATCGTCCGCCACAGCAACGGGACGGTAGAGAAGTGAAAAGAAGTGCGTGACACGACGACCCAGGAAAGCGATCAGTCGCTAGCGCCCGTGCCCCATGTGGAGGCTGGGCACCCTGAGTAACGGTCGCGAATTTAGAGAACGGAGGTGCATTATGGCAGAAATCATGGATGTCGGCGGCCAACACAAGTGCGCGTATTCGCAGTGCGAGTGTCAGGTGCCATCCTTTCAAACGTATTGCAGCGATTACTGTTCGGACGCTGATGATGAACAGGAAGTCGAAATTCAGTGCGACTGTAAACACAGTCCATGCGCGCTGGACTGATGGCGCAGAACTTAGGCTGGCGATGGAGTGCCGCAGCAGGAGGTGGAGTCAGCGGTGTTGATAACCGTCACCTTGATAGGTCATGACGACGTGCGCTCGACGGTTACGATGAGTGAGGACACCAGTGTGCGCGACGCCGCCACATCTAAGTACGATTTGTTTTGGCGTACTCTCAAAAAAAACGGATCAACGGTTCCGTTGACGACGAGAGCCGTGGACGGCGATATCGTGACGATAGAGGACGACAGAGTCGATGAGTCATAGGTTCGATGAGAAGCAAAGTCGAGCTGGCCTTGGTTCACGAATCCTCCGATCGGGTGCGGCGGCCTTCGTCGCTGCCGTTTGTCTTTTTGCCATTGGCCGCGTATCGGCTTCCCGCGAGTTTCGCAGTGGCGCCGAAGTTGCCCAGGATGCCACTCAACAAAACGAGGAACCAGGAGCAACAGCACGGATTCGAGTAGCCGAGGGCGAGTATAAGGCCACGACGGAAGATGGCATCGGACCTTCCGATCCGGCGGTCTACGGCTTCGATGAGTCATGGACGCTATGGCGGCTTCGGGACGGAAGTTTCGAGGTCAACGGTACGAGAAGCTACCGCTCGCCTTCCGATGAACCTCACAGCAATCAATTTTCTGCTCACCTCTCTGCCGATCTTGCGGTGCTGGAATTGATGGAATTCCGAAAGTTGCGATGGAGGACAGATTCCGGGCCCCTAGGTTGCAAGTTTCTTCCTGCGAAGATCTCCTGCACATCGAACGCGAGAGATATGACCCAGAACGTGAGCTTGGACGTGCCCATCCAAGCTCCAGCTGGCCTTATGTGGCCGCTCTCGGCGTTTTCCTTGAGCAGCATCACGCGTTCCGCAAGTCATGACCAGAAAGCGATGACACCGGTTCAACTCGTGACACTGGAGAATGGCAGCAGAGAAGACCCAATATTTACGACGACGTTTTCCGGCCACTTGAAGTATCTCGGACAAGAGCAACTATCGTTGGCCGGCCGTAAATGGCATGCCGACAAGTTTCAGCTGAAGGTGGCCGTTCACCCGCCATTCCTTCTCTGGACATCTCCTGAAGGTTTGCTTCTCGCTCTTGCTCTGGAGAATAAGAACAAGACGCTTGCGCAAGACGGCATAGAGTTGGTCAAGTTTCAACAGTCGAATGATTTCTGACTGAATTCTTCCTCCAGCTGGGTGGATCGCTTATCGGCCCGCATTGACCGGACAGTTGAGACGCGAACGAGAGCTCGCGCGGGTGCGGACTGATGCTTCGATCCACAATGCTCCGGTACAGCCGCTGCAACAGCAAGGGAACTTTCTTCTGATCTGGGCCTTCCTCGATCCTGGGTGCTGCGCGTCTGGAGAAGCAGGCGCCATCCTGAGTGTACCGCCGAATATTAGTCGGTATTCAAAAGCCACTTAGCAGAACTGCCGTCCTCGCAATCCATCATTAGTGTTTCACGGACTTCGCGAATTCGCGGAGAGATCGTCGCTCTGTGATGCGCGACCCCGTGTGTTCTGAAGAACTTATAAATGGTGCTCACATTGCATTCAGAAAGAGGTCAAGACGAGAGCACCAAATCAGAAGGGGGCGAAACCGTCATGAACAGAATGCTGGTGGTTGTCTTTGATAGCGAAGACAAAGCTTACGAAGGAAAGACTGCGCTCCTACAACTGGACGACGAAGGCATCATCAGCGTCTATGCCCACGCCATGCTGGCGAAGCACGCGGATGGGACCGTGGCAGTGAAGAAGAACGATGACTTTGGGCCATTCGGGACTCTTGCCGGTGCCGAACTTGGAGCTCTCATCGGCATTCTCGGCGGGCCGATGGGCCTGGCGATCGGCGCCGGCGTGGGGGTACTTGCCGGCGGCGCGGTCGACCTGAACAACCTCAGGATTGGTGACGACTTTATTGATGACGTGACCAAGAAGCTTCTGCCGGACAGGTTCGCAGTCGTGGCGGATGTGGATGAAGAGTCAACGGGTCCCGTGGACAGACACATGGAATCGATTGGGGGGCTTGTCCTCCGTCGATCCCTTTCCGATGTAAAGCACACCATTCACGAGGAACACATCAACGCCATGAAGGCGGATTTAGCGCAAATGAAGGCCGAGCATGCCAAGGCTCATGCCGACCGGAAATCCAAACTCCAGGAAAAGATCAACCAGCTCGACTCCAAGATCCAAGCGCAGTTGCAGAAGGCCAAAGACAGGCGTGAGGGTGCGGAGCGCCAAGCCGAAGCCAAGGCCGAGATCCTTAAGAGCAAAGCAGGCGCGCTGAAAGCCAAGGCAGCAGAAATACACGTTTAGCACGCGCATGATCGATCACGAGCTTCAACCGCGTGATTGGAAGGAGATCGGCGCAGCAAGTTCAGCACTGCTGACGACAGGATTCTATGTATGCACCAGGGTGGATGACCGGCGAGATAGAAACAAGTCGAAAGGCTTCGGCCATTATCGGCAACTTGACCGCATTACTGGGCCTGCTCGTCCTTGGTTATCCGCTGGCTCCGGCGACTATCAGAACGGTGCTACTCGGTTGGATCCTGATCGTTGTCAGCCTCATGCAGTCTATTGTCGGACAGTTTCAGGCGAGACCATCTCCCCTAACTGTGGGACGACATCCGTACTCTCGACCGCCAGAGAGAGAAAGAATCGCGATGGGAACTTTGCGAGGTCGAATGTGAGCCTCGAGGCTGAAAAACTGATCAAGGTTGACGGGGAGATCTTGGTCATTTCCTGCGAGCGGTGCGGACGTACATCCGGGATTCTAGCCGGTCACTTTTTCCCAGAGATCTTGTCTTTTTGTCGTTGTAAGGAGTGCGAGCATCCGCTGTTCAGCTCAGAGGAGTTACGTGCGAACCAATTCGAGGACTGTTGATCAGCGACATTGAAGCTGTGTCTTCAGCCAGCGACGGGCAGTGCCGATGCTGCGCAACGGATCGGCAAGATTCGGACTGAAGAGGTGGACTGTGGAAAACATCACAGACGTGGCGAACACGCGCAAGTGCGCTCACGAGCAGTGCCAATGTCTGGTTCCACCCACGGAGGAGTACTGCAGTGACTACTGTTCGGACGCCGACGATGTGGGTGAAATCGTGCTCCAGTGTGACTGTGGGCACCCTGCATGCCGGCTTGAATGAATATGGGCTGATCGACATCCGCGGCGAAGGCCAATGCCGGGTCGCGAGGGAGTGGACCATGAATACATTGGAAATGCTTCGAAACGTCCTTCTTCGTACCACCGTTGCCGCGCTATGCCTCGTTGGGATCGGGATTGCAACAAACCCATTGGCGGGGCAAGCTCAGGATCAGGACGAAGAAGTGCAATTGGGCCAGGAAGTATTCAACGAACTGAAGACCAAGGGCGAAATCATCGAATCCTCGCCTCTCTATGATCAGCTGAGACCGATTGCAGACGCCATCACCCGGTCTGCACAGCCACGATACAACCACCCATTCAAGTTCTATCTCGTCCACGAAGCTCAACCCAATGCTTTCGCGACTCCAGGCGGCAATGTCTACGTTGTCGATTCGCTGCTGTACTTCGTGAAAAATACCGATGAGCTCGCCGGCACTTTGTGTCACGAGGTTTCCCACACGATCCATCACGACACGATGGAGTTGGCGAAAAAGCGACAGAGAATGGCAGCGCGGGAGATCGGAGCCGCTATTCTTCTCGGCCACCCTCTGGCCATCGCACTCTTGGGCGATCTGCATTCGCTTAGTTATGACCGAGATGTGGAATCTCGCGCTGATATCACCGGCTCCGACGTATGTGCCTCCACCGGATACAACCCCTGGGGACTCGTCTGGCTATTCCAGGATTTTAAAGACGCCAGGACAGAACAGGTGCCTCAGATCTTATCGGACCACCCCAACGATCAAAATCGGGTCGATGCCTTGGAGCGGCACTTCCGCAGGAACCCATCGGTCTTCAAAAAGTTCAACCCGGATCCGAAGTCGGCTAAGCCGTTGGCCGTTCCTGCCAACGCACCGGAGGTATTTCTGCGGTAGATCGGTTCAACGCGCTGCCGGATAGGTGACGCGTAAAAAGGAGAAGAAACAATGAGTAACTTTTCTGATGTTTTCGCTGCTGGGTTGGATCAGGTCAGAAAGTCGTGGGGATGGTTTCTCACTTTCGGCATTCTGCTGTCGATTCTAGGCATCGTGTGTGTCGGCAAGGCACAGACGGCAACCACTTTCTCGATCCTGGCGCTCGGCTGGGTGCTCATGATCAGCGGAGTGCTGTGGCTCGTAAATTCGTTTTACGCCTTCAGCTGGCATGGGTTCTTCCTGTATCTGCTGAACGCGATCATCCGCGGAGTGACGGGATATCTGCTGATTCGCCATCCCGATGCAGGAGCACAGGGAGTGACGATGCTGCTCGCCGCGCTCTTCATCGTCGGAGGGTTGTTCCGCGGAATCGGGGCGAGTGTGATTCAGTTCCCACGGTGGGGATGGACGGTATTCTCCGGCCTGATTTCATTCGCGCTCGGGATCTACCTTCTGGTCACCTGGCCCGCAGCCAGTACTTACTTCATCGGCATCGTGATCGGAATCGACCTTATTTTTGACGGCGCTTCCCTTGTGGGTTTCGCCGGTGCGATTAGCAGTTTGCCTAAGGCGCAAGGCCGAGCTGCCTAAATGACGACTGTATCCAGATCGGGGGCCATGTCCATGCCGACCCAATTTTGGAGGGTGCGCCGTTGGATCGAACGCTTCACGTTGACGGCGGGCGTGGCTCTTTTGCTCGTATATCTCTTGGCACGGATTGATGCGGCAACTATGTACCGCGCGGGATTGTCGAGCTTTGCCGCGATGAAAGCCAGTCCTTCCATTTCGAAAGACGATGTGGGCCAGTCGCCCACGCTCGGGATTGACTTCACTCTGTGGTCAGGGAAACGAGTCGGTGCTTACACGGAAGCGTTGGGCGCAAAGTTGGGCACTCCGCTTGCTGTGCTCTCCATTCCCAAACTGCGGCTTGACGTTCCGGTCTTCGAGGGGACGGGCGAACTCACTCTCAACCGCGGGGCGGGTCGAATCGTTGGAACTGCGAGGCCCGGAGAAGAAGGAAATATGGGCATCGCCGCGCACCGAGACGGTTTTTTCCGTGGCCTGAAGGATATCAAGGCTGGTGATCGGATCGAACTGGCAACATTGCGAAAGAATCTCGTCTATACGGTCGACAACATTTCTGTCGTCAAGCCCAGCGATGTAAGCGTGCTCCGGGCCCGGCCCCAGCCCTCCCTGACTCTAGTGACCTGTTATCCGTTCTATTTCGTCGGAGAGGCACCGCAACGTTACATCGTGCAGGCTTCTTTGGCGGATTCGAAGCAAGCCACAGCGTCACAACTTAGTTCAGAAGTTCCAAAACTCGAAAAGGAGAAAACACAATGAATGCAAGCAACAAACAGCAACAAGTTTGGCTGCTCGCGGTTGGGGCCATTGCCTTGGCCTTTACCCTGAGCATGAGCGCGCAGGTACAAACGGAAACAACTACGAACACCGGGCAACCGACGACGGAGGTCAAAGTCGACCGCGCCACCGTGATGTTGGTCGACGGGAACGACCTCGTGGTCAAGACTGAGGGCGGGAAGTTCGTGCATTTTGCCAATGTACCCGAGAGTGCTAGGGCCACGGTCGACGGCCAGCAACTCGGAATTCACGACTTGAAACCGGGTATGACGCTGGAGCGGACGATCACCACCACAACGACACCACAGACGATCACTACAGTAAAGAGTGTCACTGGCACGGTGTGGTACGTGAATCCTCCCAGTTCAGTCATCCTGACTCTGGATGACGGCACGAACCAGGCATTCAAAATTCCAAACGGCCAGAAGTTCAACATTGATGGCCAAATGACGGATGCGTGGGGTTTGAAGAAAGGGATGAAGGTGTCAGCAACCAAGATCGTCGAGGTGCCGGAGACTACGGTTGAGCAGGAGAAAGAATTCACTGGCACGATGCCGCCATCCGATCCGCCTGCAGATCTGCCGATCCTCGTGGTAGTTCTCATGCCAGCGGATGCACCGCCTGCCCCAGTTCCGGTGGAGGTCGCTTCGGCGACGCTACCCAAGACCGCTAGTCAGCTTCCCTTAATTGGGATTCTCGGCGCTCTCACACTGATTTCGGGGTTTGGTCTCCGCGCCGTACGACTGCGGGCTGCCAGGGTGCGCGCATAGCTAGGACTCTAGCTACGGTTCGGTGCGCATTATCTCTCGCGTGCCGAACCTGGCAGGGAATCCCGGAACTGGAGGTAAGGCGATGTATCACGATTCGAGAGAAAAGGGGAGTTGGTGGAAGCTCGTGCTGACGGGCGTATTGGCGATCGCATTCGGAATCGCAGCGGTTGCCCTTCCGGCTGGAATCCTGTCGGCTCGAATTCTGGATGCAATTTTCGGGGTCGCTAAGCCCTTCTCCGCCAGCATGACGGCCGTTGCCGCCTTACTGGCGCTAGTGGCCTTGGTGGCGATCGACGGAATGGTGAACCTATTCGGCACAGCGACGGACAAGCGTGCTTCCCGAGTTCGTGGCGTCCTCGGACTTGTAATGGCAGTCACCGCTATTTGTTGGCCGGGGCGGACGATCTACGTGGCCGTCGAGTTGATCGGGCTCTGGGCAATTCTGGTGGGCGTATTGGAGTTGCTCGTTGCGAGATATTCGGGCGAGGGTCCAAAAGATCTTGCACTCTTCGTAATCGCGGCCCTTTCCTCAATCGTTGTTGGCGTCGGGTTGATGAGGTGGGTTTTTGTGGGAGCGATCGTTATAAGCGCTCTCGTTGGCATTGCGGCCGCGGCCCGCGGAATCAGCCTGATCATCATCGGCGTTTCCGAACGTCTTCATGAGCCGGATGGAACTGGGAAGCAGGCAATGAGGCGAGACGCCGCATAACGAAGTCAGTTCAGTGCACGGTTCGATACTGCTTATGTGAATGAGGAGACCAAATCATGAGAAGAAGAGATATGCATCAGGGGCCCACCTCCACCATCGTGAGCCCGCAGCCGCGGCTGCACCAGAACGCGGCTGAAATTCAGGCCTACGGGACAGTAACGCACCTCTTGCCATTGGATCTGGAGGAGCCTGTCCGGCTGGAAGTAACCGAGCGGCTCAACCAACTCCTTGCCGATACGATGACACTTCGTGACCTGTACAAGAAATCTCATTGGCAAACAGCGGGACCGACCTTTTACCAGCTCCATCTGCTCTTTGATAAGCATTATGGGGAGCAAGCGGAGCTTGTGGATTTGATCGCGGAACGCATCCAGGTTCTGGGCGGACTGAGCATTGCCATGGCCCATGACGTGGCGGAGACCACGCGCATTCTCCGTCCGCCGCGTGGCCGTGAAGAAGTTCCCGTGCAGCTGTCACGGCTCATTGACGCTCACCAGACAATCATTCGCGAACTCCGGGAGTTCGCTCGCCGCAGTGATGAAATTGGCGATGCGGGCACGAACGATCTCCTGGTCAGCGATGTGCTGCGCACCAGTGAACTTCAGGTTTGGTTCTTAAGCGAACATCTGGTCAACGCGCCATTGGTCATTGCGAAAGAAGCACCCGAAAAAGCCGGCGCAGCTTAGCAGGCCGGCCAAAGGCTGTTGCCTTCGAGAGTGCGAGGGTTGCACGCTGCTGATAGCGCCGATAGCCAGTCTCTACTAGAGTAGAGCTGCATGTTTTCAATTGACGATCGAACGGGGAATGTAATCACCACTGGGGCGCTCTTCTTGGCCGCGGCCGCGATTCTCTACCTGGCGCGTGGTGCCTTCTTTATTCTGCTGCTGTCTCTTCTTTTTGCCTACTTGCTGGAACCAGCGGTCACGCTGGTGCAACGCCATTCGCGGCTGGGTCGGAAGAATCGTACTTGGGCGATTGCACAGGTGTACTTGGTCGGAACCCTTATGGTAGGTGGCCTGGTGTCCGGGTTCGGGCCGCGCGTTGTAGCGCAAATGAAAAACTTGAACGCAACCGTACCCGAGATGTTACAAGGCCTTTCCACTGGAAAAACTGCCGCCGACCTGGAAGCCAGGCATGGCTTGAGCGCCGCCCAGCAGCAGCGGATACACGACTGGTTAGCTCGTAACCATGACTTCATCGCCCGTGTTTTCGAGCGCGGTGCGCAGTCCGCAGCTTATATCGCCGCGAGCGTGATCTGGCTTTTCGCCATCCCCATTCTAGCTATCTTTATCTTGCGAGACGGACGTCCGACGGCGGATGCGTTTATCGAAGCCGTAGCATCACGTGGGAATCGAACCCGGACCGAGCGAATTCTGCGCCAGGTTGATGCGATGCTCGCCAGGTACATTCGCGCGCAGTCCGCTCTGTGTGGCCTCTCCTTCGTCTTCTATAGCGTCTCGATGCTAGTCCTGAGATTTCCGTATGCGATCGCATTGGGCATTTTGGGCGGTGTTCTGGAATGTCTCCCAGCGGTCGGATGGATTACTTCGGCTGTGGCTATTCTGGCGATCGGCTTCCTGACTCACGCACACTGGATCTGGATGGCGGGATTGTTGGTGGTCTGGAGGCTTGTGCAGGATTATGTGAACTCGCCTCGCATCATGGGTAACAACTTGGATCTACAGCCCCTGACTGTCGTATTTGCGCTGATGGTCGGAGGTCAAGTGGGAGGCATTGCAGGCGTGTTCCTCTCGGTGCCGACCGTGGCCGTGCTCCGAATTGTGTGGCTGGAATGTTTCTCGGCGGGAACGCCGGAAGATGTGATCTCAGAGAAATCCGTCGCTCAGCTAAAGGGTTGAATTGCCCACGGGTCAGTCTGGGAAAGGGTCAAGAAGACATATGCAAAACGAAGAGTCCGATGGCCGCTCCGCCGAACCGAGGCTAGATGAGCTTCACACTAGGATTCAGTCCAGGCTCGATGAGCTTCACGCCGACTTCAAACAACTCGCTGCTGACGTGCGGGAGGGACGACGAGAAGCCTCGCGGGCGAGGAAAGATCGAATAGAGGGATTCAAGCGTGCACTCCGTGATTTGCTTCAAGCTGCCGAACGAGCAGACCGAGAGTGGAAGTGACAAGAGTTTGCCCCAACATCAAGTGCTTTCCACAAGCATCAGTATGACGCTCTTTGGCGAGTTCGCGAATTCGCGAAGAAATCTCGACTGACGGCTCCGTGTCGCGACGTGTTTTCACAACCTTAGGATTGGTCTGTGTCTTGCATAACATGGCGCAGATCACGAAGGGAAGTCACATCGGTGACGGGGACTGACCTCGAATCGAGGTCACGGACAACGAATGAACCTAAGCCACGAACCAGAAGCGCCAGGAAAGGCGGGAGCCACCTCAATCAGTGCGCTCCACTGGACGTACGTATTGGACGATCCTGCGTTGCCAGAAGGCGGCATTGCGCCCGTATATCCGTTGGGAGTGAATGTTCTTCTCGCCCGCGTCGGCGGCACCGTGTACGCCGTTTCAGGCAAGTGTGCGCACATGGCGTGTCCGCTGCTCGCGGGCAAGCTGGAGGGATACACGATCGTGTGCTCATGTCATGACTGGCGTTTCGATGTTCGAACCGGCAGGTTCCTCGATGCGCCGGAGCTTGGTCTCACTGTGTACCCCACAAAGCACGAGGCGGGAAAACTGTTCGTCAACCTCGGTTCAAAGGAAAGGGCATGAAAAAGGTAAACTTGTATACTCTCTCAACCTGTCCCTGGTGCCGCAAGGCCAAACAGTTTTTCGCGGAGCGCAATATTCCTTTCACCTACGTTGACTACGACCTCGCCGACGAGGCAACCCAGAAAAGGATTTTGCAGGAGCTGGATGCTGCCGGCGCCACAGGCCTCCCATTCGTCAGGATCGGCGACAAGGTCATCGCGGGCTATCAGCCGGAACTCTATTCGAAGGCGCTGAGATCGTAGGGAGGGCTGCAATGGAAACTGAATCAAGGAAGAAGGCGCTGCAGTTCTTCTTCGAAAAGGTCGTCGGGCCGATGGGCTTCAAGTTCACGCCCGACGTGGAGTTAAAGAATTTTCTGCTCGAACAGGAGGTGATGCTGGAGGCCAAGCACGGCATTCCATTCTGCCCCTGCCAGCCAGTGCGCCACGACCGGGCGCGCGACATGCAAATCGTCTGCCCATGCATTCCTTTCCACCGTCAACATTTCGATGCCATCAAGCGCTGCTGGTGCGGTTTGTTCGTGCACACGGATGTCATCGACCCGGACAGCCTGCCCCAATTGCCGCCAAAGGATGTGGGCCTTGAGTGATAAGTTCATCCGCGCAATCAGCTCCGATGAGATCGCGCCTGGCGGGATGAAGACCGTCGAGCTCGACGGACACGAGATCGTCATCTGCAATTGCGGCGGAACCTATTACGCCATCGAGCGACGCTGTGGACACATGAACGCACCGTTGGAGTTGGGCACGCTCGACGGGAACATCGTAACCTGCCCTATGCACTGCGCCCAGTTCGACGTCACCACCGGGCAAGCCCTCTCCGGCCCGGTTCCGGGAGACCTGGGCAACGAAACCCTTTCGCCCAGAGTGGCTGCATTCCTGCAACAGGTCGGCATGCTGATGAAGTACGTACGCACCGAATCCATTCGCACCTACGAGACGAAAGTCGAAGCCGGCTGGGTCCACGTTGCGCCATGATTCACATGGTTCAGCGGTAGCGACTGAAACCAATAGTGGACAACAGCGAGTGGCGTTTAGCGAGGTTCGCGAATTCGCGAAGAAACCGCCAGATTATTCTTCTTGACTCCACTTGCTTTCAAGGACTTAGGCTTGGCCTCCGTATTGCAGAGTCATTGACAGGATCGGAGACGAAAGTCACAGCAGTGCGAACTCACGATTCGATCAAATTGACTCGACACTGAAAAGGAGAAACATCGTGGCTGAACTGATAGTGGTTGGTTTCAAGAAAGACATGTACCGGGCATCGGAAGTGCTGAACCAGTTGCTTGCGCTGAACGATGACTGGGTGGTGGATCTGCACGACGCCGTTGCCGTCTACCGCGACTACAACGGCAAGCTGCGAGTCGATCAGAGCTACCAAATGACCACGGGCGACGGAGCCGCGTTGGGCGGTCTCTGGGGCTTGCTGATCGGAGCGACGCTCGCGATTCCATTTACCGCCGGGGCGAGTGCTGCTGCGGCGGCTGGCGCAATGGCGGCTGGCGCCATCGGCGGGACCGCACTTGGTGCCGGGCTCGGTGCTGCCGACGCGTCGTCGTGGAAGGAGGAGTTCGGCATTCCCGACGAGTTCGTCCAGCGGGTTGGGGCATTGATCCAGCCCGGCGACTCGGCAATCTATGCAATCCTGCGCACGGCCGATCCCGACATCGTGGCCGATCAGTTCCGCGGCTACGGGGGAACGATTCTGCGCACAACGTTGAGTCGTGATCAGCAGGCGCAGGTGGAGAAGGTTTTGAGCAAGAGTGCAGCCTAGGCTATTGACCTGCCATTCGCTTCTCAAACGAACGCCGGCTCTTGGATCAGCAGCCGTCCCGGGAAGGGTTAGCCCCATCGCCGAGGGAGTTAGAATCCCCTGCGGTGGGGTGACCTATACCGGGTACCGTGTTCTAGAACTATCAGTCGAACCTTAAGAAAAGGATCATAGATGCGGACCGAGCCAAGCAAGATCGAATTGACGCGCGAGAGTGAAAGCTTGAAGTCGGTCGTGCTGGACGCTATCACGCACGACTTCAGATCTCCCCTTACTTCGATAAAGGCATCAGTGACCGGTTTGCTTGACGATTTGGAGTTTGACCGTGAACAGCGGAGAGAACTTCTGACGATCATCAATGAGGAGTGCGACCGGATCAACCGACTGGTGGGCGAAGCAGCGGAAATCGCTCGCCTGGAATCTGGGGAGGTCAAACTCGATCTGGCGTCGCATTCGGTCGGAGAGTTACTATCAGCGGCGCTGGCAGAATGCAACTGTGTCACCGCAAACCGCGAGATCTGTCTCGATGTGAAGCATCGGGACTCACGGCTTCTGGTGGATCTATCGTTGGCAAGGAGAGTATTGGTTCACCTGATCGTCAACGCGCATCTGTACTCTTCGCCCGGCAAGCCCATCAGGATCAAGACGCAGGTGCGGGGTAGATTCCATACCATCAGTGTTGGGGACCAGGGCGTGGGGATCGACGATAACGAGATCGACAAGATCTTTGAAAAGTTCTATCGCGGGAAAAAGCAGCGGCTGCGCATCCATGGCACCGGTATGGGCCTGCCGATTGCGAAGGCGATTGTCGAAGCGCACGGAGGAACCATCGGTGTTGTCAGCCGTTTGGGGCAAGGTTCCGTTTTTACCTTCAGTCTGCCAATGGCACGGTGATCAAGTCTTTCTATCTCGGTTCGACGGTATTAATGTTCTTGTCCGGCTTTTCGACGATTCCCCCGGCCAGCCAATCGTGTATTAGGACGACCGGCTTGGGATCGAGTGCAACGGCGCCCTCCTAGATTCAGATCGAGCACGGTGGGCGACGGATGGGTTGAAGTCGTGGATTTCGTGGTAGCAGCGGTCGAGCGATGGCAGCTGGCTGCGCCTCAGCAGCCCGGCTACAGGAGACGTTCGCAGACTGGCCAATCTGAAAAACCAAGACCCTTCGAGAGGCGTTGAAAAGTGTTCAGATCATTCCGTCAACGGTTCCCATAGGAGGAAAGACGATGGTCAGTTCGCTTTCCGTTGGGGATATCAGGCAAGGTCCATTTTCGGTTGAGGCCGGATCCGCCCATCCGCTAGGAGCCACGCCTTCACCTTCGGGAGTGAACTTCTCGCTTGCTTCCTCGAATGCAACAGGCGTCGAACTGCTCCTATTCTCAGCGCACGACTCCTTGGAGCCATTTCAAACCATTCGGTTCGATCCCTATGTAAACAAGACGTTCCACTTCTGGCATGCTTTTGTGCGCGGTCTGAAACCGGGGGTGCACTATGCCTACCGCGTCGATGGCCGGTTTGATTCCGCCGGGCAGCGATTCAACAGGAACAAGGTCTTGATCGACCCCTACGCGCGGGGCAATTCTGATTCACTTTGGGATCGCGGCGGCGCCTGTACACCGGAGGACAATCAGAGGACGTCCATGCGCTCAGTTGTCATAGACGCCTCGGGCTACGATTGGGAAGGCGACAAGCCCCTCAACTGTCCGATGGAGGACAGCATCATTTATGAGGTGCATGTCCGCGGCCTCACACAGTCTCCGACATCCAACGTCAGGCATCCCGGGACATTCGCCGGCCTCATTGAAAAGATTCCTTACCTGAAAGATCTTGGCATCACCGCCGTGGAATTGCTTCCTGTCTTTGATTTCGACCAGAAGGCAGTGCTCAGAGAGCTGAATGGGAAGCCCCTCCGCAATTATTGGGGATACAGCACTCTAGGTTACTTCGCCCCCCAGTCCTCTTATTGCCTCGATCCCGAATCTGGCAGCCACCTGCGCGAGTTCCGCGATTTGGTCAAAGCACTACACCGGGCTGATATTGAAGTCATTCTCGATGTGGTTTTTAACCACACCGACGAGGGCAACCATCAGGGACCGACGTATTGCTTCAAAGGCATCGACAACCGCTCTTACTACTTGCTGGTTCCCTCGGCGCTGCAATACTACATGGATTTTTCAGGTTGTGGAAACACGTTCAATTGTAACCATCCTATGGGCCAGAAGCTGATCGTCGACTGCCTCCGATACTGGGTTCGTGAAGCCCATGTGGACGGCTTTCGCTTCGACGAAGGTTCCATTCTTTCGCGCGGGGAGGACGGAATGCCTGCCCTTCACCCTCCGCTGGTATGGAATATCGAGTTGGACGAAGAGTTGGCCGATACAAAGCTGATTGCGGAAGCCTGGGACGCTGGCGGGTTGTACCAGATCGGACATTTCCCCGGCGACCGATGGGCCGAATGGAACGCCCGCTATCGCGACGACGTCCGTCGCTTTGTGAAGGGCGACCCCGGACTAGTCGGCGCAATCGCGTCGCGCTTGGGAGGTAGCGCTGATATATATCAGGAACGCGGCGGGTCGCCATTGAACAGCATTAACTTCGTGACCTGTCACGACGGATTTACCCTCAACGACCTGGTCTCATTCAACCAGAAGCACAACGAAACGAACGGTGAAGACAATCGTGACGGCACCAACGATAACCTCAGCTGGAACTGTGGTGTGGAGGGTGAGTCCGCCGATACCAACATTGAATCGCTGCGCAATCGGCAGGTCCGCAACTTTATGGCAATTCTGCTGCTCTCGCGCGGAGTCCCGATGTTATTGGCTGGCGACGAGATACGGCAGACGCAGAAGGGTAACAACAATCCCTATTGCCAGGATAACGAGATCAGCTGGTTCGATTGGACTCTCGTCAGCCAGAACTCCGGGTTACTCCGCTTCTGCAGAGGCATGATTCGTTTCCGCAAGATGCATGCGGCGGTCCGACGCGACCAGTTTTTTAACGGCGCAGCCAACGAGCGTGGCTTAAAGGACGTATCGTGGCACGGCACGAAGCTCGGTCGTCCGGGATGGGACGATCCATCGGCCCGTGCACTCTCGATGACGTTGGCAGGTTTCGGCGGTGACGCAGACTTGCACGTGATGTTCAATATGTTCTGGGACAGCCTGGAATTTGAATTACCCATGGTGCCGGGAAGGCGTTGGTGCGTGGCCGTAGACACAAGCCGGCCTTCGCCTCACGACATCGCCGACCCCGGTTCAGAGCAAGACGCGCTTGGAACCACGCATGGGGTTGAGGCGCGAAGTGTTGTTGTCCTAGTGAATCGGGCGTGAGCAGAGGTGTGCTGGATAGCGGCTCGATCGTTCAGTGCGGCTGTCATCGGTCCAACGGGTGCCTTAATACAACAGGAGCGTTTCACGCCAACGACGAACATCCTCGAAACCGACCATCTCAGCCGCGAGGTCGGAGGTACACGCATCGTCGATGACGTGACCATCGAGGTGCGCAAAGGGGAAGTGCTCGTGATCGTCGGGCCGAGCGGCGCCGGCAAATCCTCCTTCCTCCGCCTGCTCAATCGTCTTGACGAACCCACTGGCGGCACGGTACGGCTAAAAGGTGTTGATTACCAGCAGATTCCGCCATTGGAACTGCGCCGTCGCGTCGGGATGGTCACTCAGACCGCATATCTCTTCCCCGGAACAATTGCTGGCAATATTCGTTTCGGCCCTCTACAACAAGGAATCGAGCTGCCAGCAAAAACGGTCGACGCTCTTTTGATCCAGGTGGGGCTAGCAGGCCGCGCTGAAGAGGACGTCGCGCACCTTTCTGGCGGCGAGGCGCAGCGGGTGTCAGTGGCTCGCGCTCTAGCAAACACTCCGGAAGTGCTGCTGCTGGACGAACCGACGTCGGCGCTTGATGAGGGGGCCAAGAGCGAGGTCGAGAAGCTGATTCTCACTGTGGTCAGGCAAAACGCTCTCACCGGGGTGATGGTGTCACACGATCTCGCGCAGACGGCCCGCGTCGCCGACCGGGTGATGGTGATGAGCAAAGGCAGGCTCGATAAAATTGGGACTGCAAACGAGGTGATCAATGCTGAAGGAGCTTTTCGCTAATCAACTCACTCTGGGTTGCGCACAGGCAGCCGTGGCGACTCTGCTGGCATTGGCTGTGATGCTGCTAGCCCGGCAGCGGAATATCAACCTCGAACGCGAGACCGTCGTGGCGCTCGTTCGCGGGATCGCGCAGATCACCGCGGTGGGATCGATTCTCGTGCTGTTGCTGCGAGGTCCGGAGTGGACCAGCATCTTTCTGCTGACCGCAATGATTCTTGCTGCTGCCGGAATGTCCGCGGGCCGCTCCAAGGGTATGCCCAAGAGCTTTCAAGTTTCGCTCTATGCTATTGGTGCGGGTGCAGGTTCAGTTATCGCAGTGATGACCGGGGCGGGCGTTATCGACACGCGCATCACCTCGCTGGTGCCGATTGGAAGCATGCTCATCGCCAACGCCATGAATACTAACTCGCTGGTGATGAATCGCTTCTGCTCGGAAGTGGAATCGCATGCCGGTTTGATCGAAACCGGCTTGGCGCTAGGAGCCGATTCAAAACAAACCGTCGCTCCCTATGTGCAGATCTCCGTTCAGGCGAGCTTGATTCCGGCGATCGATTCGCTCCGTTCTCTGGGCATTGTATGGATTCCGGGGCTGATGGCCGGCATGCTGTTGTCTGGAGCGAGTCCAATCTACGCGGCCATATACCAGTTTGTGACCATTTCGATGATCTTTTCGTCGTCCGGTCTGACGGCGCTGATCTGCAGTCTCTTGATTCGCAGCGCTGCGTTTTCTGCCGCCGAGCAACTCACGCTGCGTCTTCTCCCGGTCTCGGCTCGGCCTGTCGGCCGCAGCGCCTGACCTTAGATCCAAACTGACAAGGTCCTTCGCTATTGATGGCGATGCGGTCGACGAGACATCGGCACTACAGCTAAGGATCCCCCTCAGAATTCACCGTATGTCTTTCGCCATCCTCGCGAATTCGCGGAGAAATTGTGACTTGAAATGCGCAATGGCTGAACATTTTGAAGAACTTACCAATGGCACGTGCATTGCATTTCACAAAGTTCAGAAGCGAGCGCTACACGAAAAAAACGAAGCGCGCTTCCGGCACGAGCATGAAGGCAATCTACAAAACGATTGCGAGAATCCTTGCAAGGGCCGTTGACAAGGCCATGCAAGAATTGCGTCGTCTTGGAGGAACGAGGAAAGCAGGTTGGCTTATGACGGAAGAGAGCACATCGATCCGCGTTCGCATCGACGAACAGGGCTACACGCACGTCACGGTAATTCAGTGGGACGAGGACGGCCGCGAGGTCGTATACCGTGAGGATGAGAATTTTCAGTGCCCGGAAGTGCAATTTTGAACACAGATGTTCAAAGCTGGAAACCGTGACGTTGTATCGAGGAGGGCTTATGAAATCAAACAAAAGTTCGTGTCGGGGTGAGGATGGTCTCGCGGCTCGCGGAGGCCTGGATGCGGTACAGATCGGCAGTGACCTCATCGCGTTCTATCCCCAGGCGATTCACCAGCCGCAACCCTACGTCATCCTGCTCGACCCGGCCAGCGGCATTCTCAAGCGCCTCGAGCTACAGGCGACGAAGTAACACCTTTGCTCGTACTCTTCGTGGGATCCTTCAAACGAGCTAACCCCCGAAACATGTGCAGCTGTTTGTGACGAAGTTCTCTCGCGAAGTTCGCGAATTCACGAATGAGGCCTGATCCTGCAAGCCGCGTCCTTACTTGGTTTCAAGAAGTTAGGTGTGGTCTTCGCGTTGCTGTAGCGGTGGTTGTAGTTTGAAAACGATCGAAGGAAATCGAGGCGCGAGGAGAAACGAATGAGCACCGATGTGAATATCGCAAAGCAGATCGTCCACGACAAGCTTGAGTCCCAGATCAAAACCGCTAAGGCGAGGCTGGATGTTCTGGCAGGCCGAGCTGAGGGCAAGGCAGTAAAGGTCGAAGTAAAGGTGTTCGAAGCTCTGATGGTCAAGTTGCAGGCAATTCAGCAGAAGCTGCAGGAACTCAAGAAGGCGGGCGGAGACCGGTGGGAGCAGACGAAAACCGATCTCGAGGCACAGATCGCCGAGTTCGAGAAGTCCGTGCAGGGGATCGAATCGAAGGCGAAGGCAAAGGCAAGCTAATAGGGGGCCGCGCAATGTTCATTACGTCACTGACGCGTTTAGTGCCTCCGCACAGAGAGGCCCACGAGGAGTTGTCGTGACTTTTCAAAACCAGAAGCGAATCCTTGTCCTTGCGGTCGCTATCGCTGCTTTGCTATCGGCCACTCTGCGGGCATTTTCCGGCGACGATCACGACCAGAAAATGAAAGAAGCGGCTGCGCAGTCCGTCAAAGCCGGGAAGGTGTTTGACGAGATCATGCACACGCCCGACAAGACTATCCCTCGCGACCTCCTGGCGCACGCCAAGGCAATCGCCGTGTTCCCGCAGGTCATCAAGGCCGCATTTTTCATAGGGGGTGAGGGCGGGCGCGGTGTTGTGAGCCGTCGCACGAGTACAGGCTGGAGTAATCCCGTGTTTTTCCGAGCAGGTGGAGGGAGTGTGGGACCGCAGATTGGCGCATCGGCGACGGACATCGTTCTTCTGTTTATGAACGACGATGCCGTGGGAGCGTTGATGAAGGACAAGTTTGAGCTCGGTACGGAAGCCGACGTCTCCGCTGGTCCGGTTGGGCGTGAAGCCGGCGCCGGAACGGACGCGCTAATGCACGCCGAGATTCTGTCCTATTCGCGCAGCCGAGGGTTGTTTGCCGGGATCAACTTGAAGGGCGTAGTCATCAGTCCCGAAGACGATCTGAACCAGGCCGTTTACAACAAGAACGCGCACGAGTTGCTGGTGGACGATCGCCGAGTGGCTGATGATGGCACAAGCATCCCCGCGTTCCCGCAGTCAGTTTCTCGCTATACAGCAAACGGCAGCACTAATCGCTAGGAGTCACCCAGAGGAAAGAACATGGCCGGACGAAGCACGACCGAACTTATTCATTCAAGCGAATGGGCCATCATGGGTGCGGTCCTTATGATCGGTCTGGGATCGGTCGGCATCTTTTTGGCGATCGCAATAGGCTCCGCTCCCAATACCACGTTATCCGCTTGGATCTTTGTCGCCGGCGGCTTGGCATACCTGCTTTATGCATTCGCCACACGGGACGACGGAGAAGCCCTGTGGCGCATGCTGATCGGTTTCGTTTACCTCTTCGGGGGCTTGTATCTTTTCTCATTTTTCGGCCCTGAACTCGAACTAAGAAATGTCATCTTCATAGTTGGGACGATTGTCCTGTTCGAAGGAGTGGTGGAATTCTTCATTTTTTCCCGGCTACGACCGCTGGCGGGGTCTGGCTGGATTGTTTCCGGCGCGCTCGCAACCGTTTTTCTGGCATTCATTACCTGGTGCTTGTGGCCCTTCAGTTCAATGCGGCTGCTCGGAGGCATCGTCAGCACCAAGTTCGTCATAAGTGGTTTGAGCCGTTTGATGTATTCGATGGCCACCCACAAGAAGCTCGAAGCAATTGCAAAAGAAAAGCAACTACTCGCATGGCGATCGAACTGAGGCTCAGTTTCACCGCCAGGTTAGGTGAGATCCGGTTTCTGAAAACTGAAAGGGAGGCTTGAAATGTTTGGTCCATATGAAGTGATCGTTGGTGCTACCCCGGAGATGATTCATAACTGGGGATGGTTCCTCGCATTTGGCATCATTTTGATGCTGCTTGGCATTGCCGCGGTCGTACGGGCTGTCACTGCCACGGTGGCCTCGATGGTGTTCTTCGGGTGGCTGCTGTTGTTTTCCGGCATTATCGAGTTCGTGCATGCCTTCATGGTCGGGAAGTGGGCCGGTTTCTTCCTGCACATCCTGGTGGCGCTTCTGTTCGGAATCACTGGGGCACTCATGGTGTTCAGACCGGTGATCAGTGCTGAGGCGGTAACGTTCGTCATGTCCGTGTTCTTCCTGGTTGCCGGACTCTATCAACTGTTTGCCTCAATGTGGACCCACCTACCTGGGTGGGGTTGGCAAGCTGCTAATGGAGCCGTCTCGGCGATTATGGGCGTTTTGCTTTTGATGCAATGGCCGGTCTCCGGCCTGTGGGTGGTCGGTCTTTTCGTTGGGATAGACCTGATCTTCTACGGTTGGGCTTGGATCGCATTGGCAATTGGTCTGCACAAGATGTGAGTAACAACGAAGACTGCCATTCGAACCAGATCAATGGATTGGGCGAGTGTCGAGAAAGGTGAGGAGTTTGCATATGGGAGTGTTTCAAGCATGTCTATCGGATGTTGTGCCGCAGCTCGGAGCCGCGCTCTTTCGCGGCTCCGACGGATCTGCCGCGGCGCACACGAGGTGCACAGAGTGGGCGATCGTTCAAAAAGCGATCGCAGGAGACACCCAGGCCCTGGAGCATCTTTTCGCTCTCCACAGACCCAGGCTCTATAAGACTGCAGTGGCCCTGCTGCGTAATAAAGAAGATGCCGAGGACGCCGTGCAGGACGGCTTGTGCAAGGCCTACACCCACTTGCGCTCCTTTCAGGGCCGGTCCTCGTTTTCCACCTGGCTCACGAGCATAGTCATAAATTCGGCTCTGATGAGTCGGCGAAGGAGACGTACCCATCCTGAAGCCTCTTTAGATGACATCCTGGAGACGTACTCTGCACCGCCTTCTTGCGTGGCCGCCGATGCACAATCGAACCCCGAGACGGTTTGTTCAGAAAGACAACTCAACGACCTCCTCGACAAGCAACTGTTGAAACTCCGCCCGTCGTTGAACGCGGCTTTTCGGCTGCGTGCGATACACGGTTTTTCTCTGCAGGAGTCGAGCGAGGCTCTTGGGATCTCCCTAAGCGCTGTCAAATCACGACTGTTTTGGGCACGAAGGGCGATGGCACGGGGGCTACAACGACCTTTGAGACTCTGCCAAAGGCGTGGACGTTCGGGAAAAGCCGGCGCCCAACGCACAACTTTTGAGAGGCGCGTGGAAGAATAAGCATTCCGTATGGCGGACCTTCCAACCTGATGTGTTCACGGTGAGCTACTCTTGAAAGGAGGACAGCATGGGCGGCATGATCCCGCTACGAGATGCATCTCGAGAGCCCAGGAGTTTCCCCGTCGTTACGACCGCGATCATCGTCGCAAACGCATTCGTCTTCGTGCTGGAACTTATGGGTGGCGAGGTATTCGTAAAGCAGTGGTCTTTGGTTCCTGCCGATATTGTTGCCGGCCGGCACTGGATCACCATCCTGACAGCAATGTTCATGCATGCCGGCTGGATGCACATTATTGGGAACATGGTGTTCTTGTGGGCGTTTGGCCCGGAAGTCGAAGATGCGATGGGGGCGCTACGCTACTCGGCATTTTATCTGCTTAGCGGTCTCGTGGCTGCGCTCGCCCAGATTGCAGCCATGCCCAGTTCCACCGTTCCTAACCTGGGCGCTAGTGGCGCCATTGCAGGCGTGATGGGCGCCTTCTTGATTACCTATCCCCACGACGAGATACGTAGTCTGCTTGTGCTTGGCTGGTTCGTCCGCGTTACCTTTATTCCCGCGGCGCTCTTGATCGTAGTCTGGTTCCTCATTCAATTCTTCAATCAGGTTGGCGGGGTGGCCGATGTGCAGGGTGGTGGCGTGGCCTACACCGCTCATGTGGGCGGCTTTATCTTCGGAGTGATTACCGCTCGAATCTTTGAGATTGGGCGAACTGCCGACGTGGGGGCTTAGCCATGTCGTCTGGTCCGGATAAAAGCCCCGTCGCGATTACCGGCTTGACAGCCCAGGAAGCTGAGACGCAGCTAGCCCGTTTCGGGCCGAATGAACCTGCAGCGACTCACCACCGCTCGGTTCTTTCCGACCTCTGGCATGCATTCACAAATCCCCTGGTATTGATCCTGGTAATTGCCGCAATCGCGTCCGCTTTCTTAGGCGAGAAAGTAGATGCGTCGATCATCGCCATAATCGTACTGCTGAGCACCGCGATTGACTTAGCTCAGACGTATCGCTCACAACGCGCAGTCGATAAACTGCGTGCGCAAGTTGCCCCCACCGCAACTGTTCTGCGCGACGGCGAATGGAAAGAACTTCGACGTCGTGATGTGGTACCCGGAGACGTAGTCCGCCTTTCGGCGGGAGACATGGTTCCCGCAGATGCACGGCTGTTGACTGCGCGCGATCTGTACGTTCTGCAAGCATCGTTAACGGGCGAATCGCTTCCCGCCGATAAGGAAGCAACCGGAGAGCCCGCCTCGACCAAAGCCGAGGCCCGCAACATGGTCTTCCTCGGCACGTCCGTCGTCAGCGGAACGGCAACGGCGGAGGTGGTGGCGACCGGTTCCCGGACCGCCTTTGGTGATATTGCGTCTCGGCTCAGCGCACGTCCGGAAGCGACAGCCTTCGATCAAGGCTTGAGAAATTTCAGTCAACTTCTCGCGCGAACGGTTTTATTTCTTGTTCTTTTCCTGCTTGTCGTCAGCATTGCACGCCACCGCGATCCACTTCAGTCTCTGCTGTTCGCAGTCGCCTTAGCAGTCGGCCTGACGCCTGAGTTCCTGCCCATGATTACATCGGTGACGCTTTCGAAAGGTGCGGTCGCGATGGCCCATAAGAAGGTCATCGTCAAGCATCTTTCTGCTATCGAGAACCTCGGCAGTCTCGATGTGCTTTGCAGCGATAAAACCGGGACACTCACCGCTGGCACAATGTCGCTCAATCGTTCTCTCGATCCGTTTGGAAATCCATCCCAGCGCGCTCTGGAACTGGCGTACCTGAACAGCAAGTTTGAGACGGGTATCCGAAGTCCCCTCGATGACGTCATCCTCCATCAGTCTCCGCCAAAGATCGACGATTACACGAAGCGTGACGAGATTCCGTTCGATTTCGAGCGGCGGCGGCTCTCCGTTGTGGTGGAGCGGCAATCTCAACGGATTCTCATCACGAAAGGCGCTCCGGAAGGGATTTTTCCCCTGCTCTCCGCTTACGAGAGTGAAGGCAAAACAGTGCCGATCAGTGAGGATGCTGCCAAGCGCATGCAACAGACCAGCAACGAACTGAATAGTCAGGGTTTCCGCTCACTAGGCGTGGCTTACGCCGCAGTGCCTGCGCAGACGGACTATTTCGTGAAGGATGAGCGCAATTTGATTCTGGCCGGTTTCTTGACTTTTTCCGATGAGCCGTTGCCTGACGCCGCCCAGATTATGGCTTCTTTAAGGCAGGATGGGGTTGAGATCAAGGTCATCTCCGGTGATAACGACCGCGTCACTGGCCATGTCTGTACAGAGGTCGGAATCGACCCCGGCCAAATCGTTACCGGCGGCGAAATGGAAACGATGACAGACCCGGCGCTGTCGCATGTCGTCGAACACACGCGCGTATTCGCCCGCATTTCTCCGGCGCAGAAAAACCGGATTCTGATGGCTCTCAAGCACGACGGCCACGCGGTAGGATTCATGGGGGACGGCGTCAATGATGCACCTTCGCTTCACGCCGCAGATGTTGGCATTTCCGTGTCAAGCGCGGTTGACGTGGCCCGCGAGGTTGCCGACGTCATTCTCGTTGAGCCGGGACTCCGGGTTCTGCATGACGGCATCATTGAAGGACGCAAAGCTTTTGGCAACGTGATGAAGTATTTGCTGATGGGCACAAGTTCGAACTTCGGAAATATGTTCAGCATGGCAGGGGCTTCACTTTTCCTGCCTTTCCTGCCCATGCTGCCCACCCAGATTCTGCTGAATAACCTTCTATATGACTTGGCCCAGCTCACCATTCCAACGGACAATGTGGACGAGACGTATCTGCAAAAGCCTCAGCACTGGGATATTGGTCTGATCCGCAATTTCATGGTGTTCATTGGACCCATCAGCTCCATTTTCGACTTTCTAACGTTCTATGTGTTGTTGCATTTTTTCCACGCCAGCGAGGCCCAGTTTCATACCGGCTGGTTTGTCGAATCGTTGGCAACCCAGACGCTGGTGCTATTCGTCATCCGTACCGCGAAAAGTCCATTGCGCAGCCGCCCCAGCGGGCCTTTGATCGCGACCTGTCTTGCCGCTGTGGCAGTCGGGACTTACTTGCCCTTCAGCCCGCTGGCGGGCGTCCTGGGTTTCACGCCGTTGCCAGCAGCGTACTTTGGTTTTGTTGTCATCGCGACGGGACTCTATCTCTTGCTGGTGGAGGCCGCCAAACGGCGCCTTCTTCGCGGAAAAGCCGCAAAAAGTGCGACGGGTGGAGATGCCGTGGCGGTCGCAGCCTCGGTTCCGGTCGGGAGATCTTGAAATGCAGGATGCGTGGTGCTTTTCGGGCTGACTTGGCGAAATGGCGCGGAAAGTTCCACGTTGGCCGCATATTCTGATGGTTCGTTTTGAAGAGAATTCCGTTTGGCCTATTCGCTTGAAGTCGGATTGCGAACGAATGGTCGCCAAGCCACGTTTGGCAAGGAGCGCAATGGATGCTGCTGAAAAAGCGCTCGGTGCGTCGTTGGTTCGCGTATGAGAATGCTCTCCCTATTTGTAGTGTCCGACTCGTTCTGGAAGTGGATCCACCGCCTGGGAGGGCCTGGTTTGATCCTCCTCGGCATCGCCGACAATACCCCTTTTGTGTCTGTCCCAGCCGGCGGCATGGAAGTATTCATCATCCTGCTTGCGGCACATCGCCATGAATGGTGGCCGTATTATGCACTCATGGCCACAGTGGGAGAAGTACTTGGTGGCTACTGGACTTACCGGCTGGCTAAGAAGGGCGGCCAGCAGACTTTAGAAAAAAAAGTGGGGAAACCGCGCGCGGAAGGCATTTATAAGCGCTTCGAGAAACACGGGTTCATGACAGTATTCACCGGCTCGATCCTGCCGCCACCGTTTCCTTTCACTCCCGTTTTGATGGCCGCCGGGATCATGCAGTATCCGCGCGAGAGGTTTTTCTCAGCGCTAGCCGCCGGGCGTTCCGTGCGTTACTTTGCCGTGGCCTATTTGGGCAGCATTTATGGGCGGCGAGTAATCGGCTTTTTCTCGCGCTACTATCGACCGACACTGTATTTCCTGATCGCGCTGACAGTGTTGGCCGGTATCGGCACCCTGATCTACTTCAAATGGTACCGGCCCAGAGCACAACGGAAAGAACGTGAGCGGGCCGAGCCAGTTGACAAATTTCCTGTCCCGGGTCGCCACTCGAGAAATTGAGACGTTGGCCTCACCCAGGAAGTTGAAAGGACACGCCATGAGCGACAAAGCGGAAACTACCACAAATAGAGTTGCCGTGATCCGAAGTGCTATCCGGACGACCGCATGGATGATCTTGATTGGAGCGGCCGCGTTGCCCGGCTGTTCTCAATCGACTCTTGACCTGCAAACCTTCTTTCGCCAGGACATCGGACTCGGCGAGGATCAGATCACCGCCATCCGAAGCGGAAAGGCGGTCGCGAAAGCCCTGCCGTCCCGCGCCCCAGCCGAGGTCTTTTTGTTTGGTGCCATCTACATCCGCGCTGCTCCTGAGAGCTACCTCCAGTTCGCTCGTGATTTCGACCGGCGTCGCGAGCGTCCCGCCTATTGGGCGCTCGGAGTGTTCGGGAATCCTCCGAAGTTGTCTGACTTGAAGGATTTTTCGTTCGACAACGATGAGATCCAGGCGTTGAAAAAATGCACGCCCGGGGATTGTCAGATTCAGATGCCTGCGGGCTCCATCAAAGAGTTTCACCGATCCATCAATTGGTCTGCTGACGACGTGAACGAGCAGGTGAATCGCCTCCTACAGAAGACGGCGCTGGATCGTCTGCTCGCCTACCAACGTGAGGGCAATCAGGCCCTGGGGGTTTATAACGATAAGCATGACCCTACCGTGGTGCCCGAGCAGTTCGCCTATATGCTCACTTACGCCAAGGCCTTACCAGCTCATCTGCCGGATTTTTACACGTACCTTCTCAGCTATCCCAACGCAAAGCCGCTGAACGTCGAAGACACGTTCTATTGGGCAAGAGTTAAGTTCGGATTGAAACCGACGCTGCGCGTCGTGCAAATGGTGACCATGCGCGGGGACTCTGCCGATCCGGTAGCTTATGCCATCGCCGAAAAGCAGCTCTATTCGAGCCACTACTTCGAGACTGCGATGGACCTCTCTTTTTGCATTCGCGGGAAAGACCACGGGAAGCCCGGGTTTTATCTGATCACGGCCATGGGTTCTGAACAGGCGGGTCTGACTGGTGCTAAGGGAGCGGTCATTCGAAAGGCTGCGGTGGGCCGGTCTGTTTCACATCTTCAAAACGGCCTGACCGCCATCAAGAACACGCTGGAGACTAACCAGTAGCGATGGCACTTAGAACTATGTACGGAAAAGTGAGGCCGCAAACTGCAGCGCTGCAGAGAAGGAGGTCGCATGTCACTGGTTGCAGCAAATGGGGACATTCTCCTGAAGTCGGTCCTGATAGCAACGGATTTCTCAGAAGCATCTGACAAAGCCCTCCGCCATGCTCTGGCCATTGCCCGTCACTATGGGGCGAAACTTTACCTGGCGCATGTCGTCTCCTCGTTGGGATTCACTCTCGTCGGTCCAGACGCAGTGAATGTAGCGACCGAGATAGTTTGGAGCGATGCTCGTCAATTGGAGGAGCGTCTTGTTCAAAATGGGGCGCTGGCCGGTCTGCGCCATGAGGTGATCGTTAGTCAGGGCAATGTATGGGACGAGTTGGGAAAAATGATCAGCCAAGAGCAAGTAGATCTGGTGGTCATCGGTACACACGCTCGACGAGGAATGGGGAAGCTGCTCCTTGGCTCAGTGGCGGAACACATCTTTCGTCACGCCGGATGCCTCGTTCTGACTGTTGGTCCGGGCTCCTTGCAGGATTCTCCCGTCGGGAGCGCTCGAGCCATTCGGCCGTTTCTGTTTGCGACAGACTTCAGCACGCCGTCGTTACGCGCGTTGCCCTACGCCATCTCGTCGGCGAACCATTTCGGAACAAAGCTCGCTTTGCTCCATGTTGTACCGGCGGTCCCGATGCCGGAGGGCGTGAATCTGCCCACAGCCGGCGATGTCATGCAAATGAGAGAGAAGGTTCGTGTGACCAGCCTCAGGCGACTCGAGGATCTAACGTTGCAGAACCCCAAGCTGGCAGTCACACCTGAATTCATCGTCGAGTTCGGATCGCCGGGCGAAGAAATCTTGAAGGCGGCTGACACCTTCAAAGCCGACGCAATCATTTTGGGTTTGCATCGTTCAACCCACTTTGGTACAGCTTCCCACCTGCCGTGGAGTACTGCGTACGAAGTAGTGTGCGCTGCAGGCTGCTCGGTTTTAACAGTGAGGGATTGAGACGGCCAGCATGGGGAGAATTCAGTGAAGGGTCTGGGGTCTTTGGGGCCGCGGCGCTCGACTTTCAGTGTCGCAGGTCCTGGTTGCCTTGTCCTGCGCATCTGGATCCAGTTCGGCGAGCTTCGCTCAGAGATCGCTTGCAACTCTGGGTTGGCCTGATTTCAGCGACTGCCGGAAACACTGAATCGTTGATTCAAACTGGCCATCAGCTGATCAATGCCGTTTTGAACGGCACCGTTCATTGCCCTGACCACTGAGTCGACATTACGATTGTCGACGTTCAATACCTGTGGCGCTTTGCCTGTCCACTCAATGGCGCCGGTTCTCAGGTTCAGCAACTCGGCGGATATTTGCGCTTCCACTCGGACCGGGCCACCATAATCAATCTCTTCAAGTCGTTCGATGCGTCCGACCAAGAGATAATCTTGCTGACTATGGCCGTCATATCTTTTTACGGATGAGAACAACCGCGAGGAACGGAGTGCCTCAATCATTGCTGTCGTGACCGTCTCGGCGGGTTCGGCAGCCCACCGGTGATAATCGTAAAAGCCAACCTCCTCGGGAGTTTCCCGGTATACGATTCTCCCTTGGCGGAGGTACGAAGGCGCTTCGAGCCGAGAGACCGCTAAGATGCCGGGAAAGCGGGGGTCGATTAACGTCCGGTCCGGTGCGGGAGGAATCTCAAGTGCGTAGTAGTGCGGACGGCGACCTCCTCCGCAACTGGCGATGAGCAGCGTTAACGCGCAGACGCTCATTTTCACCAGAGACTTCATCATTTGGCTCCCGCAACCGGCGGAACCTTTCGATCCTTTGGTTCCCTGATCCGTACTAGGCTCCATGGCCGTTCCTTTACGGACTCCGTCAGCTCGTTGAGGTTGTCGGTAATCATACGGACGTTCTCGAGTGCAGACGTAATGTCCTGATCTTTTGCCCGCATCTGCGCCTGCAGTTCGGCCAATGTTTTCCTAACCTCAACAAGATCGGCCTGCGTCGGCTCGCGCAGGGAAGAGATGGTTTGGTTGGCGTTCGACGCAGTCGCGTTGATGTTGTCCACAGCCGGGCCCATCTTCGCCATGACTCCGTTCGCTTCGTTCGTCAGCTTCACAAGCTGGTCGCTGATCTGGTCGATTTTCGGTGATGTACGCGCAACCATCGCATCGGCGTTCGCCAGAACGTTTGCCAGCCGCTGCTGATTGGGTTTATCGGTGACCTCGTTCAAGTGTGCGATCAACGTGTGGGCGTCCTTGACGTCGGTCTGGAGGGCATCCATCAGCGTGTGGGCGGAGTCAGCCAGGGCTGCGATCTTGCGTTCTTCGTCGTCGACACTTATCGTTTCCTCCGGGGGAATCACGCTGCCCGGCGGCAACCGGGGTGCGTCGTTTGCTCCAGTACTAATCGAGATAACCGGGTTCGTAACGAGTGTTACCGATCCGAGCCGCGCGACACATCTGGCGTTTACCGGAGTGCCCAGCTTCACGTCCATCAGAATTTCAATTCGGGTCGGGTCCTGGGCATCGGGTCGCACGGCTGTGACCGCGCCTACGGTGATGCCGCCAAACAGGACGTCGGCCCCCGGCTCCAATCCACCTGCGTAGCGCAGGTAGGTCTTGTAGGAAACACGTGCGCCCCTGATCTGGGCGCTGCTGACGCGATAGATGGTAATGAGTAATATCGCCGCACAGACTAAGACAAAGGCGCCGACCTTGGCTTCTGTTTTCATGTTTTCGCTCCCGTTAACCCTGCCAGCTCACGAATATGTGTCTGCACGGCAGCGCTTTGGGTAATAGGATCCGGTTGGCGATCAAGAAACTGCCGGATTCGCGGATGTGGGTTCGCCCGGAATGCATCCTTTGTGCCCACGGCAATGAGTGAGCCCCGGTACAGCATCGCCAGTCGATCGGCGATGCGGAACGCACTCGCCAACTCGTGCGTTACAACCAGGATGGTCATCTGAAAGGCCTTCTTCAGGAACAGGATCAGTTCGTCCAATCCGGCCGCAACGATTGGATCAAGGCCGGCAGATGGCTCGTCGAACACCAGGATTTCAGGGTCGAGCGCGGTCGCGCGGGCCACCGCCGCGCGTTTTTTCATGCCCCCTGATAACTCCTGAGGCATCAGGTTCCCGGATTCGGCCAAACCTACCGCCGCGAGTTTCATGTAGGTCATAATCTCGATGACCGGATCGGCGAGGGTTGTTAATTCGCGAATCGGAAAGTTGATGTTGTCTTCGACGGACAGCGAATTGAAGAGTGCAGCTTCCTGGAAGGCTACGCCCATCGCGCACCGAATGGCTTTCAGTTCTTCCGCGGAGCAACCATTGATATCGACTCCGCGCACGCGAACCGTTCCGGCCGTGGGACGCTCCAGGCCGATGATGTGCCGCAGCATCGTGGTCTTGCCGGAGCCGCTGCCGCCAAGCAGTACCATCACTTCGCCTCGCTGAATTTCCAGACTCACGCTGTCCAGCACGCGCTTGCCCTCATATTCAACCGTAAGACCTTCGACGGAAATGATCGGTTCTGCCATGCGCTAATCCTTATGCACGAGATAGAAGATGGCAGTGAAGAACGCATCCGCTAAGATGACAAGGTATGTGGACCTGACCACACCGGACGTTGCGGACCGACCTACTGCATCCGCTCCGCCTCGCACCCTCAGACCCTCCATGCAGCCAACATTCACGATAATGGTCGCGAAGATCAGGCTCTTTAGCAGGCCCGTGAGGACGTCGTGCAACTCTATCGAGTTGAAGACATAGCGCAGGTACATCGAGAGTGAGATCTTTGTGGTGATGTACATGAACACGGCACCGGCGAGAATGCCAAACGTGTTGCTCATAATGGTCAAGCAGGGGATGGTGATCATTGCCGCGACGTACTTGGGAGTGAGCACAAGCTCGATTGGATCTATGGCCATTGTTTTCATGGCATCGATCTCGCTGGTCACCATCATGGTGCCAATTTCAGCTGAAAATGCGGATCCCGATCGGCCACAAACAATCAGAGCTGTTAAGAGTGGGCCTATCTCGCGCGTGAAGCCGATGCCAACGACGTCCATGACGTACTGCAGCGCTCCAAACCTGCGCAGTTCGGATCCGCTTTGCATTGCCAGAATGAATCCCGCACACACCGACATGATTGCGATGAGCGGCAGTCCATCTACTCCAATGGCTACCATCTGACGCATGGCAGCCTTCCAGCGCCCGCGCTTGCCTACGACGGGCAACACACGGGGCGAAGCGCCCAGCTCGGACCAGAACTGCATCGCGAGACCGCCGAGATAGGAGAGTCCCTGGATCACCCCGTTGCCGATCGCTTCCAGCATGTTCATGTGTGCGCTTCCTGCCCCGTGATGTCGAACAGCCCACCGAGATGCGTGATCTCGAAGAAATAGCGAGGCTGATCGTGTATGCCGTCGAGGATCATCCGCGTGTGTTGGCTGCGGGCGATGCGGGCCGCCTCGATCAGCGTGGCGACGCCCGAGCTGTCGATGTAGGAGACTGCGGAGAGATCCACGGACAGGTTGGCGGGCTTCGTGAATAGTACTCTGGCAAGCGCTGTGCGCATCTCACTCGAGTTTGACACGGTGATTCGGCCTTTAATGGAGATACTCTTGTCCATCCCGCTGCCACCAGAAACGAGATCGATGCCGTCAGCCATTTCGCCAACCTGTGTCGTGAAGAGCTTTGTTAAGTGCACGCGCACGCTCTGCGCATTCTCCTCTCCGGCTTTATGCGGCCAGGCGGGGATGCTTTTTTATTTCCCAGAGAGCCAGCCCTGCGGCGATCAGCGACGAATACAGGGCAAGGTGATCCTGCGTAAATAGCGACTTCTTGTGCTCGTGTCGTTTCCGCTCGTGTTGAAACGTATTTACTCCAGCCAAGGCGGCTGCGCCGACGGCAGCGCTAATTTCAGCGATTTTGCTCAGTTTCATTTCAGTTTCCTCCAGGCGAATTAAGTTCCGATGCTGAGATGGCTTTGCATTCTCAGGTCCAAACTGACTCGGTCTAAACTCTCTCCCCGGCAAGCCTCATTCGGACACTTACTCGTCTTCACTCGTGCTATCGCGTACGACTTCAACCGAGCACGGAGCATGCATTGCCACAGCCTCGGAGACGCTCCCGAGAAGCACGCGATCAAAACCATGTAGGCCATGTGAACCTAGGGCCACTAAATCCGCTCCCCACGACTTTGCCTCATCCAACAAGACGGCTCGAGGATCACCGAACAGCGTTTCAGCGGAGTCGCAAAGCTTCAACCCTGCGGAGCTTAATGTCTGTCGCGCGGTTGTGAGCGCATCCGCAGCGCGGCGACGTTCACGCTCTAGAACTTCCTCCATGAGAACTGGGTCAAAAGCCATAGGCGTTTCACCCGCAGGAAGGAGAGGTTCGCGCACGCTAATCACCCTTACCAAAGTTTCTGCCGGCCATGGGCGACTTGCGATTTCGTGGATAGCTTTTTCGGAGCACTTGGAGCCGTCCGTGCCAACCAGGATCCTCATGCCAGCCGAGGAAGAAGTGGAATCTCGGGGGCTGGGTCGCACGATCTCAACCGAGCAAGGTGCGGAACGAAGAACGGCCTGGGCAACGCTGCCGAGGAAAAAGCGACTCACAGCGCTTGATCTGTGAGAGCCGACCATAATGAGATCCGCTCCCCATTCGCGGGCGTACTCCGGGATGGCTTTCTTGGGCACGCCCGCCTGAATCTCCGAAAGCACTTGATGCCCCGCGCGGGTGAGTTCGCATGAACCGGCCGTCACCAGCGACTTCGCCTCGCGCTTTGTGTCTTCGACAAGCTCAGGCAACTCGTCCCAGGTCCACATATCAACAACGCACTGAACGCAAAGAACGGTGCCGGCAGGCCATGGACGGTCTACTGCTTCCGCGATTACATACTGGGATGCACCTGAAGAATCGATCGCTAGTAAGACTTTCATTGCACTGCTCCCTTGCATCTTCGAAACTTCGTCTGCGGATACTTTTTGAACATCTTCCGGATCGCCTTGTTCAGCTTGCGCTCATTGTTCTTCGTTTTGTCAGAGAGCACAGCAGTGGCGACGCCGCGCCAGACCATCTCGTTGTTTGACGCATCAACTAAATCGACGATCAGGCTTCCATCCTTTTCAACCTCGCTCACCCAAGAGCCAGACCCCATCGGCCAAAACCAGAGTGGGCCATATATCTCGCTGTATAGGTATTCGGCATACATGCATCCGTAATCGCAACCTTCAGCGACGGTTCGTGTCTTGATGCCGGAGTTGTACCGAATTTCCAGATCCGGAATCATTAGTGGATCCATCCTCTTGAGTCCTTTTCTCGTTAGTTGCCCGTCAGTGATCGCCACCACCCGTTGGGCCCAGAGACCATCGGCCGGATGCTTGCTCTCAAGCCACGCGTAGGTCTTGAATCTCGAGAAATCAACGCCTTTTTCGAACTGGACATGCACCTTCTGGGCGAATGCGCCACTGCCCGCGAGCACTGTCAGCGCATACAAAGTAACTCGAGACGCTCTCATTACGAATGCGCACTCTCGGGCCATCAGGTTCATCGCGAAAGTCCGTCGACGATGATGGAAGCAGACTGTATGCCAATGAACGCATCGTGCAACCTGCGGAAACGCTGTGAAATGTTGGGGATCCCGATTCAAAGAGAGTGAGGAGTTCCTAGCTGAGCGAGTGCAGACTGCATTTCGCCATTGTGACGAAAAGAATCGTGTACATCAAAGAGCCTAAGTCAGGCCAGGTTTCTTCGAAAGAGGCTGATGTGATCAATAGCCGAGCTCTGGCGGGATCCTTGTGGCGACCGTTACCTTTGCCGGACGCAGCAAACGGTTCTTGAACTTGTAGCCGCACTGCAACTCACCGACTACCGTCTGATCTTCTACAACGTCGGTATCAACGGTTGCAACGGCATGGTGAATCCTGGGATCGAAGTGCTCACCGAGCGCATGGATCGGACGTACCCCAATTGTGAACAACACATCTAGCAATTGCTTTTGAATCAGCTCTACACCTGTATGCAAGCCCTCGCCATTCGAAGGCGACACTTGGAGCGCCTGTTCGAGGCTGTCAACGACGGGTAACAACTCGTTGGCCGTGTCGAAGACAGCATATTCCTGGAACTCCTTTTGTTCTTTGAGCGAACGTTTGCGGGCATTGTCGAAATCGGCTTGCACGCGAGCCAATCGTTCCCGGAGCTTTGCAGGGTCACTGCCGTCATTTTGCGGATTCTCTCCGACGCTATGTGATTGACGCTCAGTTTCCCCGTGGGTCCTAATTGGCGCCTGCGGGCTGTCGCTCTCCTGCATGGAGGGAACTTCATGTTCTAAATCCAACTTTTTCCTCGATGTATCCTCGCCCATTTTCTTGACCCCCAATCCTAATTTTTTGACGTGCCCGGGCGACGTTCCACACTAGAGTCATTGCTCCCAGGCATATCGCATCTGTTCCTCCAGCGCTCTTTCGCCGGATTTGTGAATTCCAGCGCTGGTCTTCGAGGATGGAGGTGAACAAACGCATAGCAGCTTCAGGTCTTTGCGGCCGACGTTTTTCAGATTGTGATCTTCTCCTGATGCCACGAAGATCGCGTCATGTCGTCTTATCTGGTGAGTCCGGCCATTTAGAATGACCTGACCCTTTCCCTTCACCACAAAAAAAATCTCGTCGATGTTCCTATGTGCTTCCTCGCCCAGTTCCGAATGCGGTGCTATGCTCATGACCGCCAGTTCGCTGAACTTGCCGCCATAAATTACCTTGCGAAAGCTCGCGTTTGCCTTGGCCGTTTTCTTGACCTTCTGGTGGAAAACGACCGAGAGTTGATTTTTCCCGCCGCGCGGCATGTGCGCCTCCTTACCATTCAAGCATTGCAAACACACGACCACAGCCCTGAATGTGTGACTACTCGCCCGCGGAATCAGTCGCAAGCAGTAATGACCGCAGAGCCTCAGATTGTCTGGCTGGAGACCTTTTGCCTCTTGGAGCCTTTGGCCGACTTCATTCGGTCAGTTTGACGATGCAATTCGTGGATGCTGCGATCAGTTCCGCGGTTCTTGGTAGGGACGAAAATCAGCCCCGGATGGTGAGGACCGGGCACGGAGCAGCCCCCACGATCTTGTAAGCATCACCTTCCGCCAGGTGAGCGGCCGAGGCAACCGCAGTTCCGATCCCCAATACGATCAGGTCCGCATTATTCTCTACGGCAACTCGCACGATCCTCTCTGCCACCGGTCCGAACTCCACATAAAAAAGCGCTTCGTCCGTGGGACCGCCCTTCGCTGGCAAGAGCGCCCTCAGTTGTTCTTCGTCTGCCGCACGCAAGCGGACAAGATCCTCCGAAGAAGAAGTGCGTTCCGGCGAAACATGCAGCAGTATCAATCGGGCACGATGCCGTCGCGTCAGCGAGAACGCATACGGAGCTGCGCGAAGAGAGTTCTGAGAGAAACTCGTAGGGAACAAGACGGTATGAATCGGTATTCCGGACTGTTCCCCCGCGGCGGGCGGCACGACTATAACCGGGCAGAAGGCCTGCCTGAATACCTGCTCTGCGACCGAACCCTCGAGCAAGCGCTCAAGGCCGTGATGCGCGCGCGTGCCGATCACCAATACCGCGGCTTTCAGTTCGTCGGCCAGCTTAAGCAGTTCCAAAGCGACGGCCCCCTCTCGGATGACAGCTTTGATCGGCACATGGTTGAGAGTGTCCAGCGACAGCTGATTGCGCATCGCATCCTGCGCATACCCTCGGGTCTGTTTCAGTGCCTCCGGCATCACGTCGGCTGGAACCGATCTGTATATATCGGTCGGAATTACGTGGGCGACGTAAAGTTTCGAACGATAGCGGCGCGCGATGGCGGCTGCGTGCGCTAATACACTGACTGAATGAGCAGAAAAGTCGGTTGCGCATAGGATTTCGCGCAGCACGATCTTCGGACTTACTGCAGCCTTGGCCATGTGGAATCTCCTTATCTCCGCGCCGTGCTGCCTCAGCAACTGCATCTTCGACTGCCGCCGACGCCTGCATCACCGAATGGTGAGTACCGGACAGGGAGCGCGGCTGACTATTTCGTACGCAGTATCAGACCTCGGCAGACGCCCAGCGATGACTGGATCCAGCGCCTGTATGCCGAGCACGATTAAGTTCACCCCGGCGGTCGTCGCATAGTTGAGAACTGCTTCTGCCACCGACCCGGAGCCTCGCTCGAAGTCCAGCCGGCTGCGAAGGGTGGACCCCTTGGAGATGTGTTCCTCGATCCAGCTTTCGACGGGGACTGGAAAATCCTCTCGCTGGTTGGCGGAAGTAGGCACGTCTTCTATCACATTCATTAGCGTCAGCTTGCCACGATAGCGTTCTGCGATGGACACCGCGTACTTTGCGGCATCGCTCGGGTCCGGTGCAAACTCCACCGGATACAAAATGTGTCGTAGTTCTACGCCCGGGTCGGCGGGCGCGGTATTCGGGCCCACGTTCAGAACTGCACAAGGAGCTGTGCGAAACACTTCTTCGGCAACAGAACCCAACAGTAACTTCTTGAATGCGCGGCGACCCTGGGTCCCGAGAACGGCCAAATCAATCTGATGTTGCCGCATGATGTCGATTAGGGCGTCCGGCAATACACCGTCGGTGACCACAATGTGATATTGCTCCGACGGAATTCCGCGTGTCGCTAACATGCATCCGATCTTCTGGCGAGCCTGCTCATGGGCCTGCTTGATCGAAGATGAGCTTGATCCGGAAAACCTCAGGCCGAAGAGCCCAAGATCGATTACATGCACAACATAGAGTTGGGCATCGTAGCGCTTTGTGATCGATGTCGCGTACTCAAGTGCAGCGTCGGAAGCAGCAGAAAAATCGGTCGCGAACAATAGATCATTGAAAGCCATTGTATTCTTGGATTCCCGATCTTCCATCGTGATCCTTCTCATATCTCCGGTATGGTTCAGTTCCAATGTAACAACTCATGCCGTCACTAGCCCGACTTCCTATCAACTTCACCGGCTGCTCGTGGATACGATGACGTTATTCGGCGACGGGATGAACTTGTAGCCTTGTAGGGCCAAATTGGTCCCTTCCCGTCCAGTCTCAGTAGGTGATGCAAGGAGCGCCTCCGCTCAGGAACTCAATGAGCTTCGCGCCTGACACGATCGTCGCTCCCTCGACCAGATTATTCTCCGCCAAAGCGCGTTGCTTAAAACAACTCGAGCAGACATAGATTTTGCCGCCCGCCTTGGTGAAGCTCGATATCAGTTCTTTCAGTGGAGGGAATTCCTGCTCGTGAACGCCCTCCGCGTAGCCTTTCTGTGAAAGGCGGACGCCGTCGATGCTGAGAAACACCATCGTGTCCTTCTTTGCCGCAACGGCGGCATTGGCCATGGCGAATCCGACCGTAGCTTTGGCGGTGTTATCCTTCGAACTCGTAATGCTGACGCAAAAACTGGAAGGCATGGTTCCTCCTTCGGAGCTGGCAATCAAATCTCGCTCATCTTTCGGTGCGCCCAGCAATGAAACGATTCCCGACATAGACACAGGCATTGTCTGAGCAGAAATACTTCATTTGCACGGGCATCGAAATCTAGATACTTTCCCGGCATATGCTTGTGGTGCATTTCCGCAACCAAAGCGTGCGAGGAGCAGGAGTTTCGGCTAATGCAATGAAGGTTAAGGGATTAGACATGCTGAAATAGTGGCGCCATCGAGTTGTGGGAATTCCTTGTGGCGATAGGAGATCAGAACGACGCTCATCCCGAAGTCGAATCGCGTCGCATGTATTATCTTGGCGCCCTTTCTTCGTGTGAACCCCGGTAAGAGCACGTCCAGGAGGACGTTTGTCGTCCCGCAGGCCGGGAAGACCGGTTGTGGTCCGTCGATTGTCGCACCTCACCCGATAGCTACCGACTAAAACGCAAATCACAATATCAGGCGCTCCTTTGGCATGATTTCGCTTTGAGAGCGCCCTGTCGTATCCGGTCAGAATGACATTCTGTCGTCGGAGTTCGTTTTCTAGATTTCTGGTTCTGGGAGCCAAGTCCTTATCTTCTCGACAATTGAAAAATTATCAAAGCGGCTAGTGAATTGCTTATCCAGGGAATATGCTCGTAGTTAAAGTGCTTCGCTCCGATGACCGGTGCGTAATTACGCTCGCAGGGCCGCTGACAGGTCCGTGGACAGAGGATCTGAGATGTGCTCTGGTCCGTACCAGCATTCTGGAGGTTGATCTCCGGGATGTAACGTTCATCGACGATAAGGCCGAAGAAGAGTTGTCACGCCTACGGCGAATGGGGGCGACGTTTCAGGGTGAAGGGGGATTTGTGAAGAAGACGTGCCGGCGAGTGCATTTCCCCCGTCCTAACTGGCTCGCATTTTCGTTCACAACTCCGAATTACGAAGGGCACCGGAGACGAGGCTCGTCGAAGTTGAGGCAAATGTCGACGGACTCAGATTTGTAGAGCTTGGCTTCATCTTTCCACGCAGTTTGGTCCGCGATTGCGACGGCATAGAAACACCGCCCAGCATCTACTGCAATCTTTTGACGTGCAGGATTCGACCATCGCAGACATCTTGGCGAGTGCGCGCCGCTGTAACTCCGGCATAACTACGGACAGATACCAGAGCCACTTCTGGACTCGCTCCGATACCCGCCGTTTGGCATCGTGCGGCTGCTGGAGGTGTGGCTGTAATTGTGGTTGCATGTTGCAGAACGTTTCCAACGTCTTCAAGCATCTGGAAGGTTCTCCGTGCGCGCACCACAATGTTGGCCAATTGTGAATTCGTAGAGAAGGTTGGCAGGATATGCCCTGATTCAGAATCAGTAGCTTGAGGGGAGACGAGCCTCGAATAACAGTGGCGCAGGCCGGCAGCAAACTCACGGCGCAGGTCGGAACGGAACCTCTGCTTTTACCGTGGTCCCACGGCCTGGCTCGCTTTTGAACTCAAACGTTCCGCGCAGTTGCAGCACGCGTTCTCGCATATTGATCACCCCCAGCCCTCCCGATCTTCGTAGCACGTCAGGAGTACAGCCAACGCCATCATCGGACACAGAAAGGCAAACGGTACCGTTGGATCGCGTCAGCCGGACCTCAACCTTCTTTGCCTCCGAATATTTGGCCGCATTGCCCAGCGCTTCTTGCGCGATCCGATAGAGACACAACGCCGCTCCCGGCGACAGCTCCTGCACACTCTCGTCCGCCTCGCACGAAACCGGCAAACTGCGCACTTTGCTGAATTCCTCGCAATACGCCGACAGGGCCGTTGGTAAGCCCGATTCTTGCAGCAACGCCGGGTGAAGCTCATGCGACAGATGACGGATGTCCGTTCCGATCTGGATGAGTTGTTGCTGCACACCATTGACGGTTGCGGTAGCTTCCGAATCCGGGGGTACTTGATATCTCACCTTGCCCAGCCTGAGACTAACGGAAGTGATCTGTTGCAGAACACCGTCGTGCAGTTCTCCGGAGATCCGCATGCGCTCCGCTTCCTGCGCTTTGATCATCTGCTCGTTCAGCGCGCGGATCTCCGCCTGATGCCGCTCCAACAATGCCTGCTGCTGCTCCAGGGCAGTGTGGCGACGTTTCAAAGCGTTGACGCGGAGGTGATAAACGCTCCAGAACATCGCCACAAACGCGAACCCACACAGCGCGCGGAACCAATTCGTTTGATAGTAGGCGGGCGTAATGCTGAACTCCAGAGTCGCACCTTGCTCGTTCCACACGCCACTGTTGTTCGAGGCGATCACGCGGAAGCGGTAGTTGGTAGGTGAAAGATTCGTATAGTACGCTTGGCGGCGATTGCCCGCATCTTGCCAGTCGCCATCGTAGCCTTCCAGCTTATATTTGAAACGGACCTTCTCCGGCGCGACCAGGCTCAGAGCGGTGTAGTCGATCTCCAGATCGCGAGTCAGCCGCGGAAGGCGCAGGTTCGAGGGTGCCTCGCTTAACATGTTTTGCCAGCGAATCTTGTGGTCGGCGGTGATTTGTTCGATACGGATCGGCGGCGGAAGTTTGTTGAACGGAAGATGGCGGGGATCGATGACCTGGATGCCCTCTCCCGTTACAAACCACAGTTTGCCATCGGTCGATTTTGCGGCCCGCGGCCCATAGAAGCTAGCCGCTGTCGAGCGAAGCCGGACGCCGTCGGCCGCGTCCCAAATGGTCGCTGCAATCGTACGCTTCGGGCCCGCGATCCACGCTTCTAATTCGGTCGGGGCGATGCGTACAATGCCGCAGGCCGTGTACAACCACAACGTGTGATCGTCGTCCTCCATCGTCCAGTGAACGGTGTTGCAAGGCAATCCGTTTCTGCTCGTGAGGGTGGCAATGCGACCATCTTTAATCCGGTTCAGCCCGTCCTGAGTGGCGACCCAGAGCGCGCCCGTGTGATCGAGTTGAAGGTCGGAGACAGCGTTCGGGGTCAGACCATTAGCTGCCGTATAGGACGCGCGGACCTGGCCATCCTTGAAATATGACACTCCCCCGCCACGCCAGAATCCGAGCCACAATCCGCCTTGCTCACGATCGGAGAGTAAAACCGAGGCACTTTCCTGACGGCCCAGCCGTGACCAGGGAATCTGCTCAACCACACGTCCCTCACGCAGGTGTAAAAGGCTCGCATTCTCCGAAAGCCAAAGGTTGCCCTCCTTGTCGCCCGTTATGGAATGCACTTGTCCGCCAGGCGCAGCGTTGACGGGGACAAACCTGCCGCCCTCAACATAGACAAGTCCACGACCGGCGAACGCCCAGATGCGCCCGCGATCATCCTGAAAGAGCGATTGCGGCGCATCATCCGGCTGTCCGCTTCCTTTGCGGATAGTCGACATCTGTCCGTTATTCCACTGGTTCAAACCGTCGCGACTGGCGACCCAAACGCTGCCATCCCGCGCAGCTAGGATGGACCAGGCGGCGTCATTCAACAAACCTTGTTTAATTGAAATCGTGGAGACGGCCAAGTCCCGAAACCGGTCAAGACCTCCATTGGTCGAGACCCAGACACTGCCCTCGCGGTCCGCGAAAAGGCTGAAGATAACATCGCCGGAGAGGCCGTCAGATTTCGAAAATACATCGGTTCTGCCGTGATGCACATGGATGAGTCCCTGGTCGATTGTTCCGATCCAGAGACCGCCATCGTGGTCGCGGAGAAGCCGATTCGCACTGAACGGCTTTCCGCCTGGAATCGCGTACGCCTCGGACTTGCCGTCGGAGAACTGCCTTATTCCGCCACGCATGGCGATGAGCAGTTCTCCCTGGTCACCGCGATTCAGATCCTTGAGCTCCGTTGTGGGCATCGCGTACTGCGTTGGAAGGCCGGGCCTCCAACGCCAAAGCCCGGATTGCGCGGCAGCCCAAAGAGCCCCGGCGCTGTCCTCGTACAAAGACGAAACCATTCGGCCCAGAGCGCCGTCCTGGCTCTGGCACTGTACATCGCCGTTCTTTATTGTGCACAGCCGGCCAAACGGACTCCCCAACGTGCCGACCCAAACCGTACCCTCATGATCCTGAAGCAGCGCTGCCACGAATTGCTTATCAAGCTGTGGGTACCGAGTCAGCTTGCCGCCACTCCAACTGACGAGGCCGGCATACGTGCCGATCCAAAGAGTCCCGTCGCTTGTGACGAGCAGCTTGGTGATTCCGTTGCCGGGGAGATTTTGGCCCGCGGGCGGTTGCCAGGGGATATAGCGGTTGCCGTCGAAGCGAAGCAAGCCGAATTCCGTGCCGAGCCAAAGATAGCCATCCCCAGTTTGGGCGATCGAGTAAATGTTACCCCTGAAGAACCCTTCGCGGATTGTCCACGCGGTGTGCGCGTACTGACTGATGTCGAGAGATGGGTCGAGCGCAAACGCCCAGACGCAGCACGCCGCCAGCATCATGGCAAGTCGGAGTATGGCTCTCCTTGGTATCTTTCCCATAAGAGGGAATCATTTTAATGCGTGATTGGCTGGTTTACATCTACCCTACGACACAGGGCGGAAAGGAACCTCGACTTTCACCGTTGTGCCCCGCCCGGGCTCGCTATCGAACTCAAATCTCCCCTTCAGTTGGAGCACGCGCTCGCGCATATTGATCACCCCCAGCCCTCCTGATCTTCCGAGCTGGCTGGGGTCGCAACCCACTCCATCATCGGACACAGAAAGGCACACAGTACCATTGGATCGTGTCAGGCGGACCTCAACCCTCCCGGCCTTCGAATATTTGGCAGCATTTCCCAGCGCTTCCTGCGCGATCCGGTAGAGACACAACGCCGCTCCCGGCGACAATTCCAGCACACTCTCGTCCGCCTCGCACGAAACCGGCAGGCCGCGAACCCTGCTGAACTCCTCGCAATATACCGACAAAGCCGTCGGCAAACCTGACTCTTGCAGCACTGCAGGGTGAAGCTCATGCGACAGATGACGGATGTCGGTTCCGACCTGGATAAGTTCCAGCTGCAAAGCACGGACCGTGGCTTTATCTTCGGAATCGGGCGCCGCCTCGCGCCTCACCTTGCCCAGCCTCAGTGCGAGAGAAGTGATCTGCTGGAGAACACCATCGTGTAACTCCCCGGATATGCGCATTCGCTCCGCCTCCTGCGCTTTGATCAACTGTTCGTTCAGAGCGCTGATCTCGGTCCGGCGTCGTTCCAAGGCGCGGATGCGAAGCCGGTAAACCGTCCAGAAAATTGTGCAGAACGTGACCACACACAGCGCTCGAAACCAGTTGGTCTGGTAGTACGCCGGTTCAACAAAGAAACCGAGCGCCTCTCCCTGTTGGTTCCACACTCCGTTATTGTTGCTGGCGGTGACGTGAAAGCGGTAGTTCCCGGGAGGCAGGTTCGAGTACTCCACTCGCCGCTCATTGACCACTTCGCGCCAATCGGTGTCCTGCCCTTCGAGCTTGAACCGAAACCGGACCTTTTCCGGCGCGACAAAGCTCAGCGCGGTGAAATCGATCGAGAGATCGCGCACCCGCGACGGCAGGCGCAAACCAGATACTGCTTTGTACGTTTTTCCGTCAGCAACGATTTGCTCGACGTGCACCGGCGGGGGGAGAGTGTTGAAGGGCAGCCGATGCGGATCAACAACGCTAACTCCGTCCAACGGCAAGAACCACAATTTCCCATCCGCGGTTTTTGCAACCCGCGGTGCGGGATAGTAAACCCCCGCATGGCTTCTTATCCCATCGGAAGAGTCAAAAACGGTAGCCTGGACTTTCCCCTGCGGATCGGCAGCCCAAGCGTCCAGCTCAAACCGCGCCACGCGCACCAGCCCACAAGCTGTGTACAGCCAGAATGATTGCGCGTCATCATCGATAAGGTCGTGGACGGTATCGCAGGGTAAGCCGTTCTTGCTGGTTAGCGTGACAATATGATCATCCTTGATGCGGCTGAGCCCACCGTCGGTCGCCGCCCAGAGCGTGCCGTCGGGATCTAGTTTCAGAGCATTAACGCGCCCTCCACCCAGCCCATTTGCCGTTCCAAAGGACGCGCGCACCGCGCCGTCTTTGAAATGGACCACCCCGCCTCTCCAGAAGCCCAACCAAAACCCGCCTCGTACGGGATCGACGACGAGAGAATCGGAGAATGAGCCTCGACTTCCCAACTTCGTCCAGGGAATGCACTCGACCGGCTTACCCATGCGCAGTCGGCAAAGCCCCTGCTCACTGCTGGCGGCCCAGATGTTTCCGCTACTGTCTCCGGTGATGGGAATTGCGTAGGTAATCTGCATGCCGGTGAACCGCATAAATCGACCGTTCTCGAAATAGCCGACCCCCTGATGCGTGGCGACCCAAATCCGTCCTTGAGCGTCCTGATATAGGGAATCTATGTAGTTCCCAGGCAGCGGGATGTATTGAATTGCCTGCGCGTGGTTGGCTGTAAAGTCTTCAGTGGTTATTGCATTGGGGCTGTACGTGGTGGGGGGCACAGTTCGTTTGCGATAGATAGTCACATGTCCGTCCCTCCATCGGTTCAAACCGTCCGTGGTCCCAAGCCAGACGCTACCATCCTTGGCCGCCAGGACACAGACCACAAAGGGACTGGATAGACCTTGTTTAACGGAGATAGTGGGGATGGCGTACTCGCGAAAGCGGTCGAGGCCTGCCGTAGTCGATACCCAGACATTGCCCTCACGATCCTCAAAAAAACTTTCGACTGCGTTGCCTGAAAGCCCGTCGGACTGCGAATATACATCTGTCCTGCCCTGGTGCACGTGAAGTATTCCACGGTCCAAGGTTCCGATCCACAACCCCCCATCGCGATCGCGCAGGAGCGTTCCTGGCTCATTGAACTGCGGAGCCGCGGAAGGAAACGAATATAGTTTTATTTTTCCGTCAATGAGCTGACGAAGTCCGCCAGGACCGGCAACCAAAAGGTTGCCGGCCTCGCCTTCAACTAGAGCATTACGATTGAAGACCAGGGCTGGCAAACTGGACTGCTTCGGTGCAGGTAATTCATAGTGGTCCGGAGAACCGGGCCTCCAGCGCCAGAGACCGTTCCCTGCTCCTAACCAGAGATTGCCCCGGCTGTCCTCATACGCCGCAGTCACGCCAAAGCCGAATGTCCCGTCGCTTCCATAACAATGAACATCGCCAGCCCCGATCGCGCAGAGCTTGCCTGGTTGCGAGATCCCGGCCTCCCACATGACCCCAGCGGCCCATATGGTTCCCTCGTGATCCTGCAGGAGGGTATAGACATCGAACCCTGCCAGTTGTGGAAACTGAATCAGGCTGTCGGCTTTCCAGCTTGCAAGCCCTTTAGCGGTACCTAGCCAGAGTGTCCCGTCCCGCCCCGCCACCAGGGATCGAATGTCGTTACTGGGAAGATGGTCACGCGGCGGCGGCGACCAGGGAACAGTGCGGACACCATCGAAGCGCAGCAACCCGGACTCCGTCGCAAGCCAGAGGTAACCGTCCGGCGTCTGTGCAATTTCATGAATCGTGCCCGTGGCAAAACCCTCGCGGATTTTCCACGTGGTGTGTGCGTACTGGCTGACGTCGAGTGACTGGTCGAGCGGAAATGCACAAACCGAGCACGCCAGTACGCTGATCAGCAGGACGAGAATTCTGGTACGCGCTTTTCCCCTGCGTGTTGGAGCGCCAGAAGTCATCTCTGCCCGGGTGCCACCTTGTTTTGGACTGGTCATCGAGTTTCGTAGACAATCCTAACGCCGGAACTGTATTCAAGCGTATCAGCCTATCGGAAATCTGCCGCAGGACCTCGCGATAAGCCTTGCCCGTCATCGCAAAAATCTCATTTTCATGTCTGTTGTCGCAGAGGCAGAGCTTCTCAACCCGACTGTATCTCCCAATATTCTTTCTCCGTCCGGTCGATGGGTTTCGGACTCCGTAACCGCCAAACTCCGACCAGCACGACGAGCGCTACTAATGCGATCGCGATCAGCGCGATGGTCATAATTGGAAGCACTGTTTTTGTCCCCCCAAAAGCTTGTCTGAACGCCTTATCGCACACCCATTGAGTGCTCATTATGAGAAGCACAGTGAGTGCCAAACGGACTTTCTCGGCGGCGTCAGGACTCTCTGAATCAATCCCGTGGGGAGCTGCGTTTGAGGTGAAACTGCGTTCGCGGACAATCCAGATGGAAGTGAAGAAGTGCTAGAAAGTGTGAAACAAATGGCAGCCACTGTTCAGTAGTGGACGAGTCTTGACAGAAGGAGATGACAGAGGGCCGGAAAGGCGATTATTTTAGCTTTGCGTAAGCTTTGCTTTCAGACTCGCTGCGAGCGCCCGTTTTAACTCTGACGCTTTTCGCTTTTTCACAACCTCGATCTCGCCAAGGTAACGTTCGTGAAGAAGTGGGTTGATCTCCTTGACGACGTTTTCGAGGGCGTCGAGCTTAATCTGGCTTTCTACCAAGAGGTCAACGACCTCTCCGAGAGCCTTCATTGAGGGCTGGCCGGTTACTCTGCTCATCAAGATTTCCCTTCAATTCTGTCGTTCAATCTCCCGCAACTGGCGACCAATTGGCTTTCGGGGCCGGCACACCAAGGTGTTCATGCCTGCCAACGAACTCATCTTCGAGAGCGGCCCATTGCGGCAGCCCAACGATGTCTTCATACTCTCCGAACGTGACCGACTCCTCTGCTGGCATCGGGCGGCCTGCCTTGAGGTCCGCGACCGCCTCTTGAATCGCGCGAGTCACGCGGAAAATGACGGTGGAGGGATAAAGGAGCATCGTGTAGCCGAGCGCGTACAGTTCCTTTGGGTCCATCCAAGGCGTTCTGCCCCCGCCTTCGAGAATGCTGGTTGCCAGCGGGACTCCTCGCAACCTCTCTCCGACTTTCTGCAACTGCTCCGCTGTCTCCACGGCCTCGATGTACACTCCGTCGGCTCCCGCCTCCAGGTAGAGTTCGGCGCGGCGGAGCGCCTCGTTAAGGCCAAGCGGCGCAAGCGCATCGGTCCGCGCCATAATGAAGGTTTCGGTGTCGTGACGGGCTGCAACCGCGGCGCGAATTTTGCCGGCGTGGACCTCGGCCGGCACGACTTTCTTGCCGAGCATGTGGCCACAGCGCTTCGGCGCCTGCTGGTCCTCGAGGAAGATCGCCGATGCGCCCATCGCCTCATATCCCTGCACCACCCGGGTCACGTTCTTCGCGTCCCCGTAAGCATCGTCTGCATCGACGAGCACGGGCAGTGAGGATGCGGCGATCGTATCGCGCATCACCGCGCTGTTCTCGCCGAACTGCGCGAGGTCGATGTCCGGATACGCGAAGCGCGACCCGACCAGCGCGAATCCGCCAATCTGATAGGCGGGATAGCCGGCCAATTCGATCAAGCGCGCAGTCAGTGCATCGTGCGCCACGGGGAGAAGCAGCGGGGCGCCCTCGCTGAGCACCTTCCGCCAGGTCTTGCGCGAGCGCTTATTGGTGCCAACGAATCTGTTCATTCTCACAGTCCTTTCACACCGAAACACCCGCCTGCACGCATTCTTCCCATCAACACGGGCCCGCCGCTGTCCGGAGCAGTTCTGATCGAAACATCCATCGGTTGAATGCCGGCCTCAACTGACTGCTCGTTCTTCATGCACCCAGAACCGCTCGCGCAGCATCCTCTTTAAGATCTTTCCGGAGCCGCTCTTGGGTAACTCGGTATCCAGGAACTCGACGCGGCGCGGGATTTTGTAACTCGCGAGACTCTGCCGGCAGTGCGCGACAAGGTCCTCCAGAGTGAGCGCCATTCCAGGCTTCGGCACAACGCAAGCCATCACCAGTTCGCCCCACTTCGGATCTGGGATTCCGAAGACCGCGGCTTCGCGAACTGCCGGATGCGCGTAAATGATCGCTTCGACCTCCCCGGAGTAAACATTCTCGCCTCCGGTGACGATCATGTCTTTCGAGCGGTCCAGAATGTAGAAATATCCGTGGGAATCCTGATAGCCGATGTCGCCGGTGCGAAACCAGGCATCACGAAATGCAAGCCTACTATCCTCGGGATTGTTCCAGTAACCTCGCATGATATTTGCGCCCCGCGCGGCCAATTCTCCTCGCGTTCCGGCTTCAACTTGCTCTCCTGATTCGTCTAAGACCTGCAGATCGATGCCCGGACAAGGGCGGCCGCAGGACAACAACCGGTCCTGCGTATGTTCTCGGTCCTGTAGTCCCGTCAGGAAGCCAGTCTCGCTGAGTCCATAGACTTGAACCAGTTTCGCCCACGGCAGAAGTTCCTTCGTGCGCTGAAGGAGTTCGGGCGCCATGGGAGACCCTCCGTACGCGAGAACATCCAGACTGCTCAAGTCGTACCTCCGAGCCTCCGGGAACTGAGTCAGCAAATTGATCATCGTCGGAACCAAGACGGTATGGCTGACGCGCTCGCGTTCGACGGTCTCACAGAAGCTCTGCGGGTTGAACTTTGGAATCGTGACCTGCGATGCGCCGAAAGCCGGCGCCGCAAAGATGGCGGGAAAGTCGGCAATATGAAACAAGGGCGCCGCATGCAAGTAGACGGCGCCTTCCGTATAGCGCATCCAGTAGTTGAAGTGGTGGATATCGGCCAGGACATTGGCGTGAGTCACCATCACGCCCTTCGGCCGGCCCGTCGTGCCGCTCGTGTAAATGAGAGCCAGTATCGCTTCCGGGTCATACACAACGTCGGGAGGAAGATCGTTCCGAATCTCCAGGGGATCCTGATCGAGCACCCGCTGCCACGATATCCGGACCGTTGGAGAGGGTAACGAGGAATGACGGACCAGGCCATGCGGAGCCGCATCGGCAAGCACCCGATCAATTTCCGCCAACGAGAGTCGTGTGTTGATTGGAACCGCGATGACTCCAAGCCAGCTGCATGCGTACACCAACTCGATGTACTCGGGGATGTTCGGTAAAAGCAAGGCGAGCCGGTCTCCCGCGTTGAACCCATGAGCGCTGAGAGTGGCTGCTATGCCTTTAACCCGCGTTTCCAGTTCGGAGAAAGATAAGCGAGAGTCTCCGGGAGCAAGCGCCGTCCCCGCCGAATAGTATCGGGACGCGCGGCCGAGTGAATGGACATAAATCATCGCTTGCTCCCAAGAATGGAGATATTGGCCGTGAAGCAACCCTCGCTGTGCTTTTTATGCGCTGCGAGCAGCTTTTGCTTCGCTCCCGACCGCAGCCTGCGCTTTCTTTTCATCCTTCGCGCGAGTAGCAAGCAATTCCAGCAACATGGCATCGCGCTCGCCTTCGAGTTCTTCAATCGAACGGTTACCGGCTTCTTTCAAAACCCCTTCGAGCAGCGTTTGCTTAACCTCGGGGCTGAATTCGGTGATTTTCCCGAGATCTTTCCACCATGCCGCCAACGGGCCCGTGAACTGCGCCAGGAAATGCTGCATCCCACCTTGACCGCCGCCCAGGTGAAACAGAAGATTGGGCCCCATGACACCCCACCGCAGCCCGGGCCCCCAACACACAGCTGTGTCCGAGTCAGCAACATCGAGCACGCCTTGCTCGATGAGGTACACGACTTCGCGATAGAGGGCAGCCTGAAGGCGATTCGCGACGTGGCCGACTACCTCTTTGCGGACGTGAATCGGTTTCTTGCCGATCGATTCGTAGAAGGCGATCGCCTGTTCAACGGTTTCCGGCGATGTTTTCGCGCCGGCAACCACTTCGACCAGAGGAATGACATGGGGAGGATTAAAAGGGTGCCCGGTCACGCAACGTTCGGGATGCTTGCAGGCAGACTGCATCACGCTCATAGTCAACCCGGATGAACTGGAGGCGATGATGGAATCTGCCGGGGTCGCAGCGTCCATGTCCGCGAACAGCTTGATCTTGAAGTCCTGGCGTTCGGGGCCGTTCTCCTGGACCAGGTCGGCGTCAGCGAGCGCCTTCTTCATGTCGGTCGTGAACTTTAGATGCTCGCGTGAGGCGTTGGGCGAGAGTCCGATGACGGTCAGGTCTTTCCAGGCGGCATCAACGAACTTGCGGAGGTTTGCTTCCGCGTTCGGCGCTGGGTCCGTAGCAGTGACGTTGAAACCACGTGCCAGGTACAAGGCCGCCCAACTCGCGCCAATCACGCCTGTACCGACGATTGCTATGTTCCGAATCTGCTTGTTCTTTGCCATCAGAGTCATCTCCATTCTTGTTATGCGACTGCTGTTTTAGTGGAGGTTTCCCCCACAGCCTTCGCTGGTTGTGATCCATGGTGATTCACGATGAGTCGAGAACCTCTCTGGCCGGTGAAATAGGTCCAGACCCACTGCAGGAAGACGGTCAAACGGAGACTCGAGGTGGCCAGGAACTGCAGGTGGATGGCTGCCCAAGCAAGCCACGCACCGAAGCCGCTCACTCGCACCTTGTGACTTTGCAAAACTGCAAAGCCCTTGCCTACCACCGCCATGTTTCCTTTGTCGAAGTAACTAAAAGGACCCGGCGGCGCACTGCCGGTGATGCGGCCGTGAATCACTTTTCCGGCATAACGTCCTTGCTGCATTGCGACCTGCGCAACACCGGGAAGCGGCTTGCCCTTTTCCTCGAATGATGCCGTATCTCCCACCACGAAAATCTCGGGGTGTCCAGGCACGGTAACGTCTCCTTGAACGCGCACTCGCCCGGCACGGTCGGTTTCCACATTCAGCCACTTGCCCGCAGGCGACGGTGCAACCCCCGCCGTCCAGATGACTGTCTTACTGGCGATGCGCTCTCCCGCGACGACGATGCCGTCGGCGTCAATGCGATCTACGCTGTGCCCGAGCTTTACTTCGACTCCTAAATCCTCGAGCCTTCGCTTCGCAGCCGCCGAGAGATCCTCCGAGAACGGGGGCAAAACTCGCGGGGCCATGTCGACGAGCACAATTCTTGCGGAAGCGGGATCGATCCGGCGGAAATCTGACTTCAGTGTGGTTCGGACCAGAATCGCCAGAGCGCTGGCCATCTCTACACCTGTTGGGCCGGCGCCGACCAGGATGAAGGTCAAGAGCTCAGGATGCTGGCTCGGATCCTCTTCGGCCTCCGCCTGCTCGAATGTCTGCAAGATTTTATTTCGGCTCGACACGGCATCCGCGAGGCTCTTCAGCCCGGGCGCGTGCTCCTCAAATTCGTTATGACCGAAATAGCTGTGCGTCGCTCCCGTGGCGAGGATGAGGTAATCGTAGGCAACGGGAACTCCGTCGCGATCCGCATCGCTGACGAAAACGCACTTTCGCTCTTTGTCCACACCGCCGACTTCTCCCAAAATGACGGTGACGTTCTTCTGCTTTCGGAAAATGCTGCGGATCGGCGTCGCAATCTGGCTAGGGGTGAGCGCTGCCGTCGCCACCTGGTAAAGCAGCGGCTGGAACAGGTGATGGTTGGTGCGGTCAATCAAGATCACCTGTGCGGGTGTGTTCTTGAGGGCCTTGGCGGCGGCCAGTCCGCCAAAGCCACCGCCGACGATGACGATTCGTGGTTGAGCCATTTGTTCCTCGAGTTGCCTCAATCCGCCGCGACCGACGCGTGTTGCGGAGCTGGGATTGTGCCGCTTGCCCGAAAACCGGCGATATCGTCAGTGGTGAAGCCAAGCTCCTTCAGCACCTCGTCGTTATGCTCGCCGATTCCGGGCGCGCGCCGGGCGGGCATTTTAGTAACGCCGTGCACCTGAATCGGACTGCTGATAGTCGAGGTCAGCTTCTCGCCGGCTCCCTCGAGCGGAACGACAATGTCATTCGCTCGCAATTGCGGATCATTCACGACTTCGTGCGGCTCACGCACGGCGCCGAAGGTGACCTGAACGCCGTTGAAGACTTCATACCAATGCGACATTGGCTCGGAACCAAAGATCTCATCGAGAATTGCTGTCAGTTGCGGCCGGTTCTGCGCCAGCTTGGCTGCATCGGAGAATCGCGGATCCGTCAGGATATCTTCACGGCCGATGGCTTTCAGGACCGCGGGCACCTTGTCCGGAGTCACTACAAGAACGAACCAGGTGCCATCGGAGGAGTGATACACGTTCAAAGCCGCATTTGCCGGATGCGCCCGATCATGCAGCCCATAGAAATTCGCGCCGCATAGAGCGGCCTGAATAAAGACGCTGGCCGACCAGACACCTGCGGCCAGGAGTGAAGTGGTGACGTAGGATCCCTTGCCGGTGCGTTCGCGACGATAAAGCGCGGTCGCAATCGCCGCGTAAATGCAGACCGCAGTCGCATTGTCCCCGCTGCCTGCCACTGGCCAGGTGGGCGGCGATCCAGCGTCGCGTGTCATGGATAGCAAACCGCTGCGCGCCCAGTAAGCCGTGATATCGAATCCCGGAAGAGCGGCGTCCGGGCCTTTCTCGCCGAAGCCGGTAAGATCGGCATAGATCAGACGCGGATTCCACTTCGCGACGTCGTCATATTCGAGCTTCAGTTTCTTGCGCGCCGAATGCGGCGTGTTGACGATGAACACGTCGGCCCACTTGGCTAACCGCTCGAGAACCTGCTGCGCGCTCGCGGCTTTTAGATTGAGCGCAACGCCACGCTTGTTTCGATTCGCCAATTGGAAGGGATAAGGCTCTTCCGAACGCGGCTGCGGCGGGATCTTCTGCCCCTTTCTCCACAGCTCTCCGTCGGGCGGCTCGACTTTGATAACGTCCGCGCCGAAGTCGGATAAGATCGTCGCCGCACCGGGACCCGCGATAAAGCTGGCCAGGTCTACCACCTTCAACCCTGAGAATATGTTTTCATCTGTCATGCGAATCTCCTGAGTTATGAATTCCTTCGCAGTTCTAGTTCAAGGCAATCCCGAGATGCGAGCGACGGGACCTCCCGGTCTGCAGCCCTGGACCCTGTGGCCTTAACGTCCCTGAAACTGCGGTGCGCGTTTAGCCAGAAAAGCGGTTGTGCCTTCCTTCTTGTCTTCCGAGCCTGCACAGATCCCAAAGAGCGATGCCTCGATCAGAAGACCTTCCGAGACGCTTCCGTCGAGCCCTTTATTAACCGCATCGATCGAAAACTTCACGCCGAGCGGAGCGTTGGCATTGATCTGACTGAGGATGGCTTCGCATCGTGCGATCAGGTTGGCGAGCGGGACCACTTCGTTGACCAATCCGGTTCGATATGCTTCCTGAACGCTGATGATTTCGCCGGTGAGAATCAATTGCAGCGCCCTGCCCTTACCGATCAAGCGCGGAAGGCGCTGCGTTCCACCGGCGCCGGGCATGATTCCGAGCTTGACTTCGGGCTGACCGAACTTCGCATTCTCGGAAGCAATTCGGATGGTGCACGCCATGGCCAGCTCACAGCCACCGCCAAGAGCGAAGCCATTCACCGCGGCGATCACCGGTTTGCCGAGATTTTCGATGAGTTCGGTCGCGGCCTGCGCATGTCGGGTTGACTCCTCCGCCTGCACGCCGGTGGAGGTTGACATTTCAGCAATATCTGCGCCTGCGGCGAACGCTTTGTCGCCGCTGCCGGTCAGAATGACACCGCGAACGCTCGCGTCATCGCGGGCGTCCTGAAAGACGTCTTTGAGCTCGGAGAAAACTGCCTGGCTCAATGCGTTGAGAACCTTGGGCCGGTTGAGGGTCACATACGCAATCGGACCTTTCTTCTCGTAGAGGAGGTTTTGCAGTTGTAACGCAGATGCTGTCGAAGCCATTACTCTCTCCTTCTTCAGTCGACAAATCGATAATCCGTTATGCGGCGACAGGAACTTCGGCGTACGCGATTCCGGACAAGTTGCCTTGAGCAAAGAGCAGCGTCTTCTTGTCCGATCCGTCCAGATTCGCGCTGTATACGGAACCGCCAAAGTCGGCGAAAAACATGCGGCGGCCCTTCAAGTCCAGGAATAATCCGATCCCTTCCATCAAGTCGTGGACAACAATTTCCGGGACGGAGCTTTGGCCCGGCGCCACGTCCATGGGCGCGCGATTCACGGTGTTGCCGCGTGGCGGATCGCCGCGGTCGGTCCAGTACATCGTGCGGTTAGCAATGTCCAGATCCAGGTCGATGGGTTCGGGCAGATTCTCGTAGAGCAATTCAATGTCTTTGCGGTTCGCAGGCGTCTGCCCCTTAGGGATTTCCAGACTGGCGCGAAAGATGCGCCCCTCCCCGGCATTGTCAGATCCTTTTTGCGTCCAGTAGAGTTTTCCACCCTCGAGATCGAGAGCGATGCCCACGCACCATTTCTTCGCATCGGGGCCGGGACGGGGGTCGCCTTGGCTCGTGTCAACGAGGGTTTCAATCTTGGAACCATCGAGATTGCACCGCATCACGCGCATGCCTTCGCGATCGCACCAGTAAAGCTTGCCGTTCGTCTTGTCGAGTTGGAGTTGCTTGGGAGTGAAAGTTCCGCCCGTCGGAACGATGCTTGTGACATTGCTGCCGTCAAGATCAGCCCGATCGATGGCGCCATCGTTCCCTTTGAGGCTGCCCATGTTCGTCCAGTAAATGTGGCCGACCTCAGCATCCACAACGATCCCGTCCGGAAGTTTTCGACCTTCGCTGACAATCGTTTTCAAATCAGAACCGTCGGGCTTCGCTGAGAGAATGCGGCCGGCGCCGAGGTCCAAGAAAAAGAGACGACCCGAGGTAGATTTGGCGGCAGGCTTCGCGAGCTTTGGTTTGGTTACGGTAGATGCCATTGAATTTGCTTGCTCCTTTGCAAACATTCATTCGATAACTCGCCATCATCGGAAACGAATTCGCTACCTCGATCCACGAGCAACGCGAAAGCGAACCGATGAAAACGCCCTACAAGAAGGCACTCAAGCCGGTCACGGCCTTGCCGACAATCAGGTTCTGCATCTGGTAGGTGCCTTCGTAGGTGTAGAGTGCTTCGGCGTCGGCGAAGAAGCGTCCCACGTTGTAGTCAGCGATGATGCCGTTTCCGCCGCACACCTCGCGGGCCCAAGCGACCGTCTCGCGGCACTTGGCCGTGCAGAACGCTTTCGAAAGTGCCGCATGCGCGTCGGTCATCTTTCCTTCGGCCTCCAGTTGAGCCATGCGAACCACCAGGCACTGCGAAGCAGTAATGTTGCCGAGCATCTTGGCGAGGAGATCCTGCACGAGCTGAAACGAGCCGATCGGTTTTCCAAACTGCAAGCGCTCTTGCGCGTACTTGAGAGCGTTCTCGTAGGCGCCCATGGCACAGCCCGTCGCTTCCCAGCCGACGAAATAGCGGGTGCCACGCAAGACCCTGGCTGTGTCCCGAAACGAGTTATCTTCTTGAAGACGGTTCTCCTCCGGCACCCGGCAGTTCTCCAGCGTGATCTGCCCGTTCTGGACTACCTTGAGTGCAATCTTGTTCTGCATCTTTTCAACTTTGAAGCCCGGAGTTGTCTTGTTCTCGACGATGAATCCCCTGACTTGATTGTCCGCGAGGTCGCGCGCCCAAATAATTGAAATGTCGCACCACGGGGAGTTACCGATCCATCGCTTCTGGCCGTTGATGATCCAGGTGTCGCCTTCACGTTTCGCTGTCGTTGTCAGGCCTCCAGATGCTCCGGATCCCACCAGCGGTTCCGTGAGGCCGAAGCAGCCGATCGTCTCCAAGCGAGCCATTGGCGGCAGCCACTTCTTTTTTTGCTCTTCTGAACCGCCGAAGTAGATGGAAGACATGGCCAGGCCGCAGTGCACGCCGAAAAAGGTCGCAATCGACGTGTCGACGCGTGCCATCTCCATGGCAACCAGACCGGCCAGCAACCCGCTTCCTCCTCTGCAGCCGTAGCCCTGCAGGCCAACGCCGCCAAGGTTGAGTTCCTTGAGTGCCGGCAACAGCTCGAAAGGAAACGAATCCTCGATCCAATATTTCGTGATGATCGGCGCAACCTTGGTCTCCATGAAGGTGCGCACCTGCTTCACGACCGCCAGCTCCTCCGCCGGAAGGACCTCGACAAGCTCGAAAAAATCACTGTTGGGTGCGGGAAGGGGCTTCTGCGGTTTCGGCATCGTGATGGGCTTTGGCATGGTTGCCATGAAGAATCCTCCTGGTTATGAGCGCCTCGTTTTTCTCAGGCGAAACAGTAAGAGCAGTCCGTTTGCCAAACGCATCCCGTGTGCAGTTTGCTGAAAAGTGCCTCTTTTCTCAATCTCGTCTTGCAGCTGTTCAAGGTCTGACGAATATCTGGCTTTTTGACTTTTGACTCCTGCATAGAAGTTGACATGCGTTCCGGATTCGCCTGCTGAAGCTCAGGCAGACAGAAGGAGAGCTGGCATCGTAATTGCTATTTCAGAAGTGCAACTAGAGTTGCCGAGATATGGCGGCGTTCAGAACGATCAAATTGACTCGCCATTTCCGAATCCAACTTGTGAAAGAGAGAATCCTGATGTCAAAGCCTGAACGCTTTACCAATGCAACCGGGGCGCCCGTAGCGGACAATACGAACATTTTGACAGCCGGCCGTCGTGGTCCCGCGCTACTGCAGGACATCTGGCTGATCGAGAAGCTCGCACACTTTGATCGCGAGGTCATCCCTGAGCGCAGGATGCACGCCAAGGGCTGGGGTGCGTACGGAACGTTCACGACGACTCACGACATCACGAACTACACCAAGGCAGCGATTTTTTCGGAGATTGGAAAGCAGACACCAATGTTCGCGCGCTTTTCGACCGTCGCTGGGGAACGCGGGGCCGCCGATGCGGAGCGCGACATTCGCGGGTTCGCACTGAAGTTCTACACGGAGGACGGAAACTGGGACATCGTTGGAAATAATACTCCCGTCTTTTTCTTTCGTGATCCTCTGCGCTTCTCGGATCTCAATCACGCCATCAAGCGCGACCCCCGCACCGGTCTTCGCAGCGCTCAGAATAACTGGGACTTCTGGACTCTTCTTCCCGAGGCACTCCACCAGGTCACTATCGTTATGTCCGAGCGCGGGATTCCAAAGTCGTTCCGAAATATGCATGGCTTCGGAAGCCACACTTTCTCGATGTTCAATGCCGAGAACAAGCGAGTTTGGGTAAAGTTCCACTTCCGCACACAGCAGGGCATTGAAAACCTCACGGACGAAGCCGCTGCCGCGCTTGTAGCGAATGACCGCGAGAGCCATGGCCGGGATCTGTTTGAAGCGATCGAGCGTGGAGATTTTCCGCGTTGGACACTTTTCATTCAGGTTATGACAGAGGCGCAGGCAAAGACACACAAACACAATCCCTTTGATCTGACCAAAGTCTGGCCCAAAGCTGATTACCCACTGATCGAAGTTGGCGTCATGGAGCTCAATCGCTATCCGGAAAACTATTTCGCAGAAGTGGAGCAAGCCGCCTTCTCTCCGGCGAATGTGGTTCCCGGAATTGGCTTCTCTCCTGACAAGATGCTGCAGGCACGCCTGTTCTCATATGGTGACACCCATCGGTACCGCCTGGGGGTTAACTTCAATCAGATCCCTGTGAACGCGCCGAAGTGCCCATTCCACTCCTATCACCGCGATGGCCAGATGCGCATCGATGGAAACCTCGGAGCGACCACGAGCTATAACCCAAATAGCCAGGGATTGTGGGACGACCAACCGGATTACGCTGAACCGGCGCTGGCACTCGAAGGGGACGCTGATCACTATGACCACCGCTTAGAAGAGGATCACTGGGAGCAACCGGGTAATCTTTTCAGAAAGATGGCCTCTGAGCAAAAGCAGCGGCTTTTCGATAACACGGCGCGCGCGATCAATGGCGCTTCCCGGGCGGTATTGGCACGGCATGTTGCAAACTGCAGAAAAGCCGATCCCGCCTATGGCGCCGGGGTAGCGGAGGCGCTTGGCCTCAGGATTGAGGATATCGCCGCTTCACGTGAGACTGATCACGTCGCTGCGGATTAGGCGACAAAAGGACGGGTGCACTGCAGCATGAAGCGAGCCACTGAATCTCCGTGTCTCTTCCCCAGCTGCTGCACCTGTCCGACAAATCTGACACCGCCCATCCAGAGGAGGCATGCGGAAGGAGCATCGCGAAAAGATGCTGTACGAGGCGCATGAAACGCTTTTCCTGAGGGCCAGCATTCCGGACTCGCTGGATACAGAAGCAAACACTCGGGGACTCTTCAGTTGTGACTCAAAAAGGCTGAGATTACCTCAATACCTACTCCGTGATTCTGAACTGACCCGAAGCCGTGAGATGGTTGGTCTCGCAGGGTTTGCCGTTAATGTCTCTCAAGAGTGCAGCTTCCTGAGGCGGGTGAGCGTCTCCGGTTTACACCCCACGCAAGGCGTGTCCGAGCTTGTTTCGCATGGCTGCGAGATAGGGCCTGGTCGAGGATGAAGGAGGGATCTCGAGAGGCAGCCACTCCGTCACGGATAGGCCGTAACCTTCGATGCCGACTAGCTTGCGGGGATTGTTGCTTAGAAGGCGCATGGAACGCACGCCGATTTCGCGCAGGATCTGCACTCCAATGCCATAATCTCGCTGATCCGCTTTGAAGCCCAGGCGTTCATTCGCCTCCACGGTGTCACAGCCTTCGTCCTGCAGACTGTAAGCGCGAATTTTGTTGGCGAGGCCGATCCCCCGGCCTTCCTGGCTCAGGTAAAGCAACACGCCGCGGCCTTCGGCCGCGATCCGGCACAGAGCTTTGTCGAGCTGCGCGCCACAGTCGCACCGTACGGAGCGCAGCACATCGCCCGTGAGGCATTGCGAGTGTACCCGCACCAGCACGTCCTGCCCATCTCCGATATCGCCGCACACAAGAGCGATGTGTGTCTGCTTGTCGATCTGATTCTCGAATGCATGCAGCCGGAACTCTCCGTATTCGGTCGGCAGCTTTGTGGAGGCTGCGCGTTTGACTACCGACTCCGTTCGCAGCCGATACTTGATCAAGTCGGCAACTGTGATCAGCAGGATGTTGTGGTGAAGCGCAAACTCACGGAGTTCGGGCACTCGCGCCATCGAGCCGTCGTCGTTCATGATCTCGCAGATAACGCCGGCAGGAGAAAGGCCGGCCAGCCGGGCCAGGTCCACAGCAGCTTCCGTTTGCCCGGTGCGTTCCAAGACTCCGGCGTTCCTCGCACGCAGCGGGAACACGTGCCCTGGGCGGATGAGATCCGCTGGCTTTGTCGCGGGATCAATGGCCGCAAGCACCGTAGCCGCTCGGTCCGCGGCCGAGATTCCGGTCGTCGTACGCTCCCTTGCCTCAATGCTGACACAAAACGCTGTCTCGAATCGCGAACTGTTATTGGACACCATCAGTGGAATTTGGAGTTCGTCGAGCCGCTCGGGCGCCATCGCGAGGCAAATCAAACCACGGCCATACTTCGCCATGAAGTTAATGGCTTCGGGGGTGATCTTCTCCGCCGCCATGGTGAGATCACCCTCGTTCTCCCGATCTTCATCATCGGCGACGATCACCATCCGGCCGGCGCGGATGGCCGCAATGGCTTCTTCGATGCGGGCGAACGACCCTGGGCAGTCGTCAGGAGCCGCATTTGCAAGTCGAAGCTCTGGCGCCGCATAGATGCTCATTTTGGGTGTGACCTCGAAGAATCTAAGCGACGAGTGGGCATGGTGGATGATCGCATTGACACGCGATTTCCACGTCTTCGCTCCCGGCGTCACGGCAAGCATTTCCACAATACTCTTCTCCGTCTGCCACTTCGCACAAGCAGGGAATGTGCGCGCATTTCCTGGCCTTCTGATCTTTCATGACAACTCCTTCAGTGGTTATTGGCGCCGTTAAGTTCTCGATATCAGGGCCAGAGCAGACCGTCAGCCGAGGGGCGCCAACGGTCCGCTCTCTTGCCCGGTTCGGATCTGGCCCACTCACCACGGTGCATTTGCAGTGCCAATACTCGTGTGTGTTTCATCCTTCACCCGCTTCTGCATTTACAAGTTAAATGTCGCAACTCCGTGGGTTCCGCAGGCACAGGTCGTGCGTGCAAATGCCAGGGAACAATTCGATGTCAAGATTTGGACTCCTCGTGCCTAAGCTCAGTCAACAGCCGCACCAGGTTTGACAGTGCAGGTTTGACACTTGAGGAAGGGCGTTTGGAGCGCATGAGCACCCTGCTTTCACCCACAACTTGCCAATACTTTACGCGGCCCGGTCGAGCGATGAGCATGGCCCCATCTGACAGCTACACTCTGTGTGGCTGACTCTTCTAGGTGCTGATCGGCATTCAGGCGAGTATCGATAACAGCATCGACACTCCGTGCGTTATCCCGGCGAAACGACGCCTCTTTCTATCTCGCTAACAAATAAGATTGACCTGCGATTTCCACCATCCCCGCTCCACATGACAGCCTTTGGCAACTCCCGTGCTTATCCCGAATCCAGTGGGAGGGCAACATGAACAGCAATTACGTATTCCTTTGTGGGGTCATGTGGTGCCAATACGGACAACAAGAGGCCGGCAGTGAGCTCATGAGAGCCGCTGAGTGCGGAGATCCAGACCTGAGCGCCCTTGCGCTGGCCATGCTGCACGAAGGCTGCAAATCCGGTCCACAGTTCCAACGAGCGAACTAACAGGCCAGCGAGAAGCTGGTGCGGAACGACTGATCAGCGCGACACCCGAGCAGTGGGGTGTTGATCGATACGAGGACAAATCATGGACATAAGGAATCTATCCTTGGACAAGCACCTTCTCTTGCAATTCAAGAGTGGCCTGCGAGAGCAGCAACGCGAACTGTTACACACAATCGAGAACGCCGAAAAGGACATACGGGACTTCTCGGCGCCAGTTCCTCTCGACCCCATCGACCTCTCTTGTTACTCGGCTTCGAAGGAATCCTTGTTTGCACGTGCCAGCCAAGACCGCGGTCGCCTTCGTTTGATTCAGCAAGCGCTGGAGCGCATCAACGATGGCAGTTTCGGTATTTGCGCTGGCTGCGAAGGCCCGATCGGCCTGAAACGATTACAAGCCCTTCCTTGGGCAAGGCACTGCATTCAGTGCCAGGAGCAAGCGGAGGTCGCAAGATTGGCAGGGAATCTGACTCTGGACATGACCATCCCCCATAGCATCCGCGATTCTGGTAGGTAGAAATCTCACGGCTGCAGGCTTTGTCCCATGATCGCTGCTCAACAATCCGACGTTGGAACAGATGGCTACGCTCGCGCTCGCCATACCTTTGCTGTTTTCACCGCTTGCACGATCTTCACCCTGATCCTGGCCGGGGCCTTGGTGACGAGCAACGAAGCAGGACTCTCTGTGCCCGACTGGCCCACCAGCTTTGGATCGATCTACAAAATTCCGCCGATGGTCGGCGGCGTCCGATTCGAGCACGGCCATCGCATGCTTGCGGAATTTGTCGGTCTCCTCACGATCGTCCTTGCGGCCTGGACCTGGCGAACGGACGAGCGCCGATGGATGCGACGCCTGAGCATCGCCGCCCTCGCTGTGGTGATCATGCAAGGCATTCTAGGCGGCCTGACTGTGCTGTACTTTCTTCCCCCCGCCGTTTCTACCGCTCACGCGGCTCTCGGACAAACATTCTTCTCGATTACGGTGATCATCGCGATCTTCACCGGGCGCAGGTCGATGTCGGCTCCGAAGAGCGTCTTCGAACCGGGCGGCCACCGGATCGCTCGACTAGCACTAATTTCGGTGGGGGTGCTATACGTCCAACTCATCCTGGGCGGACTGTTCCGCCACGGAGGCCTGAGTTGGTGGCCGCACGTGGCCAACTCGATCGTGGTGATCGCGATGCTCGCCTGGACCACTTTTCTCTCACTGTCGAACTACCAGAACGTCGACCAGATCCGCAAACCTGCGCTGCTGATTTTGATTCTGCTGGTGTTTCAAGTGTGTCTAGGCGGAGTAACTTTCTACACCCGGGTTGTGCAGGGACATGAAGCCCTGCAGCCGCAACTTCCCACGGTTATTTCCACCGTGGCTCATGTGGGCGTAGGAGCACTTCTGCTGGCAACGACTGTGATCTTGACCATCCGCTTATGGCTGATTGGTTTGCAACCAGCAAGGATTGGGATCACACTAATGCCGAACCGAGGTATCACAGGAGGAGGTCGCTATGAGCACATCGTCCCTGGGAACAATCGCGAAAGAGTCAGTTGGGTGGTCGATCGGTCTTAGTGTTCTGATGATTATTGCTGGCCTTCTTGCCATCGTGATTCCACCAGCGGCAGGAATTGCTGTGCTGGTCGTGGTCGCCTGGCTGCTTATGTTGAGCGGCGCAGTCCATTTGCTGTTCGCGTGGCATACGCGAACAGCGGGCGGGATGATATGGGAGCTGCTGCTGGGCATCCTCTACATTTTCGTCGGCGTCTATGCGCTGCTTCACCCGGTGGCAGGCTTGGCATCCCTCACGCTTTTTCTAGCGATTTACCTTTTTGTGGAGGGAGTGCTGGAATTCATCTTGTCGTTCCGACTCCGCCCGCTGCCTGGATCAAACTGGCTGCTGTTTGATGGCATCATCACCTTGATCCTGGCGATCCTGATCTGGAGGAGTTGGCCGTCGAGCACCGAATGGGTGATCGGCACGCTAGTGGGAATCAGCATGCTTTTCAGCGGCGCCGCGCGGCTCTCATTGTCTTTGGCAGCACGTCGCGTGCTTGCCAAGTTCGCTTAAACAGGATAGAAAAAACACGGGCCTCAAACTGCGACGCACTTAGCCCTGCCTTACCGCACAGCCTGGCGCGGAGGAGACACAGTGGGAACTGTCGTCCCATTATCCGATGCATCGCGACGTCCCAGACATTTCCCCATCATGACGGCACTGATCATCTTGATCAATGTCGCCGTGTTTGTCGCGGAACTCATGCGGGGGGATGCGTTCGTCTTGAAGTGGGCCGTCGTGCCCGCAGACATTATCGCCGGTCATCACTGGATCACGATTCTGACGGCGATGTTCCTGCATGGCAGCTGGTCACACATCATCGGCAACATGGTGTTCCTCTGGGCTTTTGGCCCGGAAATTGAAGACACCATGAATCCGCTGCGCTACTCGGTTTTCTATCTTGCGGGCGGGCTGGTGGCCATGCTGGCGCAGGTCTTGGCGAGCCCTCACTCCACCGTGCCTAATCTGGGCGCAAGCGGCGCGATTGCCGCCGTGATGGGCGCGTTCTTAGTGACCTACCCTCGCGATCGGATGCGCTCACTTCTAGTGATCTTCATTTTTGTGCGGGTCACCTTCATCCCGGCGGCACTCTTGATCGTCGTATGGTTTCTGATTCAGCTTGTAAACGCGGGAGCCGTGGCCAATGTGCAGACGGGAGGGGTTGCCTATTTGGCGCACATTGGCGGCTGCATTTTCGGGGCTGTGACTGCGAGATGGTTTAAGGATCCTTGGCGGGTTGCCGAACAAAGCGAGAGCGAATGAATGTCCGCTGGCGACCCGCTTTCCGAGCCGCTCGAAAAGGAACCTACAGCGGGAGGCCGACACGTTGCAATAGTTCCTGGAAGCGGGGATCCGTTCGTAGCGGATCAAGGCAAGGGTCTACTTTGAGGAAGGTGAGCCCCTTATCTCGTATGAGGTACGCTTTTTCGAGCCACTCGAATGCGGAATCTTTCTCACGGAGACCGGCGTAGACCAGAGCAACTTCATAAGTCCCGATGCCGTTTTGCCGAATATGCTGTTGCAGTCTAGGTATGAGGGCGCGCGCTTCAGCTTCCCGTCCCCATCGGGCGTACGCATTTCCCATGTGGCCTAGAGCATGAGGATGATTGCCTACATTCATGAACGCGTTAACCGAATCCTGGTATAAGCCCTTTTCCCTGTTCACGACACCAAACCAAAAACCGAGGAGAACACGTTGTGGGTTCGTCGCCTCCAGTCGCCTAAGCAAATTCATGGATGCGTCGTACTGGCGAGCATAGTAGCTGGCTTCCGCAGCTTCCGCGATAGATTGGCTGGAGACTGGATCGAGTTGCTGCATGATCCTGAGTTGTGCCATTGCTTCCTGGGTGCGGCCGAGTTTCTCAAGCGCAAAGGCGTAGGCCCAATGGGCTGATGCTCCGCTGGGGTTCAGTTCCAGTGCCCTCTTCAGTTCCTCTTCGTCCTTCCCCCAGTTCCAGTCCAGTGCTGCCACTGCATCCGCCAGCGCGAGATGGCCGTCGGAAAGACCCTCATCGAGTTCGATTGCCTTCATTGCGCTGGTTTTCGCCTTTGAGTACGCTTCCATATATGGCATCAGGCCGGTCCCTCCCAACTGTGAGTACGTGTGGCTCAGGGCAGCGTAGGCTTGGGCAAAGTTGGGGTCCTTCTCAACGGATTTCTGCAAGTACTCCACAGCATGCTGAGGATCCCCCACCTCCAGAAGGTGTGCACCCAGAAGATAGAAATCCTGCGCCTCGATGTTGACGGCTCGGGAGCGTTGCAGGAGCTCTTTCTCCTGCGGGCTGAGCTCAATACGAATGGCGTCGGCAACTTCTTGAGCGACTTCGCGCTGCAGTGCAAGGATGCTGCCCAGATCGCGGGTGTAGGTGCGCGCCCAGAGATGGCGATCGGTTCTGGCGTCAATGAGTTGGGCGGTGATTTTCGCTTCTTTACCCTCCCGGATGACGGATCCTTCCACCACCCCATCGACTCCTAATTCCCGTGCGATCTCGGGCAGTGATTTCTTCGTATTCTTGTAGATCATTGCTGAAGTGCGCGATATCACTCGTAACGCTGAGACTTGGCCGAGGTCTACCGTCAGCTCCTCAGTCATGGCATCGGCAAAGTAATCTTGCTTGGGGTCTCCTGAGAGGTTTTCAAGAGGCAGAACGACAATCGATTGAATATGACCGCCTGAAGGTATCCATCGTTCCTTGCCAAAGTAGGCGATCGCAGCGAGAACGATCAGGCACAAGCCAACTCCAGCGATGACAAGTCGCATGTGAGCAACGCGGTTTGCCTGAATCTGGACGGACTGATCGGTTCGGCCCTGGGCTGCGACTCTCCCTGCTATTCTGACGCTTTCGAGCCCTGGCCGGATGTCGGGACTCCCTGCTTGCCTTTCCCAGCAGAACCTGGGTACATAGGAGCCGGCCGGAAGCTCGATGCGGACGGCGGGTGATCCTTCGAGTTCTGCATAGTACTGGCCCAGCCTTTTTCGCACCTCGGAAGCTCTCACGCGGACCACGGCGTCGTTCGATGTGTCGTAGTCGACTTGCCGACCGAACATCTCCACGCCGATCATGCGCTCGCGAAGCTGATCGAACTCCTCCGCCAAGGCATGTTTCACAATCAGTTGCAGAAATACCTGGCATTGCTTCGACCCTGCGAATCCATTGCTGGAGACAATTCGTTCGAGCTCACGACGGATCGATTCCACCTGTGTGGCGCTCAATTCGCTTGAATGTCCCGATTGACCTTGCTGTGGCATCGGCAGACATGGTACCCCACATCATGCTTCAACCGAAACTCAAACCAAACGCACACTTTTTTGATGGATAGAGGCAGGCTAAACATGTTAAGCGCCTGTTAAGTTGCCGTTAAGACTGCTTTCGCAGAGCCAGGCCGCCCCGGCGGTGCATTTTATGAATGCTTCTAACCTGCTGATCTAGAAGGGGATGAGCTCTACGATTGGGGAGCGCGCGATTTGAACGGCCACTCCATGGAAGTTTAACTGTTCGAAACATTACCAAATGCGGAATCTGCCGTTATTGTCGTGTCAGTCGCGCCGTGAGCCCAATTTGAGAAAGTAAATACCATGCAAGCTCGGGGGGGGCACTTGGGTTATCGAGCAATTCTGAACAAAGCCGAGAGCGAGGCACAGTTAGCCGATCGCAGCCTTGCAGCTGCCTCAAATCGACCCGTTCGAGCTGACACGCCTGATCGCGGGCGCCGAGGGAAGGGATGAGGCGGATGCGGAAGCAGCTACCAAGTTCCAAGAACAAGCGAACAAAAGGGGAGGTATGCATGTTCGACATCAATCCTGCAACCGGAAGTCGAGAGGTAACGCTTCATACGGACGGGCTATTCGGGATGGGGGACGATGCTGCATCGTTGGCCCACAGAGTCAAGCAGCCGATTGCCGCTGCCGCCCTGGATGCGGGGGCATGCCTGAGATGGTTGCTAAATGATCCCCCAGATCTCCAAAGGGCGCGCGAAGCCGCCGGCAGAATACTGAGCGCGGCGAAGCGCGCCGCCGACATGATCGACGGTGAGTTTCCTTTACCGGAAGGGGAGGTTTAAACCTGAGGCGGTCTAGGCAGCGATACCATTCGATGCATCGTGCCACTGCTACGGATCATCAATTGAGCAGCATTCAGTCTTGACGACTAGCCGGTAAGTGCGTCTCTTTCGCCAGATGTGCGCAAGTCAGCAACTCTTTCGTACTGGAGAGTTACGACGCGGGGCGAAAAGGAACTTCTGCCTTCACAATGGTTCCGCGGCGTGGCGCGCTTTTGAACTCAAATGTCCCGTGCAGTTGAAGCACACGTTCTCGCATATTAATCACCCCTAACCCTCCCGATCCCTTGAGCTCTTCAGGGATACAGCCAACGCCATCATCCGACACAGAAAGGCAAACGCTACCGTTGGACCGCGTAAGGCGCACCTCAATCTTCTTTGCACCGGAATACTTGGCGGCGTTGCCGAGTGCTTCCTGAGCGATGCGGTAGAGACACAGTGCGGCCCCAGGCGACAACTCCCCTACGCTCGGGTCAGTCTCACACGTCACACTGAGGCCACGCACCTTACCGAAATCCTCGCAATGCGACGATAACGCAGCTGGCAGACCTGATTCTTGCAGTAGCGCAGGATGCAGTTCATGAGAGATATGACGAATGTCCGTTCCGATCTTGATTAGTTCTTGCTGCAAACCACTCACAGTTGCTTTCGCTTCGGGGTCTGGTGCCACCTGATTCCTTATCTTGCCCAGCCTGAGGGTAAGGGAGGTGATCTGCTGGAGGACGCCATCGTGCAATTCTCCTGAGATGCGCATGCGCTCCGCCTCCTGGGCTTTGATCAACTGCTCGTTCAGAGCGCGGACCTCGGTCCTGTGTCGTTCGATGACGGCATGGCGCCGCTCCAAAGAGCGGACGCGAAGCTGAAAAACTGTCCAGAGCATCGCCAGAAACGTGATCCCACACACCGCGCGGAACCAGTTCGTCTGGTAATAGGCCGGCGCAATCGCGAAGTCCAGAACCGCACCTTCCTCGTTCCACACACCGCTGTTATTGCAGGCGGTAACGCGGAAGCGGTGGTTGCCCGGCGCAAGATTGGAATACTGCACCCGGCGATCGTTAACGACTTCCCTCCAGTCGCTGTCCTGCCCCTCCAGCTTATAGCGAAAACGCACCTTCTCCGGAGCGACGAAACTGAGCGCCGTGTAATCAATCGTCAAATCGCGGACTAACGGCGGCAGATTTAATTTCCGGTCGGGTTCGTAAGTTTTCCCGTTGACAGTGATTTGTTCGATGACCACTGGCGGCGGGAGTTTGTTGAACGAAAAAGGACGCCGGTCAAGGCGACGCGGATCGATAACGAAAACATTGCCTTCGGACACGTACCACAATCTTCCATCCTTGGCCTTGCCGACACGTGGGCTGAGGGCGCCGGCGAGCGCGGTCGATCTGAGACCATCGGAATTATCTAGAACCATAGTGTGGATGGACCGCTTCGAATCTGCCACCCATAGGTCCAATTCAGGCCGGGCAATGCGCACCAGGCCGCAGGCCATGTACAGCCAGAAGGCGTGGGTATCGTCTTCTACTACCTCGTGAACCGAGTCGCAGGGCATTCCGTTCTGGACGTTCAGTGTGGCAACACGGCCATTCTTAACCCGGCTTAACCCGCTCTCGGTGCCGACCCAGAGGATACCGGACTGATCGAGCTGGACGCTGCTGATACGGCCTTCGCCCAAGCCATCAGCCCCTGAGTACGATGTGCCAACCTGACCGTCCTTGAAGTGCGCCACGCCTCCCTGAGAAAATCCAAGCCACACGCCGCCGTGCGAACCATCCGCTCCCAGAGCAAGGGCCAATCCCCGTGGTCCCAGGCCTTCCCACGGGAGACGTTCCACGCCGCATCCCCGCATCACATGAAAAAGCCCCTGATCTTGACTGATCCAGAGATCCCCGGCTATATCTTCGACGATGGCATGCGCATATCCCCCGGGCATTCCGCTCACGGGAATAAACCGCCCCTTCTCAAGGTAGGCAGCCCCGCTACGCGAGAAAACCCAAATCCGGCCACGATGGTCCTCATAGAGCGAGCCCTGATAGTCATCGGGCAATCCACGATCGACGATCTCACGTTCCGTTTCCAGAACCGGCACCCGTCGCTTCCGGTAAAGGGTCACTACCCCATCTTTCCACCGGTCCAGTCCATGGCGAGTGCCGAGCCAGACGCTCCCATCTGCACTCGGTAGAACCGACTCAACGTAGGAAGTGGCCAATCCTTGTTTGACTGGAATCACGGTTACGGGGAAGTCACGAAAGCGATCAAGGCCATTATTCGTGCATACCCACACGTTGCCTTCACGGTCCTCAAAGACATCCTCGACGAAATCACTGGAGAGACCGTCAGCCTGGGTAAACCGGTCCGTCCTTCCCTGATGCACGTGCAAAAGTCCCCGGTCGATCGTTCCGATCCATAGACCGCCATTGCTATCCCGGAGCAGCCAATGAGGATTGAACTGCGGCCCATTGTAGGAAAGCAGATACGGGATGGCCTTCCCGTCAACCAGCCGCATCATTCCGGCCCGCGTCGAAATTAAAAGTTCCCCGTCACTGTCCTCGATCAGAGCGTGGATCTCGGAGACTGGGCCTGACAGCGGAATAAGCTTTGGAACACCGGGCTTCCATCGCCAAAGCCCCGTCCCCGTTCCTGCCCAAAGATTGCCGTTCCTATCCTCAAATAGACTTCCCACTCCGAGGCCGAGACCGTTCTTCTCTCCGTAGCATTGGACTTTTAGCCTTCGAATTGCGCAGAGTCTCCAGTTGGGAATCGTCTCTACGCCTGCCCATACCGTTCCCTCACGATCCTCCAGAAGCGAATCGACTTCCTGTGCCGGTACTTCGGGGAACCGGGTCAGTTTTCCGTCCTGCCAACTGGCCAGCCCTCGATGCGTGCCAATCCAAAGAGTCCCATTCCTCGCCACGAGGAGTTTCCGAATTAGGCTGCTCGGGAGTTGAACGTTCCCGCGCGGCTGCCACAAGACGGTCCGAACGCCATCGAAGCGATATAAGCCAAATTCCGTGCCAAACCAGAGATAACCGTCCGGTGTTTGCGCAATCGTCTTGATCGTGCCTTTGGCAAAACCTTCGCGAATTTTCCACGCCGTGTGCGCGTACTGGCTGATGTCGAGCGACGGGTCTAATGCGGAAGCATAAACGCAAGACGTCAGCAGGATGCCAAGCGCGATGACGGCGCACCTTTGTTTGTGCGTTCGTTCCATCTAGGCCATACATTCTAGTCGACGTTCTCATCCTGAGCTTCTTGGTCGCCTACTCATCCAAGCGGCGGCGCGAAGGTTTTCGGAACACTCTGCCGAGGGCTGAAGCGTCCTACCGGAACGTGACCCTCAGCAGGAACAACAGCGGAAGATAAATGATCGAAGCTGCGAGCAGGCGGCGGGCCGCTCCCCTCGACTGCTGAAGCACGAATTCCAAACCAAAGTACAGGAAGCCTAGAGCCAGCAGCCGTACCCCCCAATAAAAGATGGTCGCGGGCGGCGCCGGAAATTGCACGAAGCTGATCGGAACCAAAGCGAATAGGGGCAACATCGTCTGCAGAATCACAATGGCAACTCTGGCGTACCCTTTCGGCAATATGGAGTAGCCGGCGCGGTCGTAGTCCTCGCGATACATCCATGCGATCGCCATAAAATGTGGGAACTGCCACAAAAAGAGGATGGCATAGAGCAGCCACGCCTCTGTGTTCAATCGCCCCGATGCCGCCGCCCAACCGATCAGTGGTGGCATAGCGCCAGGAAACGCCCCGACGAGAACACACAGCGGCGTCCTGCGTTTTAGCGGCGTATACAAGAACAAGTAGGAGAGCAACGTGAGGAGCGCCAGCAGGCTCGCAAGCACGCCGGCGGCTACCGCCAGGTAAATGCCGCCGGCCACCGACAATAAGACCCCGAAGGCCAGGACTGCGGAGGGTTCAAGACGCCCGGCCGCGAGAGGCCGCCGAGATGTCCGCCGCATTTGCGCGTCGAATTGTCGTTCGATGTACTGATTCAGTGTCGCAGTTCCGCTTGCAACCAGCAATGTCCCGAGCAAAGTATGGAACAAACCCAGGAACGAAAACTCTCGTCCTGCATTAGCACAGCCGAGATAGAACCCGGCAAACGTTGTGATCAAAATCAGGAAATTGACTTCTGGCTTCGTGAGGGCCCAGTAGTCAGAGAGCCTGGCGAATACTGTGAAGCGAGGCTTTGCCACAGTAGGCGTATCGAGCATGGCAACAAGTGGCTTGCCTGACATTTAGACAACCTCCATACTCTGCTGAATCGTCTGCGGTGCTGTGCTGAGTATCGAGTCCGATTTCACAGCCCGGTATTGGCGAAAGGCTTCAGGCGAGAGTAACCGCGCCGCGAAAACCGTTCCCGCGATCAAATAAACCACGGTGACGCAGGTCCACATCAGGGCGCCGGCACACTGCTGATCCTCAAGGGCGGAAAAGCTTAGCAGTCGGGGAGACGAGCAATAAGTCGGGTAAACGACGCGGTCGCAAAAAACAAGAAATCCGGAAAGAATGTCGCACGGCAAGGTGGCGAGAAACAGATACAAGAGGATCGGCCACTCGGCCCCGTTCGGGACACTCGACCAAGGCCGGATGACGGGCCACCAGAACAGAAGGCCGGCTGCCAGGAACGACGCTTGCTCGATTTCATGCCAGGTTGCCGATCGCATTCCGACGATAAAGACTGAGGGAATATGCCATCCGACCAATGTTGCGGCGGCGGCAAGCCAGCAAACGGTAGGGTTCGCGAGCGCCAGGCCAAGCCGCTTCATCGGCGGCCAACGGAGCAGCGGAGCTATGAGCGTTGGGACGAATCGCTGCGGCAGACCATGCTCTAGCGCCTTCACAGGCGCACCCAGCCAGAGCAGCGGAGCTGCGATCGTCATGAGCAACAGATGATGGACCATGTGGACTGTGAGGAACTGGTGGTCCAGTGCGGCTATGGGTGAAGCCATCACGAGCCAGATGAGAAACAGTCCGAGCAGAAAACTGCCGGCCCGCCAGTTCTCAATCGTGTCCAGATCAAGCCTGCGAACACGAACCCATCCCCGCACATAGACTAACGCGACGAGAATCAAAGGTGCGGAAACCCAGAGTGATTCGAACCCGGCGTGGTGAGCATGATGCATGGATCGTCCTATCGCTGAGCAACGGCTTCTTTGTGATCGCTATCACCAAGCACAACCTCGCGTGAGGCATCGCGCGCCGGAGCTTGCCCCGCGGGATGCAACGATTCTAGGAACGCCACAAGTGCGGTGGTCTCCGCCGGGCTTAAGTTGTTTCCATAGGCCGGCATGTTGCCGCCGCCTTGAATCACCTGCCGGATGAGTTGGTCTTGTGTCAGTCGCAGAGCGACACTGTCTAGTGACGGACCCCTTTGTCCACCCGTGTTGCCAACGGCGTGGCAGTTGCGGCACTGCTTTACCTGAAAGACGAGCGCGCCCTGACGTTCCAGTGCACTTGTACCATGTACGAAGCGATCCGGCAGGGGATCACCGCTCCACGCATTCATGTGCGGGCTCCACGGCGCGAATTGAGCCATGCGAGTAAAGGTCCCGAGTGTGATGGCAATCAGCAGCACGGTGAGAACCGCAATCGGCCGTCGCTTCCAGCTTTTTTCTCCTTCGCCGGAAAGAAACGGCAAAAGGATCAATGCCATGATCGCCACAGGTGGGACGATGAGAAGAAATGGCGTCTCCATCGACGGGGGAAGCAGCGACAGCAAAGCGTACAGCCACAGGAAAAAGTAATCTGGCTTCGGTGCGGTCTGGATGATTGTGGGATCCGGCTGTCCGGTCGGTCCAAACGGACCGAAGTAAAGGGCGCAGGCGGCGACGGCGAGGATGATAAATCCCGCGAAGAACAGATCTTTCCAAACCGCATACGGAACAAACGGCGCACCATCTTGCTTAGTCAGTGCGTGATAGTCGCGTTCATAGGTGGCGCGCTTAACCACGCGCCCCGGCATCGGCCATTCGTTGATCCCCAGCTTCAGCACCATCAGGACGTGCAGTCCCACGAAAGCAATCAGCATTCCGGGAATGACAAACACATGCAGCGCAAAAAATCGGGAGAGGGTCGCCCCGGCAATGATCGGTCCACCCAGCATCAATTTCACGATCGCAGGGCCGGCTATGGGTACTCGGCTGGCGATGGAAGCTCCGATTCCCAAACCCCAGTAGGCGTCTTGATCGAAGCGAAGCACTTGTCCGCTGAAGGCCATGCCCAGAGTCATCAGTAAGAGGAACACGCCGATGACCCAGGTAAGTTCGCGAGGGAACTTGTGGGCCCCAAACAGAAAGACCTGAACCATATGAATCAGAACAATGGCTACCATGAAGTTGGAGCCCCATCCATGCATGGCACGGATGAACCAGCCGAGCGCCACCTGATGATTTAAAGCCTGCAGACTGCTCCAGGCTTCGCTGGCTGAGGGCACATAAATCAGTGCCAGTAGAATGCCGGTGACCAGTTGGAGAATGAAGACGGTGAGCGCTGCACTGCCGAACACGTAGAACCAACTCGCTGTGTTCCGGGGCACGGGATGTTCTGCGGCTTCGCGAATGGGTGCCGCAAGCTGCAGGCGATGGTCGAACCATTCTCCTATCGTTTTCCCAAATTCAACTATGCGCATGGCGGCTTCTCCGTGCATAGACTTGCCATGGCTGCACCAGGCGTCGGCAGTTGCCCAGCTTGAATCGTGAGCACACCATCTTTAACCTCATACGGATATTCGAAAAGGCCGCGCTCCGGCGGTCCCGAGGCGCGCGAGCCGTCCCGGTAATAAGCCCCACCGTGGCAGGGACACATAAACAAACCGGATTGCTGAAACCAGCGGACCGGACAGCCAAGATGTGCACAGTTGATGGCAAAGACCTGAAACTTATCGCCTGCAATACGCCGCACCCAGCAAGCGGTATCAACGGTCTTGCCATCGGTGGGCATCACGTACGGATTTCGAAATGTAGCCAGCCGCGTTTCGCCTTCCGGAAACTTGTCAATGCTGCCGAGTGGCACCCACGAGAGATAGCCGCTCGCACGACCGCGCGTAACCGACGAAAAAAGAAATCCCACGACGGGCACGGCCACGACCATGGCCGCGAATCCGTTGAACAGGATCCCCAGCTTCATGAAAAACCCACGGCGCGAGACTGTTGTGTCAGTCGACGAGGCCATCACAGGTTTACTCGACATATCTCATCTCCTAGTGCTGCGCGTAATTCGACGCGGAATATGGTTGCCCTGGGGTCTGAACGCGCCTTGACGCGAGCCACGCTACGACGTCCGTGATCTCCTGGTCCGTCATCGGCTTTCCCGGAACGTTGCCGCGCCAGTCCGGCGCGCCCAGTTCAGGCCGTCCAACAATTACGATCGTGCGCAGTTCCTGATCGCTGACGAGAGCCAGAAATGAATCGTTGGTGATGGCGCTGCCTTTGGGCCCACCCTGACCTCCTGGGCCGTGACAGGATGCGCAGTACGTTCCGTAAACGAGTTCACCATGTCCGGCATTGCCAGCAGTGCTTGCGGCGTACGAAGGTGGATTGTTTCCGTCGAGGATCCCTTTTCGTGACCAGTTGGCGAGTATTCCACTCGTGATCACATCGATCTGTTTGTCTGTCAGCATTCCTCCCGCACTTTGAGCAAAAGCTGACATCGAGGTTCCATGAATGCCGTTCTCTACGACCTTGCGCATTGCACCTTGATCAACGATGGCGAGATAAACGGGATCAGCAAGAGCGATGGCTGGTCCGCCTCGTCCTTGCGCGCCGTGACAACCTGCGCAGTTTTGTGAGTACAGAGTGGCAAAGTTCGAAACCTGGCTCGGCGCTACCGCTTCCGAGTCCCCTTGGGGCTGACCGTGTGGAGAACTGCAGCCCGAGAGCAGCAGGCTCAGCACTGCGGAGGCACACAGATATTGAAATCGTTTCACTGTCCGTCCTCCCCGTTTTCTCTCGGCGGAGTAATCCCCGGAGCTTCGATCCCGGCGCGCATAGCGAAGGGCAGGTTCTCCCGGGTAAGCATGCGCGACTGTTTCGTGACCACAATGCCCGCCACAATTCCGAAGGCTACTTGCGAAGCCATAAACCAGGGCCAGTCAATGTGGCTCGCGAGCAAAGGATTGAGTAGGCCCAAGATTGTGTAGAGCAGCCCCGACCACAGTACCGGGCCGATGAGTCCTCCTAGTACAATCGGCCGCCGCGCGAACATGGGAAGCATCGCGCCATAAAGCAACCCAACCAGGGTTGACACCAGACCGTGCAGAACCAAGGCAATCGCGAAGGTGTCTGCATGAAATGAATAGAGCTGTGCGGGGCCGAGCTTGAGCGATTCGGCGTACACTGCTGCGGCGAGAAGATTGATCGGGTACCAAATACTTCCGGCCTTGAGCACTCCATAAGCACAGGCCAGAATGGCCATGGCTACTGCACCGGCCAATCCACCTTTCACACCCGCCGAAATCGGATACGTATGAACAGGAAGCCATGCGCGCTGATAAGCCGGAATGGGAAGCCGCTCAACCATTCTCCGTTCGGTGGTTATACGGATCTCTTCAGGAAGGACGGGCACAACCTCTTCGTGCTCGTGAGGGAAGACTTCGCGGAACCAGCCGATGCAGCCTGCCAGAGCGAGCACAGCGCCGAGCACGCTGACCGCCGCGCTCGTAACCAGGCCAGCAAATAATAAGGCGAATCCAAAGGCCAACACAAAGGGCCACGCTGTCGGCGCGGGTATTTCGATTTCGCGCGGCGGCCGGGCGCTTTCAGTCATTGGTTCGGTTGTCGTCAGCAAGGTTGCCATTTCTTCCCCTCAGCGCCCCAGAACGTAAACGACGGTGAAAACGACCACCCACACAGCATCCACAAAATGCCAGTACATCGAGAGCACTTCGACGCGACGCGACTGCTCCACCTGCACGCGTCCGGCCATGGCAAAGATCGCGACCATCGAGAGCATGACCAGCCCTGCTGTAACGTGAAAGGCGTGCAGTCCGACCAACGAGTAGTAGGTCGTTCCGAACAAATTCGTCGAGATCGTGAGGCCGCGTTCGTAAATCAGCCGGTGCCACTCCTGTCCAGTGCCGTACATAAACGTGCCGCCCAAAACGATGGTGAGCACCCATAAGCCGAGAAATGCTCCGACTCTGTCGCGCGCCAGCGACTTCGCCGCCAAATGAATGGTCAGGCTGCTCGACAACAGACAGATGGTGTAGAAAATCGGAATCTCGAGTACTTCGCGCGGAGTCGGCCCACTGATGCTCTTTCCCACATAGAAGAGGTAAGCCACCACAAAGATCGTGAAGATCGCCGACTCGGCAATGATGAGGCCGGCCATGGCGACCTTGCCGCGATCGGGAAGGCTCCAGGTCGCCGATGTCTGTGGGAACGGATTTGCCATTGCGCTCATTACTTTCTTCCTTTATTCACAGCGGCTGTCTTCATTCGTAGGGCTATTCATACTGGCTGTCTGGATCTTCGGGGTGCTTCAGATCCCACAACGGCCGCCGGCTCGCGACCACCGGGATGGACGCAAAGTTGTACGCGGGCGGCGGCGAGCTTGTGGCCCATTCGAGTGTCCAGGCGTCCCAGGGGTCGTTGCCCGCCTTGGCGCCCTTGAAGTAAGAAATAACCAGGTTCGCCACAAACAGCAGGATAGCGACCGCTTGAATGAACGCGCCGATGCTGATCAACAGGTTTAAAGTGTCCCAGCCGCGGCCAGGCTCGTAGGTGTAGATTCGGCGTGGCATGCCCAAGAGACCGGGAATGTGCATGAGGTCGAATGTCAGATGGAAACCGATCAGGAATAGCCAGAAGTGCCACTTGCCGAGGGTTTCGTTCAACATTCTTCCCGTAATTTTCGGGTACCAGTAATAGAACGCGGCAAAGAGTGCGAACAGAATTCCGCCCACGATCACATAATGGAAGTGCGCGACAACAAAATAGGACGACCCTAGCTGCCAGTCGAAGGGTGCGCAGGCCAGCATGATCCCGGTGAGACCGGCGATGAGAAATTGGAACAGAAACCCGATGCTGAACAGCATCGGTGTTTTGAATTGGATCTTTCCGCCCCACATGGTCCCAAGCCAGTTAAAAATCTTGATTCCCGTCGGCACGCCCACAGCCATGGTGGTTATGGTGAAAAAGCTGTTCGCGTAAGAGTTCATTCCGACGGTGAACATGTGGTGCGCCCACACGCTCATGCTCACGAACCCGATGGAGACAGTAGCGGCGACCATGACTGGGTATCCGAAAATCGGTTTCCGTGAAAACACCGGAATGATTTCCGACATGAAAGCAAAGCAGGGAATAATAAGGACGTACACTTCCGGATGGCCAAAGATCCAAAAGAAGTGCATCCACAGCACGGCCGAGCCGCCAGCCTGAGTGTCGAAGAAATGGCCGCCTAAATACCGATCGATGACCAGCATCATCTGTGCCGCGGTTAGCGGCGAAACGGCGAGCAGAACCATTCCGGCCATCACCAGGTTGAGCCATGCCAGCAGCGGCATGCGATTGAGCTTCATGCCCGGGCAGCGCATGCATAGAACGGTTGCGATGATATTGATGGCGGTTCCAATGCTTCCAAATCCGGAAACCAGCAGCGACAGCGTCCAATAATCAGAGCTGTGGCCTGGGGAAAACGCCCTCGCCGTCAAAGGCGCATACGCCCACCATCCCACGTCCGGCGCGTTACCCGCGCCGTAGAGCCCGTTTGCGCCCACCAGGCTGAAGTAAAGAAGCAGGCCACCCAGCGCCGAAAGCCAGAAACTGAAGGCATTCAGCCGTGGAAACGCCATGTCGCGAGCCCCGATCATCAGTGGCACAAGATAGTTGGCAAAGCCAAATAGGATGGGCATGGCCACGAAGAAAATCATGGTCGTCCCGTGCATGGTGAACATTCGGTTGAAGACCTGCGGCGAAACAAAATGATTGTGCGGGAACATCAGTTGAATGCGAATGATGAGGGCTTCGACCCCGGCGACAACCAGAAATAGCAGGGCGTAGAGAATATAGAGAATGCCCAATCGCTTGTGATCGACCGTGGTCACCCATTCGTGGAGCGTGTCAACCCACGGCTTCTCATCAATCTGCACACCGGGAATCGTGATCGCATTCGATGACATATCGGTTCAACTTCCTCTAGCGAAGTGTCTCCATATAACTCACGACCGCATCCAGGTCCGAATCGCTCAATTTCATGGCCGGCATCAGTGAGCCGGGCTTGATCGCATTGGGGTCCTGAATCCAGAGACGGAGGTCTTCTCGTGTATTTCTTGCTGCACCCGCGGCGATGGTAGTCCGGGTCATCAAGTGTGTGAGGTCCGGGCCGAAGCGACCATTCGCAACTGTTGCTCCCACGGCATGACAGTTCATGCAGGCATTGCTTTCGAAAACTCGCCTGCCGACCGCTACGTTTTCGTCCTGAACGGCGGGCTGTTGTTGGCCACGGACCCAGGCAGCAAAATCTTCAGGGCTGTCCACCGAGATGCGTAATAGCATCTTTGCGTGTTGAACTCCGCAGTACTGAGCGCACTGGCCAAGAAAGATCCCCGTGCGCTGCGGATCCATCCACATCCTGTTGGGATGGTTGGGAATCAGGTCGGTCTTGCCGGCGAGTTCTGGGATCCAGAAGCTGTGGTCGGCGTCAGCAGAAAGCAAGGTCAAGAACGTAGGATTCGGATTCGCGGGACCGCTGACCGGGATATGCAACTCATTCGCTGTAACGATCCCGAGCTTTGGGTAACGAAATTCCCACCAGTATTGGTGCCCGATGACGGTGACTTCAATGGCGCCCGGAGGTTGGGGAGCGTCCTGAACCGCATGGAGTACTCTCGCCGTGGCCAAGAACAAAACGACAACGATGAGAACGGGAATGATCGTCCAGGCCAGCTCAATCTGCGTGCTTCCGTAAACCTGGGCCGGTTCGCGGCCGGAATCCCCCACTCGTCCGCGGAACTTAATGACGGAATAGGCCAGTAACGTAAACACGGCCGCAAAGATGATCCCCGTGATGGCAAGGACAAACACGGAGAGGTGAGCGACCATCTTCGCCGGCGTGGATGCGGGAGCAAAGATGTTCGTACCATTCCCCGGCTCGCTTGCAGCGGCAGAAGCAGTCAACACCCAGGCAAGAAATAGAAGCTTTCCGGCGGTGAGAAGGTTCGAAGATTTTGTTTGCCGCATCAACGTCTTGTTCTCCTCCGTCTCGTTCGCACGGGTTATTTTCAATAGCAGTGACTTGCGTTGAAGTTGCCGTCAGCCCATCGCTGCTCCGCTTCGGAACGTCAGCGATGACGAGTTGATTGCAAGCGCGGTACCAAACCGAGCGACGACTCGTGTTTTCGGCCACACCAATAACGACGCAAGATTACAGCTCAGCCATTGAGGTGACGGAGCATTTGACGGCGCATGAGACTGACAGTGTCAGGACTTCGACCTTTGTTAGTCGAAATCTGAACTATCTGTCGGCGCATATGCTTGCGGCCCACCGCTGTAGTTTGAGGTCGCTTCGCGGTTCCTCTGTGGATGATTTGATCAGCTTCAGTCGTAGGCTTGAACTGGTCCGAATAGAAAGGCCGTCAATGATCGCACCCTATATGGCAGGCCGATGGCGCGCCATCCCCAAACCTTACGCTCGCCGCTCCAAACGGATAATCGAGAGACGCATCTCTTTAGAGGGATGAAACTGGCAAGAGTCTTGCATGGCTATTCTTGCGTTCCTAAGAAAGCCATGCACGATTGCCAATGGAGAAACAGATGAGAAATCAAGTTCGTAGATGGAATCTCATGATTCTGGTTTGCGCAAGCGCTGCGATTGTGCTCACAAACTTTGCGTTCGGGGTGACTGCAAACGAGACACGCCATCTGGCAGACGGCGAAAGAGCGAAAGTCTCAGGCCCAATTGTGTCTCGAAGTGGAGATCTCGTTTGCATTCGTGACAAGAAGTCGGAAGACATTATTCTTGTGAAAATAAGCGACAGCACGAAAATCGAGCGCAACAAGCACAAGTTCCTCTTTTATCGTCACACCGATATGGACGTAACCGCTCTTCTGCCCGGCCTGACCATCGAGGCAGAAGGCGCGGGTAACTCCGATGGACAATTGGAAGCCAGCAAAATCTCCTTCAGTCCGGATGACTTTGCCATTGAGGTAGCTGAAGAGCAGCAGACCCTGGCAAACACAGCATTGGCGCATGAGGCACAGGTCGCCGCCGCCCAAGCTGCGAACGCAGCCGGGCAGGCGCAATCCTCTGCTAATCAGGCGCAGAACTCTGCTGACCAGGCTACCGTACAGGCGCAAGCTGCCGGCGCACTTGGGCTGGTGGATGCGACCACAATCGCAGCCGTTAACGAACGCGTTTCGGATCTCGACAAGTACAAAAACGAGTTTGAGGTAGACGTTTTCTTCCCGGAAGGGTCAGTTGACCTGAACAGCACCGCCAAGAAAGATCTAGCCAATCTGGCCGACATTGCAAAATCGCTCGACGGATACATGATCGAGATCTCCGGTTACGCTGCGCATCACAAGTTTAGCCTGGAAGAAGATCAGAAGCTCAGCGAGGAGCGTGCAGCCGTTGTGGCTCGCTATTTTCTGGAAGCAAAGAACATTCCGATGCGACGAATCCTGATTCCTGTCGGATACGGCGCCACGCATCCTGTAGCCAGCAACCAGGACCCTCATGGTCGTGATCTCAATCGCCACGTGGATGTCAAAGTTATCGTAAACAAGAGCCTGGGCCAGGGCATGTAGATAAAGTCGGCTATCCGGATGTAGAAGCGCTGTTTCAACGAGACACAAGGAGTGCGACTTCGAGGCACTCCGCTTGAAGGGTTCACATAACTTGATTTGCTGGGCAGGAGTGCCGGCGAGACATTTGCTCCAGTTCATTCAAGGGACGTTTTTGAGTTCGAAAGGAACAGAGATGGCAAAGAGAGTGGCTGACCTGCTTGTAGACGTTCTGTTGGAAGCCGGCGTTCAGAGAGTCTACGGTGTCAGCGGCGACTCGCTCAACGGCATCACAGATTCGCTGCGCACGCGCCCGCAGATTCAGTGGGTTCACGTGCGCCATGAGGAGACGGCCGCGTTCGCGGCTGGTGCCGAAGCGCATCTCACGGGCAAATTGGCGGTCTGCGCCGGTAGCTGCGGTCCTGGGAATCTGCATTTAATCAATGGTCTCTACGACTGTCATCGGAGCCGCGTGCCCGTCCTTGCCATTACCGCTCAGATTCCGAGCAACGAAATTGGCAGCGGATACTTTCAGGAGACTCATCCGGAGCATCTCTTCGCGCAGTGCAGTCATTATTGCGAGTTAGTCTCACAACCGGAGCAGATGCCCCGTGTGCTCGAAATTGCGATGCAGACTGCAATCTCGCGACGCGGCGTTGCGGTGGTTGCCATGCCAGGCGATGTGGCCTTGCGAGACGCCGTCGAGCAAGCACCTCGAGTGCATTTTTCCGAGGCAAGGCCTTCCGTGTGCCCTTCCGACGACGAGATCAAGCTCCTCGCGGACCTGCTGAATCGGTCTGAGAAAATAACGATCCTCGGCGGCGCAGGCTGCGCTGGAGCTCATGACGAACTGGTTGAGCTCGCCGACAGGCTACAAGCTCCCATTGTCCACGCGATGCGGGGAAAAGAGTTCATCGAGTACGACAACCCTTTCGACGTGGGCATGACAGGTCTGCTCGGATTTTCTTCCGGTTATCACGCCATGATGAACTGCGATGTGCTCCTGATGATTGGCACAGACTTCCCCTATCAGCAGTTCTTTCCTAAGCACGCCACTATTGTGCAGATCGATCTTCGCGGGGAGCAGATCGGACGGCGCAGCAAGGTTGACTTCGGCTTTGTGGGCGATACGAAATCAACGCTCCGAGCTCTGCTGCCGAAGCTGGAGCAGAACCAAAACGAATGGCATTTGCAGGAATCACTGCAGCACTATCGCAAGGCACGCCAAGGCCTAGACGAACTGGCCACAGGCAATTCCGGCAAGAAACCGGTCCATCCTCAATATGTTGCACGCGTGCTTGATCAACTCGCCGCCGAGGACGCAATCTTCACCTGCGACGTAGGAACTCCAACCATCTGGGCCGCGCGCTATCTCACCATGAACGGCAAACGAAGGATACTCGGTTCCTTTAACCATGGTTCCATGGCTAACGCTCTACCGCAAGCGATCGGCGCACAGATGAGCCATCCCGGGCGGCAAGTGATCTCGATGTCCGGTGACGGGGGTTTCGCCATGCTGATGGGAGACCTGCTGACGCTGAGGCAACACGAATTGCCAGTGAAAATGATTGTCCTGAATAACCACTCTCTGGCCTTTGTGGAACTCGAAATGAAGGCGGCTGGAATCGTCGACTACGGAACGGATCTGGTGAATCCAGATTTCACAAAAATCGCCGAGGGGGCAGGACTGCTCGGACTGAGAGCCGATACTCCGGACCAAGTAGAGCCTATGATCGCGCAAGCCCTCAGATACAACGGCCCTGCGCTGGTCGAAATCTTGGTCTCGCGGCAGGAACTCTCCATGCCTCCGACCATCACCTACGAGCAAGCGAAAGGCTTCAGCCTCTTCATGATGAAAGCGGTTCTCAGCGGACGCGGTGACGAGGTCATCGACCTGGCAAAGGTCAATCTCCTCCGCTAATGAGTCAAAAACACTCACCAGGGAAGAAAGAAGGAGAAATACATAAATGGTCACCGCGCAACCAATCACGGAGTCGATGGTGCCGGGCACTCCTCGCGGAATGGAGCTCCTCGAAAGGCCATTGCTAAACAAGGGCACCGCTTTTACCGAGTCGGAGCGCGCGGAATTCGGCCTGCACGGCATTCTTCCACCCCATCTCGAAACCCTTGACGAGCAGGTCGCCCGTGCCTATGAGGCTTACAAGACGAAAGATGAAGACCTAGAGCGGCATATATATTTGCGCGCTCTGCAGGACGCGAACGAGATCCTCTTCTACCGGCTTCTTCTCGACCACATTGAAGAAATGACGCCAATGGTTTACACGCCAATTGTCGCCCTGGCGTGCGAACAATTCAGCCACATCTATCGACGGCCGCGTGGCTTGTTCATCTCCTATCCTCTCCGTGATTTCATCCCCCAGTTGCTGCGAAATCGCCCGAACAAAGACGTTGATGTAATCGTCGTTACCGACGGCGAGCGCATTCTGGGCATCGGCGATCAGGGCGCAGGCGGGCTCGGCATCCCCATCGGCAAGCTCTCGCTGTACACGCTCATCGGCGGCATTCGTCCGGAGCGAACGCTACCGATCGTGTTGGATGTGGGAACCAACAACACGGAGCGACTGAAGGATCCTGAGTACCTCGGATGGCGTCATGAACGAGTTGCCGGTCAAGCGTACTTCGACTTCGTCGATCGGTTCGTGCAGGCGGTAAAACAGGAGCTTCCTGGAACATGCCTGCAGTGGGAAGATTTCGCCACTCCTCATGCCCGCCCGATTCTCAATCGCTACCGGGACCAGTTGTTGACCTTTAATGACGATATCCAGGGAACGTCGGCGGTTGCCCTCGGCGCCATCCTGGCCGCAGTCAAGGTGACTGGGAAAAACCTAAAAGAGCAGCAGATCGTCATGCTAGGCGCGGGTTCAGCCGGCATCGGTGTAGCGGATGGCCTACGTGCAGCCATGAGGGAAGAAGGCCTGACCGAGCAAGAGGCACAGAGCCGCTTCTGGGTCATCGACAAGGATGGCCTTCTGCACTCAGGCCGAAAAGAACTTACTCTTGAGCAGGTCGTTTATGCCCAGCCGGAGAACAGCGTTTTCGGATGGCCGAGAACGTCCAACGGGCAGATTGGTCTTGCCGACGTAATTGGAAGAATCAACGCAACCATTCTGATTGGACTTTCAACCGTCGGCGGCGCTTTTTCGGAGCCAATCGTTCGCGAGATGGCTCGCAAGGTCGCGAGGCCGATCATCTTCCCGCTTTCGAATCCGACCTCAAAATCGGAAGCGAAAGCCAAGGATTTGATTCAGTGGACCGATGGGCGCGCATTGGTAGCGTCAGGTTCTCCGTTTGCCCCCGTCAGTTACGGCGGCCGCAAGATTCTGATCGCGCAGTGCAATAACATTTACATCTTCCCCGCAATGGGGCTTGCCGCCGTTGCTTCCGGCGCTCGCCGCGTTACAGAGCCGATGATGCTGGCGGCGGCCCGCGCGCTATCAGAAAACTCACCTGCTCTCAAAGACGCTTCCAGCTCGCTTCTTCCACCACTCACCGAGATCAGAGGAGTTGCCGCGGAGATCGCATTCGCAGTTGGCATGCAGGCGCAAAAGGATGGTGTCGCTCCCAAGATCAATGAAGATGAACTTCGCCGGCGAGTGCTGAACACGCAGTGGACCCCCGCTTACCCGTTGTATGGCAAATAAGGAGAGATCTTGCCATGAATAATCATCACGAAAAATTGTTCGTTCTGAAGCTTCCCACGGTCCTTGGCCTTCTTGTAGGGCTGATCGCGCTGGCGAGCTTACCGTTGCCAGCCTCAACATCAGATTTCCGCATTCCAGACGATACCGCCCTTCGCATCCGGTTGGACGACACGCTGAACAGCGTTGATTCTGAGGTTGGTGATCCGTTCAGTGCAACGGTCGTTGACGATGGCGAATACCGGAATGCTCGAGTGTACGGTCACATCGAGGAAATTGATATGTCCGGCAAGGTCGAAGGCCACACCAGCATGATGCTCCGCTTCGACCGCCTGGTTATGCCTGACGGACGTCGCGCGCAGATTAATGCTGAGATTATTGAGCTTTACCATGCGCCCTCCGGCGAGAAGGTGGATGTCGAAGGCGCGATTGAATCAGGTGGTAGAGGTCGCAAGTCGATCGAGCACACAGCCATCGGGGCAGGAGCCGGCGCTTTGCTGGGCGGGATCTTCGGCGGCGGAAAAGGGGCCGGAATCGGATCCATTGTCGGCGGTGCCGGAGGGTTAGGAACAACCGCATTTCGCGGACACCAGAAAATCACGCTCAGCAGTGGGCAGGAGATGTTGATTCGCATCACCGCGCGTTGACATTCGAAGGAGAGAAGAAAATCAAAATGTCCACGTACTTGAAACGACAACTGCCCCGCTTGTGTGTGGCTGGAGCAATTTCGTTTCTTGTGCTGTTCACTAAAACTGTTTTTTGTCAGAGTCCGCCTGTTTCGGCTGATCATCCGTGGCACACATCTATTGAGATCAGCGTGGAAACCGATGCCAGAAATATTCCTGACTCGAGATTTGTCATAGATTCGGCCAAGACGTATTCGCTGTCGGAGTTGATTGATTTGGCGGAAGCGCACAATCCGGCCACTCGCGTTTCGTGGGAACGCGCCCGCGCCCAAGCTGCCACCCTGGGTGTCACGCGCAGCGAGTTATATCCCACTCTGGCGGCGGCTGCGCTTTCCGAGACAAACCGCCAAGAAGCCTTTTTCGGCAATCGCTTTTACGGCCAGGTTGTACAGGATTTTCAGGTGGAGCTGGATCTCAATTACACAGTTTTTGACTTTGGCGCACGCGCCGGTCGAATCAGTGCCGCGAAAGCGCAACTGTTGGCGGCGAATTTCGCCTTTAACGACACCCATCGCGCTGTCATTTACCAAGTGCAGCAGGCTTATTACCGGCTGTTGAGTTCGATGGGGCAGGAGGAGGCCGCACGAGCAAGTCTGTCGAACGCACAGTCAGTGCAGGAGGCTGCAGAAGAACGCTTGAAAAATGGTCTTGCCACTCGGCCAGACGTACTAGAAGCACGAAGCGCCACAGCCCAGGCGGAATACGATCTCGAAGCCATCCTCGGTGCTGAGGAGATTGCTCGCGGTGACCTGGCAACAGCAGTCGGAGCCTCCGCGACCGCGGGGATCCAGGTCCAGTCGCTGGATCAGATGCCCACTCCTGAGTCAATGGGCGATACCGCCGACCAGGCGATCAACCGCGCGCTTGGACAACGCCCTGATCTGATGCAACAAGTAGCCGAAATACGATCGGCTAATGCAAAGCTCAACGAAGCGAAGGCGGCGTACTACCCCGAATTGAGCCTCACTGCCAGCCCCTCCGTCCCATCGCTGTATGGCATACAGTCGCCATATCCTTGGGCGCATACCGCTGATCTGACCGGCGGATTGAGCTTCAATCTGCGATGGACGGTGTTTGATGGAGGCGCGCGAAAGAATCGGCTGGCCGAGGCTAGGGCCAACGTACACGCGGCCGAGGGACAAGCCAACGTCAAACGAAATCAGATCGCCGATGAAGTTTGGACGGCTTACTCGAATCTGAACACTGCCTTTCGGCAGCGCCGGGCGGCAGTCGCTTTGCTCGAATCAGCCAGTCAGTCCTACAGCGCGGCTCTCGAATCGTACAACTACGGCGTGCGCAACTTGCTGGACGTAACGGCGGCTCAGCGTACTTTGGCACAAGCCCGCTCGGCGGATGTCTTGGCGCGAACGCAGGTGCTCACTTCGTTTGCAGAGCTCGCTTTCCGAACCGGAGATTCGATTCGCGCCAACGGGAGGCCTCGGCCATGAATACGATCCGTAGATTTGCATCCGGTATCTGCGCACCCGCCCTGCTACTGATGACGGGTTGCGGACGAGCTCCTTCATTCGACATTCTGGGCTCGTTTTTTCCAGCATGGCTCGTCTGTCTCGTGATCGCCATTTTGCTTACCGCTGTTTCTCGGTCTCTATTGTCTCGTTACACCGAGATTGCCTGGCCCGTTCTGGTGTATCCGAGTTTGACTGCAGTGTTCACATTCGCTTTGTGGATTGTTCTGTTCCGGTGAATTTTATGACGACTGTTCCCTTGGACAAAGAAATGGTTGCGACCGCAGGCCAAAATCAAGCGCGGAAGTTGCATGACGTGTCGTCAGAGACCGGTAGGTGGCGCAAGCCTTTGGGTCGCACAATCAGTATCGCCATCGTGGCGGCCGCAGTGATCCTTGGACTCGCCGTACTTTACCGCGAGAACTACTATCCGCGCACCGAAGACGCCGAAATATTTGCCAATTTCATTGGCATAGCTCCCCAGGTCGACGGTCCTCTCATCCGGTTGAACGTGAAAGATAACCAGTTCGTGAAGAAAGGCGAACTGCTGTACGAAATCGATGAACGCCCCTATCAATATGCCCTCGAAAACGCGGTTTCGGAGCAGAGCACTCTGGAAGGGCAAGTCGGGGACGAGCAACGAAAAATAGCAGCGTTGGAGAGCGCAGTTTCCGTCGCACAAGCGAACATTCACAGCTCGGAAGCCGACGTGGTCAACGCGGAGCGGGGCGTCGACCGGGCGCGCGCCGAATGGACTTACGCGAACAACAATTTGCATCGCATCGAACCATTGTTGGCCAAGCAGTTTGTCACCGTGGACGAAGTGGATAAAGCGAGATCTTCTGAAACTGCAGAAGGTGAAGCCCTGAGGCAAGCTGAATCTCGATTGCAGTTGGCGAAGGCGGAATTGAACTCTGTCGTGGCGCAGCACGAACAGGCCAGGCATGCGGTCACAACGCTCGAACCCTTGATCAATCAGCGTGGAGCAAAAGCCGCAGCGGTGAAGAAGGCTCGCTACGACCTGGACAACTGCCGCGTCTATGCGCCGTTTGATGCTCGTGTGACCAACCTTACGATTTCCGAGGGCGCTTATGCTCACGTCGGCCAGCAAATGTTCACGCTTATCGATGCCCGCACTTGGTGGGCGGTTGGTAATTTCCGAGAAGGACAACTCAAGCGCATTACTCCGGGCATGCGGGCTGATGTCTATCTGATGTCGATGCCGAATCTCCGCTTTGCGGGTGTGGTGGATAGCGTCGGATTCGGAGTCACTCCGGACCCGGATAAAATCGGCAGCTTACAACCGGGTCTTCCCGACCTGCAGCGCACGTTAAACTGGGTTCATCTGGCGTCGCGCTTCCCGGTTCGCGTGCGCGTTGAAAATCCCACCCCTGATCTGTTTCGAATCAGTGAGTCTGCCGTAATCACGATTCGGGGCAACTAAAATGGCCACCCTCGCCCAAAGCCTGCCCCACCCATCCGGCGCCCTGACCTGGCTGCGAGAATTTCTCAAAGAGGAACTTGCGCCTTACCCAGGCAGGGCTGCGCTTGTAGGGAGGATGACACTTGCAGCCGCCCTCATCGTGATTGTCGGAATGACCTTCCGCATTCCGTACAGCTGGCAAGGTGCAGTTTATGCACTCATGGTTTCTCGGGAAAACACTCGAGCGACGCTGCAGTCTGCGGCAACGATATTCCTGGTGACCGGAATCGGCGCCGCATATCTCATAGCATCTGTTTGGTTTGTTATCAATGTTCCCCTGCTTCATTTTCTCTGGGTTATCGCGACTTTCTTCCTCGCTTTCTATGCGGTGAGCGTGCTGACGAGCTATACAGCAGCTGTGGCGTTCGTCAACCTGACCGCCGTTGGAATTCCACTGTGGGATCGGCGTGTACCGGCCGAAACGAGTGTTGAGGACACACTTTGGCTGTGTCTAGCCGTATTGGTGGCGGTGGTCATCACTGCGGCTGTAGAACTCGCCTTTGTGCGACTGCGTCCGGGAGACGAGGTCGTCTTACCCATGGGTGACCGATTGTCTGCAGTCGAAGATTTATTGACTTGCTACGCTGAGGGCCGCACCGTAGATCCTGGTATCGAGCAGAAAATCATAAGGCTGGGTACACTCGGAACATCATTATTGCGGAGGGCGTTGCGGCGCGGCGCTTATTCGCCCGAGTATTCCGTCGAGATGGGTGGTGTCGTAGCCCTCATTGGCAGGCTCGTCGATCTTGCAGCGACCTTACCTCAGCTCAGCATCGACCTTTCCCACAGTGACCAGTTGCGGTTCGGCAACTTGGCCTCGGTCGTCCAAGGTATTCGGGATGATCTGATGAGCCGGCGGATTCCGGGTCCGGTTCGCTTCGATACAAATGAAGGATCTGCCCCCTTCGTGCCATTACTGGGCGAGATGGAGCATACAGTCACTCTTATCCCCCAGGCGTTTGCGGATTGCGGATCAATCCAACCCTACTTGGTGATAACAGAGGATATAGGGCACCGAACACTCCTTGCCCCGGACGCTTTCCGCAACCCTGAGCACCTTCAGTTCGCGCTCAAAGGCTGCCTGGCCGCGAGCGCTTGTTACGTGATCTACAATGCGATCGCATGGCCGGGCATCAGCACGGCCGTGACCACATGCCTGCTGACCGCGCTTTCTACAATTGGTTCATCCCGCCAAAAGCAGCTTCTTCGTATCACTGGCGCTGTCGTCGGCGGCTTTCTAATCGGGATGGGTTCGCAGATATTCATTCTGCCGTATCTCGATTCGATCGCCGGATTTATCGTTCTCTTCGTTGCTGTCACCGCCTTGTCTTCCTGGTTCATGACATCGAGTCCCCGATTGTCATACTTCGGAATTCAGGTCGCCCTGGCTTTCTACCTGGTCAACGTGAGCGAGTTCAAAATGCAGACCTCACTCGCTGTCGCCCGAGATCGCGTAGTGGGAATTTTGTTGGGACTCTTCATTATGTGGCTGGTATTTGATCAGTTATGGGGTGCGCCCGCAGCGATTGAAATGAGAAGGAAGTTCATTTCCAATCTCCGGCTATTAGCGCAGCTCGCAAGAGAACCGCTTTCGCAAGACCCGAGAACTGCAATCGCGCGGAGTCTTGCTCTTGGAGAGACAATCAATGCCAACCTCGACAAGGTACGAGCTCTCGCAGACGGTGTTCTGTTTGAATTCGGGGCTTCCCGCGAGCAGGATCTCGCCCTGCGTGATCGCATCCGACGATGGCAACCGAATGTGCGCATGCTGTTCATCACCCGGGTCGTCTTGTGGAGGTACCGGGTTAGGCTGCCGGGATTCGAGTTGCCGGAAGCAATCCAACCGGCACAGCGGGAATTTGACAATCGCCTGGCTATGGCACTGGACGGAATGGCCGATCGAATGGACGGTAAGGCGGCGACACGCGTGGACGATTTGACAAGTGCTTATGCGCAACTCGAACAGGCGGCATTGCAGGGGCCGCCTCACCAAAAACGTCAGCTCACGCCACAGATACAGTCGTTTCTTCTTCTTTCGAGCAGAATCGTGGCTTTGACAGACTGCTTAAGAACGGAAATGTGAGTCTCTGCTCTTCGCGGCGCTCAGGTGATCCCGCGTGCCCACTGCGCGATGGCCTAGACGGCATACCCCGCTTTTATTTTTGCAACCGCTCTCACTCAAAAAGAACCTTTGCCATCATTCCTTTGTCTTCATGGTTCAGGAGGTGGCAGTGAAATACCGACATTCCCCGGATAATGGGATCAGTAAAGTCCATGACCAGATCCACTGTGCCTCCGTAAGGAACATTGACGGTGTCGAGCCATTCTGGCCTCTCAAGTCGGGCGTCGTTAACCTTGTAGGCGAAGAAGTGAACCTGGTGAATGTGAAACGGATGTAATTCGCGCGTGGCGTTGACGATTCGCCAGTGTTGCAGTGAGCCAATGCGCACCTTTACCAATGGCTTGTCATCCATCGAGAATTTCCTACCGTTGATGTAGAAACCGTTTTTATCCTCGGTGAACACGACGGTGAAATCGGGCGGGCCGGACTCAACCGTTTCAAGTCGGCGGCGAGAAAATTCCCGGTAGACAGGAACTCCCGACGTGGACGGGACTTTGTGCGAGGGTTCACTGGCTGGCTGACCCGTTACGAGGTCAGCCAATATCATCGCGGGAGTCAGATTGCCGTCAGGGCCGGTATCAAGGCAGCGTGTGCTCAATGTGGAACGCGTTCCAGGCGCAGGACCGGTCACAATCGCTTCGACACGGGCAGCGGGGGCAAGCAGAATGTGGTCGACTTTGAGAGAAGGGCGGTTACGGTCGTGATACGCGAGCGGCATGCCGTCCAGCGCGAGAATCTCCAATTGCTGCCCATTTAACTGGAGGTCTGTGTACCGATCCGGAGAGGCGTTCACAATGCGCCAGAACTGTCTCTCGCCTGGCTGGATCGGAACCTGTGGACGAATTTCGCCGTTCAGGGTAAATATCCGTTCAGGTTGCTGCTCGGTGGATGTGCCACAAGGATCAGGAGTAACACCGACGCGCTGCAACAGGTCAGTGCGAACCTTGGGCGTCACATCCTTGATGTCTCGTTCGCGGAGGACCCACACGCGCTCGCGCATTTGCCGGAGTTCCGCGTAGTACCGGTCGATCCCGTCGATCACGATTGCGCCGGACATGCCATCGAGGGCTTGGCGAGCACTCTCTCCATGCGGATGAGTGTGGTACCAGTAGAGGCCCGGAGCGGCGTACGAGGGTATCTCAACGCGGTAGTTTAGTCTCTGCCCGGGAGTAGACATCATGGTTAGCACGTCATCCTGTGGCTTATCTGGCGATACATGCAAGCCGTGGAAATGCAGGTTGCTCCGATCAAGACAGCGCCCAAGCGCACACTGCTCCCCGGAGTGGACGGGCAGATTGTTTACGTAGGTCACGTTGATGACGGTTCCGGGCAGAACACGTAGGGTTGGGGCGACGGTTCTACCGTCAAAAAAGAAAGCATTGTGCTCCTGATCGCCGTCATACGCGGCTGTCAGCGTCATTGGACCGCGCACTTCGGGAGGATCAGGAACAACGGCCTCTTGAGCCACGAGTGCGGTGGCGAACACTCCCGTGATTGTGAGTCCTGCCAAAAAGAGCGCGATCGCGTTTTTGGCCGGTCCAATCACTTGGAGCGAATCGATGTCGAGGTTGGGTGTCGGAACCGCAGAGAACTCGAACTCCGTAATCGTCGCCATGTTCGCCTCTGTTTGAAGCAAACCACGCGCCAAATAAATGGTTCGTAGCTGATTTGGACGCAATTTCAACCTGCGGTACCGGTTTTCGCGTTTGCACTATGGAGACCACCGCGGCGTTGTCTCTTTGTGCCGTGAGTCAGCACGTGAGTGCGGATGCTCAAGGCGGGACTCGCTTCCGGAGTTGCGAAGTAAGATACGGAACAAGGCGGCGCCGCTCTGATCGGCACAGGACGAAATGACAACACGACCTTTTTGCCAGGCAATCCACACCAACCCGCCAATTGGTGTCAACTGGTTGACAGTCCTGCCAAGGCTCAGCACCGGTAGTTTCACTGAGGTCCCACAAAACCGGCTGGCAAGTCGATTGCTAAAGAGAAGTGCGAGATCGGTGTGTATTGCCCTTGATCAGCAGTTCTAAAAGGAGAAATGGATACATGAAGCTCACGCAATCAATGATTATCTGTCTGCTGCTAACGTTAGGCTCGATCGGATTTGCACAGGACCTCGCCACAGATGTTGGCAAGGGAGCGAAGGACGTAGGCAAGGCTGCAGAAACAGTTGGCAAAGATACTCTTCGCGGTACGGAAGATGCTGCCAAAGACGCTGCTCATGCCACCGACAAAGCAGCCAAAGTTACGGCCCGGAGCACGCAGAAGGTAGCCGAAGAGACAGGGCCGGCCGGCGAGTGTGCTGGCAGGAAATCTGGAGACGAGCTTGGAAAAGGCGCCAAAGACACCGACAAGGGCGTGGGTAAAGTTGCGAAGAAAACCGCAGACGCCCTAAAGTGAGGGGCCTTTGGTTCAGGAGACAAAGCTCTGCCGCGAGTATGCCCAAGAGGGTTGCAATCGCTTCCTCTTCTGCCAATCCGAAATATGAGTGCTATCTCGGTCATCCTTCGTCCTACCGCCGTGGTGCTGCTAATGATGCTCGGGCTTCTAGCCCACGGGAGTTCCGCTGGCCAGCGGAAGCAAAGAGATGGCAGCCTCCCTCATCGGCAGCAAGTGATCGGCTTCCTGACGAGAAGTATCGAATGGTACCGCAGTTCGTCGTTCGAACGAGAAATACCGATTCAATCGGCAGACGTCCCGCTTCGTGAAAACGCTCAGGCGGTCCGCCTGCAAATTCTCCGACTTTCTTTCGACTACGCCAAGGCGCTCGCAGTAGACCAAGCGCGGAGCTCGATTTCGCAGGATCAAGAGTCTGACGCTTCTGCTCCGGATTCATCTGAATCGGACCTGCAGCATTGGATGAAGATCGAAGCGCAATGCGACGCAGAGGCTCAAGAAGCTCGCAATGATGTCGCATCAATTCGCAGCGACGTTGAGGCGCACCGCGGAAAGGACCGAACAAAGCTTGAAGTCGCACTCTCGGAGAGTGAGAGCCATGTCGATCTCGTTCAAGCGAAGTGTCAAAGTTACGGAAACTTGATGGATTTCGTCCGTACCATGAACGCTAGCAATCCGCAGAAGGAGGACTTAGTCTCGATTATCGATGCGCTCTCGCGAACAGTTCCAGAACTGGGGACTGCCGTTGGAGCGACACCGCCGTCACAAGGTGGATTCAGCTCCGTGGTCCCTCCCGCAACGGGCTCCAGTATCCCCAACCTCATTTTTGAAGTTGTATTGTCCCGCCGAAGACTTCGCACACTCGACCGAGCAGATCGAACAACCGACGGACTGGCGCAGGCCTCACAAGATCTCAGGAATCCACTCGCAGAATATCTCTATTCCGCCTTGCAAAGTGCTAACCTCGCCAGCGGTGACCTGCAACGCAGCGACATTGAAGACTTGCGCAAGCAGCAAGTGCGCCTCGATCACCTCTCCTCCGAGGTGACTGCTCTTGCTCCCGCTATAGTCGCCTTGGACAAGCAAAAGATCCTGTTCGGGATCTACATGTCGGATCTCGCAAGTTGGCGCACTTTGGTTGTGAGCCAGTACAACGCAGCTTGGAAGAACCTCATCATCCACCTCGTCGCAATTGGGGGCGTGGTCGTTCTGTTAGTCGTACTTACTGGAGCACTGCGGCGGGCCACTGTTCGCTACGTCCACGACGAGAACCGCCGTCTCAGCGTCTTGATTGCTGAGCGGATTCTGCTATGGGTGTGCATATTCCTCATCATAGTTTTTAGTCTTGCTTCCAACCTGGGCTCGTTGGCAACATTTCTGGGACTCATTACTGCCGGCCTGGCTGTCGCGCTGCAAAATGTGATACTCGCAGTGTTGGGTTACACCGTCTTAGTCGGCAAGCTGGGACTTCGTTTAGGCGACCAGGTACAGGTATCCGGGGTCACCGGGAAAGTCGTTGAGTTTGGTCTTCTGCAATTTCAAGTAAGAGAAGTAGACGCGCAAGGACAGCCCACGGGCAGACTCGGATCCTTTTCCAACTCCTTCATCTTCGTCTCGCCGGCCACAGGCATCTTCAAACTCGGGATCGAAAAGAGGAACACAAATTCCTCCGACGAGCCTTCCTCGGTTGACCCTCACGACATTTTGAGCGATCCAAGGGCGGCTAAGGCCTGATTGTGAGATTGATCCGGATCGAGGGTAGAGAAAAGAAAGCTTGGAAACAGACGACGCATTCAGCTCCAAATATTCACATTGCTGCCGCCGATGGAGGTTGCTCTGGCGGCGTGAAATCTTCGAACGATGCAGCGCGTCGCAATGGCCGTTCGATACCAAGCCTCTTCAGCCGGTACATCAGCGTTGTCCGCTTCAGACCCAGCCTTTCGGCTGCACCTTTTGGTCCTCCAATTCTCCAACCGGTCGCTTGCAGCGTACAGAGTATCAGTGCGCGCTCGGATTCTCGGATCGTCATTTGCTCGGGAGGCTCTGGGTTTCTGGACATCTCCCCGATTGAAGGCGGGGAGGGAATGGGCAACGCCGATGCGGGCAGTGGGTTTAAAAGCACTCCGTCTTGTGCAAGAATCATGGCACGCGACACGAGGTTTTGTAGTTCACGTATGTTTCCGGGCCAAGAGTACGACGAGAAGGCCGCCATCGTTTCCGGTGGAATGTGATGGATGTGCCTTTTCATGCGGCCGCTGAACATCTCGACGAAGTGTTCCACGAGAGCTGGAATATCTTCCCGGCGTTCGCGAAGGGGTGGCAAAGAGATCGGAAACACGTTGAGCCGGTAATAGAGGTCACTCCGGAATTCGTTCCGTTCCACCATTTCCAGTAGATTTCGATTCGTGGCAGCTACCAGCCGCACGTCCACCTTGTGGGTCCGTCCGCTACCCAGACGCTCGAACTCTTGCTCTTGAAGTACCCGCAGCAACTTCGGCTGCAGGGCCGGGGGAATATCTCCCACCTCGTCCAGGAACAACGTACCCCCATCAGCCATTTCGAATCGTCCGATCTTCTGCGCGATGGCTCCGGTGAAGGCACCCTTCTCATGACCGAACAGTTCGCTTTCCAGGAGATCGAGGGGAATAGCCGCGCAATTCAACTTGATGAGTGCACGTCCGCATCGCGGGCTTGCTTTATGAATGGCATTGGCGATTAGCTCCTTGCCGGTGCCAGTTTCGCCGTGAATCAGAACGGGAGAGTCGGTGGACGCAACACATCCGACTTGTTCAAGCACAGATTCAAGCGCACGGCTGGTCCCGATAATCTGCTCAAATGCTCGCGCGGCTTGCTCCTGGTCACTGTGCGTAATTGCTTCGGAACTGTTCACAGCAAACCCCCACAAGGATGCCCACGATTCCACATGCGATCCGTTGGCCGCTTACATGTCGATCGCGGCGCGCACTTTGGTAAGTAAAACTTGATCGTCAAAGGGTTTCATAAGGAATTCGACCGCTCCCTCCCTCATTGCCTGCACCCGCACCTTCGCGTCCCCATGTGCAGTGATAAAAATGATCGGAGTTTTACATCCGTCGGCCTTAATCTTCGCTTGCAATTCCAGGCCTGACATTCCCGGCATGCGGATATCGGTTATCAGACAAGCTACCGTACATTGCAGGCCGGACTCGAGGAATGCTTCCGCCGACCCAAAGCACTTTGCTGAGAGCCCATCTGCTTCGATCAGGTCCTGCAGTGCGCGTTGAACCGATTCATCGTCGTCTACGATTGCGATCAATTTCTTGTCCCGGCCTTTCATGCCAGCACGATAAACGATGGCCCATCAGAGAACAATCATACCTTCGTACGGCGCAATAACACTTTCGTCAATCCACGGCAGGAGAGCTAATGGAGTGTGCCGACGCAGGTGGGCACAGGATAGCAGCAGTTAACGGGAGGACTTGAGCTTGTCGGCCATTCTGACTAGTTCGGGCAAAGACTTCGCTTGCATCTTTTGCATCACATGCCCGCGGTGGATTTTTACCGTGGTTTCGCTGGCACCGAGTTCCCCTGCAATCTGCTTGTTGAGCAGCCCGGAAACCACCAGATTCATAACTTCTCGCTCCCGTACGCTAAGCCCAGCATAGCGCTCCTGCAGTTCAGCTAGCTGTTTTTGCTTTTCGCGGAGTACGCAGTCACGGTCGAGCGCGCGCTGAATCACATCGAGCAGATCTTGGTCCCTGAATGGCTTGGTGAGGAACTCGACGGCACCGGACTTCATGGCTCTGACGGTCATCGGAATGTCTGCGTGGCCGGTAATGAAAATGATGGGAATCTTGATTCCTGCCTTCCGCAATTCATGCTGAAGATCCAAGCCGCTGATACCGGGAAGCCTTACGTCCAACACCAGGCAACTAGGACCGCCTCGCCCCTCGCTTGACAAGAACTCTTGAGCCGTGGAGAAAGACGCAGCATGCAGGCCCACCGACTCCACCAAATCCTTGATCGCTTCACGCACTCCCGCGTCATCATCGATGATGAATACGGTGCTCACCTCTCCAGTGCTCATTTGCCTGCCTCAGTAGGCACAGTGAAATGAAATGTCGCACCGCGCTGTCCATTAGCTGTGGCCCACAACCGGCCGCCATGGGCTTCGATGATCGAACGACTGATCGCCAGCCCCATACCGGTGCCTTGAGGCTTGGTTGTGTAAAACGCGTTGAAGATAAGCTCCACTTTTTCGCTGGGAAGGCCGACGCCGGTATCGCTCACCGAGACGAGCAGTAGCCCATTCTCCGTCCGCTGCGACCGGATGCTCAGTTCGCCGGCCCCGTCCGTCATGGCCTCGATGCCATTCAGCATCAGGTTCATCAACACCTGTTGCAACTGCACCCGATCTGCCATGACTTGTGGCAGCAGTGGGGCCAGTTCGGTGCGCAGTACTATTGAGTGCCGCGCTGCCTCACTGCGAAGCAGCACAAGCATTTCACCGACTACTTCATTTATATCGACCAACTCACGTTGCGGTGGAGCGCCTGTCTTGTAAAACATCCGCAGCCGGTGGACGATTTCGGCGGCCCGGTTTCCGTCTTGTTCAATTCTCCCTGCGGCCGCACGAGCTCTTTCCAGGTCCGGCGGCTCATGTCTGAGCCATCGCAAGCAGGCACTGGCGCTTGTGATTGTGGCTGCAATGGGTTGGTTTATTTCATGAGCAAGAGAACTGGCCAGCTCGCCCAGCATGGTCACCCGGTTCATGTGCGCGAGATCTGCCTCTAACTGGCGCAATTTTTCACGCTCTTGCTCGGCGCGCTTGCGTTCCGTGATGTCGATGTGGGTCCCCAGTACTTCAGTCACCTCTCCGCTCGCATTGGAAACTGGATGACCCACCGCCTGGATGTGTCTTACGTTTCCGTCTGGCAACACGATTCTGAATTCCTGAGCGAAGTCTTTACCCGCCCGCACCGCCCTTTTGGCGTATTCGACCTCTCGCTCGCGATCTTCTGGATGCATCCGTTGCTGCACTGTTTCCATGTCGGGGACGCCGTGCTGTGGATTAAATCCCCAGATCCGGAAATTTTCCTCAGACCAATAGAGAGCAACTCCCTCGGCTTTATAAGCCCAACTGCCGGTGTGGGTGAGCCTCTGCGCATCGGCCAGATAAGCTTCGCTACGACGCAGCGCTTCTTCGGCACGCTTCCGGTCCGTCACATCGGTCATCGTGCCCATGAATTCGACAACTTCTCCAGCGGCATTTAAGACGGGGTGGCCTGTCCCCTCCAAGTGTTTCACCGTTCCGTCCGGCATCAGGTACCGGAAAGCGCTGGTGTAATCAGCTTTCTGCTCGTAGGCCTTCTGAAGTGTCTGGCGTAGCTTCTCCACGTCCTCGGGGTGGATGCGGCGCCACACGGTTTCGCGATCGGGAAAGCCCTGCTCCGGATCAAAGCCTGAGATTCGGAAAGTTTCCGCGGACCAGAAGAGAGCGGGTCCGCCGGGTACATGAGCCCAACTGCCCGTTTTGGTCAGCCTCTGCGATTCCGCCAGATAAGCTTCGCTCCGCTTCAAAGCCTCTTCGGCCCGTTTACGGTCCTGGATATCGGTGCGCGTGCCGTACCATCGCAGGATGCGCCCCCGCTCATCCCGCAGCGGATTGTCTCGGATCAGGAACCAGCGATACTCACCGTCTTTTCTCCGAATTCGTGCTTCTATTTCCAAAGGTGCGCCGTCGGAGCTCGCCCGCAAACGAGCGGCTTCCAGGTTCTTCAGATCCTCCGGATGAAAGATTCTGGCGACTGCGACTTTTGACTGGATCTCTTCCGAAGTAAGACCGGTATATTCCAGTTCTCGTCGGTTGGCAAAAAGAGGACTCCAGTCCGCGTCGAAAACAAAGACTTGTTGCGAAATCACATCGACGAGCTGTCGAAGCTCCTCTTCGCTCTGCCGAATCTTTTCCTCGGCCCGCTTTCGGTCCGTGATATCGCGAATGGAGCCGGAAATCAGCACGCCCTCGTCTGTTTCGAGCGGGCTGAGGCTGACCTCGACCGGAAACTCCCGTCCATCTTTATGCAGGCCACGCAGTTCCAACCCCGACCCCATCGGCCGCGTGCGAGGGTCGGCGACAAAGGCCGCGCGATGCTCTGGATGCTTACCCCGGAACCGCTCCGGCAGCAACATTTCGATTTTCTTTCCCAAGACCTCTGCTCGCTGATAGCCAAACATTTTCTCCAGTTGCGCATTGACCAAAACAATCTCGCCTTCGCGATTCACGACCGCGACCGCATCGGGTGCCGATTCCAGCAGCCCGCGGAATTTCTCCTCAGCCTGCTTGCGATCTTCGATGTCTGTCGTGACCCCGTACCATCTCAGGATGTGTCCTCGCTGATCCCGGAGCGGCACAGCGCGCACCTGGAACCAACGATATTGTCCATCGGCCCGACGGAAACGCGCCTCGTATTCCAACGGCTCGCCGGACACCACCGATATTCGCCATTTTTCCTGAACCCGATTCACGTCATCCGGATGAACTGCAGCCTGCCAGCCCGAGCCTGCCGCTTGCTCAACGCTCAACCCCGTATATTCCTCCCAGCGTTGGTTGACGAACGTACGCGAGCCGTCGGAAAGAGCCGTGAAGGCCATGGCCGGGATTGTCTTGATCGCTTCCCGGAATTTCCCTTCCTGCTGCTGCAATTGCCGAACGCGAAGTCGAAACAGCCCCCAAACGAGCCCGATGGCAACTGCGGCACACAGCGCGCGGAACCAGTTCGTCTGGTAGTAAGCCGGCAGGACCGTGAAATCCAGAACCGCGCCTTCCTCGTTCCACACCCCGCTGTTGTTGGAAGCTGTGACGCGGAAGCGGTAGTTCCCTGGCGGCAGATTCGAGTATTCCACCCGGCGCTGGTTGACGACCTCTCTCCAGTCCGTGTCCTGTCCTTCGAGCTTGAAGCGGAAATGTACCTTCTCTGGCGCGACCAGGCTCAGCGCCGTGTAGTCGATCGAGAGATCGCGTACTCCCGCCGGCAGCCGCAAGCTCGGCGAGGCATCGTACTTCTTACCATCCGCGCTGATTTGTCGGACGTAAACGGGAGGGGGAAACTTGTTGAACGGAAGATGTTGGGGATCCACAACGCTGACGCCGTCCACAGCCGGGAACCACAGTTTTCCATCCGGCGACTTAGTGACCTTTGGGCCGTACCTGCCGGCAGAATTGCGGCTGGTTACGCCGTCGGAAGCACCGAAAACCGTAGTTTTGACAGACCGCTTCGAATCACTCATCCACGCATTCAGTTCGGGATCCGCAATCCGCACCAGACCGCAGGGCATATACAGCCAGAACGAACGGTCGTCGTCCTCCATCGCCCAAAAAACTTCATTACAGGGCAGGCCGTTTTCGCTGGTAAGAGTCGCAACCCGCCCGTCTTTGATCCGGCTTAAACCGCCATCGGTGGCGGCCCACAAACCCCCATCCGAAGCAAACTGAAGTTGGTTGACCGAGCCTTTACCCAGGCCGTTAGCGGCGTTGTAGGAAGCACGCACCTGGCCGTCCTTTAAGTAGGCAATTCCCCCATCAAAGAACCCGAGCCATAAGCCACCCGGCAACCGATCGGGCAGCATGGACACCGCCCCATCCTTTTGTCCCAATTGGGCCCAAGGTATGCGGTCAACAGCACCCTGTGGCGTCGCAGAGAAAAGACCGTCGTCGTCGTTGCTGATCCAAACCTTTCCGTGGCCATCCCCAACCATGGAAAATACATTTCCGCCCGGGACACCCGGAACCCGCACAAACCGGCCGCGGTCGAAGTAGAAAACACCTTCACGGGTCGAAGCCCACAATCTTCCCCAGTCATCCTTCCCCAATGACCGGGGAGTACCCGGTAGTCCGCTATTCGCGACGTCCCTGACCGACCTGCTGATACTGAGTCCTTGCGCATCTCTTTGTGGCCTTTCGCCCAGGTCAGTTTGCCTGCCGTAAACGGTGACCTGCCCGTTCTGCGATCGATTCAACCCATCCGCTGTCCCGATCCAAATGCTTCCATCTGGTGTCGATTCCACCAGGTGGACAGAAGAATTCGAAAGCCCCTGGTCCCGCGAAACCGTAGGCACCGTGAATTTACGAAACCGGTCGAGTCCACCTTCCGTGCCGACCCAAATGTTGCCTTCGCGATCTTCGAAAATTCGCATAACGACATCGCCGGAAAGGCCGTCGGCGGTTGCGAATCTGTCGATCCTGCCTCGATAAACGTGCAACAGACCCTGCACCGTTCCGATCCATAAACTGCCATCACTGCTATGGAATAAGCATTTGGGGCGGAAGTGTTCGGCAAATCCCGGAGGTGCATAGCTCGCAATTTTCCCGTCCGCAAGCTGTTTCAGTCCTTCGATCGCGCCGGTGGTTGTAGCCCTCCCCGTGATAGAGGTGGCTATCAAAAGTTCGCCACTATCCCCTTCAATTAACGCAGTGGCCTCGACTTTGCCACCCGGAAGCCTAAAGTGCTCTGGAGGCCCAGGCGCCCAGCGCCAGACTCCCGTCTGAGCAGACACCCAGAGATTGCCTTTGTGGTCCTCGTACAAAGCGATCACCGAGTTGCCGAAACTCCCAGCTCCGTAACACTGTGTTTTGCCGGCTCGGATGGCGCAGAGCCTGCCGGGATCCCTGACTCCAACCCAAACCGTTCCTTCAACATCTTGTAGTAGTGAAGAAACTTCTTGCCCAGCAAGTTCCGGATATCCTGTGAGGTTGCCGCCCTTCCAACTGGCAAGCCCCTGCGGCGTAGCGAGCCAAAGAGTTCCGTCCCTTCCAGCCAGCAGCGCCCGGATGGAATCGCTGGGAAGTTGTTCACCGACTGGCGGCGCCCACGGGGCGAGCTGAGCACCGTCGAAGCGAAATAAGCCGGATCCCGTGCCCAGCCAAAGATAGCCATCGGGCATCTGCGCCATCGAATTGATGGGGTCTCTGGTAAAGCCGTCGCGGATCTTCCACGCGGTGTGTGCGTACTGGCTGACATCAAGCGATGGATCTAACGCGAAAACGTAAGTGCTGGAGCCAAGCAACAGTGCCAGCCAGGCAACTGCTCGAGTTAGCGCTTTTCCCATATGGCTGCTTGGCGCCTGAACGAAGCTGTGGTGATAGGCAGAACGGCCACACGGCCCGGACTTCGAAAAGCAAATCTTATTCCAAGTGCAATTGCCGTGCCGTCATTTTTTTCCGCGACCACTCCGTTCGAAATCGAAGACCGTTGATTCCAGGCGCTCTGGAAGTGTAGCCTAGCGTCCTCCCGGTTCCTGGCTCGTGCGTTCTTGATCGCACGATCAAGCCAATCTTGCACTCGTTTGGCCGCGGAAAGCGAAAAGGCGTTTGACAAGTGTCAAAATATGAACACTGCACTGACATTTTGGCTGCGCACGGCCTTTGGCCTTCTTTCCTGCGCCTTACTAAATTGGTTGGCACTTCCGTTGTGCGCACAGGCAGTAGGAGCACGCATCGCCGGGTCCGTCACTGACGGCAGCGGAGCCGTTATCGTCGGCGCTCAAATGACGATCAAGAATACGGCCACCAATATCACAAGAGAGCTGGCCACAAATAGATCTGGCTTTTACAGCGCGCCGAACCTGGCGCCTGGGCCTTACACAGTCACGGCATCAGCCAAGGGCTTCCAGGCAAGGACGGCCACTGCCCTTACGCTCACGGTTGGCGCAGACGTCGAAGTAAATCTAACTTTGCCGATTGGCACCGCCAAGGAGAATGTTGAGGTGCAAGGCTCCGCCCTCAGAGTAGAAAGCAACGACGCGACACTGGGCGCGGGTGTGGACGGCAAGACGATCCGCGAATTGCCGCTGAATGCCCGCGACTGGACTCAACTGGCAACTCTCGAGCCGGGCGTGGCGCAGATCCGTACCCAGACCACACCTGCTGACCTCCTGTCCCGGGGAAATCGCGGGCTGGGAACACAGCTGACGGTTTCCGGAGGACGTCCGCAGCAGAACAATTATCGCCTTGATGGGATCAGCATCAACGACTACACGAATGGAGGCCCCGGTAGCGCGCTTGGTAACGATCTAGGGGTGGATGCCATTCAGGAATTCTCCGTGCTCACCGCCAACGCTCAGGCGGATTACGGCAAGACTTCCGGTGGGGTAATCAATGCCGTTACCCAACAGGGTTCAAATACCCTACACGGATCCATTTATGAATTCCTGCGCAACAGCACGTTGGACGCGCGAAACTATTTCGATCCGCAGACGATTCCGCCGTTTCGGCGCAACCAATTCGGGGCTGCCCTGGGCGGACCGATCAGAAAAGATCGCACTTTCTTCTTTGGAGATTACGAGGGGCTTCGGCAAGACCAGAGTGTCACTCAGCTCGCGGTTGTGCCGACACAGGCGGCGCGCAGCGGCCAGCTTGTCGCGGGAACCGTGACTGTCAGCCCCCTCGTGGAACCATATCTCGCAGTTTTTCCGCTACCTACGAGCAACATCAACGGTGACACCGGCACGTTTACCTCAATCGCCCAGCAGATTGGAAACCAGAATTTCTTCACGACCCGCGTTGATCATGAATTTTCTCCTGCTGATCTGGTGCACGGAACCTACATGTTTGACGACGGTACGCTCACGTCCCCCGACCTTTTCCAAACCGTCGTCTCAGGCACGCTTACCCGGCGTCATCTTGCAACAGCGGAATACACCAGAACTTTCACTCCGGCCTTTGTGAACACTCTTCGGCTGGGCTTCAGCCGCGTACACGCCGATGTAATCAAGCCAACAAAAACGCTGCTTCCTTTCGCAGGCGATCCAAACAATGGTTTTGTACCAGGTCGCCCTGTCGGGAACATTGCGATCACTGGCGTTTCCGGCTACTCGGGCGGACCCGGCTCAGGCGGAGAGGTCGAGTACGCCTTCAATTCATTCCAGATTTATGAAGACCTTTTCTGGACCAAGGGCGTTCACTTGCTGAAGTTCGGCGTCGGTATCGAACGTCTGCAGAACAATGAGCTTGGCACATCCATGCCGAATGGGCGATTTACGTTTACTTCGCTCGCGAATTTTTTAGCCAACCAGCCCGCCACCTTCACCGCTTCGCTCTCTGGCAACAACCTTGCCCCTTTCAACTTTCGGCAAACGATCCTCGGGGCGTATTTCCAGGATGACGCTCGCTTGACTCCGAATTTCACCGTGAATTTGGGCCTGCGATATGAGATGGCGACTGTACCAACAGAAGTCAATGGCCGCCTAACGAACTTGCGCAACCCCAGCGACGCCGCACCGCATCTGGGCTCTCCCTTTTTCTTCAACCCAACCTATCGAGACTTCCAGCCGCGAATCGGATTCTCCTGGGACCCTTTTCGTACTGGGCGAACAGTTGTTCGAAGCGCTTTTGGCATCTACGACGTCTTGCCCCTCAGCTATGAATTTGCTATCCAGGCTTATAGCGCTGCGCCGTACTTCCAACGCGGATCGATCTCGTCCGGGCTTCCTGCCGGCAGCTTCCCAGCAACTGCATTCCCGCTGCTGAAACCGAACCAGTTGAAGTACCAGTACATCGATTCGCATCCCAAGCGCAATTACGTAATGAACTGGAACCTCAATATTCAGCAAGAATTAGGAAGCGATCTCATCGCGACGATCGCATATGTCGGTTCGCAGGGTGTGCATCAGCCGTTCCAATTTCAGGATGTCAACATCGTTCTTCCGATCTCACAGGACTCGGGAGCATACTTCTGGCCAACTCCGGCAGGGAGCGGTGCGCGTGTCAATCCAAGCGCCGGGCAGATTACCGGGCTGCTTTGGAATAGCAGCAGCTTTTATGACGCGCTCCAGGTCCATCTTGCTGGGCGCGTGACGAAGAATCTTCAGTTCGGCGCCTCGTACACTTGGGCCAAGAGCATCGACAGCAATTCCGCCTCTGGCGTCGGAAACCAATTCCTCAATTCCGTGATTAACTTACCCTGGTTCGATACGAGCGCGAACCGCGGACTGTCCGACTTCGATATCCGGCACAACGCCGTTTTCAACGCGATATGGCAGGTTCCTGGCCCGCGCGACTCGGCAGTCGCGCATTGGTTCGCAAGCGGGTGGCAAATTGGCGGGATTTACCAGGTCAGCAGCGGCATGCCGTTTACGCCTATCATCGGAGGCGATCCTCTCGGTTTGCTTACCGCGTATCCGTTTGACTTCCCTGACCGCATATTCGGGGCGGGTTGCGAGTCGGGCGTTAATCCCGGCAATCCAGTGAATTACATCAAGACTCAATGCTTCTCGTTCCCCGTGCCCGCCACGCGAATGGGAAACGCGAGCCGAAACAGCCTGATTGGGCCCGGCCTCTCGAACTTTGATCTTTCACTATTCAAGAACAATCAGATTAAGCGCATTTCAGAAAACTTCAACATTCAGTTCCGGGCGGAATTCTTCAATGTTCTGAATCACGCGAATTTCTTGCCCCCTGTCGCCAACAACGCCTTATTTAGCGCCAACGGAGCCGCGGTAACGACCGCTGGCCTGATTACCGGCACTTCGACGTCCTCACGCCAGTTGCAATTCGGATTGAAGATTGCTTGGTGAACGAAATGCGATCAAGCCACGCCCCAGTTACGGGGATCGCAGTGTACAAGCCGCATCACCGAGCAGATAGGTCTCGAGTTCAGCCGAGTTCTTCAACAGCTCTAACCGCGTGCAGTTTGCCCCTCCTGTGACTCAGCAAGGTTCCTCGAATTTCGGAGAAATTCTGTCGCAGGTCAATCAGCCCCGCGAAATTCAGTTCAGTCTGCGAGTCAATTTCTAGGCCATTGCCCTGTCAATACATTCTTGGACAAGTGTTAAAGTCCGTCCGGGCGCTCTTACGGGTCTCAACTCCGCCAGTCAATATCCTGACACTACAGTGGCTACGATTCTTCGATGTAATACCGTCTCCAGTCGCCTGGATCCCAAAATCAATGCCATTAGGACGATTTGCGTGTGAGCACAAATGAGTGGAATGGTACGGCAAATGCATCTCCTTGATTGCCAGTTCGGTGAGCGGCGGATTTACTAACCTCTCCGTCGAGAAGGATTTTGGGATGCGTTTCTCAAATCCTATGTGATCACACGAGCTTTGATGAGATGGAGGAATTGACGATGCCCACGAATCGGACCTCCAAAGCGATTCGCTCCCGAACGCTTGCCCAAAGCGTACTTGTCAACCTCGTTGCGCAGTTGCTCTTATCTTTCTCGCAACCGATGCTCGCACAGTCGCAGCAGAGGCCTTTTGTGTCTGCCGGGCAGAATTCGCAAGCTGTCAGTGGGACTCTGCGAGGCAGACGTGATGAAGGCGGTAAGCCCACGGCAAAATGGAGCCAGTTGCAGTCGGCCCTGTGTGTTTGCGTGAACGATTTAGCTGGACCAAAAAGAGTTGGTAGGTCACAGCAGAAAGAAGTGGCATATGTGGACGCGATGCTGTCCCCTCTGTAAGCGGATCCTTGAGAAATTCAGACTGAGCGATCACATTCGCTGCGAATGTGGTTGGGAGTGGTAACTGTCATGGCAAGAGTGATTGTGTACTACATACCAGAAAGATTCGGAAAAAAGAGCGCGACTTCTGTCCCGCCGCCGCCCGATCAGTACGGCAAAGTCATCGAGTTTCGTGTGCCGGAAAAGAAACCGGCGTGAGCTGTCACTCGGCACCTTTTACGCGAATAACGGTTGAGCCAGAGACCTGGATTCCGCAGCCGGCCACTGGCGTCCTGCTTACCTCTATGCCTTTCGCTCTATCTGTGCGTCTCAAAGACTGGCGCCTCGAAAGTCGCTGACTTTCGGACAGGAAGCTTCACACTCTTCCGGTCGTCGCTCTGGGTCCATTGACTCTCAGCTAGTGCTTCGCTGTCGCCGGAATGTGCGGCACAGGAATGCTTTCACCCCAAGGAAATCGCCCAGAGATAACGAACATGGGGCCGCCGAATGGAAAGACCCGAAACGCGTCAGGATGTTGGGCGATAGCGGCCTCAGTTTCTTCGCTGAGCTCAGAGATACGCTGGTTCACCATCGCGAGTACAGCGGCGACATTCACGCTTCTCAGTTCGTCCGCAGTTTGCGCGGCGGTTCTGGCCTGGTACTCTGGGTTTCGCGTTTGTGACGTTGAGATTTGTTCCCACCGTTTCATGTCGCGGCCCAGCTTTCTTACCACTTTATCTGCCAGATCTCCGGCATCTAGAGACAGATTCTCGTGCGGATCCTCGGCCCCGTCGATCCACATGCCTTTCACAACCAAATCGAACGAATCTAAGGGAATGACGCCAGTCCTTCCCTTGGAGAGAAAGATGATATGAGCGCCCAGTCGACTTTCGCCAACGGGAAAACCGAACAGATTGTCTATCGTACCGCCCTTACCGACTTTGAAGATGCACCCGCCGATGAGGAGGGCGCCGTCCGGAACGGTCTCGGGGTCAGGGTCCACCATGATAGACATTTTCTTTTTCGAAACTCTTTGTTCAAGTTCGTGGAAGATCGCATCCAGTATCTCTGGGCCGACGATCAGATTGTCCTGTGCAGAAGCAGCACTAGTTCCGGAGATGTTGGCGCCCGATTTCGCGCTGCCGTTGTATTCAGCACATGCCTGCGCAGACAGCGCGGTGGAATCTGTGACGGACTCAGATTTGCCTACAAATCTGAAAACCGCAACGGCCGGGTGGTGAACAGCCGATTCTGGCGAGGAATTGGCTGGCTGATCGGTCGCTGTCATGTATGCGACGGTCGTCAGCAGGCCACATGCAAGAATTAGACCCGAGCGTACTATTTGCTTCAACACGATATTTCTCCTTTTCATCTTCGAATTCTTGTTTGTGGCGTTTGAGTTATCGACAATCGTCACTGCATTCGCCATGCCAATTGTTGGGGGAACTGAGTGATAGGGACAACTAAGTCGGAAGGGCAGTCAAAGGTCGCCATAACGCATTTGATAAAGGCATTTCGGGGGGCCAAGTGCGACTTCTTGTAGGCGAGGGAGATGGTTCATGCACATCGCATTGCGTGTGCCCACATCAGGACAGCCGCCTTCACGAGGTCATAACCAGATGCAGGTCTGGGCACGGGCTGATATGCCGAAGCATTCTGAGCCATGCCCAAAATGCTTTGGCGATTGGAAAGGAATTGCTGGCTATTGCCTGAATGTCCGGCTGGCCTGGATGTATGCAAGATCGTCGTGTTATGCGCCGATGTCGAAACATCAAAGCTTGACAGCTGTGGCCCAGATCCCTTGCACCCTCGATCGGTGCGCTCTCCGCTTTCACTACGTTGCTCTCAACGTAAGCGTCAGAGTTGCACCGTATGGCTAAGTGTCCATTTAGCTTCTTCGTGGACTAAGCAAGACTGTGCACCGCGTGCGCTTACCTCAGCTGCGGAACGCGATGCAGACAAGTCGCGGTCCATCTCACCCGATCTTATCGAGTCCCCGCTAACGTTGGCCGCGGCGTGCTGCGTGAGAAGCCCGAGGTCGCGGTTGGAGCGCTCGTCGTATTGACTTCTTGAGCTTGGTTCGCGCACGAGACAACTGAGCTTTTACGGTTCCGATTGGTACTCCCAGAGTGCGGGCTGTTTCGCTGATCGAAACGTTGTCAATAAGGCGTAGCTGAAATGTTCTTTGCAATGTGGGCGATAGATTCGCAGCCAGCACTCTCAAGCACGTATTCACCTCTGCATTGCGGCACTGCTCCTCGGGATTGAGCCCCTCGTCGGGTATTGTCTCCGATAGGGAATATTCCTGTTTCTCCCCCATGCGTGAATCCAGGGACACGTGGCCGTACCGTGGCCGTCTGCGCAATTGCATCCGGGCACAATTGGCAACAATGGTGTGCAGCCACGTGGACATTTGCGATTGTCCCCTGAATTGGTGCAAGTGCTTATACGCCGCCAACAGCGCGTCCTGCACTGCATCCTCGGCATCTGCTGTGTTGCCGAGAAGTCTGTAGGCGCGTCGGTAAAAGGACGGTAAGCTACGCGACAGAACATGCTGCATCTGTTGCATTGAGCTTTCGAGCTGGGCCACATCCACGCGCTCGTCACTCGCAATCTGCGCCGCGTCTTGCATGTTGTTCTTCTCCTCATGACCACCCGGAGCACGTCGCCCTCCAATCGATTAAGCATCGCTGGTATTCAGCTATTACGGGACTTATGAGTGATTATGTCTCCCTTTTGAGGGGCTGGGGAACATCAAGAGCTTCGTTTGATTGACATCTGAGCGCGGCTTGGGAGTCTGAAGAAGAGGAGATCCCTAGAGGAACGGCAACTCAGAGCGTAGTAGTTCTCGCGACTGCAGGCGCAAGCGGCGTTTCAATTCGCCGGAAAGAAAAACAATGCTGCAGAAGATGACCGCGCGAAGCTAAGAACGCCTGTCTAGAGTAGAAGGTTAATATCGCCGCGGCGGTAACCGCATCTAAGAAACCACGAACAATTCTGCCGGCCTCCATCAGATCAAATGCGGCTCGCAAACGCTGCTTCGCAGAAAAAATTCCGCGGTCTATATCTCTCTCTCTACGCCTCGTTGTGCGCAGATCTTGTGGCTGTTCGCTTTCAAGCGGTCTCCATGAGTCAGCGTGCCCTTGAGCTTGCTCACGAGTAGCGAAACCGCAGCCTATGATACTGGGCCCGGCAATGAGGTCCCGCAATACTGTCTCAGAAAAGTAGGCGATTACGAATCGATCCGAACGGCCGTCCGTCCGGCGAGCTTCGATAACGGCGTATTGCGGTATTGAAAAATCAACTGCGTTGGTCATGACTGCAACCACCTGAATTTCAGTGCCCGTCCGAGGAGCATCGCACGCATTGAGTATCTGCAAGCTGTCTTCCAAAGAGGGACGCATGGCGGCACTCTTGTGCATCGCGCGCCATGTGAGCGCAACAGAGTCTTGGCGCGCTTCAGGGCCAGCGCAGCGTAGTCGCCGCACCATTCCCCAGAGTCGCGACGTGACGGAGTCAATAAGTCAAGAGCGCCGACAGTTCTGTCGAAATTCTGACCACTTGACGGCGCACAGCGCCTCGCAACCCAAGTTTAGCCGCGTTTACGTTTGGCATTTTGATTGCCTCGCAACAATGAGAACGCAGCAACCGGCTTGAGCACAGATACCTCTTGTGCATATCGCGCAGCGGTCAGCCGGCATGGTCCACGGCTTTTTGCAGCCGCAGTAAAGACGCGTGGTACGGGTGTTCAACCAAACGCCCGTACCACAGGGTTTTACAAATGAAGTCACGTGTTCGATGGCAAGATCCTCTGGTGGAAGCGAGGTTGCGGGATCGGCATGAAAAGAATTCCGTTTTCAACGAACATCGCGTGGTTCATTATTTGGGGCGCCATTTACGGCTGCCAAGTTGTCGGGGTGGATGCCCAAGCAGTTACGCTCTCGGACGGCAAAGAGGTCACTCCGAGTAATGCCTCACCCGGAAGCATATGCGGAGGCGATTGGGCGCCGTTGCCGGTAAAAGAAGCTTTGCGGCTCGTGTGTGTGCGTAATTACGCAACCAGAAACAATGGGTCTGCGCGCAAGGCAATCGTTGTTGGGTTTGTGGGTGGCTTCGTAAAGAGCAATGACGCAAAGCATCCGGAAGTAAACTTTGCCGCTCTCTTTCGGGACGGCAATCCCTATGTCGTGCACGCTGAGGTGTTTGCCAATCACGACGGGAAAAGGGCTCGTAGGCGTGTGCTGCAACTGCTGGATACCGACGGAGACGGCACTCTTACGACGACTGAAAAACAGCGGGCGAGCATCATTATCTATGGACACAGCTGGGGTGCTTCGCAGGCCGTCACGCTGGCTCGGGAGTTAGGAGGCATGGGTGTGCCGGTGCTGCTCACGATTCAAGTGGACAGCGTTCGTAAGCCCGGACAGGAGGATTCGACAATTCCCGATAATGTTGAGAATGCAGTCAACTTCTATCAGACAAGAGGCCTCATCCATGGTCGCTCAGTGATTCGCGCGGCTGATCCGGAACGGACGAACATCATTGGAAATTTCCATATGACGTACGGTCAGCGGCAAATCAATTGCGACAATTACCCCTGGCTGGCCAGGGTCTTCAACAGGCCTCACCACCAAATCGAGAATGATCCACGCGTATGGGGCCAGATTGCGTCGTTCATCGATTCGGAATTATCGAGCACCTCGTCCGTTGCCCGAGCTTCCTCGACGTTGCCATGAGAAAGCAGTCAGATGACCTGCCTTCAAAAAAACGGTTTCGAAAAGCAACAGGTAAATCAATACGCCACTGCAGAGGACTTCCGTCGCGTGTTTGCTGACGGCTGGGAGGATCTGTATCAGCTTTCCTTTATGCTGACAGGCGATCACGAAAAGGCAAAGCGATGCTTCGTCGCCAGTCGGAAAGACTGTGGCAGGGCGAATCGCGTATTCAAGGACTGGGCGTGTTCTTGGGCGAAGCGCACCATCATCCAAAATGCAATCCGTGAACTGAAGCCGCTTTCAGGCATTGCAAGCTTATCGTTGTTTGCTGCTCTTCCGTATGCTACCGAATTCCCAAGCAGCCCGGAATTTGATTTCGGACTCGATGCCGTGTTGGCGCTTGACGATCTAGGGCGCTTTGTCTTTGTGATGTCTGTTTTGGAACGTTACTCCGACCATGAGTGTGCACTCCTTCTTGGTTGCCCGCATCGGCAAATTGAACAGATACGGAGCCATGCTTTTGCGCAACTCACAGGTTCAGGCCTCACCTCTTTTCCCGCAGAAATCCGCTTGGAAGACGTTCGTGAGCTAGATCGATAGCCGAAAGAAAACTGGAGGAATCATGAGCGTCACCGCATTTAGCCATACCGGTCAGAAAATTACGACCGCATCTCTGCGAGAGCACAAGCTCCGGCACGAACCGATTACGTGCCTTACCGCGTATGACTACTCGGCCGCACGCATTGTTGACGAGGCCGGGGTCGAGATGGTGCTGGTCGGCGATTCGCTTGCGCAGACTATGCTCGGCTACGAAAACACACTCTCCGTCACCATGGACGAGATGCTGCACCACGTAAAGGCGGTGCGACGCGGTGTGAACAACACACTGCTCGTGGCCGACATGCCTTATGGGTCATATCAGGTTGACCCCGCGGACGCCGTGCGCAATGCTGCCCGGTTTGTGAAGGAAGGCGCGGCGGAAGTCGTAAAGGTCGAGGGTGGGGAGAAGAGAGCTGAGCTGGTTCGGAGGATCATCAATGCCGAGATTCCTGTGGCTGGGCACATCGGTTTGACACCTCAGTCAGTCAACGTCATGGGTGGGTACAAGGTGCAGGGAAAGGACCTAAGTGGAATTGAACAACTCAGGCGCGATGCTGACGCGCTCGACCGCGCCGGTGTTTCCTGCTTGTTTCTCGAAGGTGTCCCGCGGGAAGTAGCAAGCATCATTACGGCAGAAGTTGGTACTCCCACGATCGGTATTGGCGCTGGTCCGGATTGCGACGGCCAAGTCCTTGTGTTCCACGACATTCTCAACCTGACCTTCGGCCATTCAGCGAAGTTTGTGCGCCGCTACGGTGACGCTGCCGCGCTGATGACCGCTGCGGTCCAGGCCTTTCGTGCGGACGTGAAGTCCCATCAATATCCGTCGGATGAGGAGTCTTACCATTTGCCGAAGGAGACTAAGGCTAGTCTGGACTCGCTGCTCGCGAATCCACCGACTCGTTACTCTTCCTGGCAAGTCCTACCGACACGCAAGGCAAACGGGAACGGAGATCACATAGCGGCGGACTGAACGATGGATCCGACTTGGTCGGTGAAGGAAACGCCAGCTTTAGCGAGCCTCGTTCTTGGTGTTGCACTGAACGCAATCTTGGCACTAGTAGCCCTATGAATTTTCTCCACCGAGCCTCTGTAACGATCATTCTCGTTACTCTGACACTTACATTGCAAAGTGTTGGCATGGCCGCCCTCATTCAGTGGCTAAAAGCGCAATTTCCCAAAGGCCTTCAACGGCTCGGCGTGCTTCGCGACTCTCTGCTTGTGGTGCGATTCACAAGCCTGCTTGTCTGCTTGCACGGGCTGGAGATTCTGCTGTGGGCGTCATTTTATCGGTGGAAATGTTTCGCAGATTGGGAAGCGTCCTTCTACTTTTCCGCGGCCGATTATTCTTCGGTCGGCGCGGGAGATCTTCTTCTCAAACCAATATGGCGAACGCTGGGCCCGGTTGAAAGTGTTACAGGTGTCCTGATGTGCGGGCTCTCGGCGAGTTTCCTGTTTGCCATCGTGACTCGCCTGGTTCAGGTCGAAGACCCGGGACTAGCCAGCCCACGTGCTGACCGTGGCGCTGCCGCTTACTCAAGCGGCGGGGATAGCGAACAGAGTGGGTCGTGGCAACCCGAAACAGTCACTATTGGCTCGAATAACGCTGATCGATCGCAGGCCCGCTCGGCCTGAGGTCAATTCCCGCTGGCGCGCTGGTGTTCCGATATTGTTTCACTCAGTGGCGGTCGGGGTTGCCGGAGAAACGGCTGACCCGCCCACATCCCTGTCAAGCAATTGCACGCCTGCCCACGATCTTGTCCTGGCAGGCATGAACACACGCGGCGAATAGTCAGAAGATTGACAGTGTCGATATCACGATGTCGGAACGCTGCCTTATTCATACGACGAACAGCCTTCTGCGTCGCAATTCATTGCTCAGGCGCGTATCGGCGGGACCGCAAAGGCCCGAGGTGTGGAACATCAAATGCAAAAGTGGAGCTGGATAGAAGTTGTGGTTTGCGAAAAAGCCAAGCGAGCCCACGGTACGCAAAGAAGGTGGAAGTGCTGCATCCAAACGAAACGCGGTGCGCTTGCTCACCGCCGGCGGTCATGTAGGAATGCGAACAGCTTTGCTCGTTGACCGGCTCGTGCAGCAACCGTATAGGCCCGCGGCGATTCTCTTGGGAAGCAGAAAATGAAAACTCTACTCGCGCTATATCGCTTGCAAAAGGAGCGTGATTAATGTCCGTAGCCGCCCCCATTTCCGTCGAGCCCCCAGCACCGGCACCGAAGCCGGAAATAACGCGCACAGAGCAGAAACCAGAAGCGCAAGCTCCGCCCCGCTGGCAGAAATACGTCACGCCTGTCTTGGTCGTATTGCTCGCTTTGGCTGTCTTGGTTACGGTCACCCGTAGCTGGAACTCATGGGAAGGCGGGAAAGCGGAACAAGTTACCGATGACGCTTACGTACGTGGCGATCTCACCCCGCTTAGCACGAAGGTTGCCGGCGTTGTCAGTGCAGTACACGTCTCTGACTATCAGCAGGTGCACAAAGGAGACCTGCTGGTCGAACTGCAAGACAACGATTACCAGGCGCAGGCGGACCAGGCAAAAGCGGCGGTGGCAGCGGCAAAAGCAGCCATCGAGAATAACCGGCGTGAGAAAGAACTGCAGCGAGCCAAGATTGATCGGGCGCTGGCGGGGGTGGTGCAGGCCCAAGCCGAGATCTCCGCGGCGCAAGCAGGAATTGCGGCGGCGCAAGCCGACCTGGACCGCACTCTCTCCGAACGCCGCCGCCAGGAGGCTCTTATCGAGACCAACTCCACCACGCGCCAGAAAGTTGAGCAAGTTGTGGCCGCCGAACAAGGCTCCCGCGCGCAACTAGCGAGCCGTCAAGCTTCGCTGGAGCAGGCCAAGGCCGGATTATCCAGCAGTCAATCGGCTGTAGAAGCCGAACGCCGCGGGCTCGAGGTTCTGAATTCCAAAGAACTGTTGCTCATCGCCGATCTGCAAGGCAAGGAGGCTGCGCTCACCGGCGCACAGGTGAACCTGGGCTACACAAGGATTGAAGCACCAGGAGACGGCACTGTCGGGGAACGGCAGGTTCGTCCAGGACAGTTGGTCTCTCCGGGAACGCAGGTCATTCCTTTTGTTGACAAGACGAAGTGGGTGCAGGCGAATTATCGCGAGACTCAGTTGACCAATGTCAAAGTCGGCGATCCCGCAGAGATCCGCATCGACGAATACCCGGGGCAGGTTATCCATGGCAGAGTCATCGAAATTGCTCCTGCTAGCGGATCGCAATTTTCGCTGCTGCCACCCGACAATGCTACGGGCAACTTCACTAAGGTCGTGCAGCGCATTCCAGTAAAGATCGGACTGGATGATGCCAGCCTGGCCGCGAACCTGCGGCCAGGTCTTTCAGTAATTGCCACAGTCCGCACCAAACGCTAGCCGGAGGATCATGGCTGCTGCAACGATTACAACCCGTCCGCCCACGCCGCTGGTGATTGCCCACGCCACGGCCGCTGCACTTCCATCGGAAGTCTCGACCCGGCCTCTGTTAGGGATTCTCGGAGTCGTCATCGGCGCCGGGCTCGTCACGCTCACCGGCCGCATGCTTTCGCTCGGGCTTGCCGATCTGAAGGGCCACGTCGGCATTGGTTACGACCAAGGAGCATGGCTCGACAGCGCGTATAACGCCGCCCTCATGTTTATCGGGCCCTTTACAGTTTACCTTGGAGGTTTAATCGGACCGCGGCGCATCCTTCTGTTTGCGGCTGGAATATTCACCGTCACCTGCGCCTGCCTGCCGCTCATACACAGCTATAGTCTGCTGGTTGCGGCCTTGGTTTTGGCCGGGCTGACATCAGGCACCTTTTATCCGCTCACCCTGACGTTTGCACTTCGCAATATTCCGCTTCGATTTCTTCCGTTCACCATCGCGTTCTACGCCACGTCGGTCGACGGGGCCGTCAATATAGCACCGTCTTTATTCGGCTGGTACCGCGATCATTTGTCCTGGCACTGGATGTTCTGGAATTCAGCCTTCATTGCGCCGGTGATGATGATCTGCATCTATTTCGGAATACCGGCGGCTCCCGCACGAAAGAAAGACGGCCCTGCTCCCAGCTTTGTCGGGTTCCTTTACCTTAGTGCCGGATTGGCCTTGGTGTTTGCGGCCATTCAGCAAGGAGAGAGGCTTGATTGGTGGCGCTCCGGAGTCTTCAACGCCTTGTTTTGGTCTGGCTCGTTCCTTGTCGTGTGCGCGCTCATACGGCGATTGCGCGGGCCTAACCCCATGGTGGCGCTCCCTTATCTATGGCAGTGGAACACAGTACTGCTGGGAACTCTGCTCTTCTGGTTTCGGTTTACCCTCACCGGCACCATCATTCTGATTCCGCAGTCGCTGGCCATTCACGGCTTCGAAGCCGCTCAGATCGGGCCGGCTGTAATCTGGAGTGCTGTTCCCCTATTGCTGGTTGCATTGATCGCGGCGCTCCTGCTGCTTCGCAAGCTGGATCCGCGTCTGCTGATGGCTGCGGGCTTTGCCTGCACGGCGTTTGCCGTCTGCTTGAATGCTGAGTACACGACCGCATGGTCGGCAGCAAACTACTATCGCACTGAGTTGCTCACGGGCGTGGGGCAAGCGTTTTCTTTCATAGGACTGGTGGGCTGCATCATCCTGCAGGGAATCTTTTCGGGGGGGATGTCGAAACCTCAGTGGATTCTGACCTTCTCTGCGTTCTTTCACACGATCCGCTTGTTCGGTGGAACCACGGGCGCCGTGTACATGGGCCACTTTCTCGCCGAGCGCGAGAAGCTGCACTCGAACCTTTTAGGTCTACACGCGGCCAGGGGAAGCTGGATAACGGACGGAAATCTTCACGCCCTGGCCGCAGGCGTTTACGCCAAATCATTTGGTGCGGCTGAAGCTGGCGCCCGTGCTGTCGGTTTGGTCGGGGCCCGGCTGCGTCTTCAGGCACACGCCCTGAGCCTCAACGATGGGTTTCTTCTGGTGGCGTGGACTTGCCTTGTGGCTCTTCTTTTGACCGCATTGCTGCGCAAGTCACCGCTGAACTATGGCCACCTCAGCACGCTGCAGCCGGTGAAAGAGGGAAAATCATGAAACGTAGATTGCACCTTACATTTGCTCTAGCGGTGTCGAGTGTTTTCGCTTTTGCCCAGGAGCCAGGCAATACCGCTCCTCCGCGCCACATCACGTTGCACGAGGCCGTGCAGTTGGCGCTGCAGCACAACCACACCATCCACATTGCCGGATACAAAGTCGAGGAGATGCAGCACGCCAAAGAATTTGCGAAAAGCGCATATTTTCCCACTATTCGAAATGAAAGCAACTTCCTACATTTGACCGACACGCAGCTGATACAACTCTCAGCAGGTAGTCTCGGTACCGTCGCAGGTAACCCCATTCCCCCGGGGACGTCGACAATCAATCAGGGTGGCGTGAACCTCGCGACCAGCGGTACTCAACTTACGCAACCTTTGACCACACTACTGAAGATCCGGCCTGTGAACGACATGGCGCGAGCGGAGCTGAAGACCTCACAACAGAAGGCGCGACAAACCGAGAACGATGTTGCTCTGCGAGTTCACCAGCTCTATTACAAGGTTTTGATCGCCCAGGTTCACCGTGCTGCCACCGAAGCCAGAATCAGAGCGTCGCAGGATCTGCAAAGCGAACGGCTCCAGCAGGTGAAATACGGCAGCGTTATGGAAGAAAACCTGATCGAAAGCCGCGCGCAACTGCTCGAGGCAAAACAGGAGCTCCTGACTACTGACCTACAGCTTTCCGACCTTAAGCTGCAGCTCAACGATACGATCGGACTTCCTCTCACGACTGCTCTGGATCTTGATCCCAACACTGTGGGAGCGGAGCCAGCCTGCGCGCGCGAAACTTGCGTGGCTGAGGCGCTCGCTTCTCATCCCGAAATCGTGGAAGCGCGAAACGAAGTGGAGAAAGCAAAAGCCAGTGTTCGCCTGGCAAAAACGGATATTTATGTGCCGGATGTGGACGCCTTCGCTCGTTACAGCTACCAAAATAACGTTCCGTTCCTCGCCCGCAATTTCGGCAGTTTCGGAGTTCACTTCAGCTACGATCTGTTCGACTCGGGCCGCAAGCGTTCGCTCCTCCGCGAGCGCGAATCTCAGTTGTCACAAGCGAAAGAAAACCTTGCCCGGCTAAGCGATGAGGTCGAGCTGGCCGTGCAGACGGCATACAACAAGCTGGAGAGGACCGACCAAATGCGGAAGGTATCTGAGGAACTAGTGGCCTTGCGCAGCGAATCCAGTCGAGTTCTGCATGAGCAACTGGTGCGGGGAGAGGCTCTCAGCTCCCAAGCTGACATGGGAACAGCCCAGGAACTCGAGGCCCGGACATTGCTTCTGCGGTCAGAGCTTGATTACAGCCAGGCGAATGACGAGATCATTCACGCGATAGGCCGGACGCCTGAATAGATGAGTGTTGACGATCAACAACCTCAATGGAGCTTCCATAAGTCCGTTTAATCCAACCTCAGCCAATTGCCGCTAAGACGAAGTTTCGAATCTTTGACGATCTCCCGAATTCCAAGTCGACAATCTGCAAGCGAGCATTGACGATCGCAGGTACGGCCGCCATGCGATGGATGTTCAACCCGCATCCACGCCTCATGTGTCTATAAGTCGACGATTGTCGTCAGGTCTTCGGCACCGGTGTCGGAACGCTGTCTCGCCTGCCACGCAACAGGTATAGCGCATTAACTTTTTCTGCTGATAACAGTCGCTGACCCTGATGCCGGACGGAATTTCCTCTTTGGAAGGTCGCGTGCTTTCTCAAAATCATGTTGGTAGGAGGATCACGGATGACGTCTTTGCGCATGCTCGAACACCCCGCTCGCCCCGCCTCAATTGCACAACGAACAAGCTGGTGTTGCAGTCTCCTGGTTGTATTTCTGATCTCGGTCACTGCTGCCGGGCATGCGCAAAACCTTAACTGGGAGGGCCAGACTGGAGCCTTTGTGACGCCTTTCGCGTACACGAGTCCTTCGCCGGCAAAAGGCTTCGGACTTCCGGCCGTAAGTTTTCACTACCTCGATGGCGGTAGTGTGCTCGGAGGTTTCTACGAGGTCTCGGGCACTGTCGGGTTCCTGAAAAGATTCGAAGCTGGATACACGCGGGCGCAGAATTCGGATGGATCCGTAACTAGTCTGAGCCCGCTGTTCAATGGTGGTTTCAACATCTTTCACGGCAAAGCCAATCTGCTGGGCGAAAACGCAGGAAAGCACAACTATATTCCTGCCATCTCTCTGGGATTCGTGGCGCGCACCAATGTGCAGCGGGTGGGCGGAGTCATCAACAACCAAGATACACACAACGAAGATTTCTATATTGTCGCCACGAAGACGATCTCTTACTTCAAAGTCTTGCCCATCGTCGCCAGTCTCGGCTTCAAAGCCACAAACGCCTCCGTACTGGGCATCGCGGGCAATGCCGCTAACTGGCAGGGGCGGCTTTTCGGTGCCGCTGGGTTCGTGGTTCCGGGGCCAGCAAAGAGCAAAATGGTATTCGGTTCAGAGTTTCTGCAAGAGCCTCGCCAGATAGAAGGTCTCCCGGGCGCCCGGCTGCCGACGACGTTGACCTATTTCGCGCGTGTGATCCCGCGCGGCGAACTGCCCTTGAATATCGATTTCGGCGTGGCTCAAGTGGCCAACGAAATAGCTCCTGGTGTGAAGCTGCACGCGCGATCGCAGTTTGCGTTGGGAGTTTCATACCGCTTTTAGTTGATCGCCAAACAAAGAGCGGACACTTTTCCAATACACAAACTTAAGGGTTCGGGGCACGCCCAAGCAGCAGACAAGGAGATAACGAATGTCTTACCAAACAATCAATCCATATACCGAAGAACTGGTCAAATCATACAGTGAGCACACGGATGCACAACTAGAGGCAATCATTGCGCGAAGCGAAAAAACCTATGAAAACGATTGGAGTCTAAGATCCCTTGCAGAACGCAAGAAGATCGTCAAGAAGGCCGCCACGATTCTCCGTGAAAAACTCGACGAGTTTGCCAGGCCCATCACGGTGGAGATGGGAAAGTTGTTCCCGGAGGCACAGGGCGAGGTCAAGCTGAGCGCCGACATCCTGGACTACTATGCTGACAACGCGGAAAACTTTCTCGCGCCCAAGAAACTGAAAGTGCAGGAAGGCGAAGCGTTTATCGAGAACGCTCCGCTCGGCGTTCTATTCTGCGTTGAGCCTTGGAATTTTCCTTACTACCAACTGGCGCGGGTAGCCGGTCCCAATCTGATGGCGGGCAATGTTTTGATCGTAAAGCATGCCCCCAATGTGCCGCAGTGCGCGCTGGCGTTCGAAAAGTTGTTTCTTGATGCCGGCGCTCCCGAAGGCGTGTACTCCAACGTCTTCCTTTCGAACGAGCAAGCCGCGAAGACGGTTGCCGATCCGCGGATCAAAGGCGTCGCGCTGACGGGCAGCGAGCGGGCCGGAGCGGCGGTTGCTTCCGAGGCCGGGCAAGCTCTCAAAAAGAGCACGATGGAACTGGGTGGTAGCGATGCCTTCATCGTTCTGGACGATGCGGACCTGGGCACAGCCGTGAAATGGGGAGTATGGGGGCGTATGAACAATACTGGACAGTGTTGTGTCGCAGCCAAGCGATTTGTGCTTCACGAGGCCATCGCCGATGTATTCCTCGATCGATTCAAGAAGGAACTGGAACAACTGGTTCCCGGGGATCCGATGGATCCGCAGACGACGCTTGGCCCTCTTTGCACCGAGGGTGCGCTCGACCTTGTACTGAAACAGATCAAGGCTGCGGTGGAAGGCGGCGCGAAGGTGTTGCTGGGTGGAAAGCGGGCTGACCGGCCTGGGTATTTCCTCGAACCGACAATCCTGACAAACATAACGCCGGAGAACCCAGCCTTCCATCAGGAATTCTTCGCTCCGGTGGCGCTTGTTTTCCGCGTGAAGAACGAAAAAGAGGCGATCAACCTGGCGAATGATTCTCCCTATGGGCTTGGCGGATCGGTCATCACTAAGGATGTGGAGCGGGGAAAGCGAGTCGCCCGCCAGATCGAAACGGGAATGGTCTTTATCAACCAATCGACCTGGACTGCGCCTGATCTGCCGTTCGGCGGGGTGAAAAACTCCGGCTATGGCCGCGAACTTTCTGATCTCGGCATCGGTGAGTTTGTAAACAAGAAACTGATCCGGGTTGCGTGAGCCGATCCCTCGCATCCACCTGACTTGTTCCGCACCCCGTGTGGAAAGTCTGGAGGCTGGGCGAACAAAGTGTACGGAAGAAATGACTGCGGTAGTTGTGTCTGTTCATCAATTGCTCGTGAATAGCAAAAGGGGGGCTCAATGCAAAGAAAGTACTTCTTCTTAATTGCAGCACTGGCTGTGGCACTACTGCCAACTCTTAACCTGGCTTTTTGTCAGGACGCCACTTCCCAACCGGACAAACTGGCCGCGTCCGCTGGAAAGTCCGCCGCCCAGGGCGATGACGATCAAGCGCAGCTCGATCAAGATATCAAACTGCTCAGGGAGAACGTGCGATCGCAGAAGAAGTTGATTGTCGCGGCCAACATGCAGTTGACGGGTGCGGAGGCCGAAAAGTTCTGGCCAGTTTACGACCAGTACGCGGCTGATCTCGCCAAGATCAACGACATGAAAGCGGCGCTCATAAAGGACTATTTGCAAAATCTCGACTCGATGAATGGCGAACAGGCCGAGAGCTACGTGCGCAAGCGCGCGGCTGTCGAGGAGTCGATTATGCAGTTAAGACTCAAATACGTTCCCGCCTTTGGCAAGGTCCTTTCGGGCCGGCAGACGGCGTTGTTTTTCCAGATTGATTGGAGAGTTGGTCTGCTCGTCGATCTGCAACTGGCGCGGATGCCGATGATTGATCCGTAAACAACAGCAACGACCGAGATGCAGCGGACAGAAGCAGGGAAATGAATTGACAAACGGAATAGTGAGTGCCGCCGACCTTCAGGTCACGGTGGATGAGAGCACCGAGGGCGCGGTCGTGCGCTTGCGGGGGCGTCTTAGCATTGGCTCTTCGCCGGCCTTCCGGGACCAGCTTCTGGCTGTGCTGGGGAGGCCATCGGAAAGAGACGTTGTCGTCGATCTGACCGAGGTCTCCTATATTGACGCCTCGGGTATTGCGACTCTCGTCGAAGGACTCAAAACGGCGCGCGATGGTCGGAACACTTTATCGCTGAAGGGGCTGCAGGGGCGGGTGCTTCATTTGTTCGAAGTTACAGGCCTCCTGGATCTGTTCGGAACCAATGGCCGTAGAAGTGCTTCCACAGCGTTGAAGGTGCTTTGATGGCCACTGTTATCGAAAGCGTCGGAAGAAGGACCATCTCCGAGCTCGATTACGTCGGAAGTCTCAACATTCAGCTGTGGGCCACACTGCGTGCCATGGGGAGCGCGTTACCTTTTTTCGGGAACCGCTATCGGTGGCAGGCAACGGTGCGCCAGATGCAGCAGATCGGAGTGGACGCGCTGCCCATGGTGGCGCTGATGGCAATTTGCACCGGCTTCATTTTGGCCATGCAAGGAGCCTCGGAACTGCGACGGTTTGGAGCCATGCATTACGTGATCGATCTGGTTGCCGTAGGCTTCACGCGTGAACTCGGCCCGCTGCTGACGGCCATCGCTGTCAGCGGAAGGTCCGGATCGTCTTTCGCGGCCGAGATCGGAACCATGAAGGTGACCGAGGAACTCGATTCCTTGCGAGTCATGGCTCTCGAGCCTGTGGAGTTCTTGCTGGCGCCAAAGTATCTCGCCGCTCTGATCAGCGTACCTTGTCTCAGTATCATCTCGAATGTGTGCGGCATTGTGGCGGGTGGATTGTTCATGTTCTTCAGCACCCGGCTCGCGCCGCTTCTCTACCTCCGCTATGTGCTGGACTCCATCGTGCTCCGCGACGTAATCACCGGACTCATCAAGAGCGTGGCCTTTGCCACCATCATTGCTCACGTGGGTTGCCTGGAGGGCTTTCGTGTCCGCGGAGGACCTGACTCAGTAGGTCGCTCTACAACCAGTGCAGTGGTGAAAGCTACTTTTCTAGTGATCGTGGCTGATGCCGTCTTCACCGCCATTTTCTATTTCACGGTGAAATCCTGATGCCGATCATTTCCATTCGCGATCTGGTAGTCGAATACGATGGGCGCCGGATATTGGACGGGCTCAATCTCGACATTGAGCACGGAGAGACCCTGGTTCTGTTGGGCGGCAGCGGTTCAGGCAAGAGCACTCTCTTGCGCCAGATTCTCGCTCTGGAGCGCCCCAAGTCAGGCAGCATCACGGTGAAAGGGATTGACATCACCCGCTGCTCAACCGCCGAACTAAAAACGGTCCGCCACTCCGTGGGTGTGGCTTTTCAAAGCGCGGCATTATTCAATTCACTCTCGGTCCAGGACAATGTGGCTCTAACCCTGCGAGAACACACCAAGCTGGCGCCTTCCATCATCGAGCTAGTGGTATGGATGAAGTTGGCCGTGGTTGGTCTGGGAGACTTCGGCAAGCTACATCCCCAGGAATTGTCAGGCGGCATGAAAAAGCGGGCGGCGGTCGCGCGGGCTCTCGCGCTTGAGCCCGAGATCCTGGTGCTCGATGAGCCCTCGGCGGGACTGGATCCAATTGTCGCGGCAGAACTGGATGATCTCATCCTTCTCCTGAAAGAGGCTTTCCAGATGACGGTCATCGTCGTAACTCATGAAATGCCGAGCGCATTCCGAATTGCTGACCGCATCGCGATGCTGTACCAGGGCAGGTTTACCGCGATTGGCACCAAAGATGAAATCAGGGCGAGTCAGAGTCCCCGTGTGCGGCAGTTCCTCGATCGTGTTCCTGAGGACATGACGAAGACCTCTGCAATCGCCGATTACTTCGGGAAATACCTGCAGACTCAGGAGGCATATCGGTGACAACGGAAGCAAAAGTCGGCGCCTTCGTCCTGGCATGTTTCTCTATCTTCGCATTCACGATCATTTACCTGATGCACGCACAGTTCAGCGGAGATACGGTGCCTTATCGAACTTATCTGCGTTACGCCGGCGGACTTGAGCCAGGAGCCGAGGTGCTCTTTGGCGGAATCGCCGCGGGCAAAGTGACTGCCGTGCGGCCGTGGACGGCTGACCCTACGAAAATCGAAATTCTTATAGATGTGAGACAAGGTACGCCGCTGAACGAGAAGTCCGTGGCCAAGCTCGGGCTGGTAAGCATCATGAATAGCGCTGCGTTGTCGATTACCACGGGCAGCAACGACGCGAAGCGGCTTGCGCCCGGGTCTTCAATCCCCTCGAAGGAAGCCGCCAGCCTGGACGAGATCGCTGGCAAGATGGCCGATGTCGCCGACAACGCCAACGCGCTCATCACGCAAGCACAGGGAGAGCTTGCCGGGATCAGCGGGGACGCACGAAATCTTCTCGCCAACCTCAATACCGTGACCGGCCCGCCCACGCAACAGAAGGTTCAAGCGGTGTTGGATAACGTCAACGGAATACTGGCGGCCGAAAGGCCGAAGATCGATCGCCTCTCGGATCAATTGTCTGCTCTCAGCCAGCACGCGGATGACACCATCCAGAACGTGAATGGCACTGTTACCGATGTTCGCGAGCCGGTCCGCAAGGATCTGGCTGAGCTGCAGAACACTTTGCTGCAAGCCAGGCAATTACTGAACGACATGCAGGTCATGGTACGTGCAAACGACTACAAGATCGACGACACGGTGGAAAACCTCCGTGTCGCAACCGACAATCTGGACCAGTTGACTGACTCGCTGAAGCAGCGTCCGTGGAGTCTGATTCGGATCAAGCAACCGAAAGAGCGGGACGTCCCGCAGAAATGAAGATGCACATGAGAAAACATCCGACAGTTAGTTTGGTGGTGGCAGCCCTAATCATCCTGGCCGGCTGCGGCGGGGCGGTGAAGTATCCGAACTACTACACGCTCCACGTGCCACCACCGCCGGATCCGCCGGCGCCGGAAAGTCTCCATGCCACCTTGGCGATACGCGAATTTCGCTCGCCTGTTTACCTTCGGCAAGGGGCCATCGTTTATAGAACGTCGCCGGACCAAATCGGCTTTTACAATTACCACCGCTGGGCGGTGGATCCGCGTGAGTTCCTGACCAACGCCGTCGCGGACCATTTGCGCGCCAGCGGCAACTTCAGCCAAGTGAAGGTGTACGATGGGCGTCCCGGCGTCGATTACGTCCTCAGCGGACGCCTCGAAGAGCTCGACGAAATCGACTACGACGGTGGGGTCAAGGTCCAGGTTGCGATCTCCGCCCAGATGGTGAGCCTTGCGACAGGCGCGACAGTCTGGACCAACTCTGTTTCTGAGGTTGGAACAGTCAGCCAGCGCGATGTGCCTGCCGTTGTATCCGCGATGAACGGGACAATGGGGCGGGCGATCGAGAAGCTGCTGAGTCCGGCCCCCGCCCCCATCCAGGTCAAGACAAACTAGGCGTCGGCTGATTCGGTGACATGCTTTCGATGGTTAGAGTTGTAGAAATCTCAATCGTCCTGGCGAGAACCCGTTGAACGGGGCAATTATTGGCCATGTGCAGAAGCCTCTGCCGTTGGATCTCCGACAAGTCACCAGTGAATGTAATCCTTTTCTCGATTCTATTTACGATTCCTTTCTTACGACTGCAGTCATCACAATCTGCGGCGTGAATTCTGGAGAATGTTAGGTCCACCTGTACTTTCTCAAGCGGCCAGTTTCTCCGCTCGGCGTACATTCGGACCGTCATGCTGGTGCAGGCGCCCAACGCAGCCATCACCAACTCGTATGGGTTGGGACCCGCGTCTGCCCCGCCAGCCTCTGGAGGTTCGTCAGCCAACAACTGGTGAGGTCCTATGGACATGTTTTGGACGTATGCCGGGAAACTGGAATTCACTATGACGTTTCTGGTCACAACCCCTCCTTCACCCTGGAACTCTGCAACCGAGCGGCGGCGGTGTCGGTGCGGCGGCCTGAAGCAACACTTCGGCTGCTTCTCCGACTTTGTCTGGCACGGGCCGCAGTCAGGTGCCTCGCTCCTGCTTGGTTCATAGCTCGCTAGGGCGCTGGACTTGAGTGCCACAACGGTCCCACAGAACCCCAAGCGAGTGAAGGATAATTGCATCTCCGATCGTCAATTTGGCGGGAGAGACGACAATTGTGCAGGCGTATCCAACAGCCAGATTCAGTGTCTGACACCAGACCTCGTGGCGGATGATGCCGTCACAGTGTTCACAAGCTGCTTGGGCGTTGTACGCGTTGGTGTGATACGACTCTATGTTGCTGTCAGGCATTTCGCCCCTCTCGTCTGAATTTCTGAGGGGCTGCAGGATCGGCTGGACAGTCGATCCTACTTAGTCCCCCCCGAAGAGCCCCTAGTTCCCAATCCGTTCTCTCTGAGCTGCCGTTTCTAAAAGGGGTGGTTTTCTCGGACCATTCCGATCAGCGAGCTTGGCGAAATCACCTGTATTGAAGGGATACGCTTGTGCCGACTCCTGTCCGGTGGAACTCAATGTGAAATCGACGCGGCGGTTATAGGCGAGAACAATGTTTCCCAGCCTCTTGACGATTTTTCCACGAGCTTCAGCACTGATATCGGCGTCCCGGTCCAACAGTTGTTTCACTTGATCGGCGGTCAGATTGTTTTGGTTGCCGAATGCTTGAGTCTCGATGTTCCCTTCCGGAACACCCTGTTCGACCAGGAAACGCTTGGCCAGTTGCGCCCGACGCTCGGATAGGCGCTGATTGTAGGCCGTTGGTCCACGCTTGTCGGCATAGCCAGTCAGCAACAGGTGGGCATCCGACTTGAAAGATAGATATTTCTTGAACTCCTCCGCAATCGTCTGTAGCGCCTGTTTCTCGCTCGGCAGCAAGGCGGCTTCAGACTTCAGAGAACCCGGCCGATCGGTTTGAAAGTAAACGCTGCGCATCGAGAGCGCCCCTGGCTCGATTGAACCGACAACGTGCAGAGCGACGGTTCGAGTCTCGACTCCGCCGCACGGGTTGGTCGCTTTCAGCGTGTAGTTGACGGTCTCATCTACCGGGCCGAAGCCGCTCTTTTGAGGGACCACAGTCAAGGTGCGGCTGCCGCTGGTATCGACGGTTCCCAAAAGGTCGATCGAGACATTGGAAGCATTTGTGGCCGTCCAATTCAATGCCGCGCTGCCGTTCTCCACGATTTTGTCGCCTACGCGCTTGTACTGCACTTCGGTTGGCGACAAGGTCACGTCGGCGTGCACGGCGCTATTTACGTTAACTGTGACGCTGGAACTGACGCTTCCTCCCGGGCCCACCGCGGTAAGGTCATAGGTGGTCGTCTGTGTGGGCGTGACCGATTGTTCCCCTGAGGCAGCGACCGAACCCACAGGACTGATTTCGACTTTTGGCGCGTCGCTGGAAGTCCACTTCAGATGGGAACTGTCTCCGCAGTTGAGTTGTGCCGCAGTGGTTGACAACTCCGCTGTTGGCCTGGCAATGGCTACGGTTGCGCTAGCGACACCTGCTGTGAAGCGTGGGACTGACGGAAGCTTTTCTCCACGCTTCCAGGAAACGGTTTTCTTGACACCCTTAGGAACGTCAATGATTACGCGTTGGTTGGCAGGAACATTGACCGAACCTGACCAGATCTCTTTGTCCCCGCCGAGTACCGTCACTTGATACGCGCCGGGCGGAACGACCAAGTCCTGCTTCCACCAGAGGAAATCTGTGTTGAATTCATCACCATGTCCAACGAAAAAGTCGGGAGTCTTCCCGTTCAGCAATACAGCATCCCGATCGGCCTTCTCGACCGCGATGGCTCCGAAAGGGCCGCCGACTTTCGCTCCAGCCGGCTGCAACGCAACCTCAAGAGTTGACGTCTTTCCGGGAGTGATTGTCACGTTGCGGGTTACTGGTGCATAACCATAATTGACCAACTCGATCTTGTGTTCCCCGGGGGGCAGGCTCAAAGATCGATGTTTGCTGGCTTCGCTGATGGCCCGGTCGTCGACAAAGATGTAGGCCTGCTTCGGAGTGACGTGAAGCGTGAGCTTGCCATCCTGCGCAAACACTGAGATGGCGCCAGCTAAGAAAAACAGAGCGGTAGAAACAATGCGTGATGCTGAACATTCGGATCTCATGACGGTTCCTTTAGAAAAAGATTTGCTCCATTCGCGGAGTTGGTATAGGTAGTCGCGCAGAGGCGGCTCCGCCTAACACCACAAGTGCAATCGTGATGCCAAAGGAAAAGGGAGAGCACAGTCGCCAGCATCTGGATTTGCAAGTCCCTTGCATCTGCTCGGACTTCACGTGGCTCTCGCGGCTACTGAATGCCAGATGAACGTCGGCGAGTTGCCAACCGCCTGTCAATGTTCTGACATGCCGGGATACACGGAGGCTCTGGAACATGCGGTTCCGACGCTTTTACTTAGCTCTTGGTGCGATACCGTGGCTATGAGATTGCAAACGTTCTTCTGCGCTGAATAATCGGAGATGGAGTTGTGGCCATCCATCGCTTACGACAAATCTACGATGAGATTTCCTGACCACCGTACGCTTAGTGTCCTGTTGACGGGCCTGCTCGTCGCTTTGGTGAGCATCCTCGCCTATAGTGCCCGTCGAATCCTTTTGCTATTCGTCTTTGCGATCTTCTTTGCGTACCTGATCAATCCAGTGGTCAAATTTTTGCAGCGCCATTCGCTGTTTTTTCGGAACCTCAGGGGGCCGGCTGTAGTGGAGGTGTATCTGGCGTTCTTAATTGTGATTGCAGCTCTGGGTTATGGATTTGCGCCCGGACTTGCGAGAAGGACCGTCAAACTGGTCGATGAAGTTCCGGCATTATTGGACGGCTTGTCTACCGGAAAGATCGCGACAGATCTCGGGGGGAAGTATGGTTGGACTGACGAGCAAGAGGTGCGGCTCAAGTTATTTCTTCTCCGGCACAGAGATAACATCCAGGATTTGGTGAAGGTGGTGGATCGCTACATCTCCCACGCCGCGGAGGTGCTCGCTTGTCTGTTGCTCATCCCTGTCCTCGCTATCTTCTTCTTGCGAGATGGAGAGCACATCGCGGATGCCTTTACAAGGATAGTATTTCCAGAAAAGAGCCGCGTGACCGTTCGTGCCGTAACCGCCGAACTGCACAACATGCTCACCGAGTACATCAGGGCCCAGTCAATTCTCTGCGGGCTGTCGTTTGCTTTCTATTCCACAGTGATGCTGATCTTGAGATTTCCGCACGCACTCGCACTTTCTGCTGTCGGAGGAATTCTGGAGTTTATACCGGCGGCCGGCTGGATGACCACCGCTGCCCTAATCATTGGCGTGGGTGTAATCAATCACTCGCACTGGGTGTTGATGATCTCACTTCTGTTCATCTGGCGAATCACACAGAATTACGTCACCTACCCGAGGATCATGGGGCGCCAGTTGGAACTCCATCCGCTAGCTGCGATCTTCGCCGTGCTCGTTGGGGCTGAGGTCGGAGGGATCGTGGGCATCTACCTCGCAGTTCCTATGACCGCGGCATTGCGCGTAGTATGGCAAACCTATGCTGTCCCGAAGCCTGCGGTTGGGGAAACTCAGCAACCAACAACAAAGAGCGCTGATCCCTCTCGTCTGGCACAGGCGGCAACAAGCTGACTCGGCGAGATCGAATCCTAAACAAACACATCTCGAATCCAACTCTCCGCTTGCGCGACATCGTGGAAAGGCCGCACTACGCACACGTCCTCAACCAGGGCTTCCAGCATACGCATGACGCCGAACGCGACTGGGCTGGAGACGACTACTGCTGTTGGGCCGAGATAATGCTGAATTGAAAGTGAGCGCAGAAGGTCCACGAGTTCCCGAACTTCTGCTGGCGAAAAATCGATCCATGCATGGCGTGCGTCGATGAGTTCACGAAAGGGAAGGGCCGAGTCTCTTTGCTCACTCGATAGGTGTTCGCGCACGTCCGCCACCGAAACTACGCCTTCGGCCACAGTTGTCACGAGACGTAGCTTCACGTCGACACTGTGGCCAATGCCTGATTTGTCAGGGACGACCCTGGTCCAAACATGACTCTTGCCGTCCCTCAAAGCTTGGATCAGCCAACCATTCAAGCTCCCGTCGGACACCAGTTCGGTCCCCTCGGCCATCATTTCGTTGAGCAGAGAATTGGCGCTCTCCTCAATCTGGATCACATTGTTGAGGTCACAAACAACCTTCCGACCGGCGGCCTGCGAGCGGTATTGCTCCCAAACTCTCCGCAACTCTAGAACCCAAGGGCCTATGAGCTTGCCGCTGAGTATGATGCGCTGTTCTGTGGGTGTGTCTGTGATCGTGAACTTGAGCATAGGAGTTCCGTTTACCGGTCGATGTAGACGGCAACTTGCTGGCCAATCGCATACCCTCTTTCCGCTGTGACGGAGAAAAAGTGGAAGCCCGCGTGCTTGAGTAGTAGCGGATGCGCAGTCGGCAGGAGTTGCAAGAGCTGCCTTCGGGGAAAGCTTGCAACCGGCGGCATGAAATATGAAAGTCGATTGAACTCAGCGCTTGCGGCGTGACGGGTGAGGGGAGATAGATGCTCAGATCATTGGTCGGAGTTTTGACAGCTTTTTTGCTTGTTCCAGCGTTTGGCCAGATGAAAGCCGATTACCAACTCGGCACGATCACGGATGTCGTGGCCAGAACGAACGGCTCCCCCGAAGATTCTGTCACCAGCTACGACATTTCGCTCCGGGTTGGCAGCACCCTTTATGTGGTCCTGTACACTCCGCCCCTTGGCGCGGGGACGCCGCAATACGCAGCAGGAAGAGAGTTACTGGTCAAAGTTGGAGAGAAGACCGTCCGCTTTAATGACATGCTCGGTGAGAGCCGAGAGGTGCCGATTGAAAGCAGCTCTCCGCTTGAACCCGCTGGCGAGTCCATCGAAGCAGATCCACCCCAAGCGCCAGTGAAAGCCACTCTGGTGATCGGAGCAACTGGCGTCAAAGACAACAGCAATGGCAGCTTGACTCTCGAAAAGGGGAATTTGCGCTTCGTTCATTCGAAGGACACTGTAGACATTCCGGCGCCTTCCATCACCGACCTCATCACCGGGAGCGACAGTCAGCGAGTGATCCGGGGAACAGCCGGTACTATTTCCATGTTCGGACCCTACGGATCGGGCAGATTTCTAAGCCTTTTTCGCTCCAAGCTGGACACACTGACGCTTCAATATCGCGACCCGGATGGTGGTCTTCACGGTTTGATCTTTACCATGTCAGTGGGCCGCGCGGAACTGCTTAAACGGCAACTCGTCGCACAGGGAGCGCACACCACGGTAGAAACTCAAAAATCTTCCGAGCAAGGGACATCGAAGGTGTCTGAAACTACGGAGCAAAAGCCATGAGGGATCTTGATCGAGCCACTATCCTTTTCTGTTTGATGACCCCACTATGTCTCACCGGAGTTGCCTTGCAAGCTCAAGAGAAGCCGATCGGGGTCGAGGTAGAGATGATCCAATCCGACGAAGTTAAGCTGCCAGCCGAATTCCGGGTGGCGCTTTACGAGAATCTGGTTCAGCAACTCCACAGGAAGGGGACATTCGAAAACGTTTATCGCGATGGCGACCGCAATGCTGTGGGCCGTCCGGACACGATTGTGCTGCACACCAACGTCAAGGGATTCAAGCAAGGCAGTGAGAGAACTCGCCAAGTCACCACAGTTGCTGGGGCGACCTCGATACATGTCCACTGCCGGTTCAGCGATACAGGGGGGCACACCCTGCTCGAACGAGATATAGAGGGCAAGGTCCACTTCTTCGGCGGCAACCTCAAAGCTACCTCCGACTTCGCGAAGAAGGCCGCCAGTGTTGCGCGGGGGATTACCATTCCAGCGCATCCAAAACCAGCTGATCGAGCGGCGACTCTCGATCAACCGGCGTCGGCGTCAATGCGCTGACTGTCAACGTTCTGGCGATTGTCAACGTTTCGACTGGCCTCACTCATTGAACGCCTACGGGGCTTCCGTGGGTCTCAAAGCGCTTGAGACCGAATGAGTCTTCACGCGTAACTGATTTGGCAATTTGGTTGCCATGGGTGGTGTATGAGGTTTTGAAGATTGAGAATTGCGAGCAATTGCCTACTTGAGGAGCAAACGATGAAATTAAGTTGCAAATTACGCATTTTGGTCATGCTCGCGGTGACAGGGTTGGCTGTTGGAGTGAGCGCTCAGGCAATTCCAGAACGGAGAGATCCAACCTTGGCTGCGTCCCTGGAGCCGTTGAGATCTGGCGTTACCGAAGAACACGTGTTCGCCGAAATGGCTTCGCATAACGAACTTCGAAGCGCCTCGCTGCTTGACTACACCGCCCTTCGAACTTATCAAGTCGTCGACCCAAAAGGAAAGGTTCACGCCGAGGAATCCGGGCGGATGGAATATCATGCCCCGGATAAGAAGGCCTTCGTCGTCACTTCCGAGAAGGGATCAGGGTTGATTCGACACCTGGCGCTTAGCCCACTGATCGCCAGCGAAATCGAAGCTGCCAGTGGGAAGCAGCATCACGATAGCTCCATCACTCCCGCGAACTATAGCTTGCATCTACTCGGTGAGCAACAAGTTGGCCCCTATCGTTGCTTCGTCGCGCAGGCCGACCCCAAGCGGTTGGACAAGTACTTATTTGAGGGAAGAATATGGATCGACATTCAAGACTTTGCCATCGTCCGCATCGAAGGCCATCCGGCGAAGAAGCTTTCTTTCTGGATCGAGCGAGCAGACTTTGTCAGGGAATATCAGAAGATCGAGGAATTCTGGGTTCCGCGGAGGGATGAGACGTTCGTGCAGGTGAGACTGTACGGAAAGAAAGTTCTTACCATCGAGCACCAGGATTATACCGTGAATGGCACGAGCAACAGGTTGGTGCTGCAGACGTCGGCGGGTAGTTTTTGAGCCGGCTATGTCCTCGATGAGCCTGGCTTGGAACAGTCGCTTCTCCCCAAAAAGTCGAAGTCGTTAATGTCCCCCTGTGCGAAGTAAATCTCGCGTGGGTGGGGTTCGTCACATCCCCACCTGGGATATCTGTTTGCACGGAAAGGCACAGATAACGCTTGTGCCCTGCGCGCTCGCAAGGGCGAGAGAGAGGGCTTGGCGACTCCAGGGTCGAAACAGAAATGTCGTGAAAGAGTGACCCTGCCCCGCCCGCTACCTCTGAGTTCGACCGGTACCCCGCTCTGGCGCTTCGAACTCCGATGAAAGAGACTGAGAGCAGAAGCTGCGGAATTGGGCGGAGCCAGCGACATTGTCTTTTCATGTTCGTCCGACATGTTCGACTCCGCGCTTGCACTCGCATGAACTGCTGGTTTCACAGACTGTCTGATTCCGGATCCTTTAGGGAAGAACAGAATCAGGAAACTGCCGGTGCCTCCAGCGCGCTGCGCTGGTCTTGGAAGTGCGCTGGCATTGGCTGAGCGAAAGGCGGTTTGATTTTGGTCCTCTGGCGCGCTTCCCGCCCTTTGATGGCATAGATTGGTTTTTGCTGCGATTCATAATAGGTGCGACATAACATCTCGGATGCCAGTCCCAGGCAGAGAATCTGGACGCCTGCAACGAACAGCACGGCGGCTGCAATCGCCAAGGCAATGTTGGAAGCGAAGATCTGCTGATGAAGGATGAGCTTCTGCAACAGCAACAAAATGCCACTGAAGCCACCGAGCCCCGTGGCGAGCAGCCCGAACAAGCCAAAGAAATGCAGGGGCTTAGTCGAGTAGTCCAGCAAGAATTTGGTGCTCAGGAGATCGAGAAACACTCGGAAAGTCCGCGAGATTCCGTAGTTCGATTTACCATACTGGCGCGGCGGATTCGTGATCGGAATCTCCACGATGCGAGCCCCGGACCATGCGGCGAGGGCGGGGATGAAGCGGTGGAGTTCGCCGTACAGTGGGATGCTCTGAATTGTCTCCCTGCGGTAAGCCTTAAATGTAGTACCAAAGTCGTGCAGCGGGACACCGGAGATTTGTGCCATTGTCCAGTTGGCAATGCGGCTGGGTAGGCGCCGCGTCAGCCAGGTGTCGTTTCTCTTCTCACGCCAACCGCTCACGATATCGAACCCCTCATCAAGCTTCTCGATGAAGCGAGGGATCTCGGCGGGGTCGTGCTGCAGATCCCCATCCATGGAGATGATGACATCTCCTCGAGCGGCGTCGAAGCCAGCCTTGAGGGCAGGGGTTTGACCGAAGTTGCGCCCTAACGTGATCACCCTCAAACTCGGATCGATGCCGGATAGGTCTTCAATAATCTCGGCTGTCTGGTCTGAGCTTCCGTCGTCCACGAAAAGGATCTCATAAGCCTGACCGAACTCTCGCATCACACGGGTCAGCCCGCAATGTAGGCGGTCTACACTGCCTTCCTCGTTGTACAGAGGGACCACGATTGAGAATTTGACTGCGCTTTCTGTCTCCATAGGTTTTACTCCCGTAATCGGATGTCAATGGCCGTCAAACCAGGCATTGCGATCCTCGCTTGATTTATTGCAGGTTGTCTGCCACTCCCTAAGTTTGCCGATGATGCTTTGCCCAGCAGATTGCCCGCAACGATGTTTGGGACTGCCCTGCCATTCGTAGCCACCCGCAACTGTGAACTTGCCCGATGCGTGTCGCGATAGACTCGCGCCGCCGACAGCGGTCCCACCGAGACGCCCCATGTAGGTTTTGAGGCGAATTCGATGCCGCGAATGAAGGCGATATTCTCGATATATTTTCTGCCGTCTTCAACCACCAGGTAAGCGGGCAGCGGCGAAGTCTGTGCCGTCAGGCTCGAAAGATCAACGTAGTGCAGATCAGTGCGCCCAAACTTCTCCAGGTAATAATGGAAGACTGGTGGAGCCTCTCCACCTATGGCTGCGCCGTGCGGGGCTTCTTGACATATCCGTCGAATAGCTGGTCGCAAGCCGACATCTGCCAATTCATCGTGCGGGAAATAGAATCCAGTGCGCCTCAAACCCAAGGGGCTCAGGTAAAGAGAATAAAAGGGGCTCACCTTCGCCATCGCCATTACGGGTTGCACCACAAGCAACAAGGACATGAGCATCGCCGAGGCCGGAGCCGGCAGAGGCCACGTCTTGGTCGCGCTGGCCTTGCGGACATACATTAGGATTTTGGCGGCACCAATTGCGGCAATGACATACACCGACGGCATCCACGACAAGGTCCACCGCAGCCATTTGGCGCTGATCAGAGAGAAAGGAACCAGCCACATTAAGAACATGAAAAGAACGAACAGATAAGAGGATTCCCGCCGACGGCGGTAGACTTCGACCAGACCGAACGCGAGTGCAACGAGAACCGGAATTGGAGTTTTGACGGCCAGCAACAGTGGATAGAAGTAGATTGGCATCCCCTGCAAAAAGTGCGCCGGATCGTTGTAGTAGAAGTGACCCATCATTAGGTAGCCGTGGTGGGTGACGGTGCCTTGGCGCACGTAGTACAGCATGTATTTCAGGGTGCTTGGAAGGAGGACGACTGGATCAGCCAGCAGGAATACGAGACCAAGTGTTCCGAAAAGCGCGAAATAGTCCCGCCGCCGCAACGCGGGATATCCTTTGCGAACCCAAGGCAGATACCAGTAAAGAATTACGATTCCCAAATAGTGAGGGAAGTACTTAGACGCCAGCATGAGTCCGAAACTCGCGCCCACGGCGGCGTACCACCTCCAACTCCGTTGCGGATCGACTCTGCTCGCAGTTTTCGCTCGGTAATAGAAGTAAAACGCCAGCCAAGTGAAGAAAACCAGAAGGGTGTCTTCTTTAGCAAGCCGATTGACAATGACGGCAAATGTTCCGACGGACCAGAAGAAGGCGGCAAGCAAGGCGATCTGGGTATCGAACAATTCTTGCACCAACAGAAAGATGACAACAGCTGTCAGACTGCCGAAGATGACGTTCGGCAGGCGTACGGCTACCTCTTCTGAGATCTGCCTCGATTGTCCTACGTCTCGATTCCAGATATCTGAAACACCCAGGGAAATCGCGATCATCGACTTCATCAACATGGGGTGCTCGCGGTTGAGCGTGAAGTCGCCATGGAGATAGGCACGGGCCGCTTGAACCTTGTTGATTTCATCTTCGTTGAAACCGACTCCATCGAGCCCTCGAATGCGCAGGAAGAAACCCAGTGCCACGATGAGCAGAAGCACAGCGGCCTGATTGCGTGAGGGGAGTTTCGCGGCAATGTTGTGCCTATTGCGCGCCGCGCATGTCATGTTTGGGAGCATGTCTGGCGCTGCTATCTTTTGCTGAACCATGCTGGTCGATCCCATCGCCTTACTCAGCCTCGATTCCGGACTTTCGGTATTAGCCGAGCCCGTTCGCTAACTGCACGCGATGAATATCAGCAACCCGCATTCCAAAGCGGCATTCACGCCGCCTGCCCTCTCGCATCGGCTCTTTAATGGATGGAACGAGGGCTACGGCGCCTCCCGGGGGAGTGCTTGTATACCCTGTGAACCACTGAGTTAGGTCGTATGGAAGATTTCTGTGGGCAATTGCTCGCTGTCATCGATTGACACTGTCAAGGTTTTCACATTTCCATCGTCGCTCGCTCGGCCGTCATTCGCACTAGTCTTCGTTTGGACCAGAGAATTGTTGGTGCATTTTGGAACAGGAAATGCCATCTGCGCGCACTTCGTGTGGCACTCGCGGCATGCCGAGCGACACTCGACCGTTGGTGAGTTGCCAACAGCACGTCAAGGATCTGACACCACGAGACACGCGGAAGCTGTGGACCAGCGTCTTAGGCATCGGCATTACGTTTGCGGCTTTCGTCGATGCTGTTTTCGCCGAGCAGCTTGCGCTCCGACGTGCGTCACGGCATTCCTTTTTGATGTCGATGTCTTCTAGGAATTGCATCGAGTCTCAGACTTCCGGCTGGTTGCGACCTTTTCAAGGCAGCAACCCTCATGTGGCATACGCGATGCGAGTTCAATGGTCCGTATCCCTCGCCTGCAAGAAGTTCCACTTGGCCCTCAAAATGCTTCTATCAAATGCGCTATGGCAACCAGTGACCACCCTTCCGACTTAGTCCATCGCATGGCATACCCTTCTCTCGCGAGACCAGGGTTGCGAACTGATTGGCGGCTTCCCGCATTGCCGGAGGAGAAAAAACAGCTTCCCCTTCGTTCCAATCTGCAAGGAAAAGAAATCGGTGACATTTTTTATCTAATCGAACCGCGAGTGCGAAATCCCTGGGCGGCAATTGGATCGTTGGCCTTCCTTTCTGTCCTCCTCCTGTCGCTATTTGTCATTCCGCTGTTTCGCATGGATCCACTCCCCAAGAGGGAAACGTTGACGATGTTGTACCTACAGCCGCCGTCAGCCGCGGGCGACAATGCAACAAAGCTTGAAGCGCCTAAACTCGCGTCCACATACATTCCGGTAAGCACCGGCATTACCGCACCAGTGCATAAGGCGCAAGAAGCGCCGCCACCACCCGTCGGCACAACTGGCGGAGTGGAGGGGGGAGTTCCCGGTGGGATAGTCGGTGGAGTTCCCGGAGGAGCGCTTAGCGAAATGCTGAATAGCGCGCCAAGCGTGCCTGTCCTTGCGAAATCGTCTGTGCCGGCGCCGGTGAAGAGAATACGTATCGCCTCCCGGGTAGCGGAGGCAAACCTCATTCACGATGTTGCGCCGCAGTATCCCTCGGAGGCTGGCCGGGCGCGGATCGAAGGAACAGTCGTGCTGATGGCTGTGATCGGCAAGGATGGCACGGTGAAGGATGTGCGAATCGAGAACGGTTTGCCAATACTCGCGCAAGCGGCGATCGATGCGGTGAAGCAATGGCGTTACAGGCCATACATGATCGACGGAGAACCGGTGGAAGTGGACTCCCGGATCACGATTAACTTCACCCTTTCCGCGAGCTAGGAATGTCGATGATGCAGAACGATACGCTCTCTTCTCTTAACAGGCTCTTGCAAGTGCTGCTGAAACCAGCACACATGTGGGTGCTGATCATCTTGGGTGGAGTGATCCTTGTAGTCCCCATGTCGGCGCAGTCTTTTGAAACGGGAAAAGCACAAACAGGATGCATCCGGGGCACGGTGGTCGATAGCACCGACGATCCGATTGCCGGTGCCAAAATAGTCCTTCAAGGACCGGTTGGTGATCGTCTCACAGGTGTCACGAAGGACGATGGAACCTTTGCATTTGACGAGGCCCCCGCGGGAGTCGCCTATCAAATCGCCGTCAGCGCTGAAGGATTTGCAGAGTGGAACTCGTCCATTACGATCGAACCCGGGCAAGACAAAGCGCTAACCGACGTCAAACTCCGTATTCTGGCTGTGCAGCGGGCAGTTACCGTGAATTATTCGTCGAAGGAGGTTGCTACCCAACAACTCAAAGCTGAAGAACAGCAGCGCGTTTTGCGTTTTATACCTAATCTTTATGTGACTTATGAACCGCACCCCGAGCCACTTACCACGAGCATGAAGTTCCACCTGGCTTATAAAAGTCTTGCCCAGCCAGTTTTCTTCGCTCGCGTGGCCGCGTGGGCCGGAGTGCAACAAGCCGCGGACACCCCAAATTGGCCGCAAGGCGCAAAAGGATATGGCAAGCGGTTGGGGGCGGGCTTCGCCGACGGCGTTACCGAAGGCTTGATCGGCAATGCTATTCTGCCGTCACTGCTGCATCAAGACCCTCGGTATTTCTATCAAGGCAGCGGTACCAAGAAGTCCAGGGCGCTCCACGCCATGTTAGCTACATTTATCTGTAAGGGAGACAACGGAAAAACGCAGCCGAATTACTCTAACTGGGGTGGCAGTTTGATTTCCTCTTCGATTGCCCTCTCGTACTACCCAAGTTCGGACCGCAATGCTCAGCATGTATTCAAAAACTTCGGAATCGGAATGGGCCTGCATGTTGGTGGCGGTTTGCTGCAAGAGTTTATCTTGGGCAAATTCACCAGCAGAGGTAAAAACTAATCACGTAAAGGTGTTTAGCTCCGTCTTGGAATCTTGCCGCGTCCGATGGGCATGGCCAGCGTGGGGTCTTGGTAATTGCGTAGGAAGAAAACCATGCAGCGTGTCCGAATGGGAAGAAGCGTTGCAGTTATTGGTTTCGTCGCCGCGTCCCTGCTGCTCTGCTCTGCCAATTTTCAGCCGGCGCCGAAACTGTATCGCGCCAAGCCGGAGGACGTGCCGCCGTGGGCGGAGCAAGGGAATTTTCGTTTCATCCGTCTGGACGGCGGGCAAATCGAGAGCTGGAAGGCCGAACGAACTTGGTGGGGCGACAAGTTCAGCGCCAGAGAGAAGGCGGTGCTGACCCACATCTATGACAGCGAGTTCGAGCAAATGCTCGGCTTGCTTAAACAGGCAGATTTCAACTGGATCTGGGTCACCTGGAGCAACGGCTGGTCCTTCAAAGACGAGAACGAGAACCGGGAGAACCTAAAAAACGTAATCGCGCGCTGCCATGAGAACGGCATCCACGTATCAGCCTACCTATCTGCTTCCAACATGTTTCGCTCGAGCGCTTCCCGGGACGATCCGGAAACCAAGAAGTACGGTTTGTGGATGCATCGGATTCCCATGTTCTATGCGGGCCCGACCAAAACCGATCTGCAGATTTCCTGGGATCGCCGGTTGGCCGACGCTCGCAAGCCCGGCTGGCGAGCTTATCTCCTGAAGAAGGCCGAGCTGGCGGTCGATGCGGGAGCGGACGCGATCGTCTGGGACAACATGATCGGCTACAACGATGGTCTAGCCCAGTTGCTCGATGACACCCAGCGGATGGCGGAACGGAAGGCACGCGAATCCGGCAGGCCCAAGGTCATCGTTGAAGCGAATATTCACATTGCGCCGGACCGATTTGCGATGAACGACATGAACGAGGTGATCTGGGAAGAAGATGGCAAGGACACTCCCGGGGTTTGGGACGGTCATTGGCAGGTGGACAACGCGCGCAAGATCAAATTCCTGAGTGGCGAGAAACAGCTTTGGCAGCCACTGAAATATGAGAACGATCTCTATCACTGCGGCCCGCGCGAGCGCTGCATCCCCAGCCCGGCCGAGCAGAAGCTTACCATCGCCGAAGCCTATACGTTCGGCGCGGCCACCTCGCGCAACATCGAGGGCCGATTCCTCTCAGCGCTGATCAACGGCGAGCCGGAGGGTCAGGAGGCCTGGGCGGCCATCGCTCAATACAACCATTTCCTGGTCGAGCATCGGGAGTTGTATCACCAGGCAGAGCCGGTGGCGCGGATCGCCTTGATCTCCGCGGAGCCTCACAACCGATTGGCCGACGAATTCCTCAAGCAGAGTGTCTTCTTCGAGACCAAAGTGGTCGCGCACCTGGACAAGGGAATCCCCCTTGACCACTTCAAGGTGCTGGTGATGCCCGCTGATCTGCGCAGGCTCAGCACCGAGCAAAAAGCGCGGCTGCATGCGTTTACCACCGGCGGGGGCGTTATCATCAGGGCCGGAAAAGCGGAGCCGGGAATTGCGGCGCGCGCCGAAGACGCCGCAGGAGGGCCTCGCCTCAGTTTAGAGCCGCGCGGTTACGTGTTGGGCCAGTTGACTCGGAGACCCGATGGTCGAACCTTTATTCTTCACTTGCTCAACTATGATCACCAGGCCCCGGCGGAGAACGTTAAAGTCCGGCTGGACCTGAGCGGGCTCGTCCAAGACCTCAGCCACTGGGAGGTAAAATTCCTTTCGCCGGACGCGGCTCAGCCTGAGCTGGCTGGCCTCTCTCTACACGAGAGCGTCTGCCAGTTTACTCTAGGCCGGATCGATCACTATACCGTGGTGACTCTCTCGGCTAGACCGGGGCCGTAGCTTGAGGCAAATTTGGCACAGACATGTCGGAAATCTTACGTAGCATTCCATCTGTTGGAGGAATTCTTCGCGGCACGCTCGCGGTATCGATCGTTTGTTAGAAGCAGGCGGACGTCTGTGCTGAGACTCAACACTTTGAATCAGCCAAATATTTTCCATCCATACCGTCCATACCGTGATCAGGGCAATTCGAGTGAATCAACGTTTCTTTTGTGACTCATGTTCCAGATGTGGTAAAAGGTAAGTAACGGTAAAGACGTCGGTTTTTGACATCTTATTGAACCCAAAGAGTCTGTCCGAAAGAGCCTTTTCGAATCCCACTCTCTCCGCCATGTTTAGAAACTTCCATAGAACGAGTTGCTTGGCACGATGCGCACAACAAGCCGTAGCTGCTGGTTCCTCAGAATATCGACGCGAAACCGCGGCAGCATCGAAC